>ERZ834798.1450-NODE-1450-length-21162-cov-3.601838_pt1 | contig 21162 bp, 17 predicted proteins | sample MGYA00519689_ERZ834798 | MGnify/ENA primary metagenome ERZ834798 (study PRJEB31850, sample SAMEA3708761) | human gut metagenome | biome: human gut; feature: human-associated habitat; material: faeces | place: China | collected 2014 ...
CGGCATTGCGAATTCCATCATTATTATCGGCAGTGCTGTATACCGTTACATGAACGGGTTTAATTCGGCTACAAATGTAAAAGACTATCAATTACAATTATCCTGTATTATTTTATGTTATATCTGCTATGTCATGTCCATCAAGCACTTGAATGAATCCGATGGTGCCATGACAGACAGTATCAAAGCGGATCTAAACCGTGTTATTACAACAGTAGAACAGGTGAAACAGGCAAGTAACTCCATTATGGATGGCGTCACGGTCGTTCGAGAACTTGCTTCAGAAAACACACACGGAGCCGGGGTCGTTGCACGAAGCATGCAGCAAGTCAATGAAAATAATCTTCACCTGACAGACACAACGGCTTCTTCCAATGAAATGACCGCCAAGATCAAGGCTCAGGTCAATCATGTTGCTTATTTGATCGAGAAAATGGTTCTGCTGACTGCCACTTCCGGCAAGCACACCGAAGTAAGTTCCAAAGATCTTGACAGCCTCGTTGACACGACGAACAATATGGCTGCACTATCACAGGAAATCGAAATGACTTTGCAAGACTTCAAAAACGATTTTGCGATGGTAAAAGAGGAAACCGGAACAATCGAGGATATTTCCAGCCAAACTAACCTATTGGCATTAAACGCATCGATCGAGGCCGCCCGCGCCGGTGATGCCGAGGCCGTGGAACGAGTATTACGGTACTACGAGGGTTACACCAACAAGTTATGTACCCGGACGCTTTACGACGAATACGGCCAGCCTCATGTGTGCGTGGACGAGTACATGAAGCGCCGTCTGGAAATCAAGCTCATTTCTTCCATCGTCACAATACCGTGACGAACCGGCCCCCGGAGGCTGAAACAGCTTAACCCTTTCCCTGTTTCTTCCCTCTGCTGCGGGCCGCTGGCAGCACCTTGAAAAAGAAAGCCCGGTGGGATGCCATCGGAGCAGTATAGGGCAACGGACACATTCTGTATGTTCCGCGTCGGTGGATGCGCCATGACCTCATGTTCCATGAGTGAGCGAGAACCATCTACACCGAGAGTTGGCAGCTCATAAGCAGCGGCACATACGCTAACGATACTCCCGCGTTGAACGCCCACACAGCATTGCGCGGCGCACCCACAAGCATGGGCCGAGGTGAAATTCCTGTGGAGCTGATGCCACCAGCCGTCCGTTTCTTGCCCATTTATTCATCTTTCATGGCGGCATGGAATGATAGTCTATGCTGCCGCTTGAAGAAAGGGAGGTGAATCATGGCAGGCGAAATTGAAGTTCAGGTAAAAGATAAATTTTGCCTTACCATTGATGAAGCATCGGAATATTTCAATATTGGTGAGAAGAAAATGCGAAAGCTGGTAGCCGAGAATATGGATTCTGGCTTTGTAATTCAGAATGGAGTAAAGGTTTTGATTAAGCGGAAACGCTTTGAAGCCTTTCTGGACGATTTGTCGGCCATCTGATCTTTCGCTGATGATAGAAGCATTTGCTATACGCGCTTGAAAATCATATATTCTGCCTTTTGGCTCCGAGTTTTGCTTCATTTAGCAATAGAAAAAGAGCCTCCGCTATGATATACTGTTAGTATATCGCGCGGAGGCTCTTTTCACAGAAAGGAGCATGAACGGTGAGCGAGAAAAGACGAGATAACAGAAATCGTATTCTTCGCAACGGAGAGAGCCAACGCAAAGATGGACGATATGCGTTCAAATATATCGACGCAACAGGAAAGCCCCAGTTTGTTTATAGCTGGAAATTGGAGAAAACGGATAAACTGCCAATGGGCAAGCGGGACGATCTTTCTCTGCGGGAGAAAGAAAAACTGATTCAGAAAGATATTGACGATCAGATTGTACCTCGCGGTGGTGAAATGACTGTGGAGGAACTGGTAAGAAAATATCTCATGCAGAAAACAGGCGTCCGGCATAATACCGAGGCCAATTACAACTTTGTCCTCAATATCATTAAGAAAGAGGAATTTGGCAAGCGCCGGATTGACAAAGTGAAGCAGTCTGATGCGAAATGCTGGCTGATAAAGTTGCAGCAGGACGGCAGAGGTTACAGCTCCATCCATTCTATCAGGGGTGTTGTCCGACCAGCCTTTCAGATGGCCGTCGATGATGATTTGATACGCAAGAATCCATTTGAATTTCAGCTTGCCACTGTCGTAGTCAACGACAGTGTGACAAGGGAAGCGATTACCAGAAAGCAAGAAAGAGCGTTTCTTGAATTTGTGGCGAGTGACAAGCATTTTTGCAAATACTATGATGGTATCTATATTCTGTTTAAGACCGGGCTTCGGATTTCCGAGTTTGTGGGTTTGACGCTGGCGGATGTGGATATGAAAAATCGAAAGATCAACATTAACCATCAGTTACAGCGGAAGCGGAATATGGAGTATATCATCGAGGACACCAAGACAAGCAGCGGTACACGGGTTATCCCTATGACAGATGATGTGTATGAGTGCTTCAAGTGCATCATTGCCAACAGGAAAAAGCCCAAAGTGGAACCGATGATTTGCGGCAAAAGTGGATTCCTCTATTTGGATAAAAACGATATGCCGATGGTGGCCCTGCATTGGGAAAAGTATTTCCAGCATATTTGCGAGAAGTACAACAGCATCTATAAAGTGCAGATGCCGAAGATCACGCCGCACGTTTGCAGACATACGTTCTGCTCGAACATGGCAAAAAGCGGAATGAACCCCAAGACGCTTCAATACATCATGGGTCATTCTGACATTGGCGTGACGCTCAATACTTATACGCACATCGGATTTGAGGATGCGCAGGAGGAATTGCAGCGAGTAGCCAATGCTGAATAGTTACTACTTTTCGTGGTAGAGGGATTCCAGCGGGTATGCGATACGACAAAACATGAAAACGGCAGAAAATTCCCGGTACAATCCGTACTCTTGTTGCAGGGCAAGGATTTGCGTCAAAGCTCTGCCATAGAATTTCGCCATATATCGCAGAAAAGGGCCAGTAGTAAAACATGATTTTAGGCCTAATTTACTACTCGTTGTACTACTTTTGCTGGCAAAGATGTGCGAATTTATGCTATGATATGCCAAGTGAACGAGCACCGGGCCATTTGAAAAAATGCCTGGAAATCAAGGAAAATCAGTAATTTCAAGGGGTTTAGATAGATGATAAAAATACTTTTCGTGTGCCACGGCAACATCTGCCGCAGCCCGATGGCGGAGTATATTTTCCGCGACATGGTGCAGCGGCAGGGGCTGGCGGAGCGGTTTTACATCGCCTCGGCGGCGACCAGCCGCGAGGAGATCGGCAACGACGTCTACCCGCCCGCCCGCGCCGAGCTGCGCGCGCACGGCGTCCCCGTCGGTCACCGCGCCGCCGTGCAGGTCACGCCGCGCGACTACGACGCCTATGACTGGCTGCTGACGATGGACGAAAACAACGCGCGCAACCTCCGGCGCATCCTCCCGCACGACCCGGACGGAAAGATCCGTCCGCTGCTGTCGTTCGCAGGGGAGCAGCGTGGCATCGCCGACCCGTGGTACACCGATGATTTCGGCGCGGCATATGCCGACATCGTGCGCGGCTGCACGGCGTTTCTGGAGCACCTGCGCCGCAGCGGAGATGTATGAGCGCAAAAAGGCCGCCCGGACGGGCGGTCTTTTTTTCTGTATTTAGGCCTCTCACACCGTCCAGCGGCGGCGGTCAAAGAGCGCGAGCGTCATGGCGACGGCGGCGGCGAAAAACACCAGCGCCGGCCACGGCAGCCCCAGCACCCGCGGCAGTGGGGCGAGGCACGTGATGGCCGCGCAAAACAGCAGCGAGCAGTCCAGCAGCGCGAAGATGAGCCGGCCCAGCAGCTTCGACTGCGCGGCGCGCGCCGCATCCGACCACGACTTTTTCACGTTCACGGTCAGCTGCCCGGCGTTGGCCTTGCCGAAAAACTCCGACAGCTGCGCCGGCAGCACCGTGAGCTTCTCGCCGGAGCGGGCGAGCTGCTGCGCAAGCGTTTTGACCTTCTTTTCAATGTGCTCGCGGCTCAGGGCGGTGTTTTTGACATACTCCGCCACGATCTCGATGACGTTTGCGTCCGGCGACACGCTCGTGAGCATCCCCTGAATGACGAGCAGGCTGCGCCCGAGCATCGTCAGCGAGCCGGGCACGGACACGCCGTATTCGTTGAGGATCTGCACGAACTCGTCCACCAGCACGCCCATGTCCATGTCGGCCATCGGCATGGCCTCATACTTGTGCAGGAAGATGCCGATGCGCTCGGTGAGCGCCTGCCGGTCGGGCATGCGCGTATATTGGCCGAGCGAGAGCAGCGTGTCCGTGAGCGCGGGCACGTCCTGCTCGTAGATCGTGCGGATGATGCCCATGTACAGCTCCGCCTCGCGCGGGCTGATGCGCCCCATCATGCCGAGGTCGAGCCAGACGATCTTCCCGTCCTGCACGCGGATGTTGCCGGGGTGCGGATCGGCGTGGAAGAAGCGGTAGACCGTGATCTGGCGGATATAGTTGTGCACGAGCTTGACGGCGATCTCGTTGAGGTCGTAGCCGTCGGCGCGCAGACCGGCGGCGTCGTCGATCTGGTGACCGCCGATGTACTCCATGACGAGCACGTTCTTCGTGCACCACATCGGGTATGTGGCCGGGCAGTCGGCGTAGGCCACGCCGTCGTTGAGACGCTTGAATTCGGCGATGTTGTCCGCCTCGATCGTGAAGTCGAGCTCCTCCTGCACGGTGTGCCAGATCTCGTCGAGCACGGCGTGAAAGTCCAGCGCGCTTGCAAGCGGCGTGTACTTGAGCAGCACGGCGGCGCGCTTGAGCAGGCGCACGTCGCGGCTCATGATCTCATACAGGTCGGGGCGCTGCACCTTCACGACGACGCGCTGACCGTCGGTCAGGGTCGCTGCGTGCACCTGCGCGATCGAGGCCGAGCCGAGCGGGCGGATGCCGATGTCGGAAAAGACCTCCTGCCACGGGCGGGCGTAGGCCTGCGTGAGGATGCGCTCCACCTCGGTCAGCGGCATGGGCGTCACGTCCGTGCGCAGCGTCTCGAGCGCGAGGCAGTATTCCTTGGGCAGAATGTCCGAACGCATGGACAGAATTTGTCCGAATTTGACAAACGTCGGCCCGAGATCCACGAAAATATCGCGCACCTTCTCCGGCGTCAGCCCCTGAACAAGGTGATGCTTTTGCAGTATGGCGACGATCTCAGCGAAGCGCTTGGCCTCGTCGAGCTGCGCGGCGGGGCCGGCCATCAGTCTGCTTCCTTCTTGGCCAGCAGCTTTTGCAGCAGCGCCTCGCGCTCGTCGGCGCTCATGGCGTCCACGTCCACGGCGGGCTTTTCGTCCGCGTCCCTGGCGGCGGCCTGCTTGCAGGTGCGCTTGAGCTCCTCGTTGAGCACGCGCCCCTTCTCCACGGTCACTTCGCCGCGCGCGACGCACTCATCGAGCAGCTTGCCGAGCTTTTCGCAGCCGAGGTCGGCCGCACCCACGGAGGCGACGATCAGCTTGCGCAGATAGCTTTCAATAGAATCCATAATCCATACACTCCTTATCTTATCTTGTGCACTTTGCGGTATCGTATGCCCGGTCCCGGGCGGGGATCAAGAGTTGGCGCCGGCCGCGGCGGCCGCATCGAGCAGCGCCATGACCCGGCGGTAAAACATCCGTGTGCGCACGATGCCGGTGTTCATCACGCCGCCGATCGCGGCCAGGTGGTCCAGCTCCTCGACCGGCAGCACCTGCCACACGCCGCGCTCCGGCGTCTGACCGGGCGTGAAGTCCGTGTGCGGTGCGCCGCCGGGATAGCGGGCGGAGACGGTGTTGACGAGCCCGTCGTTCGGCAGCCAGTCGGACGGCACGGCGCTGCCCGCGCGCCCCATCGCGGTCGAAAACGGCCAGAGCAGCGGCGTCATGGCCGTGTCGGGCTTCTGGTCGTGCGTGAGCAGACGCGGCAGCGTCCGGCAGCAGGGGATGGAAAAATACCAGGCGTCCGGCAGTGTGTCGATGCGCGCATTGAGCGCGCGCGCGCCGGCGCAGCGCAGGTCGTCAAAGGCGTTGTCGCCCGCCGGGAGCGGGTTTTGCGCCAGCATCCGCAGCGCGGCCGTCGTGATCGGCTCGTCCGGGTCGCGGCGGATGCCGAACTGGTCGAGCCGGAAGTCATACACGCCCTTGAACGCCGAGATGCCGAGCGCGCGCGCCGCCCCGAGAAACAGCGTCGAGAGCGCATTCGCAGCATCCGGCTGCACGTCGAGAAACGTCGACCCGTCGTGCGGTGCGGCGATGGCCACCAGCGCGTGCACCCAGCCGGTCTTGCCGCCGGTGAACAGCGGCGAGGGCGTCTCGCCTGCGGCCTCGGCCGCCTGCACCTCCTCGGGGCAGCCGTGCGCGAGCAGCTGCATGAGCAGCCGCGCCGTCGCGCCGCCGAAGCTGTGCCCGACGAGATCTATGGGCTTGTCCGCGCCCCAGCCGGGCACGAGCGGCGCGGGATATGCCGTGCCGAAGCGCGCGTGGCCGAAGCGCCGCGCGTGCGCGATGCCGTAGTCGGCCCTGCCGCCGGTGAGCGCGGCGTAGAGCTCGCACGCGCGGTCCCACGCGCTCGAGATGATGCCGACCGAGGCCGCGCGGCAGTCATACCCGCAGCGGTTGAGATAGCCGAGCACGTCGCCCGCCGCGAGCCCCCAGTAGGGCACGGCGCGGTAGAGCGCGTCCTGCGCGCCCCAGCCCAGCAGCCCGTGCACGAACACGGTCGGGTGCGCGCCGCGTCCGCCGGGCGGGGCGTCCGGCAGCAGGCATTCGCCCGCCTCCAGCGCCTGCTGCAGCAGTTCCTGCGGTGTTTTCATGGCGCGCCTCCTTCCGGGAGAAAATCCTGTTCTTAATATAGCACACCGGCCGGAGAGCGTCAATGCTGCGCCGGACGGAAACAAAACGCCGAAAACAAAGCGGAGAGCGCGGCTGGAAATTGTGCGAAATGCTAAAAGTGAAGTTTTTTGCCAAATGCGCTTGACTTCAGCAGCTAAAAGCGCTAAAGTAGGCACATCTTCACTACAGGAGGCCGCAATCATGCGTCTGGTCCGATTTGCAAGCGCATATTCCTACTATTACTTTATCGAGGGTAATAGTCGTTTGTGCTGCGATCATACCAGAACCATCTGAGACTTCCCGGTCCGGTTTTGACAAGGCTGCACAGACGACTGTGTGGCTTTTTTCTTTGCCGGAACTTACATTTAGGAGGAGAAAACACATGAACATCAAGAAACTTACTGCTCTGCTCTGCGCCGTGGTCATGGTGCTGTCGCTGGCCGCCTGCGGCGGCAGCGGCGACAAGGCCGAGAATAAGCACTACACCGTCGGCATCTGCCAGCTTGTGCAGCACGACGCGCTCGACGCGGCCACCAAGGGCTTCCGCGATGCGATCACCGACGCGCTCGGCGCCGAGAACGTCACCTTCGACGAGCAGAACGCCGCCGGCGACAGCGCCACCTGCGCCACCATCTGCAACGGCTTCGTGTCCAGCGGCGTGGATCTGATCCTTGCCAACGCGACCGGCGCCCTGGAGGCTGCGGCCGCTGCCACGAAGGACATCCCGATCCTCGGCACGGCCGTCACGGAGTACGGCGTTGCGCTCGGCATTGATAACTTCAGCGGCACCGTCGGCGGCAACATCTCCGGCACGTCTGACCTGGCCCCGCTCGATCAGCAGGCGGCCATGCTCACGGAGCTGTTCCCGGATGCCAAGAACGTCGGCATCATCTACTGCTCCGGCGAGGCGAACTCCGTCTACCAGGCGGACGTCGTCAAGGCCGCGCTTGAGAAGTCCGGCTGCACCGTGAACGTCTACAAGTTCGCCGACACGAACGACGTCGTCTCCGTCACCGCTGCCGCGTGCGATGCCAACGACGTCCTCTACGTCCCGACCGACAACACCGCCGCCTCCTGCGCCGAGGCCATCAAGGGCGCCGCCACGAAGCCCATCGTCGCCGGCGAGGAGGGTATCTGCAAGGGCTGCGGCGTTGCGACGCTGTCCATCGACTACTACGAGCTCGGCCGCACCACCGGTGAGATGGCCGTGAAGATCCTCAAGGGCGAGGCCGACATCTCCACCATGGCCATCGAGTACTACCCGAACCCGGTCAAGAAGTACAACCCCGAGATGGCCGAGCACTTCAACCTCACCATCCCGAGCGACTACGCGGCCATCGGCTGATTTTCAACACGATTCCCGGCTCCCTGCCGCAGTTTCTGCGGCAGGGATACTCCATACTATGAGGTAATGATATGAATTCACTGGTTCTTGCGTCCCTGAGCCTGCCGAATCTGGTTTCGCGCCTGCCCGGCGGCGTTGCCCAGGGCATCATCTGGGGCATCATGGCGCTGGGCGTGTACATCACGTTCCGCCTGCTCGACGTCGCCGATCTGACGGTCGACGGGTCATTCACCACGGGCGGCGCCGTGACGGTCGTGCTCATCGTCGCGGGCTGGCCGGCGTGGGCTGCGCTGCTGGTTGCCGTGGTCGCGGGCCTGCTCGCGGGCCTTGTGACCGGCCTGCTGCACACCAAGCTCGGCATCCCGGCGATCCTCGCCGGCATCCTGACGCAGTTTGCGCTCTACTCGGTCAACCTGCGCATCATGAGCATGAAGGCCAACACCCCCGTCAACCCGGATAAGTACGACCTGTTTCTGACGCTGCGCAGCGTGCCCGGCGCGATCTGGAAGGGACTGCTGCTCGCGGCGGTGCTCATCGCGCTGCTGTACTGGTACTTCGGCACCGAGCAGGGCAGCGCCATCCGCTCCACCGGCGCAAACCCCGCCATGAGCCGCGCGCAGGGCATCAACATCAACGCCATGAAGGTGCTCGGCCTGTCGCTCTCCAACGGCATGGTCGCGCTCTCCGGCGGCCTGATGGCGCAGTATCAGGGCTTTGCCGACATCAACATGGGCCGCGGTGCCATCGTCATCGGCCTTGCCGCCGTCATCATCGGCGAGGTGCTGTGCGACGCCTTCTTCCGCAAGGGCTGCAACTTCTCGGTGCGTCTGGGCTTTGTCGTGCTCGGCGGCATCGTGTATTACCTCGTCATGGTGCTCATCCTCTGGCTCAAGCTCGATCCGAACGATCTCAAGCTCTTCACCGCCGTGATCGTGGCGGCGTTTCTGGCCGTGCCGTATCTCAAGGGACAGGCCAAGAGCTCGTTCCACCGTCTGAAGAAGGGAGGCAAGTGATATGCTGACACTGGACCATATCTCCAAGACCTTCAACCCCGGCACGATCAACGAAAAGCGGGCGCTCGACGGGCTGTCACTGCACCTGAAGCCGGGCGATTTCGTGACCGTCATCGGCGGCAACGGCGCCGGAAAATCCACCATGCTCAACGCCGTCGCGGGCGTCTGGCCGGTGGACGACGGGCGCATCATCCTCGACGGCGTGGACGTGACCGCCATGCCGGAGTTTCGCCGCGCGCAGTACATCGGCCGCGTGTTCCAGGACCCCATGATGGGCACGGCCGCAAATATGCAGATCGAGGAGAACCTCGCCCTCGCCGCGCGCCGCGGCAAAAAGCGCACCCTGCGCTGGGGCGTCACGAAGGCCGAGCGCGAGGAATATCACGAGCGGCTCAAGACCCTCGGCCTCGGGCTCGAGGATCGCATGACGGCGAAGGTCGGCCTGCTCTCCGGCGGCCAGCGTCAGGCGCTGACGCTGCTGATGGCCTCCCTGCAAAAGCCGAAGCTGCTGCTGCTCGACGAGCACACCGCGGCGCTCGACCCCGCGACGGCGGCCAAGGTGCTCGAGCTCTCGGACCGCATCGTGCGCGAAAACGAGCTGACCGCCATGATGATCACCCACAACATGAAAGACGCCATCGTGCACGGCAACCGCCTCATCATGATGAACGAGGGGCGCATCATCCTCGACATCGAGGGCGAGGAAAAGCAGCACCTGACCAAGCGCGACCTGCTCGACAAGTTCGCCGAGGTCGCGGGCATGCAGGTCGAATCCGACGAGGTGCTGCTGAGCTGACGGGCGCGTCTGCACGCAAAAACATCCGAATATTCTGCCGCTCCGGCGCCGGTCGCGTACCGGCGCCGGAGATTTTTTCTTCCGCCGGACAGGATTTCCGCCCGCGCGGCAACTACCACGAAAACCACCAAAATTCGACCGGAAAGTTTGTGCAGTTTTTTTGCCCGAAAACGCACACAAATCTCAAAAAGTATGATACCCTTTCCATGCGAATTTGTTATGTAAATTTGATGCTCTGTTTTGTGGTTCAGGAGGAAAAGGTCCGTGGTTTTCAGCAGCCTGTCGTTTTTGTTTTGCTTCTTCCCGGCGTTTTTGCTGGTGTACTATCTGACACCGTCGCGGCCGGCCGGCGCACGCAATGCCGTGCTGCTGGCGGGGAGCAGCGTGTTTTATATCATCGGGCTGGACGGTCAGTGGGCGTATTTTGCGCTGCTGGCCGCATCGGTGCTGGTCAACTACGGGCTGGGTCTGGCCATCGTGCGCGACAAGCCGCGCGCGAAGCTGTGGCTCATCCTCGGCATCTGCTACAACTTCCTGTGGCTGTTCCTATTTAAATATCTCAACTTCGTGCTCACCGGAGTCAACGGTGCGCTCGGGCTCGTGTCCGGCGGCAAGGCGGCGATCCCGCTGCTGCGCTGGGCGCTGCCGGTCGGCATCAGCTTCTACACGTTCTCGGCGGTGGGCTATCTCATGGACGTCTACCGCGGCACGGTCGCACCGGAGCGCTCACTGCTCACGTTCGGCACGTACCTGACCATGTTCCCGAAGCTGGTCTCCGGCCCGATCGCAAGCTATACGGAGCTGCAGCCGGAGTTCGGCGCGCGCAATGTGTCGCTGCGTCAGGCGGTCGACGGGCTCAAGCTGTTCGTGTTCGGCATGGCGCTCAAGGTTTTGCTTGCCAACCAGCTCGGCGGCCTCTGGAGAGATGTGACCACCATCGGCTTCGAGAGCCTCTCGACGCCGCTTGCGTGGATGGCCGCGTTCGCGTATTCGTTCCAGCTCTATTTTGACTTCTGGGGCTACTCGCTCATGGCCATCGGCATCGGCCGGATGCTGGGCTTCCACATCCCGGAGAACTTCCGCTGCCCGTATCTGGCGCTGAGCATGACGGAGTTCTGGCGCCGCTGGCACATCACGCTCGGCACGTGGTTCCGCGAGTATCTGTATATCCCGCTCGGCGGCAGCCGCTGCAGCCGCAAGCGCATGATCTTTAACCTCCTGGTCGTCTGGCTGGCGACCGGTCTCTGGCACGGCGCGCACCTGAACTTCCTGCTCTGGGGTCTGGGTCTGTTCGCGGTGCTGGTCGTGGAAAAGCTCTGGCTCAAGCAGTATCTCGACCGCTGGCCGGTGCTCGGTCATCTGTATATGCTCGTGCTCATCCCGGTGTCGTGGGCGGTGTTCTCCGTGTCGGACTTCGGGCAGCTGGGTGCGTATTTCGGCCGCCTGTTCCCGCTGTTTTCGCGCACGGCGGCGGCCTACCCGCTCGATTTTCTCAAGTACGGCAAGACCTACGGCGTGTTTCTCATCCTCGGCCTGCTGTGCTCGACGTCGCTGCCGGCGTATCTGTACCGGCGGCTCAAGGGCACGTGGGTCGGCGCGGTCATTCTGGCCGTGCTGTTCTGGCTGTGCCTGTATTGCCTGAGCAAGGGCATGAACGACCCCTTTATGTACTTCCGATTCTAAGGAGCGTAGACACATGAAACGCATCAAACCGCAACATTTCCTCATCCTGCTGCTGGTGGCCGCGCTCGCGGCGGCGCCGTTTCTCATCCGCGGCCTGATCGACCGCAGCGACACCGGCAAGGAACCGACCGCCGCCGTCACCCCCACGCCGGAGACCACGGCCGAGCCCACGCCCACGCCCGAGCCGACCCCGCTGCAGTTTACGACCGTGGACGCGTCGTATTTTGACGACGCGCTCTTCATCGGCGACTCGCGCACCGTCGGCATCGCCGAATACGGCAACCTGAAAAACGCGACCTATTTTGCCGACGTCGGCCTCAATGTCTATGTCGCACAGACGAAGGCCGTCGCCGTGAAAAACGTCGGCACGGTCACGCTGCCGCAGCTTTTGAGCCAGAAGACCTTCGGCAAGGTCTACATCATGCTCGGCATCAACGAGCTCGGCAACGATCTGGATGACATCACGGCGAAGTTCTCGTCGCTGATCGACACCGTGCGCGCCGCGCAGCCGAACGCCATCGTCTACGTCGAGGCGAACCTGCACGTCGGCCCGTCGCGCTCGAGCACGGACGCGACGTTCAATAACCCCCGCATCAACCGCCTCAATGAGAAGCTTGCCGCGCTGGCCGACGGGAAGGACATCTTCTACATCGACATCAACGAGGTGTTCGACGACGAAAACGGCAACCTGCGCGCCGATGCCAGCGGCGACAGCACCCATGTCTACGCAAAGTACGATCTGGACTGGTGCGACTGGCTGTGCACGAAGGCGATCGTCCGCTGAAAACGAAAAAAAGCCAGCCGGAAACCGTTCCGGCTGGCTTTTTTGTGACCGTGCGGTCACTGTGCTCTCTCATGGTCTCTCTCGACGCGCGGGCGCATCAGCGCTTGATGATGTACCACACGAATCCGGCGCAGGCAAGAACCATACCGCCGCCGACTGCTGCAAAGATCATGTGTCTGCCTCCTTTCCCCCGAAAGCTCCGGCCGGTGTCCGGCCGGGGCAACAAAGTGACTTACCTTGAAGTTACTTCATTATAAGATAAACCCGCGCTAAGTTTCCGGAAAGGCGCGGCAAAAACGGCACGCCGTCGTTAAGAAGGCGGAAAGAAACGACCTTCCGCCGGAAAAGACAGTCGCGCGCAGGCGCACATTGTGCTATGCTGAGCGTGGGAGCGGAGACCAAATAACGAGAGGGACAAAGAGGGGTGCTTATGCAAAGAGCGAGCAAACGCGCGCCGCAGTGGCTGCGCGATCTGGGTGTTTTCATTCTTGTCATGGGCGGCGCGGTCGGCATTTGTATGCTGCTGTCGGCGTGCTATGATGACAACAATCCGTTTGCCACGTCGGTGTTCATTCTGGCGGTGGTGCTCATCTCGCGCTTTACCAACGGCTATCTGCCCGGCGTGCTGGCGGCGGCGGTCGGCGTGGTGGGCGTGAACTATCTGTTCACCTACCCGTTTCATGAGTTCAATCTCTCCATCGACGGCTACCCGCTGACGTTTGCGGTCATGCTGGTCGTGAGCGTGCTCGTGAGCACCCTCACCACGCAGATCAAGCGCCAGGAGCAGCTGCGCTACGAGGCGGAAAAGGACCGCATGCGCGCCAATCTTCTGCGCAGCGTCTCGCACGATATCCGCACGCCGCTCGCGGCGATCATGGGCCTGAGTGCAACGGTCGAGGAGGGCGAAACGCTCTCGGACGAGGGGCGCGGCATGGTCGAGGAGATCCGCCAGAACGCGCAGTGGCTGCTGCACCTGTCGGAGAACATCCTGTCCGTCACGCGCTTCAGCGAGGAGGGCGTCGTCATCGAGAAGTCGGACGAGGTCGTCGAGGAGATCGTCGGCAGCGCCATCCGGCGCTTTCGCAAAAACTGCGCCACGGACATCCCCATCGCGGTCACGAAGCCGGAGGAGATCCTGCTCGTGCCGATGGACGCCACGCTCATTGAGCAGGTGCTGCTGAACCTGCTGGAAAACGTCGCCCGGCACAGTCCGTCGGCGACGGAGATCTTCATCGAGATCCGCGACGAGGGCAGCCGCGTCTGGCTGACCGTGGCGGACAACGGCGACGGTATCCCGCCGCAGCTGCTCGGCGTGCTCTTTGACGGCTATCTGCCGCTCGGCGCGGTGGAAGCGTCCGACCGCAGCCGGCACATGGGCATCGGCCTGAGCGTCTGCCGCGCGATCGTACGCGCGCATGGCGGGGAGATCTATGCAAGAAATCGAGTCGGCGGCGGCGCGGAATTCCGCTTCTGGCTGCCGGCGGAGGAGGAACACACATGATCCGCAACAAAATCATCATCGTCGAGGACGATCCCGGCATCAGCAAATATCTGCAGGCGGCGCTGCGCGGCCGCGATTACGAGCCCATGCTTGCGACCGACGGCAAGACGGCGCTGGAGATGATCGCCTCGCACTGTCCGGATCTGCTGCTGCTGGATCTCGGCCTGCCGGACATGGACGGCAGCGAGATCATCCGCTCCGTCCGTTCGTGGAGCCGCATGCCGATCATCGTCATCTCGGCGCGCAGTGCGGAGCTCGATAAGGCCGCCGCGCTCGACATGGGGGCGGACGACTACCTCACCAAGCCCTTCGGCACGGTGGAGCTGCTGGCGCGCATCCGCACGGCGCTGCGCCACACGCGCACCGACGGCACGAGCGACGCGCTGGCCATGACGGGGGAGTACCGCGTGGGCGACCTGTGCGTGGACTACAACAAGCACCGCGTCTTTCTCGCCGGGGAGGACACGCACCTGACGCCGAACGAGTATAAGATCGTCGCCTTGCTCGGCCGCCACGCCGGGCAGGTGCTCACGTATAAATCCATGATGAAAGAGCTCTGGGGTCCCGGCGTCGGCGGGGACAACAAGCTCCTGCGCGTGCACATGGCCAACATCCGCCGCAAGATCGAGCCGAACCCGGTCGAGCCGCAGTATATCTTCACCGAGGTCGGCGTCGGCTACCGCATGGCCGACAGCCACTGAGCCCATATTGAGACAAAAATCGCCCGGAGCTGCTGCTCCGGGCGATTCTTTCGTGTTGCTGCGGCTCAGTCCGCCGTGATCGTGATGCTGCGGGAGATGGACTTAGCCATGTCGTTGCCGCCGAGAATGTAAGCGGTCTGGCGGTACGTGCCGGGCTCAGTGGGCGCATTTTTGCTGATGTACAGCCTGTGCGTGTCCGTCGTGCCGATGTAGCGGTAGTGCACGCCGTCCTGATTGTGGGCGGGGGTGTCACCGCGCATGAGCGTGGCGCCGAGCGGGCTGCTTTCCAGCTCGCTGGTGGTGTAGGTCGTCTTGTCATTGTTCCAGGTCAGGCTCGCGCCGCTGGCGCGCATCTTCACGACGAGCGTGCCCGTGCCGACGCCGGTCTTGTAGTTTTGGTTGGACGTGATCGCCGTCACGAGGTACATACCCGCGCGGTTCGGCGAGCCGATGGCTACGCGCGTGCTGTCAAACACGCCGGGGATCTTGTTGATCACCTTGAGCAGCTCCGTGAACGAGGAGATGTCGATGTTGAAGATCTTCAGGAACTTGGCGAGGTCATCCGTCGGCTTCTCGAGCTTCTGCAGCAGCGCGCGCAGCTCGCCGAGGGTCATGCCGTCGTTGAGGATGCCCGTGAGCGTCTTGCCGCAGAGGAGCTTGACGGCTGGGTCGATCTTTGCCAGTGCCTCCGGGGAGAGGATGCTCTCCGGCAGCTGCAGGTAGATCGCGCCCTTGACGCTGCTGGTCACGCCGCTGTAGATCTTGAAGATGGTGAAGTCGTCCTCCGGCTTCGTGGTGACATACTGCTGCGTGGTCGGCTTTTCATCGTAGAAGATCGCGGCGGACTTGACGTGCACGCGCACGAATGCCTTGTTCACCGTGAGCGTTCCCTCGACCGCGTCACAGCCGAGGTAGTCGGCCGTGGTCGGGAAGCTTGCGCGGATCTGCTGGTTTTCGCCGGCGCCGATGCTCGGTGCGGTGTAGTCGATGCCGTATTTCACCGTGCCGCCCTCGACCGGATACCAGGCATCGTGCGTCAGGAGATCGTGCTCGCTGCTGCCGGTGCCGTAGTATTCCAGCACCATGCTCTTGGCGGCGGCCTCCTTGCTCACGGTGGTCTGCGACCAGTCGATGAGCTTGTCGAGGATCTGCGCGCGCATGGCGGCGGCGTCCTTCGTGTAGCTGAGGGACACACCCTCCTTGAGCACGATCTTCGCCTGCGTGCGCGCGTCGACCAGCGTCACGGAGACGACGGTGTCCGCACCGTTCACGGTGAGCTTGACGTTGTACGTGCCGGCGGTGATGGCCGGGAATTCACGCAGTTTGTTCCAGCCGCCCTCCAGCACGACATAGCGCGATTCGTGCGGCGGGAGCTTTGCCTTCGACTCATAGGTCACGGTCACGTCATTGACGTCCGTGCCGGGCAGGACGGCGGCGACGATGGCGGCGCGCAGCGCGTCAAAGTCGATGTCGCCGCTGGCGGTATAGGTCATGTTGAGCGTGTAGGTGCCGGGTTCGTCCTCGGTCGTGCCGGCCGCGGTGCTCAGCGCGGCATCCGGCGCGGTGTTGGTGTCGGTGCCCGGCGTCACGGCGGGATCAGCGCCCGGCGCGGCGTCCGGTGTCACGGACGGGGCTGCGCCGTCCGCCGCGGGAGAAGCCAGCTTCGTGAACGTGTAGACCGTGCTCGTCCCCTCAATGCGCACGGCGTAGCTCTGTGCGGCCGATTCACTGTTGAGCGCGGGATAGCTCGCGTTGAGGCGGTCGCGGAAGAAGCTTCCGGTGGTGTCAAAGCCGTTGACCGGCGTCCACTTGACGGCGTAGTCCGACAGGACGCTGGTCGCGCGGTACTCCCATTGCTGGCTGCCGACCTCGTCATAATTGCTCAGCAGGGTCTGGCTGAGCAGGTCGTTGACGTCTGCTCCGGCGGGGATATAGGCCGCGCCGTCGTGGCCGGCCGGCACCGCACTCGCGGCGGAGACCGGCAGCTGGAATGCGGCGAGTTGGCCGAACAGCAGCACGGCCAGCAGCAGGGCAAGGATTCTGGTTGCGTGTTTGCGGGATATCATTGCAAATGAACCTCCTATTCCGGTATTTCTGTGGGGTCGTGTCCGATGTGGGTTTCCGGACACAGCTGCATTATACGGTATATTTCCGGACTTTTCAAGAATTTTGGCAAAATTGTATCAATAAACTTAATATGTATAAAAATTTCATGTGCATTAACTTAAATATGCACCCAATGAAGCAGAAAAACACCCGCCCGCTCTTGCGGACGAGTGTTCGGTGCGACGTTTTTTTATTTTCCCAGTGCGGCGTGCATTTTGCCGCAGATATCCTCCGTGAGCGCGTTGGTCGTGGTGGCCTTGACCGTCTCGGCGGGGATGACCTCGCGGATGCGCACATACACGTGCGAACGCCGCCAGGGGACGTTGTGCGCGATGCGCTCCGTGCCCTCGACCGTGCCGACCACGATGGGGACGTTTGCCTTCTGCGCGATCTTGAGCGAGCCCGCGTGCCACGGCAGCAGCTCACCGCTTTTGCTGCGCGTGCCCTCGGGGTAGATGGCGAACGAGCACACGTGGCTGCGGATGAGCCCGGCGGCGGCGTTGATGGTGGTCAGGGCGTTGCGCGCGTTTTCGCGGTCGATCGGCAGAAAGCAGCACCGGCGCACGAACGGACCGATGACGAACTTGCGCATATTCGACGGCTTGGACACGAACGCCAGCGGCCAGCGCCGCAGCACCCACCACTGCACCATGGGGTCAAAGTTCGAGCGGTGGTTGCTCACGAAGAGGAATTCCGAATCCGTCGGGATCTTTTCCAGTCCCTCGACGTGGATCTTGATGCGGCAGAGCGCGAGGATCCATCCGTCGAGCGCCAGCGTCAGCGCAAGGTAAAACGGGCTGATGCGGTCATACATCCTGTTCGGCCCGGCAAAGAGCGAGCACACGAACATCAGCAGTACGTACACAAGGTTCGCCGCCACGAAGCAGCCGAGCAGCACGGGCAGCAGCCACCAGTAACTGAGCGCGGGGGATAAAAAATAAATCACCGCAGTGCTGAGCACGGCGGGAACAAGCATCAGATAATAGAGCATGGTCGGACACCTTTCCACACGGGATGTGACGAAATCCTGTCAATAGTCATTGACGGCTGGGTATCACATCCATTATAATTACTGTACGGGACCGTGTCAATGAACGGGATGTAAACTTGCACGGATCTCGAAATTTTTCGATCAGAGATAGGATGGTTAATGAGATGATCGTATTGAAATGGTTGTTCCCGGTGTTTCTGGCGGCGCTCGCCGTCGTGCACCTCGTCAGCTGCTGGCGCGGCGATGACGACCTGCGCAAGCCGACGAAGGTCGCGCTGATGCCGGTCGTCGCGCTGACGTACCTCGCCTTTGCCAACACGCCGTCGCTTTGGGTGGTCGCCGGCCTGCTGCTGGGCTGTCTGGGCGATCTGTTTCTGCTGCGGCCGCTGCAGAAGCATTTCTTCGCCCTCGGCACGGCGTCGTTCTTCCTCGGCCACGTGTGCTACCTTGTGCACATCTACACGACCTATGCCGTGCATGTGCGCTGGTTCTGGATCGTGCTCGTGTGCGCGGCCTATGCCGCGGGCATCGTGGTCGTCTATAAGGGCAGCCGCAGGAGCATCCCGCGCGCCCTGCGTCCGCTGGCGCTGGCGTACATGGTCATGCTCTGCACGCTGAGCATCAGCGTGTTCCTGCCGCTGGTGACGGCGTTCACGTGGGGCAAGCTCGCGTCGTTTCTCGGCGCGTCGTTCTTCCTCGCGTCCGACGGCGTGCTGTGCGACATGCTCTTCACCAAGAAGGCCGAGCCGACCAGGCAGAACTTCGCCGTCATGGGCACGTACATCCTTGCGCAGGTGCTGCTGACCATGGGCTTTGCATTCTGAGCCGGCGCAAATCATCGAAAAAACGGGGCACTCCGGTCGTGAGTGTCCCGTTTTTTGTACAGTCGTGGAAAATAATTTAAAAAACTGTTAGAACCGCTTTACATTTGTCGGAAAAAGCAATACAATCTGTAGCATCACCAATGGTCTCAAGGGGGAAGAGAGCATTATGAAAGCAAATGAAAGGGACAGCAGGACAGAGCAGGAGCGGTTCATCGACCGCATGCTCAAGGAGATCCTCGGCGGGCAGCGCAATCCGGGCGACCGGCTGCCCACGGAGAGCGAACTGGCCGCGCAGTACGACCTGCGCAAGACGAACGTACACCTTGCCCTGAAAGAGCTGGAGCGGCTCGGCTTTCTGGAGATCGTGCCGCGCCACGCGACGTATGTTGCACCCTATTGGGAGCGGGCAAATCTGGAGACGCTGGCGGTCATCATGACGCACGGCGGCACGCCGCATCCGGAGTTGGTGGACGCGTTTCTGGAGCTGCGCGAAATGGTCGCGCTCGGCTGGTTCTGCTGGGTAGGGCGCCGCCCGGACGCGGCGCAGATGCAAAAGCTGTACGGTCTGCTCGCGCAGATGGACGCCATCGCCTACGTGCCCGACGGCGACAAGGCGGCGTTTCTGGAGCTGCTCAATGCGTTTCTGGTGTGCATGTTCCGCGAGTCGGACAACATGATCTTTCGCGTCATGCTGCGCTCGACGCGCGAGCTTGCACACGTGGCGTACTACATGGTGGCCTACACGCTCGATATGCAGGAGCTGTGCAGGGTCTACCGTGCGGTGCTTGACGGACTGACGGACGGATGCGTGCCCGAGGCGATCGCCTGCTGGAGCGCGTGGAGCGACCGGGTCACGCTGCGCTACCGCGAGGCGCTCGAGCAGCTGCAGAGCGCATGACCGGCCGCTGCCCCGGCGGGCGCAAAGGCTACGAGGTTCTTTGACAAACCGGCTGCCCCGGCGGGAAAAAATGTCCCGCCGGGGCAATCGTTTTTTTGCGCCGCGGTTGCGCGCGGCGTGCAGATGTGCTAAAATCAGGTAACAACACGGAAAGGGAGCGAGCCCATGAAGCTGACATTTATCCGCGCCGACCACGAGGTGACCGGCAGCTGCACCCTGCTCGAGATCGGCGGGCATTACGGCCTGATCGACTGCGGCATGCAGCAGGGGCGCGACCAGTTTGAGAACATCGACATCCCCGTCCCGGCGGCGCAGATCGAGTTCGTGCTCGTCACGCACGCGCACATGGATCACACCGGCCACCTGCCGCTGCTGTATAAGCAGGGCTTTCGCGGCACGGTCTACGCCACCGAGGCGACGTGCGACCTGTGCGGCATCATGCTGCGCGACTCGGCGCACATCCAGATGTCCGAGGCCGAGTGGCGGGGACGCAAGGCCGCCCGTGCCGGCCGCGCTGCGCCCGAGCCGCTCTATACGCTCGAGGACGCCGAGGGCGTGCTCACGCTGCTGCGCCCGTGCAGCTACGGGCAGCGCGTGCAGGTCGGGGAGAACATCATCATCCGCTTCACGGACGTCGGCCATCTGCTCGGCAGCGCGTGCATCGAGACGTGGCTCACCGAGGGCGATGTGGAAAAGAAGATCGTCTTTTCCGGCGACATCGGCAACGTGAATCAGCCGCTCCTGCGCGACCCGCAGACCGTCTCGGGCGCGGACTACGTGCTCATCGAGTCGACCTATGGCGACCGCAGCCACGGTGAACGGCCGGATTATCTCGGCGCGCTCGCCGACTGCATCCAGCGCACGCTTGACCGCGGCGGCAACGTCGTCATCCCGTCGTTCGCTGTTGGCCGCACGCAGGAGCTGCTGTATTTCATCCGCCAGATCAAGGACGCCGGCATGGTGCACGGCCATCCGCACTTTCCGGTCTACGTCGACAGCCCGCTCGCAAACGAGGCCACGCGCGTCTTTTTGCAGACCGACACGAGCTTTCTCGACGACGAGGCGCGCGCGCTCATCCGCAGCGGCGTCAACCCGCTGTATTTTGACGACCTGCACACCGCCGTCTCCAAAGAGGACTCCATGGCGCTCAACAACGACCGGACGCCCAAGGTCATCCTCTCCTCGAGCGGCATGTGCGATGCCGGGCGCATCCGCCATCACCTGAAGTATAACCTCTGGCGGCCGGAGTGCACCGTGCTCTTCGTGGGCTATCAGGCGGTGGGCACGCTCGGGCGCAAGCTCAACGACGGGGAAAAGACCGTGAAGATCTTCGGCGACGAGATCGCCGTGCACGCTGAGATCACCGTGCTGCCCGGCGTGAGCGGTCACGCGGACAAGGCCGGGCTGCTGCGCTGGCTCAACGCCATGGAGCAAAAGCCCGCGCACGTGTTCGTCAACCACGGCGACGACGCTGCGTGCACGGCGTTTTCCGCCTGCCTGCGCGAGGAATACGGCTACGAGGCCGACGCACCCTACAGCGGCAGCGCGTTTGACCTTGCCGCCGGTGTGTATACGGTCGTTGCGCCGCCGCGCCCCGTCCGGCACGACGAGCAGCGGCAGGCTGCCGCCGCCGGCAAGCGCCGCGAGAGCGCGGCCTTCGAGCGGC
>ERZ834798.1465-NODE-1465-length-21001-cov-8.039673_pt1 | contig 21001 bp, 19 predicted proteins | sample MGYA00519689_ERZ834798 | MGnify/ENA primary metagenome ERZ834798 (study PRJEB31850, sample SAMEA3708761) | human gut metagenome | biome: human gut; feature: human-associated habitat; material: faeces | place: China | collected 2014 ...
CTGAAACAGGGTCAGAAGAGGAACTGGCAGAAAAGATGGTTCAGGCAGAAATAGGGGCATGGGATCAGGCAGACCCGGTGTGTCTGTATTTAAAAGAAATTGGAAAAATTTCCCTTTTAACCCCGGAAGAAGAATTAATGCTGGCAAAGGAAGTAAGGGCCGGAAGCAGAGAAGCAAAAGAGAAACTGGCAAGGGCAAATCTGCGGCTGGTAGTCAGTATTGCCAAGCATTACGCAGGCAGGGGAATGGCATTTTTAGATCTGGTCCAGGAAGGAAACCTGGGGCTTATGCGGGCGGTAGAGAAGTTTAATTACGAAAAAGGCTACCGTTTCAGCACCTATGCTACCTGGTGGATCCGCCAGTCCATTACAAGGGCGATAGCAGATCAGGCAAGGACTATCCGCATCCCGGTGCATATGGTAGAAGTCATCAACCGGGTGATGCGAAGTTCCAGAAGGATGCTTCAGGAACTGGGACGGGAACCTACTACTCAGGAAATTGCAGAACGCTTACATATGACCAGCAAAAAAGTAGAAGAAGTGCTGAATATGGCCCAGGAGCCGGTTTCTTTGGAAACACCGGTGGGAGAGGAAGAGGACAGTCATCTGGTGGATTTTATCCAGGATGAAAAAATGTCTTTTTTGCAGGATGAGGCTTCTTTTGTGTTTTTACATGAGCAGCTGATGGAAGTATTAAAAACGTTGACTCCGAGAGAACAGCAGGTATTGTCATTGCGGTTTGGGCTTTATGACGGGCAGCCAAGAACATTGGAAGAAGTGGGAAAGCAGTTTCATGTGACCAGGGAACGGATCCGCCAGATCGAGGATAAAGCCCTGCGCAAACTGCGCCACCCCAGCCGCAGCAAGAAGCTCAAGGACTTCCTGAACTGAAAAATCGAGAAACGAAACAGGAGACCGATACTTTCGTATCGGTCTCCTGTTTTCATTCGCTCATGCTCACGGCTCCTTGCGGTAACAGTGCGCGATGGCTGCGACCACCTCGTTGATCTGTAAGGGCTTATCGTGACTCATGCGGCGCAGGAAGTTTGTCTTAGCCTCGTTGGCGCGGTGCGCTTCCGCCGCGGCCTCCTCGAGATTTTTCTGGTATTCGAGCTCTTTCGTCTTCTGCTCGTCGATGTTGCGGGCGGAGACGAGAAGATGCGTTACATTAGCACTGCATCGAATGCCTCGACTGCCTGCATCGCCTTGAGCCGCGCACCGAAACGGCCGAAATGGAGCAGACACTTGAAGCACTGAACGCTGAAAAGGCCGAATCGTGACAATTTACAATTGATATTGCAATAGGAAAGACCCGCCTCAGTAAGGCGGGTCTTTTTGATTGAGCTCTGTCAAAAACCGTCCCAGTGCGGGGTTCTGGTTGCCGCTCTGCCAGGCGGCGATGATCTCTTCCTCCTCCCCTTCGCCCACGAGCGGGACGAAGACGAGGTTGTCGGCATTGTAAAGGCGGTCGGTGCAGTAGTCGGGCAGGAGTGAGATCCCCTCCTCCGCCGCGACCATCATCAGGATGCTTTCGGTGTCCGCCGAGCGGAAGAGAATGTTCGGCTTGTAGCCCGCCTCGGCGTAGCGCTGCATGAAAAAGGCGTCGCCGTAGGAATCGGGCGCGGCGTCGGGCGACATATATAAGATGTTCTCCCCGCGCAGCTCTTGCCGCGTGAGCTGGCGGCGCTGCGTGAGCGGATGGCCCGCATAGAGCGCGACAACGAGCCGAGCCTTTTCGACCGTCTGAAACGTGACGCCCTCCTGTGTGCGCAGGTTTGTCGAGTCCCAAGTGAAGACGATGTCATACTCCTGATGGAGTAACCCCGCGGCCAACACATCCGTCGAGCAGCGGTAGAACGAGATGAGCACGTTTCCGTTTTTCTGGTGGAAGTGGCGCATCAGGACCGAGAGGTCGCTGCGCTCGTAGCCGCGCACGTAGCCGACGCGCAGCGTGCCGGTCAGGCCCGTCGCCGCGTCGTGCACGCGCTCCTGCGCGCGGCTCATGCGCTCTAAGATCGCTTTTGCGTCCAAAAGGAACGACTTTCCCGCGCTCGTCAGGCTTACAGGGCGTGTGCTGCGGTCGAAGAGCTCGCAGCCGAGCGTCTGCTCAAGCTGCTGGATCTGCTGCGTCACCGCGGTCTGCGAGATGTAATACTGCTCCGCCGCCTTTGTGAAGCTCCGGTGCTCCGCGGCGGAGACAAAATAGCGTAGCTGATTGCGATTCATGTACTCATTTCCTCATAACATAAGTTTTGCTTATTATATCATCCGATAATCGGTCTTGTAAAGCCCATCTTCCTGCGGTAAGATAAGCACATCGTTCATAAATCTTTTACAAATGAGGTCGATCAACATGAAACGCGAATCGTTCCGCTCCCGCCTAGGCTTCCTGCTCGTCAGCGCGGGCTGCGCCATCGGCATCGGCAATGTCTGGCGCTTCCCCTATGTGACGGGCAAAAACGGCGGCGGCTATTTTGTTCTCTTTTACATTCTGTGCCTGCTCATCATGGGCGTTCCCGTGCTGACGATGGAGCTGGCCGTCGGCCGCGCGAGCCACAAGAGCGCGATCCTCGCCTACAAGACGCTCGAAAAGCCCAAGTCCAAGTGGCACATCCACGGCTGGTTCTGCCTGATCGGCTGCTACCTCTTGATGATGTACTACACGACGGTTTCCGGCTGGATGGTGAGCTACTTTGGCAGGTTCCTGACCGGCAAGTTCTACTCCGGCATGCCCGCGGAGGACGCGTCCGCCGTGTTCGGCCAGCTGCTGTCCGATCCAGTCGAAATGGGTATTTTAGCAGTCGCTATCGTCATCGTCGGCTTCATCGTCTGCTCGTTCGGCCTGCAAAAGGGCCTTGAGCGCGTGTCCAAAGTGATGATGATCGCGCTGCTCGCGCTCATCCTCATTCTCGCCGTTCACAGCCTGACGCTCTCCGGCGCGGCGGAGGGCATGAAGTTCTATCTGCTCCCCTCGCTCGATTCCATCCGCGAAAACGGCCTGCGCAGCCTCATCACCGATGCGATGAATCAGGCCTTCTTCACCCTTTCGCTCGGCATTGCGGCGATGGAGATTTTCGGCAGCTACATGTCCGACGATCACACCCTCGCCGGTGAGTCCATCCGCATCTGCGCGCTCGACACCTTCGTTGCGCTCATGGCCGGCACGATCATCTTCCCCGCGTGCTTCTCCTACGGCGTAGCGCCCGACAATGGCCCCTCCCTCCTCTTCGTCACGCTGCCGCAGGTGTTCGTCAATATGTCCGGCGGCCGCTTCTGGGGCACGCTGTTCTTCCTCTTCATGATGTTCGCGAGCATGTCCACGGTGCTGGCGGTGTTTGAAAACATCCTCGCCGTCTGCATGGATACCTTCGGCTGGAGCCGCAAGAAGGCCGTGCTCATCAACGGCCTTATGCTGATGCTCCTGAGTCTTCCCTGCGTGTTCGGCTACAACATCTGGAGCGACTTCCACCCCATTCTCGGCAAGGACGTGCTCGACAGCGAGGACTTCCTTGTGAGCAACCTCCTGCTGCCCATCGGCTCGCTCGTGTATCTGCTGTTCTGCGTCACGAAGTGGGGCTGGGGCTTTGACAAGTATCTCGCCGAGGCCAACAAGGGCGCGGGCATCAAGCTCTCACCCAAGCTCAAGCCCTATTTCCAGTGGGTGCTGCCGATCCTGATCGTCATCATCCTGCTCCAAGGCCTGCTGTAAATTTGCTATTCTCTCATCTCTCATATCTCTCAAAAGGAAAAAGCCGCAGTGAAATTCATTGCGGCTTTTCCCTTTTTCCGCTTCCTTCGCAATTATGAACTCCGTGTAAATTCGCATATAACTCGTAAATATATTTATATAAATCTATTGACAAAATTTGTTCACGTGCTATGATAGCATCCAGAAAGAAAAAGAACCCCAAGGAGGCGCATGATGAAAAAAAACCTGTACAGTCTGACGCTGTCAGATGATGTGGTGCGCGAGGTCGACGCGCTGGCCCACCGGATGGGCACGAACCGTTCGGCGCTCGTCAACCAGATTTTGGCCGAGTACGTCTCCGTGCCGACGCCCGAGCGCCGCTGGAACGATATTTTCGAGGCCATCGAAGAGTTGATGACGCCCACGCGCGAGCTGGTGCCATTCTTTGCCCCCGGCTCGTCCACAATGTCGCTCAAATCGAGCCTATCGTATAAGTACCGCCCGACGGTCAAGTACGAGGTCGATCTGAGCAGCGGCGACGGCCAGACGATGGGCACGCTGAACATCGTGTTCCGCACGCAGTCGGCGGCGCTGATCTCCGCAATGACGAGCTTCTTCCGGCTCTGGGTGCAGATCGAAGACAAGTGCCTCGCACCGCTTCTCGGCAGCTCCATTTCCTGCGCGCTGTACGACGGGCGCTTCGTCCGTCCGCTCGCGATGCCGCGCGGAAAGGCGCTGACTGCCGATGATGTCGCCGGTGCGATCAGCGCTTATGTCCAGCTCTTCGACCGGCTGCTCAAGGGCTATCTCGACGGCTCGCTCTCCGCGAGCGATGTTGAAATGGCTTACCGCGGCGATCTGCGAAGCAGAACGCTGCTGATTTAATCACTTAATTGTAAAAAACACGAATTTGAGGTGAACTTGAATGAATGCTGAAAAATATACGCAAAAGGCTTTGGAAGCCGTCAAGACCGCGCAGAACATGGCGCAGGAAAACGGCAACCAGTATGTAACGACCGAACATTTGCTCTATGCCCTGCTCGATCAGGACGGCGGACTGATTGGGTCACTGTTCGGTAAGATGGGCGTCGATTGCGACGGCTTACTCTCCGAGCTCGACACGCTGATCCGCAATCTGCCCCGCATCTCCGGCGGCAGCGGCGAGGTGTACGCCTCGCCCGAGGTCGGCAAGATCCTGAACCTTGCCGAAAAGACCGCCGAAAAGCTGCACGACGAGTATCTCTCCGTTGAGCACCTGATGCTCGCCATCTTCTCCGAGGGCTCGCAGAGCGTGCGCCAGCTGCTCTCCGACCACGGCATCACGAGAAGCCGCTTCTCCGATGAGCTTGCGAAGGTCAAGACCTCCCCCGTGACGAGCGACAATCCCGAGGATTCCTACGACGCGCTCAAGAAGTACGGCACGGATCTCGTCGAGCGCGCCCGCACGAAGGAGCTTGACCCCGTCATCGGCCGTGACGCAGAGATCCGCAACGTCATCCGCATTCTGTCGCGTAAGACGAAGAACAACCCCGTGCTCATCGGCGAGCCGGGCGTCGGCAAGACGGCCATCGCCGAGGGCCTTGCCCAGCGTATCGTGCGCGGCGATGTGCCCGAAGGGCTCAAGGACCGCACGATCTTCTCGCTCGACATGGGCGCGCTGATCGCGGGCGCGAAATACCGCGGCGAGTTTGAAGAGCGCTTAAAGGCCGTTTTGAACGAGGTCAAGAAGTCCGACGGCAAGATCATCCTCTTCATTGATGAGCTGCACACCATCGTCGGCGCGGGCAAGACCGAGGGCAGCATGGATGCCGGCAACCTCTTAAAGCCGATGCTGGCTCGCGGCGAGCTGCACTGCATCGGCGCGACCACGCTCGACGAGTACCGCCAGTATATCGAAAAGGACGCCGCCCTCGAGCGCCGCTTCCAGCCCGTCATGGTCAACGAGCCGACGGTCGAGGACACCATTTCCATCCTGCGCGGCCTGAAGGAGCGCTATGAGATCTATCACGGCGTTCGCATCCACGACAACGCGCTTGTCGCCGCCGCGACGCTCTCCGACCGCTATATCACCGACCGTTTCCTGCCCGACAAGGCCATCGACCTCGTCGATGAGGCCTGCGCGATGATCCGCACGGAGATCGACTCGATGCCCGCAGAGCTCGACGATCTGCGCCGCAAGATCATGCAGCAGGAGATCGAAGAGATGGCCCTCAAGAAAGAGGACGACCAGCTCTCCCGCGACCGTCTTGAGGAGCTCAAGAAAGAGCTTGCCGATGAAAAGGAACAGTTCAACGCCATGAAGTCCCGCTGGGAGGCGGAAAAGAGCGGCGTGGACAGCGTGAAGCAGCTCAAGAGCCAGATCGAGCAGATGCACGGCGAGATCGAACGCGCGCAGGCGAACCTTGAGTACGAAAAGGCCGCAAAGCTCAAATATTCTGACCTCCCTGCTCTTGAAAAGCAGCTCAAGGACGCCGAGGCCGCGGCCGAAAAGCACACGGGCGACAACTCCATGGTGCACGACACCGTGACCGAAAACGAGATCGCCGATATCGTCGGCAAATGGACTGGTATCCCCGTCAGCCGTCTGATGGAGGGTGAGCGCGAAAAGCTGCTGCGCCTCGACGAGATCATTCACAAGCGCGTCGTCGGTCAGGACGAGGCGGTGCGTCTCGTGACCGAGGCCATCCAGCGCTCGCGTGCGGGCATCGCGGACCCGAACCGCCCGATTGGCAGCTTCCTCTTCCTCGGCCCCACGGGCGTCGGCAAGACAGAGCTTGCAAAGTCCCTCGCCGACTGCCTGTTCGATGATGAGCATAACCTCGTGCGCATCGACATGACCGAGTACATGGAGAAATTCTCCGTCTCGCGTCTCATTGGTGCCCCTCCGGGATACGTCGGCTATGACGAGGGCGGCCAGCTCACTGAGGCCGTGCGCCGCAAGCCGTACAGTGTCGTGCTGTTCGACGAGGTCGAAAAGGCGCACCCGGACGTCTTCAACATCCTGCTGCAAATTCTCGACGACGGCCGCATCACCGATTCGCAGGGCCGCACGGTGGACTTTAAGAACACGATCATCATCCTGACCTCGAACCTCGGCTCTTCCGAGCTGCTCGACGGCATCCAGCCGGACGGCAGCATTTCCGAGAGCGCCCGCGCCGCCGTCATGGGTGAGCTGCGCCGCGCATTCCGTCCGGAATTCCTGAACCGTCTCGATGAGATCATCATGTTCAAGCCGCTCACGAAGGAGAACCTCAGCGGCATCATTGACATTCTGATGGAGGGTCTCAAGAAGCGTCTTGCCGACAAGACGCTGAGGCTCGAAGTCACGGATGCGGCCAAGAGCCTCATCATCGAGCGCGGCTTCGACCCGATCTACGGTGCGCGTCCGCTCAAGCGCTACCTCCAGAGCGCGGCGGAGACGCTGATCGCCAAGGAGATTTTGCGCGGCGACCTCGCCGCGGGCAGCACGCTCGTGCTCGACGCCGAAAACGGCGAGCTGAGCTGCCGCAAGAAGTAAATACGCGTGAAAAGCCGCCCATTCGGGCGGCTTTTTCCGTTTCGCTACCGATAGTAGCGGAATACTTGGTGGACTTTTGCGCCAAAAACTGCTACGATAGCGCCATCAAGGCAAAGGAGGCACGATCATGGACAACGAACTCGGCGCGCGCATCCGCACGCTTCGAAAGGAGCGTGGGCTATCGCAGGAGGCGCTGGCGCAGGCACTCGAAGTCTCGCGGCAAGCCGTGACAAAGTGGGAGGACGGCTCGTCGCTGCCGAGCACGGCGAACCTCTTCGCGCTCTCGGGCTTTTTCGGTGTTCCGCTCGCAGAGTTGACCGGCACGCCAGATGGGAACGCTCCCGCAAGCATATCGGAGAAAACACGCGATAAGCGCACAAAAACCCTGCGCATTGGCGCATGGGTGCTGTTGGCCGTCAGCGTACCGGTACTGCTCATATGTGCCGTACAGTATTTTACTGCCGGACCGCCTATTCCAGAGGATGTTTCGATCGTCGGCGGCGTTGATATGGCGACAGACATCTACGTTATGGGTCGGTTTCCTTCGCATCTGTTTTTAGCCGCACTGTCGCTCTTTGTCGTGGGACTTGGTGTGCTGATAGGATTGAAAATCAAAAGGTGGAAAGGAAAAACACATGACGGGCAAGATTAAAGTTTTATTGCCGCTGCTGCTCATTTTTCTACTCGTCGGCTGCGGCAAAACGAACGATGGCCTGACCATCGAGGGCCACGACTGGACATACGCAAACGCCATCGACAGCGCGGGACAGCCGCTCGACCTCTCCGTCCTCACCTGCGCCGCACAGGACGGCACGCTGACGCTCACGGATTCAGACGGCAGCACGCAAAGCGGCACCTACACCCTCACCCAGCACGATGCGAACGACGTCCTCTATGATCTTACGCTGGATAGCGAGACCGGCACGGCGCTTGTCGGCGTCACGGAATACACCGATGCTGCAGGGGAGAAAAGCAGTGAGTATACGCTGATCTTATCGCTGCCAGAGCGGACGGTTTATTTTCGTGCCGATATGGCACAATGAATCAAGGCCGCCCGAAAGGGCGGGGTTTTCCCTGCACCGTGCAGGGGGACGATTAAGGGGGATATTCTCTTTCCACGGAAAGAGAATATCCCCCTTTGACCCCCAAGAGAAAGGCTTTGATTGGCAATCTGGAGCTCGAACAACTTTCATGCCTCCGGAGTGAAAGTGCCTGCGTGGCGGCATTGCTAACGCTCGCCGCCATTGGTTTTACTATACGATTTGCCTCTGCTTCTATTATCCGCTGCCGCTCTGCCCATCTTATAGAAGTGCGCAGTAATCACCGTCTACCGGAGTGCTAATCAATGCGGCGAGCGTAGCAATGCCGCATTCGGCAGGCAGTCCGCCGCCAAGCAAACGTCACTCGCGCCTCACGATAGTAAGGCGGTTGATATCTGTAACGACTTGCAGAAGATTCATGGCGAAGCCATGTACACCGCACCCACATTGCGCAGCGCGTGCAGCCCTTCAAGCTGCAAACCCGCAATGGCGGGGTCAAGGGGCAGGGCCCCTTGCGTTCTCTTGGGGGTCCAAGGGGGCCATTCTCTCACGTGAGAGAATGGCCCCCTTTCCCGTATCCCCCACGGGTGTGGGGGAAATGTTCCACCACTTACAAGTGGTCAATCAGCGCCCACAGCACTGTTTATATTTCTTCCCGCTGCCGCAGGGGCAGGGATCGTTGCGGCCGATCTTCTGGACCTTGCGGGGCTGCTTTTTCACCGTGCCGTCGCCGGAGGTGGAGGCGACGATGCCGTCGGCCACGCGCTCGCGCTTGACCTCGCCCTCGGTCTTGACGCGGGCGGAGAAGATGCGGCGCACCGTGTCGCCCTGAATGGCGGAGATCATGTCCTCAAACATCGTGAGGGATTCCTGCTTGTAGACGTCGATGGGCTTGTTGTTGCCGTAGGATTGTAAACGGATGGCCTGACGCAGCTCGCTCATCGCGTCGATGTGGTCCATCCAGTATTCGTCGACCACGCGCAGCAGCACCACGCGCTCGAGTTCGCGCATGATGGGCGAGGTGACGGCGGCCTCCTTGGCCTCGTAATACTTCTCAGCGGCTTCATAGAAGCGATCGGTCAAATCGTCGGCGGAAAGGCCGGAGAGAGAGTTCGCATCCACAGCGCCGCGCGGGAAGTACGTGCCCTCGCAGCTCTTGAGCGCGTCGGCGCGGTGCTCGTCGTCGGTCTTGTCGTGCTCGCCGAAGGCGAAGGCGACCTGACTTTCGATGCTGCTTCTCAGCATGTTCAAAACGGTCTGCTTGATGTCCATGCCGTCGAGCACCTGCTTGCGCTGGCCGTAGATGATCTCGCGCTGCTTGTTCATCACGTCGTCGTATTCGAGTGTGCTCTTGCGGTACTGGAAGTTGCGGGACTCGACGCTCGTCTGCGCGTTTTCAATCGCCTTGGAGAGCGTCTTGTTTTCAATCGGCGTATCCTCGTCGAGGTTGAAGCGCTCCATCAGGTTCGTGATGCGCTCGCCGCCAAACAGGCGCAGCAGATCGTCTTCAAGCGAGAGGTAGAAGCGCGTCTCGCCCGGGTCGCCCTGACGGCCGGCACGGCCGCGCAGCTGGTTGTCGATACGGCGGGAATCGTGGCGCTCCGTGCCGATGATGAACAGGCCCCCTGCCTCGCGGACCTTGTCCGCCTCACCGCTGATCTCTTCGCGGTGCTTTTCAAGGGCCTTGGCGAACATATCGCGCGCGTCGAGGATCTCCTTGTTGTCGGTCTCGGCGTAGCCGGTCGCCTCGGCGATGAGCTCGTCGCTGAGACCCGCCTTGCGCAGATCGGTCTTTGCCATGTACTCGGCGTTGCCGCCGAGCATGATATCGGTACCACGGCCGGCCATGTTCGTCGCGACCGTGACTGCGCCGAGCTTACCGGCCTGCGCGACGATCTCGGCTTCCTTTTCGTGGTTCTTCGCGTTTAAGAGGTTGTGCTTGATGCCCTCGCGGGAGAGCAGGTATGAGAGCTTTTCGTTCTTTTCGATCGACACCGTACCGACCAGCACGGGCTGGCCCTTGGCATGGCAGGCCTTGACCTGCTCGATAACAGCGCGGTACTTTGCTGCCTCGGTTTTGTAGACGACGTCGGGGTCATCGATACGGGCGATGGGGCGGTTCGTCGGGATCTCAATGATGTCGAGGTTGTAGATCGTGCCGAATTCCTCTTCCTCGGTGAGCGCCGTACCGGTCATACCGGAGAGCTTGCCGTACAGGCGGAAGTAATTCTGGAACGTGATGGTCGCAAGCGTCTTGCTTTCTCGCGCGACCTCGACATGCTCCTTGGCCTCGATGGCCTGGTGCAGACCGTCGCTGTAGCGGCGGCCGAACATCAGTCGGCCGGTGAACTCGTCGACGATGACGACCTGACCGTCCTTGATGACATAGTCGATATCGCGCTTCATCGTGCCGTGGGCCTTGATGGCCTGGTTGATGTGGTGCGCGATGGTGGAGTTTTCGGGATCGGAGAGGTTTTCAAGGCCGAAGTATTCCTCGGCCTTCTTCACGCCGCGGGCGGTGAGCGTCGCGGTCTTGGCCTTTTCGTCGACGATGTAGTCGGCGTCGATGTTGACGTCTTCCTCTTCCTTGTCGTCGCTCTCGGCAATGACCTTCTTGCGGAAGCCGCGTACAAGGTTTTCCGTGCGGGAATACATCTCCGTGGACTTTTCGCCCATGCCGGAGATGATGAGCGGCGTGCGCGCCTCATCGATCAAAATGGAGTCGACCTCGTCGACGATGGCGAAGGCATGTCCGCGCTGGACGAGCTCGCTTGCGTAGATGGCCATGTTATCGCGCAGATAGTCAAAGCCCATCTCGTTGTTCGTGCCGTAGGTGATGTCCGCAGCGTAGGCCTTGCGGCGCTCCTCGCTCGTGAGGTCGTGGACGATCAAGCCGACCGTGAGGCCTAAGAAACGGTGGACTTTGCCCATCCACTCGCTGTCTCGCTTGGCGAGGTAGTCGTTCACGGTGACGATGTGGACGCCGTTGCCGTTCAGGGCGTTTAGGTACGCGGGCAGCGTTGCCACCAACGTTTTGCCTTCACCGGTCTTCATCTCGGCGATGCGGCCCTGATGGAGCACCACGCCGCCGACGAGCTGCACGCGGTAGGGGTACAGCCCCAGCACGCGGCGGGACGCCTCGCGCACGGTGGCAAACGCCTCAGGCAGGATGTCGTCGAGCGTTTCGCCGCTTTGCAGACGCGTCTTGAACTCCGGCGTTTTGGCCTGCAGCTCCGCGTCGCTCATCGCCTTGTATTCGTCCGCCATCGCTTCGATCTTGTCGACGATGGGGTAGATGCTCTTGAGCTCACGGTCGCTGTAGGAACCGAACATTTTACTAAAGAAACCCATATTCAAAACTTCCTTTCGTGGGAGCATAATGACACGCTTACAAGTATAGCATCCCTCTGCGCGATATGCAAAGGAAAATTTGCTGTATAATATGAATGGATTGTAAATAAATTCCGCCGCTGCGTCAGGCATGGCTTGCACTCTATATAGCTGCTGTGGTAAAATACAAAGCAAGATAGTACAAAGCGACGAAATGCCCTCCGACGGCGGAGGACAGAAGCATAAGGAAGAAGTTTTTTCTCATCTAAGGAGGACATTCGCATGAAACTGCACTTTTACGGGGCCGACCGCTGCGTGACCGGCTCCTGCCACTGCCTGGAGATAAACGGTAAGAAGATCCTCGTCGACTGCGGCTTACAGCAGGGCCGCGACGAGCTCGACAACCGTTATCTCGCTTTCGCTCCCGGCAATATCGATATTCTGCTCGTCACCCACGCGCACATCGACCACACGGGCCGTATCCCGCTGCTGGTGAAAAACGGCTTCCACGGCCGCATCCTGACGACACGCCTGACAGCAGATTTGATGAAGATCATGTTGCTCGACTCCGCTCACATTCAGGAGAGCGACGCTGAGTACGAAAACCGCAAGGGCGAGCGCGCGGGCCGCGAGCATGTCGATCCGCTCTACACCGAGCAGGACGCGCTGGACGTCTTCAAGTACGTGACGACCTGCGAGTATAAAGAAAAGGTCGACCTCTGCGAGGGTGTGAGCGCGGTGTTCACCGACGCGGGCCATCTGCTCGGTTCCGCGTCCATCACGCTTGAGCTGGAAGAAAACGGCGTGCACAAGACGATCGTCTTCTCCGGCGATATCGGCAACGTCGACCAGCCCATCATCCGCGACCCGCAGCTTCTCAAAAAGGCCGACTACGTCGTGATGGAGTCGACCTACGGCGACCGCAACCACACCGAGGTCTGGAGCTATACCGACGAGCTTGCCGAGATCATCGACGAAACGCTCGGCAAGGGCGGCAACGTTGTGATTCCGTCGTTCGCTGTGGGCCGCACGCAGGAGCTTTTGTACTTTATCCGCGAGATCAAGGATCAAAAGCTCGTCAAGTCGACGCCGAACTTCCCCGTGTACATCGACTCGCCCCTTGCCAAGGCGGCGACGACTGTGTTCTGCGGCGACCTGCACGGCTATCTCGACGAGCAGGCGCTCGAGCTTGTGAAGGACGGCACGCACATGTTCACCTTCCCCAACCTCAACCTGGTCGAGTCGAGCGAGGAGTCCAAGATGCTCAACATGGACACGACACCCAAGGTCATCATTTCCGCCTCCGGTATGTGCGACGCCGGCCGTATCCGCCATCACCTCAAGCACAACCTCTGGCGCGCGAACAGCGCGGTCGTGTTCGTCGGCTTCCAGTCGCCCGGCACGCTGGGCCGCAGATTGCTCGACGGCGTTGAAAAGGTCAAGCTCTTCGGCGAGGAGATCGCCGTCAAGGCGAAAATCGTCAACTTCCAGGGCCTGTCGTCCCACGCCGATCACGATCATCTCGTCCAGTGGATCAAGGCATTCGACCCGAAGCCGACGCACGTGTTTGTTGTCCACGGCGACGAGGACGTTGCGCCCGTGTTTGCCGAAGAGCTCAATTCCCTCGGCTTCCATGCGCACGCGGCCAAGTTTACCGAGTGCTACGACCTCGCTGCGAACGAAATGGTCAGCGAGGGCTACATTTCCGAGCGCAAGCGCACGGCGCAGAAGTCCCGCGCCGACAACCTCTACGCCAAGCTCGTGGCGGCAGCGGAGTCGCTGCTTGAGTTTGCCAAGCGCTGCAAGGGCAGACCCAACAAGGACATTTCTGCGCTCACCGGACAGATCATCAGCCTGATCGAGCGCTTCCGCGAGTGATTTGAGATACACAACAAAAGGTACTTCGCGCGATAAAAGCGCGAAGTACCTTTTCTGAGAGGAGAAGACGATGGAGCTTGCCAAAAATCAGGAGCATACCGTCACCATCGAGGGCTATGGCGAGGGCGGCATGGGCGTTGCGCGCATCGACGGGCGCGTCGTGTTCGTCCACGGCGCGCTGCGCGGCGAGAAATGCCGCGTGCTCATCTTAAAGACGCTCAAGAGCGTCGCCTTTGCCAAAGTGCTTGAGGTGATCGAGCCGTCGAGCGAGCGCATCACGCCGGACTGCCCGTACTTCCCGCGCTGCGGCGGCTGCACGTACCGCCACATCCGCTATGAAGAAGAGCTGCGGCTGAAAAAGCAGCGCGTGCAGGACAATTTGTCCCGCATCGGCGGCAGTGATGTGACCGTCGAAGAAATTTTAGGCGCGCAGGACACGCTGCGCTACCGCAACAAGGCGCAGTATCCCGTGTCGAAGGACGGCGCGGTCGGCTTTTACCGCGCCCGCACGCACGAGGTCATCGAGTGCGAGCACTGCTTATTGGTCAAGCCCGAGGCCGACGCCGCGGCGGAGGCGCTGCGCGAATATATGCAGTCCTGCCGCGTCGCGGGCTATGACGAAAAGACGGGCCGCGGCCTTGTCCGCCATCTCTACGTCCGCTCGAACGCGGCGGGGGAGAGCCTTGTCTGCGTGCTCGTGAACGGAGATAAATTGCCGAAAGAAGACCGGCTTGTCACGCTCCTGCGCGATGCGTGCCCGAAGTGCACCGGCATCGTGCTGGGCACGAACACGAAAAAGGGCAACGTCATCCTTGGCGACCGCTACCGCACGCTCTGGGGGAGCGACCGGCTTGAGGATACGCTCTGCGGCAAGACGTTCCGGCTGAGTGTGCCGTCGTTTTATCAGGTCAACCGCGTACAGGCCGAGCGGCTCTACGCGAAAGCCATCGAATTTGCGGGCCTCACGGGGCAGGAGACGGTGCTCGACCTCTACTGCGGCGCGGGCACGATCACGCTCGCACTGTCGGATCACGCGAAGAAAGTCCTCGGTGCGGAGATCGTTCCCGAGGCCATCGACGACGCGCGCGAAAACGCCGCGCGCAACGGCGTTAAAAACGCGGAGTTTTTCTGCGGCGATGCGTCCGATGTGGCAAAAAAGCTCGCGCGCGAAAACCTGCGCCCCGACGTCATTACCGTCGACCCGCCGCGCAAGGGCTTGGCCGCCGACGTGGTGGAGAGCATCGCCGAGATGCAGCCGCAGCGGGTCGTATACGTCTCGTGCGACAGCGCGACCATGGCGCGCGACGTGAAGCGCTTAGCAGACCTCGGCTACACCGCCCAGCGCGCCTGCGCAGTGGACATGTTCCCAAGGGCGGATCACGTTGAGACTATATGTTTATTGTCCAAACTTAATGCGAAGCAACATATCGAGATTAACTTGGATATGGACGAGCTGGATTTGACCGATGCGGAAAAGAAAGCCACCTACCAAGAAATCAAAGATTATGTGTTGGAGCACAGCGGCTTGAAAGTTAGCAGCTTGTATATCGCACAGGTAAAACAGAAGTGCGGTATCATTGAGCGTGAGAACTACAATAAGCCGAAGTCTGAGGACGCTAAACAGCCGCAATGCCCGCCAGATAAAGAAAAAGCAATCAAGGAGGCATTGACGCACTTCGGCATGATTTAAGGAGGGCGGATATGACGTATTTGATTTCTTGTGAGTTCAACATGGATACCGCTTGTGTGGAACTGAAATTCAACGACGGCAGTATGATTGCCATTGACACCATTGCCGTGGAGAACGAGGTTGCCGACAATATGTATCAGCGGTCAGAGTTGGACTGGCTGATCTACAATGCGCCGTTGGAGTACGCCGATCTGATACTGAACGGCGATCCGGAGAAGTATCTGAAAGCGGTCACGCAGTATAAGCCGTTGGATAGCTGACATGGAAACAGCCCGTAGGACGTCAAAATCCTACGGGCTGTGTTTTCAGCCATATTTTAACTGTATTATCTTCTGTAATTCACAACCTCACCTGTTTTCTCCTGGCTAATCAGCATTCCAGAAGTATCAAAAGTGTATCTGAATACATAGCTTGTGCCGCCAATTGTGAAGGAACTTGTTGCGGGAGAGAAGAATGTGGAGGTAATGCTTTCTACATCCCAAAGTAGATTTCCCGTATCACTCACAGAAAGCTTTCCACCAAGAGACCCGTTGACAGAGTAGTATTCTTGGGGTTTCCCTGCATTAGGCTCACATACCAACAACATTGCGGTGTAGTTGTCCCGTACCATAGGCGTCAGTTCATCACTGGAAATTTCCCAGATGTTATTATCAAACAGATAATTCAATACTCCGGCAATTTCATATCTACCGCCTGCACTCTGATCTTCATTAGCAAGTCTCGGAACAGCGTACGCAGACAAATAGATATTTCCGTTATATTCAATCATATCGGTAATGTAATAGTAAGAATCTTCATCGCCATAGGAGAAGGACTCTGTAATATTACCTTCGCGGTCAACCTTAACGATTTTTGCGTGCTCATTCGTCATATAGCTACCGAGCTGAACCATGTAACCATCTTCAAACCGAGCTGCATTCCAAATCCCGTAGTTACCTACTTCGGTTTTATGGAAGTAGGTTTCTTTTCCATCCACCGTATACTGGCTAAGACAGAAATATTTCAGATCACCACGGCTGATTACGGCATAGCTGCCATCAGCATTTTCCAAAACGGAAGCGATGTATTCATCGTCAAATCCGTTATTGAGCATGTGTTTCCAAACGAGATTACCATCTAAGTCGATTTTAGCCATCCATGCATGGGAAATTTGAGTACTGGACCAAGTGTCGGTTCTACCGTAGGCAATTACACCATCCGATACGATGCTATAATCTTCAATCCAAAAATCGGAAATAGAAACACTCCAAAGCAAGTTATCTCCATCGTATTTCTCGAGATAGCTCTTATCGTGCACCTCTAAGCCAAGAGATTCATCTTCTTTGTATTCCGAATGGTATTTATAGTGTACGCCTGTTTGTGTGGCACCAATAAAACCACCGGTATAATTTTTATAATTCCAAAGATTTTCAATATCCTCTGGTGTTGGATTGTCTTGAACAATCTCGTAACCACCGATATTATCGGAAGAAATACTGTTTCGAATCACTTCGGCGGTCTTAGAATAAGTGAACGACTTCGTTGTAATATCATGATACACTTCCTTAATCTCACCACGAGTAAGTCCTTCCGTAGACATACCATAGTCATTAAAGAATTGAACAGCAGCTTTATATTCCTTTGCTTCAGCAACAACCGCAAAGGAACCGAAGCAAACGGACAGGACTAAGACCATGCAGGCAGCGATTGTACCCCATCTAAACCAAATTGGCTTATTTCGAGATTTCTTTGCAACGGGAGCTGCTTCGGCAATGTGTCGATCATCAATTTCTCCAAAAATGTCTAAAAGACGTTTGTTTTTCATAACGTTATACCTTCTTTCTCCAATACAGATTTAAGTTTACCTCTTGTACGGAAAAGGGTAACTGTCACTTTGCTTTCAGAAAGGCCATATTCATCTGCAATTTCTTTTACGGGACTCATATAAAAATAACGACGAACAAATATTTTTCTTGTTTCTGCTGGGAGTTCATCAAGGAAACGGTCGAGTACATCTCTGATGACCATATTCTCAACAGTATTTACTGCATCTTGTTCAGCAGGGATGCACTCTGATAGTTCGTCGAGAATTAGTGAGGTTTGTCCCGCACCACGCTTTTCAGCAGAGAGCTTTTCCCATTTATTCAAAGATAAATTGCGAGTGATTTTTCCAAGAAACGTCTGCAATTTGCTCGGGCGTTTAGGTGGAATGGAGTTCCATGCTCGGAGATATGTATCGTTGACACATTCCTCCGAATCTTCATCGTTATGCAGAATGCTGTAGGCAATGTAGTGGCAGTATCTTCCGTATTTCTTGGAAGTTTCAGATATGGCTTGTTCGGAACGTTCCATGTAAAGCTCTATGATTTTGCTATCATCCATATCATCACACTCCTTTCGTTTGTATCAAGGCCTTTCACCCTAATACACCGGGGTTACACGCTGTTCACTACACTCTTATTGGAATTTTTTGAAAAATATTTTTGAGATAGCAGACCAGGTCCTATCAACAAAAAGTCCGCTATTGTTTTTCTGCCGCAGCAGCGTGACGAGGAAATTTTCTGTGTTGGCAAACACGGAATTTTTGCTCGGCACCCCACGGCACAGGTTGAGATTTTTGCAAAGCCTCTGCAAAAATGAATGTCGTGTGCTGTGGCATTTTCGAGAAAAGGTCCGACATGGTAAAACGCAGTTTTTTCAATGTGGGTACCATTTGTGAGAAAATGATGGGGGTATCCAAAGGGGTGAAATCCCTTGGCTCTGGGTTTCCAATAGGGGTGAGCAGCATCCCTATTGGCACACGATTTTGCTTGCAAAGTCTAGTGTGTTATACCTTTGGCGACCGCTGACGCTGGAAAGGGGCTGTCCCGCGCCAGACAGACACTTTTCGGCGGAAGCAGAACAGGCGGATTTTGTGGGCTGAAAGAAACACAAAACGAAGGATTTAGCATGAGCAAAATCCGCCTGTTCGTGTGTAGTTGGCATAGGAAATCTTGAAGCTGTGCGGAAAGATTTTCTGTGACAACGGGGGCGCAAGAGGTATATAAAACCCGCCGCAGCGTCTGTTCCCCTCGTTAGTGAAACCACCACGGCAGTTCCAACCATACGTTATCCAACGCCAGCCTCTCCGTGGATTTCGCTCTGCTCTCTGACAGGAAGAAATGCTCCGCTGTCTCCGTCAAAGGATGCTCTATATTGTCCTCAAATCCGAAACGGTACAACAGATATTCACGCTCTCGATTGCTGATTGCATCAAGGGCGGCGTGAAGTTCTTCGTGCGTTTCCTTTGCAATATAAATCTGTGCGGGATTGGTCATATTAGAATCGGGAACAAAGGCATGACGATCCCGATTTTCAAATTTCGTCACCTCGTCCAGACTGACGATCTCGCCCATGTGCTTTGCTTCAAAGGATGTACTCTGACTTCGGATGTAGTCGATCATGGAATTGCGAATTGCCGGAGCTGCGTAAGTCAGAAATTTGTTGCCGCCATCGGGATTGAATTTCTCCACGCATCCCATCAGTCCCAGACAGCCTTCCTGCACAAGATCGTCAAAGGTAACACCGAGTGCCCGATTGACTTCTATCTGTGCGCTCCATATTTCATGCGCCGTCATTTTGATAAAACGCAGATTGTTTTCCACAAGACTGTTCAGCGCATCCATGTTCCCGTTCTGCGCCAGCGCACACAGTTTTTCGTTATCAACTGCCGTCATGTTCATCTTCTGTTGGCTTGACCGTGAGCAGTCCGATCAATGCCTGATTGAATTGTTTTAATGCTTCGGGGTCAACACCCTCCATGCCGCTGACGCTGCCCGTGATCGCTTCGGCAACCATTTCGGGCGTGATATTCGGCTTTGTCACATCCTGCCCCTTTGTCAGCTCTGCGTACATATGCTGTGCCGCTTCTTTGCTCATGGCTTGTGCGTCTGAGACATTGGAGCCGATCTCCTTCTTGATTTCTTTCAACACATTCATAAAGGTGTTCTGAATAGCAGTAAGATCAGCTTGATACATCGGCATCCTTGAAACGCTGACAGTCTTTGCGGCTTCTGTAATGGCTTCTCTATCTTCGGGATGCTGCTTTGCTTCTCCCATCAACAGCGCACTCAATGTGGCATACATCTGATTCTGTGCGGCATATCCGGCAGCAAGGGTATCATCAAAATAATGTGCGATCATATTGGTCATTGCGGCGAAGTTTTTGTTTTCCAGTAAGCGATTGACAACCTCAGCATTGACCTTTCCTGTGTAGAGATTTTTTGCCGCCTGTACCGACAAGCCGAGTTCGGCTATATCGTAATTCATGCGGTCGGGAATATCGGTAACGCCGAGCAGGAAGTCGGTGGATACCTCAAATTCCTTTGCGATCTTTTTGATATTCTCGTCACCGAGTTTGCCTGTTGCATTGCTGATAAATCTGCTGAGTGTGCTGACATCCATTCCAATTTTTGCGGCAAGCTCACTCTGCGTGATCTTACGTTCTTTCATCAAATCCTGCAAACGCTCTCTGATGTTGCCGGATAAGTATTTGCGCTCCATGCTCTGCGCCCCCTTTCCTATTGGCATCAATCTTTTGTTTTTGACTTGATATATTTTCCGCTCTTGACTCTTGCATCGGCGGGCTTCTCTGCATTTTCGGGGATAATCCATCGTCCACCCGCCCTCTGTGCGCCGGGGATGCGGTTTTCATTGCAGAGGATACCGACACGGCGGTGGGAAATGCCCCATTTTTCTGCAACCTCAAAGGTAGAAAGATATTTCATCGGTATCACCCTCCATTCCTGTACTACTCTATATTATATACCACAAGTGGAATAAAATCAATATCATAACTGTGAACAATCGCCGTCCTGCGTTTTGCATTTTTGCAAAATTGCAGGGCGGCTTTTTTGTTTTCCTGCATTTGTGCGTGATTTTTCGGTCTATAGACATTTTCTCCGTATATTCAAGCAGACGAACAAAATCGTCGAGAAAAATTTATGGAGGAATGCGATGAACATTTATGAAAGCATCAAGGCGGCAATCAGCGTAAAGCAATCCGCCGAACACTACGGGCTGAAAGTGAGCCGCAACGGCATGGCTTGCTGCCCGTTCCACAATGACAGGCATCCGAGCTTGAAGCTGAACGAGGAATATTTCTTCTGCTTCGGCTGCGGAGCCAAGGGGGATGTGATCGACTTCGTGGCAAGGCTCTTTGATCTGAGCAGCTACGAAGCGGCGCAAAGACTGGCTGCGGACTTCGGTATCAGCACCGAGCCGGGACAGCCTGTGGCAGTTCCCCACAAGTTAAAGCATCCCTATATCCGTCAGTTCCGGGAGGACGAGATGCTGTGCTTCCGAGTGCTGACGGATTATTTGCATCTGCTGGAAGATTGGAAAGTGTGGTATGCACCGAAAACGCCGGATGATGCTCTGGATGATCGCTTTGTGGAAGCCTGCCAGATGATTGATTATATCGAATATCTGGCAGATATTTTGACCGTAGGTGATCTGGAAGAACGTGTTGCCGTGGTGGACGAGCTGATGAAAAATGGCAAGATCACGTTCCTACAGGACTACACCACAAGAAAGAAAAAGGAGGATATGCGCCATGAGCGAAGAAATGATGCAGACCTCGCCCTTTGAGTGTCCGGCGTGGTTTGACGGAAAGAAAATCAATGAAACTGTATTCTGTGAAGAATTTCTCCGTGATTATCCGATGGTCACGGTGAACGATGCTTTTTTCACGGTCAATGGCAGAGTACACGATGAAAACCGCTTGAAAAAGGTCATCTATGACCGCATCAAGTATTATGTGACCAGCGGCGTTGCAAAGAAAGTCACCAATCTGCTGGATGTCATGCGTATGGAGTGCTGCACCGCAAAGCTATCTCTGTA
>ERZ834798.1504-NODE-1504-length-20515-cov-3.247312_pt1 | contig 20515 bp, 20 predicted proteins | sample MGYA00519689_ERZ834798 | MGnify/ENA primary metagenome ERZ834798 (study PRJEB31850, sample SAMEA3708761) | human gut metagenome | biome: human gut; feature: human-associated habitat; material: faeces | place: China | collected 2014 ...
AGGACCATCATGGAAGACAAAGCTGTCTTTTCCTTCGTTTTGTTGGATAACTTTGTTATACATGTCGTTTTCTTGCCAACGTTCTACATACTTAGGTTCTTTTTTTGGTAAGTTTCCACGCATTTCAAAGTCAGTTTTTGGCATTAATAATGTGTCTTTGTAATTCATTTTTTCTTTCCTCTCTTTAAAAATAAAAAAACACATCATCCTAAGGACGATGTGATCGCGGTACCACCTTAATTCGTATTTTCATACGCTCTTGAAATCTTAACGCGATTAACGTCACCTTCTACTTAATTCAAAGGGCTACTCCAGAGTGATACATTATAATCTTTGTTACTGATTTACACCAACCATCAGCTCTCTTAAAACTCTAATTATAAACTGTCTCCTTCATCGTATTTATCTTCATTAATTAAATTATAAACTTCTGACTGGTCAATAGACTCAAGGATATCTTTTGACATTTTTTCGACCGAAGCTCTAAATTTAACAGCTTGCGCCTTAAAGTCGCTCATCTCACCCGACAACGAACGAACATACTCTAGCGATTCGCTCAGTATCATATTAGCATTCTTTTTCGCTTTGTCAATAAGTTCGCTTGCTTCTTTTAATGCAAGACGTGCAATTTCTTCATTTGTTTGTTCTTGGATGTTTACACGATGCTGTAATAATGATTTTTGATGTTCTAATTGTTGATAATCTTCTTGTAATTTTTTAATTTGATCATTCAACTGTTTTATTTCATTATCTTTTTCATTGATCAATTCATCAACTTGTGACTTATTATAACCAAATACTTGTTTTTTCAATAACATCATGTTCACTCCCTACTTATAAAAATACCCTTCAACCACATAATTATCAGAGCGTGTTTGTTTATTACAATCAACAAACATCACTCTACCATGTTTTTTGAATGATATTATGTCTTTATTATTACATAAATAATTTATTTGTTCAACCGGTTTATGATTAACTTTTACATGACCAGCACGAATAAATTCTGCTGCTTTTTGTCTTGAAATTTTATAAAAAGAAGAAATGATCTTATCTAATCGAAATGAAGATACAATAAATGATTTTACTAAATAATCATTTTTTACTTCTATTTCTTCATCCCATTCAACAAACTTTACTTTACTTCTTTTAATCATTGATAAATGATCTTTTAAATATTCATAAATATGTCGATCAACAGCTAAATAAAAATCTTTGTCTTTTTCAACAATATCTCCAAATAACTCTCTTTTAATTCCTAAAGACATTAAAGCACCTAAAATATCTCGATGTGTTAATTTTTCAAAATTTTTTGCATAAATAATCTTACAAACAACGATTTCAAAATCTTCCTTTTCTATTTCATAAAAATAAGGAGCAATAATTATTCTTTGACTTTCACTATGAATAAAACCACCATTTTCTAAAACTTGAACTTCATCTTGATGCCCAATAACACTTTTAACAATTGATTGATGATACGGATCTAAAAATTGCGTTAAAATAAGTCTTTGTTTATATTGTACTTGATCCAAATAATCAAGTACCTTTTTTACAAAGACTTCTTCCCCTTTAAAATGTTCAAACATAACTTAAAAAAGTATGGAAACCATACTTTTTAATCTTCTTGTTCATCTTCATCTAGATCAATTGTTCCTGCAACAGAAATATTACGAGGTGTACATAAGAAAATTTTGGGTCCTATTCTTTGAATGTCACCTTCAATAGCGTAAATAACACCACTTAAGAAATCAACAACACGTTTAGCTTGATCTTTTTGTAAACGATGTAAATTAACAACTGTTGCTTTTTTTGTTTTTAAATAATTTGCAATATCTTGAGTTTCTCCAAATGAACGTGGTTCAAATAAAACTAAATGACTATCTTTATTCATATTTAATGATTTCACAGCTTCGCTTGTTTTAGAAAGTTTTGCTTGTTCAAATAAGCTTGTTTTAGGTACAGTATCAACCTCTACAGCATCATAATCTTCAGCAATATCTTCTCCATCCCCATCTTCATCGAAAAACCATTTTTTTACTTTTTCACCGTAACCCATGAAGTCATCCTCCTTTTATTTCCTCAATATTATACCATACATTTATTGATTATCAAAGGTATCAACAAGGAAATCTAGCTAAACCTGTTCAATATTCACTAAAATCACATCGCCTTTTAAAGAAATCACACATTCAATCGGAATAACTAAGACAGGAGGCTCTTTAAAAAAACAAAAAAAATGAAAAAAATTCATTTTTTCGACAATTAAAGCACGTATACATTTTTGACACCAATCTAATTCAATATCCGCAATATACCCTATTTTTTTACCATCATAAACATTAATCACATCTTTTGATTGTAATGATACAAATCTCATACGATCACCCCTATAAAATATGCTTTAGACTAATTTTTTATGTAATTTTTCTAAAGCTTTTTTTTCAATTCGAGAAATTTGCGCTTGTGATACAAAAAGCTCATCTGCTATTTCACATTGCGAATAACCCTGATAGTATCTTTCTTGAATTACTTTCTTTTCTCTTTGATTTAAACAATCAAAGGCATTTTTTAAATCAAGGTGATCATGATAATGTTTCAATGTTTCTGGATCAAGTGAGACAATATCTGATAATGATAATTCATTTTGATTATCATTTCCTACAACATCTTGGAAAGAAGCAATGCTTTGAGTAGATTGCATTGCTTCTATAATATTTTGTTTTTCAATATTTAAATTTTGTGATAATTCTTGAATCGTTGGTTCTCTTTGATATTGATTTAAATATTTTTCCTTTTCTTTTAAAATAGCATAAGCTAAATCCTTGATTGGTCTAGAAATCTTAACTTGTGTATTATCTCTTAAATAACGTTTCATTTCACCAATGATCAAAGGAACTGCATACGTTGAAAACTGTAATTGATAATTGGTATCAAAATGGTCGACTGCTTTTATTAGACCAACGATGCCTACTTGAAACAGATCTTCATAATGATTTGATTTTTGGTAAAATCTTTTCATTAAAGATAACACTAATTTTGTATTAGAAAGAATAATCATTTCTTTACTTTTTTGATCATGATTCTTTTGATAATTTTGAATCAAAATATATAATTCTTCTTTAGAAAGTGTTTTTTGAATAGGGATAGCGCTCATAAAACTTTCTTTTTCCACAATAATCACCAAAATTAGTGTGGCTTTTTTTGATAAAAATATACTATTTCACTTCATCATAATTTAATTGACTTCTTAATTTTTTTATAATCTTTTTTTCTAATCTAGAAATATAAGATTGTGAAATACCTAATAAATCAGCAACATCCTTTTGTGTCAATTCATCATTATTAGATAAACCATATCTTAAAATCAATATTTCTTTTTCTCTTTCATTCAATTCTTTTAAAGCTTCATAAAAAATTTTCTTTTGATCACTTTTCAACATTTCTTGTTCAACAAGATCATCATCAGTTCCTACGATATCTCCTAATAATAACTCATTACCATCATAATCAATATTTAAAGGTTCATCTAAAGAAATCTCATAACGAATCTTATTATTTTTTCTTAAGTACATAAGTATTTCATTTTCAATACACCTTGAAGCATACGTCGCAAGTTTAATATTTTTATCTGCCTTAAAAGTATTGATTGCTTTTACTAAACCAATTGTGCCAATACTAATTAAATCTTCCAAAGGACAATTGGCGCTATTGTCATATCTTTTAGCAACATAAACAACCAATCTTAAATTATGTTCAATCAATAAATCTCTTGCTTTTTGATCCCCAGAAACTGCTTTTTCAATTATTTCCTTTTCTTGTTGACCTTTTAAAGGAGGCGGTAAAATATCATGTCTTCCTATATAATAAAGATACTGTTTTGTATTTAAAAACTGTCTAATCATTTGCCACATCAAATAATCCCTCCCATCAATTCTTTATTTAATAAACAATCATAATCTAATTCATCCAATACACCTATATAAACATTTCTTAAAGATTGCTTATTTACTAAAACTTGGTCAACTAAAATAATATCTATTTTTCTTTTTTTTAAGCCATCAATAATCAACGTATCTAATTGTTGATAAGTATCAATTTTACTTTTTTTAATAAAAATAAGTGGATAACCTAGATAGTTTGCATGATTACCACTATCTAAAAACCCTGAAAGATGATAAATCTTATTATTAAAAATAAGTGTTACATCATATAGATCATCTTTTTGTTTTATTTTTCTTTTTGTATAAATTAAATAAATTGTTTCAATGATTAAAAAAACACATATCATAACAACAATAACTATATCTTTATAATTTATGGGAGTAATCAAGATTCCGTTGTATATAAATGATTCTTTTATTAGGGTATTGATAAAGAATAGTATTGAAAAATAAACAATTAAAAAAACTGGAAAATATAAGAAAAATTGTTTTTTAAAAATAAATAAAAAAAGGACAATCCAGTATAAAAAACTTATATATGGTAAATAGTCTATATAAATGAGAACAATCGATATATTACTTAAAAAACTCAAGAAAAGGATTTTCAAAAATGACCAATTAATATTAAGCAATAATGAAATCATTTCATAAGTCATGATAAATAAAATACCATTCATACAATAAGTTAATTCAACATAGACCTCCATCTTGCTTACCCCTTTATCATCATATATGATGACAAGTAAAAAAGATGTCAAAAAAGATTGGACATTTAAAAAAGTATGGACAAAAATCCATACTTTCTACACATTATTTTTTTGAACGATCGATTGCTTCCATCACAGCGTTTCTAAAATTATTTTCTTCTAAAGCCTTAACACCTTGAATCGTAATACCACCTGGAGAACAAACTTGATCTTTTAAAATACCTGGATGTAATTGCGTCTCTTTAACCATTTTTGCACTTCCTAAAACAGTTTGGCTGGCAAGCTTATAAGCCAAATCACGAGGCAAACCATTTAAAACTGCACCATCTGCTAAAGCTTCAATAAACATATAAACAAAAGCTGGTCCACAACCACTTAAAGCACCACCGGCAACCATTTGATAATTTTCAATAAGATAAACCTCACCAATGCTTTCAAACATTGTTTGTACGTAATTTAATTCTTCAGCTGTTAAAGTATTGTCTTTTTCAAATAAAGTCGTTCCTTCTAATACCTTAGCTGGTGTGTTTGGCATAATTGTTAAGTGATGTGTTCCCGGTAATAATTCTTCATATTTATCATTTCCATAACCAGCAACAATTGAAACGATCACTTGTTGATCAATGACTGATTTTATTTTTGAAATGACACTTTCTACGACATTTGGTTTAACCCCCATCACCAAATAATCACAATTTTTAACAACGTCTTGTTCACTTGAACATATATGAATACCAAAATCTTGTTCAAACATCATCAGCTGTTGACTATTTATATCATATCCATATACCTCACTACCATCAATAAAATCACTTTTAATAAGACCTTGGCAAATTGTCCCCGCCATATTTCCTAATCCTATAAATCCAATTTTCATTTAAATTCCTCCTTTATAAAAATGAGCTAACATCGTTAGCTCATCTTATTAAATTCTTCTATTTTTGATAAATGCTGGTGGAAAACCATCATCATCATCTTCGTCATCATCATATGATTCAAAAGTTTGAGGTTCTTCACCTAAAGGTCTTGCTACTGAAGGTTGGACAGTTACTTCTTCCTTTTCTTCTTCGAATCCTGTTGCGATAACAGTAACAATAATTTCATCATCTAAGTTTTCATTAATAGCAATACCTAAATAAGTATTAATGTCATCTCCAACTTCTTGAGTAATTGTTTCAAGAGCAATATTAGCATCATATAATGAAATGTTTGGTCCACCTGTAACGTTAATAATAGCGTCTTTAGCACCTGCTACGGAAACTTCTAATAAAGGTGAAGAAATTGCACGTTTTGCAGCTTCTTTTGCTTTATCATCTCCTGATGACATACCAATACCAATTAACGCATTTCCTCTATTTTTCATAACTGCACAGATATCTGCAAAGTCTAGGTTGATAAATGCAGGAACAGCAATTAAATCAGTAATTGTTTGAACACCTTGTCTTAATACATTATCAGCTTCTCTAAATGCTTCTTGCATTGGACGTCCACCAATTAGTTGTAATAAACGGTCATTTGAAACCACAATAATACTATCTACATTAGAACGTAATTCATCAATACCTTCGATTGCTTGTTTTTTACGTTTCATTCCTTCAAAAGTAAATGGTTTAGTAATAACACCTACTGTTAATGCTCCTAATTCACGAGCAATCTTAGCGAAAACAGGTGCTGCACCAGTACCAGTTCCACCACCCATACCAGCAGCAATGAAAACCATATCTGCACCTTCAAGGGCAGTTCTAATATCTCCTTCAGATTCTAAAGCAGCTTTCTTTCCTACTTCTGGATTACCTCCTGCTCCTAAACCTTTTGTTAAATCTTTTCCTAAAATAATTTTATTTTCTACAGGCGAACGACGTAATACTTGTACATCTGTATTTGCGACAAAGAATTCTACTCCTCTAACGCCTTCTTCAACCATGCGGTTAACAGCGTTGTTTCCTCCGCCACCAACACCGATTACTTTTATTTTTGCAACTTGTTCAAAATCTAATTCTTCGTTCATGATTTACCCTCTCTTTTATCTATTCTTCTTCACCAAAGAAAGTATCTAGTAATCTACTAAATCTTCCAGTTTTCTCTTTTGTATCTTTTACTTTCGTAAGTCCTTTAAATCTCACAGCCATTGTATTAGAAATATCCGGTAAAACAACAGATGTTTCATAAGGACCAAGATATTTAGCACGATCAGACATATAAAAAATCATTCCTACAGAAGAAACAAATGCCATATCTCTAATGCCAATAATATCTGGACGATAAACTCTCACTGGACCTTCTAAAACACGACCAGCAACTTTATCTAGTAGCTCAAGTTCTCCTCCGCCACCAACAATCAGTGTTTCATAATGTTGTCCATTATCAATAACACCCATTTTTTCTTTAATAACATTTAACATATCAACTGCAGCTTCTTCTAAAATACCCGCAAAATCTTTTTGTGTATAATCTTTACGACCATCTGGAAGCTCAGTTGTATGAATAGTATCCTCTTGTCCAACAGTATAATCCAAAGAACCATATTTGACTTTATATGTTTCAGCTTGATTCATAGAAATTTGTAAATGTTGAGCAATTGCTCTAGTCAAATTATAACCCCCAACTGAACATACTGTTAAATATTTTAAATATCCATCTTTGTAGAAAGATATTGTTGACGTTTTATATCCCATATCAATAATCAATGCACCTTCTTGAAGATAAACCACATCAAAAGCTTCCTTTGCACACGCAAAGGCATTGATACAAATATCCATAACTTCTAAACCTGCCTTTTCAACGGCCATAATATATGGATATAAAATCTGTTTTTGTGAAGTAATGATCAATGTATCAATAATTAAATTTCTTGAAGCTTCTCCTATAGGAGGTACTTGACTAATTCCAAAATCACCATTAAAGCGAACTGGTATTACACAAACCACCTCTTCTTCATGAGATTTTTTGAATTTAGTAGAAAGTTTCAAACCTCTTACAATATCATCCTTAGAAATCTTATCATGATCACTAAGTGATACACTACTATTACTTTGATAAAGTTTAGAACGAATAGTAGGGATTGTAAGACCAACTGCTTTGATTTCTCCATCTAGAAAATCATTAGCTTCTTGAACAACTCCTTTGATATCATTTACTAATAAATTTTCATCTTCAATGATGCCTTTTTTTACACCATGACTAGGGACCTTTTTAGAAAAAAGAACATGTAAATTAGAATTGATAATTTCACCAACTAACAATTCAATTGAAGCACTACCTATATCCAATACTGCATAAACTTCATTCATGTCTATCTCCCCTTACTACATATATCATTATATTATCATAAAAGCTACGATATTTAAAGGTTTTAGTTTCAAACACGTAGCTTTTTTCATACACTATTTAATTGTATACATAGACATTTTTTCCTAAATAATCATAGTATTTATAATCAGGATAACTTTGAATAACCAAGTAATAATTTGTTGATGTAAGTTGTTTTTCCATGTCTTCAATACGTACATAAAAAACCTTACCATCATCAAGTTCCAACTTACATTTGGTTTGATCTTTTTCATCAGGTTCAAAGACAATACTAGAGATTTGATTTTGAACAACTGATGGTAATTTGACATATGCTTTCACAAATGATCGGAAATGTTCTTCGTCAAAATTCATCATTTGTGGACAACGTTGTACATAAGAAATCCATTTTTGTTGTTGATCTTGTTCAAAAATGCCATCTTGATCTGCAACATATAAAATATTATTAATATAGCCATATAAAGAAGCATTGTTTTCTTTAATTCTTATCTTTATATTCCCTATCAAATCTTTCGTTACAGTTGCTTTTTCAACAAAGATCATTTTTTCAACCTCTGTTTCAACCTGTTTTTTATTTACTTTAAAAAAATAAGTTTTTTTTGATTTAACCGGTAATCGTTCAATAATCTCTTCAGCAGAAGTCAAATGACATCCTGAAACAGTTATTTTTTTTACTTTAGACATATCTCCAAAGAAAAAAATCACTAAAAATATCAAAAGCAAAACAATAAGCACAAAATTAATTCTTCTTTTTCTTTTTTTCTTTTTTAATTTATTTCTCATTGTTAACACTTGATTTTCATCATGTTCATTATATACATACGTTGTCATCTTAAGACTCCCAATTAATAAAACGTACTTCTGGTTTTAATAAAACACCATACTTTTCTTGAACTGTTTTTTGGACATAAAAAATCAAATCATGAATATCCTTAGCAGAAGCATAACCATTATTTACAATAAAGTTAGAATGTTTTGGAGAAACTTGTGCTCCACCAATTTCATAACCTCTAAGACCTGCATCATCAATATATTTCCATGCAGCCGCACCTTCTGGATTTCTAAAAACACTTCCTGCACTTGGTTTATTCCAAGGTTGCGTAGACATTCTTCTTTCTTTTCTTTTATCTAAAGTTTCATTAATTTCTTCAACACTTTTATTTTCCAAAACAAAAGTAGCTTCCAAGACAATCCATTTAGGATGGTCTTGAATGATGGAATGTCGATATGAAAAATCCATTTCATCTTTAGATAATTCAACCACTTTTAAATGTTCATCTAATACTTTTACTGATTTAACAACTTTACTTAAACATGATTTATAGGCCCCTGCATTCATAAAAATACCACCACCGATATTTCCAGGAATTCCTCCCATAAATTCAAAACCACTCAAACCAATTTTAGCACAATCATAAGCAAGTTTAATCATTGTAACACCACATTGGGCAGTTACTTCGCTCCCATTGACATGATATTGATTCATATCTTCAAGGGAAATAATAATTCCTTCAAAACTTTTATCTGAAAATAATAAATTTGAACCTCTTCCAATAACAAAAAGTTGAATACGATGCTTACGACAATACTTTATCACTTCAATCAACTCATCGACATTTTGAACTTTTATAAATAATTTTGCTGGCCCACCTACACGATAAGTTGTATGTTTATATAACGGTTCATCTTTAAGAACTTTTCCAACATCTAATTGTTTAAGTTCTTCATAATATTTTTCAAACTTCATCATTAGTCTCCTAACATCGAAATAATTTCTTGATACATGTCTTCAACTGCATTTGGCTTTCCTAACTTTTTAGCGTTTTCTGTTAAAATTTGAAGTGCAGTTTGATCATTAATAACACTATCAATTGTAGAAATCAATTTTTCTCCTGTTAAATCTTTTTCAAGAATCATTTTAGCAGCATGGTTATTTTCTAATTCACGTGCATTATATTCTTGATGATTTGCTGCTACATAAGGACTAGGAATCAAAATAGCTGGTACGCCTAAAGCTGTTAATTCAGCAAGGGTACTGGCTCCTGCACGTGAAACAATAAGATCTGTCGCATGCATTAAAGAAGGCATATCATCAACATAAGGGATGATTTTTACGTTTTCATTTTTATAATCTTTCATTGATTCATAATAAGGTTTCCCAGTAACATAAAGTACTTGATATTCTTTACCAACAAATTGATTCATCGATTCCTTCATCGTTTGATTAACTGTCTGTGATCCTAATGATCCCATAACAATCGTAACAACTTTTTTATTTCTATCTAAACCATATTTATCATAAATATCTTTAGGAACTTCATGGCTGACAACACTTGCACGAGGATTTCCAAGCAATAGTGTTTTTTCTTGAGGAAATTCTTCATACGCTTTTTGATAACAACAAATGATCTTATCTACTTTTTTTATAAGAATCTTATTTGTTAAACCAATAATTGAGTTTTGTTCATGAATCATCGTTTTAATTTTTAAACTTGCAGCAGCCTCTAAAGCTGAAGCACTTGGATATCCACCAAAACCAACAACAATATCAGGATTAAATTTTTTTATAACTTTTTTTGCTTTTCCAATAGATTTAACAAATAACAAAGCTGCATGAGCTTTCTTTAAAGGATTACCCGCTAATCCTTTAACATTTAAACCAACATAATCATATCCAAGTTGGGGAACAACTTGAGATTCCAAACGATCCTTTGTTCCAATAAATAAAAATTTTGAATTTGGATCTTGTTTTTTTATATATTCAACTAATGCAAGAGCAGGGTATAAATGTCCACCTGTTCCTCCAGCAGCAACAACAACTTTCATCTTTACTCACTCCTTAAAGTTTATTATACTCTTTTTCTCTATTTTTGAGAATTGATAACTCTAAAATAGTGCCACTCTTTATCAAAAAAAGCAACACTTTTTAAAAAAAAGATTAATCATTCGACTAATCTTTCTTTTGAATAATAAAACTTACACCATCAACTCTATTAACAGCTTCAACTTTATATCCATACATTGTTACTGTTTTATAAACAATAGATAATCCTAAACCAAATTGTCCTTTATGACCTATTTCATAAGGTTGAAATAAAGATTCAGGATTTAAATTATCTATAGGTTCACCATCATTAAATATTTCTAAATATTGATCTTTTAAAATAATTTTAATTTCATGGTGTACATAACGAGCAGCATTTTCTATAATATTTTCAATACAAATACGCCAATAATCATCTTTTCCTTTAAAAGATGAATCTTGTAAATCTGTAATAATTTCTATTTGTGAATGCATAGCTGTTAATTGGAAAACAATATGTTCAATCAATTCTTTCATTGAACATGTTTCATCTCCAATTTGTCCACTTATGTAATCTAATCGATTTAAATATAGTAAACTTTTTACTTTCTTTTCTAACCGATCTGTATTTTCTAAAATAACATCCACTGATGAATCTTTATCTCCATAAGGATAAATATCATCCTTAATACTTTGAGCATATGTTTGAATTAAAGCAATAGGTGTTTTTAAATCATGAGAAACATTACTAATCAATTCTGTTTTCATCTTTTGTGAAGCCACTTCTTTACTTACCGCATCTTTAAAACCATCATTAATACAATTAAGTTCATCTTTTAAAGAATTAAATAATCCAAGATCTTGATTGATTTTATCGTTAAATTCTCCTTGAGATAAATGATGCGCTGATTGTAAAAGAATTTGATAATCATTGCTTACTTTTGAAAGTAGCTTTTTAGAAACCAACATAATAATGATGGCACAAATCAAAGAAATAAAACATGTAAAAATAAGATAAATACGTGGACTAATATAATAAAGATTTCCTATAATTCCCATAAAAAAATAAACAAATAATAGAATTCCTTCAATACAAATGCCACTGATTAAACCTATTTTAAGAATGATATTTCCTTTTTGATTCTTTAAATCAAATTGTGTTAAGCTTTTAATTTCATCTTTAAAATAGTGATAAGCACTACAAACAAGCGTATGTTCTTTAATAAAGTCTTTACCAAAAACAAGAATAGATTTGATATAAAAGATAAAATACATAATCATGGCATAGAAAACAAACCAACCACCTACATTGATAATCGGTTCAATCGCAACACCGGCACCAGCCATTCCTCTTTCTCTTAGCATCCAAGCAAAAGTTCCTTGCCAAGAGGCCCTTAATACTTCTGTCATGCCAGCAAGCCACATTTCAATTAAAATAATATAAATAAAGAACATAAAGAATAATTTAACTTTAACAACTGTTTTAAAAGGTTCAATTTCAATCAGTTTTCTGACTGGCACAAATAACATAAAAATGACAAGAGCTGCAACAATGATAAAGACATAGGTTATTAAAACATCAGAAATGGATCCTTGTTTAGAACATAATTCTTCTAAATAACAATTTGTTGGTAATTTTTTAGGTATCGCAATTAATACTTTAATATTTGTTGGATTATTGATGGTTATTTGATTAATAATATCACTATTACCTTCATCTAAATAATTATTTTTAAAAAGTTGATCAAAGGAAGTATTGTAGAAGGATCCTTCCCAATCGCTGGTTTGATTTCCCTCAAGAGAAATATTTCCATTTTCATCATAATCAATGGTTGCATACCATTGATAGTCATTTAATACTTTTTTATCTTGAGTTTCAAATGCTTTTTTTAAATTCTTTTTAGAATTTGTGAAAAAGATTTTTTCATCTGTTTTATCATAAACATAATATTTGATTCCTTTTGTTTCATGATTATTTTCATCTTCTAAATTATAAATATAATCATTAAAAGCATCTTTTAAAGGATAGTCATCATAAACCTTAAGTTGGTCAACATCACCTTCAACATAGTAATGAAGTAAATCATAATTTCCTTTTCTTCTTTGAATTTTCATATCTAATAAAATACTTTTACTTGTAAGTATTTCGGTAATTCTACTTCGATTATTATCAAAATCAAGTTTAGTCGAAGTCATTTTTTCTTTTACACCATAACTTAAATAAGTGACTAATGAAGCAATAATCAATACAGAAAATAAAAGTATTTTAAGTAATCTGTTTTTATTTTTCATGTTTCCTCCTATTGTTTATCAATTTTATATCCAACACCCCAAACAACTTTTAAATATTGTGGTTTTTTAGGATTAATTTCTATTTTTTCTCTTAGATTACGCACATGAACCATCACTTTTTCACTATTAATGGCTTCTTCATTCCAAACACGTTCATAAATATCATCGGCAGAAAAAACCTTTCCCGCATCTTTCATTAATAATTCTAAGATTTTAAATTCGATTGGTGTTACTTTTACCTTTTTGCCATCAACTGAAACAGTTTTAGTATCTACATTCAGTTCAAGACCACCACAAATATAAACATGATCACTTTCTTTTGGTGCTGTCGCATCTAAATAACGTCCATATCTTCTTAAATGTGAACGCACTCTAGCCATAAGTTCCATAGGTACAAATGGTTTTGTCACATAATCATCGCCACCTAAATTAAGTCCCATGATTTTATCAATATCTTCTGATTTTGCTGAAAGAAAAATTACTGGAAAATCATATCTTTCTCTTAGCTTAGAAACCATTGTTAAACCATCCATCCTTGGCATCATAATATCAACGATTGCTAAATGAATCGTTTCTTTTTCAATAATTTCTAAGCCTTCTAATCCATCATTTCCTACATAAACATCATATCCTTGATTTTCTAAATAAATTTTAATTGCATTTGCAATTTCTGTGTCATCTTCAACAACTAATACATGATATTTTTCCATTCCCTTTTTAACTCCTTATCTAAGCATTGAAAACAATGCAAAACTAATACATATATACCCTGCATAAATACAGCTTATTAAAATCATTTTGTTTAATCTTTCCATCTTCCTCACCTCTTGTCTTAAAGTATAGAGATGATTTATAAATATTTTCTTTTTATCTTTCTAAAGATTTTCTTAAGATTAAAACTAACTCTATTGTACATAATCTTTCGTAAAAAAGGAAATCTCTCATTAATATAAGATTATTTGTCTATTTTTAAATGAATAATTAAAATAACTCTCACCTAACAAGAGAGTTTGCTATAATCTTATTGAGGTGATACGAATGAATAATAACTATTTAAGCATCGGTGAAATGGCCAAAATGAATCATATTACTGTAACAACTTTAAGATTATATGATGAACTTGATTTATTAAAGCCTGTTTATGTTAATCCTGAGACAAATTATCGCTATTATGATATTAAACAAAATGCACGTTTGGATTTGATTCAATATATGAAAGAACTTCAAATGAATCTTAAAGAAATTAAGGAACTTCTTGATAAAGAAGATATTAATTTAATTGAAGCCATTTTAATTAAAAAGAAACAACAGCTTTCTATACAAATCAATGATTTACAAAGAACTAAAGATGCTATTTCAAGAACGATTTATAGTTTAGAAAGGTATCGTAAATCACCCCCAAGTGGGACAATTACTTTAGAATATATTGACCGTCGAAGAATTTATGTCATGAATACTGACATTAATTTTTATGAACATGATTTAGATGTTTATGAACATCTTTTAAATCAATTAAAAAATAATATGCTTTCTCGTCATTATTCACAAATTTATTATTGTAATGCGGGTACTTTTCTTTCCAAAGAAAGATTTTTAAAACAAGAGTTTATTTCAGATCGTATTTTTGTATTTGTGGATGATCATTTTCCTGAAAAAGATATTCAAATTATTGAAAATGGAATGTATGCTTGTATTTATCTTGATGATTTTCATCAAGAAATAGATTATGCAAAACGTCTTCTTGATTATTGTCGAATGAACAATTTAATAATATATGGAGATTATATTTGTGAAGTTTTAAGTGAACTCAGTATGTTTGATCATCATGAACGTTCAATGTTTTTAAGATTACAAGTTCCTGTTTTTTTTAAAAAATAGTTGACTCTCATGTTGGATAAGACTCTATGATATAAGTAAAGAAATAGGAGGCATACAATATGGAAAAGATTAAAGTTGTACAATATGGCTGTGGAAAGATGGCAAAATATATTATTCGTTATCTTTATGAAAATGGTGCAATGATTGTTGGTGCCATTGATACTAATCCAGCTATTATTGGAATGGATATTGGTGATTTTGCGGGTCTTGGTATTAAGACTGGTGTTTGTATTAGTGATCAAGCTGATCAAGTTTTAGATGAAACAGATCCTGATATCGCTGTTGTCACTTTATTTAGTTTAGTCAGTGATTGCTTCGATCATTATGTAAAATGTTTATCAAGAGGAATTAGCGTTATTTCTACATGTGAAGAAGCAACTTATAGTTGGACAACTGATCCAGTTCGTACAAATCAATTAGATGTGATCGCTAAAGAAAATGGATGTACTTTTGTTGGTAGTGGTATGGAAGATATCTTCTGGGTAAATATGGTTGGTTTAGTAGCCGGTGGATGTCACTCTATTAAAAAGATTGAAGGTGCTGTAAGTTATAATGTCGAAGATTATGGATTAGCTCTTGCCAAAGCTCATGGAGTTGGTTTAACACCTGAAGAATTTGAAGCAAGTATTGCTCATCCAGAAGTATTAGAACCTTCTTATGTATGGAATTCAAATGAAGCTTTAGCTGCACGTATGGGATGGACAATTAAGTCACAAACTCAAAAATGTGTTCCTTATTTCCATGAAACAGATCTTTATTCTTCTACTTTAGGAAAAACCATTCCAAAAGGAAATTGTATTGGTATGGCTGCTGTTGTTACAACAGAAACCTTCCAAGGACCAATTATTGAAACACAATGTATTGGTAAAGTTTATGGAGAAGATGATGGAGATATGTGTGATTGGAAAATTACAGGTGAACCAGATACAGAGTTTCATGTTGTAAAACCTGCAACGGTTGAACATACATGTGCAACGATTGTCAATCGTATTCCAACTGTTTTAGTTGCACCTGCTGGTGTAGTTACAGTTGATGAATTAGATCGTTTAGATTATTTAACTTATCCTATGGAATATCATATTTAATGCAAAAGCAGAGCTTAGGCTCTGCTTTTTTGATAGAAAACAATACTTTCATAGGGTTTAAGAATTCCTTTTTGATGTTGATTATAGTTTTGAATCAATACTTTTTCATTATTTAAAATAGATGCATCATAGCTTACTTCCTTATCCGTAAAATTACAATAAACATAAAGTTCTTCATCTTGATAAAGACGTTTATAGGCATAAATATTTTCATCATCTTTCATTATTAACTCATATTTACCTAAAGTAATGATTTCATATTCTTTTCTTAATTGAATTAATTTTTGATAAGTATGAAAAATAGAATTTGTATCTTTCATTTCTGCTTCAGCATTGATTGTTTTATAATTTGGATTCATCATAATCCAAGGAATATGTTCACTAAACCCTGCATTTTTTCCTTTGTTCCATTGCATTGGTGTTCTAGCGTTATCTCTACTTGATTTTCTCATATAGCGTAACATATCTTCATGACTTACCGATTTTTCTATTTCTACAAGTTGTTTATAACTATTGAATGTTTCAATATCTCGATAATCATCAAGTGAATTAAAAGGTACATTTGTCATCCCCAATTCTTCCCCTTGATAAATATAAGGTGTCCCTTGCATCATATGTAAACATATCGCCAACATTTTTGCTGATTTTTCATGACACAAAGGAGAAGAAGTATCACCAAATCTTGAAACACATCGTGGTTGATCATGATTATTCCAGAACAAAGAATTCCAAGCCTGTTGATACATTCCTACTTGCCATCTCGACATAATTTGTTTTAAATCTTTTAAAGAAAATCTTTGATCTGTCCATTTATTAACTTCTGCACCATCAACATTCATTAGTTCAAACTGAAAGACCATGCTTAATTCTTTATTATCTAAAGGAGCATATTTTTTAGCATCCTCGATTGTTACAGCAGGGGTTTCTCCTACTGTTAAAAGTTCTTTTCTAGAAAATACTTTTTGATTCATTTCTTGAATATATTCATGAATATGTGGTCCATTTGCACATACTTGATGACCTTTAATAGTACTGTCTACATAGTATTGACTTTCATCCTTACTAATAAGATTAATGACATCTAAACGAAAACCATCAACACCTTTATCTACCCAGTAATTCATAATATCAATACATTCTTGTCTTACCTTAGGATTTTGCCAATTTAAATCAGGTTGTTTTTTAGAAAATAAATGCAAATAATACTCATTTGTCTTTTCATCAAGTTCCCAAGCTGAGCCTTGAAAGCAGCTTGTCCAATTATTTGGAACATCTCCCTCATTTCCTTCTTTCCAAATATAATAATCTCGATAAGGATTATTTTTAGATTTTTTACTTTCTTGAAACCAAAAATGTTCATCACTTGTATGATTAAAAACTAAATCAAGAATAATTTTGATATCTTTTTGATGCGCTTTATCTAATAATTCCTCAAAATCACTCATTGTTCCAAATTCACTTTGAATACTTCTATAATCAGAAATATCATAGCCATTATCATCATTTGGAGATTTAAAAATAGGGGTTAACCATAATACATCAACACCTAATGTTTTTAAATAATCAAGTCTTGAAATAATACCTTGTAGATCTCCCACACCATCATTATTACTATCTTGAAAGCTTTTTACATAAATTTGATAAACAACACTCTTTTTCCACCATTCCATATTGATTCCTCCTGCTTTTATTATTCTCTTTTTATAAAGGAAATTCATTGCCTTTTTTAACAATTTATAGTCAATTATTAACTTTTCGATATTTTGTTGGTGTTGTATGATATTCTTTTTTAAAAACATTTTCAAATGATTTTACATTTTTAAATCCATGATTTAAAGCAATATCAATGATTTTCATGTTAGTATGTATTAAATCATAATAAGCATGTTTTAATCTTATTTTTTGTAAATATTGATAAAAGGAAATCGTTGTTTGTCTTTTAAATAATCGTGATAAAGAATTAGGATGAAAGTGAAATTGTTCAGCTATAATTTCAAGTGTTAAATCTTGGTTATATCTTTTTTCTATTTCTTCTATTATTTTATAAATTTCTTTTGTGTTTTCTTCTTGTTTTTTATCTAATAAACAATCCTGTATGAGTTTTTGATAAAGTTGATACATTAAAATATGTTGTTCTATTGGTAAAAGATGGTGAATATATTTCATTTCTAACCAAGGTTTAAACCATTCTTTGTTTGATGGAGCTTTTAATTTAAAGAAATAAGATTGAATTTGAAATTCTTTAAAGACATCAACTGACAATAAATATGTATATAAATGTGTAAATTCAGGAAAATTGAATTGATGTACACTATGTGAGTTAATAATAAACATTTCCCCTTGATAAAATATTTCTTTCTTTCCATCAATACATGCTTCTACTTTTCCTGAAACGACATATACAACTTCAATATCTTGATGATAGTGGGAACTTACTGGTCGACTTTTATTAAATTGATGATTATAAAAAACAATAGGATATTTAATATTTGTTTTAACAATTTCTAGATGATGATCCATTTTATTCACCTCTTTTTTATTATATAAGAAAAAAGCCTACATTGTAGACTTTTTGATCATATTTATAAAATACTGATGAATTGAATCATCTTCATCAAGTTCAGGATGAAAAGCAAGTGCTAATTGTTTTTTATATTGAACAGCAATAATATTGTCATTCACTTTAGAAAGAATATCAACACCATCTTGTACACTTTCGATATAAGGTGCGCGAATAAAAGTCATAGGTACTTTTCCTATTCCTTTCATTTCTTCAATGGTGTGAAAACTTCCTAGTTGTCTACCATAAGCATTTCTTTTAACCGTCATAGGTATTGTTGAAAAATAAGTATGATCTTGATTGACAATTTTATCAGCTAATAAAATGAGTCCTGCGCATGTAGCAAGTGTTGGTAAGCCATCTTGAATACGTTTTTGTAAAATATCAAACATATCCAATTCTTTTAAGAGATTTCCTTGAACAGTACTTTCTCCACCAGGAAGAATTAAACCATCAAAATCTTGTTCCAAATCTTTTTTTTGCCTTAATTCAATACACTCTACTCCCAACTTTTCTAATTTTTTTTCATGTTCAATAAAAGCACCTTGTAAAGCCAATACTCCTACTTTCATTATTTTCCTCTTTCTGCCATTAAAATTTCAATTTCTTGTTCATTAATCCCAACCATTGCTTCTCCTAAATCTTTTGATAACTCTGCTATCAATTTTGCATCTTTATAATTTGTAACTGCTTTAACAATTGCTTCTGCACGTTTTTTAGGATTTCCTGATTTAAAAATACCTGAACCTACGAAAACTCCTTCTGCCCCAAGTTGCATCATTAATGCAGCATCTGCAGGTGTAGCAACTCCACCAGCAGCAAAGTTAACAACTGGTAATTTTTTATGATCGTGAACATATTCTACAAGTTCATATGGTACTTGTAATTGTTTTGCAACTTCGAAAAGTTCATCTTTTCGAAGAGCCGAAATTTGGGCAATGTGTTTATTCATCATTCTCATATGACGAACGGCTTGAACGATATCTCCTGTTCCTGGTTCCCCTTTTGTACGAATCATACTTGCTCCTTCATTGATACGACGAAGTGCTTCTCCTAAATCTTTAGCTCCACAAACAAATGGTACTTCAAATTCTCTTTTGTTGACATGATAAACATCATCAGCTGGTGATAAAACTTCACTTTCATCAATATAATCAATTTCAATTGCTTGTAGAATTTGTGCTTCTACGAAGTGTCCAATACGACATTTTGCCATAACTGGAATACTGACTGCTGCTTGAATTTCTTGAATCATTTTTGGATCAGACATTCTTGCAACTCCCCCTGCTGCACGAATATCTGCAGGAATTCTTTCAAGTGCCATAACAGCACATGCTCCAGCTTCTTCTGCGATTTTTGCTTGTTCAGGTGTTGTTACATCCATAATAACACCACCTTTTAACATTTGTGCTAATTGTTTATTTAATGCATATCTTTCATTTGACATTTTTTAATCCCCCTGTTTACTTTTGTTATGGCTTTTATTATACTTAAATGTGAACATATTAAAATATTCAAATTAAATATATTCATTAAGGTCAGTTTAAGGAGGAATCAATTATGTTAACATATAATCTTACAAATATAGGGTCAGATTCCCTTTATGAATATCTTTATAAATGTATAAAAAAAGACATTATTTTAGGAAACATAAAACCAGGAGAAAGATTACCATCAAAGAGACCTTTTTCAAAAAATCTTGGAGTAAGTATCATTACTGTTGAAAATGCCTATAGTTTACTTATGTCAGAAGGATTTATTTATTCATTACCAAAAAAAGGTTTTTATGTCACTGATCTAAAAAATATTCCTTCTAAAAAACAAATGAATAAAGAGAAAGTGATTTTAACAAGTGGACATAATCACTACTTAGCTGATTTTTCTAGTAATCAAACAGAAAGTGATATCTTTCCCTTTACTACATGGATCAAAACAAT
>ERZ834798.1506-NODE-1506-length-20433-cov-2.902297_pt1 | contig 20433 bp, 19 predicted proteins | sample MGYA00519689_ERZ834798 | MGnify/ENA primary metagenome ERZ834798 (study PRJEB31850, sample SAMEA3708761) | human gut metagenome | biome: human gut; feature: human-associated habitat; material: faeces | place: China | collected 2014 ...
ATAAAAAACTATAAAATTGAAATAAGAAACTATAAAACCTCTGTATTCGATTTTCATTCCGGATACAGAGGTTTTTCTATCTTACTGCCATTGCTAATTTCAACTTTCTAAAAATTCTCTGAAATAGATTTTTTCTTTTTTTAAATATTTATAATTGAGATTTTATTTAGATTATGGTATGTTAAATAGATATAACTATTATTATATCTCAATATAGAGCAAAGATTATTGTGAGAAAAGAGGACTTATATGATTTATTCTGTAACAATCGAAGAACTCATAAGCCAGGAATTCAAAATAAATGCCAATTCTATAGAAGAAGCTATGTATATTGCTAAGGAAAAGTATAACAAGGAAGAATTTGTGCTTGCCCCCGGAACATTAGTTGCAAAGCAAATGCAAGCTATAAGCGAAGATAGTACAGAAATAACAGAATGGACAGAGTTTTAATGGATTATTATTTTAACACAGAACTTGCAAAGAAATACAAGAGTAATTCACAAAGGGTAAGAGTTATGAGTGAAAGTTGGGTTGCACATAATATATTTTGTCCCATTTGCGGGAATCCCCACATCTCCAATTTAAATAATAATATGCCCGTTGCAGATTTATCGTGTGACTATTGCGGAGAAATATTCGAACTGAAAAGCAAGCGCGGAAAGATTGGAAATAAGATTATGGATGGAGCTTATTCGACAATGATAAACAGAATTACAAGTTCAGACAATCCGGATTTATTTGTTATGCAATATTCTGCTGATTTACAGGTGGTAAATTTAATCCTTGTTCCTAAATTCTTTTTTACCCCATCAATCATAGAAAAGAGAAAACCATTATCAGCAACTGCTAAAAGAGCCGGTTGGGTTGGATGTAATATTCTATATTCCAGTATTCCCAAGCAAGGTAAAATAACAATAATAAACAGTCAGAAGCTGTCAGATGTAAAAACAGTCACAGAAGAATATTCGCAAATCAAAAAATTACAAGTTGATAATATTGAAAATCGCGGTTGGCTTTTAGATGTTTTAACCTGCATAAACGCTATTGATTCGGTTGCGTTTTCGTTACAAGATATATATGCGTTTGTGGAATTGCTTCAGAAAAAACATATAAACAATCATAATGTCGAGGCAAAAATAAGACAACAATTACAGATTTTAAGAGACAAGGGAGTTATTGAATTCTTGGGAAGAGGATATTATCGCAAAAGAATATAATTCTTCTATAATAGGGGCAGAGCCATGAAAATAGCTCTGCCCATTTGAAACTATTCACAAATCTTATATCAGTTTTTAACGTTCACACAAAATTTGAAACAGTCTCAGAAATCCCTACATAAAAAATCCCCTTCCTTTCGGAAAGGGATTTTTATTGGTTTAGAGGGGTGTAATAAAATGAGTTTTTGAGAGTTTTTTGAAAATTTCTGAGTTTTTATGAGTTTTATCTTCTGTGTCCTGTTTTGTTTCCTTTTTCTTTGGTGCTTCTATCATTCAGCCTGATGATGTCTTTCGTCAACGTCATTTACGGGAGGTTCCAGTCCGTCAATGACGATATTGTTCTTTTGTGCATAATCCCACAGAGCGGCATGCAGTGCCTCCTCTGCCAGACAGGAACAGTGTACCTTTACGGGAGGCAGACCATCCAGTGCTTCCATAACCGCTTTATTGGTTACCTCCAATGCTTCCTGAATACTCTTGCCCTTTACAAGTTCTGTCGCCATGGAGCTTGTCGCAACTGCGGCACCGCAGCCAAAGGTTTTGAATTTTGCATCAACGATTTTGCCATCCTCAATCTGCAAATATACCTTCATGATATCGCCGCATTTCATATTGCCGACCTGTCCAACGCCGCTTGCGTTTTCAATTTCGCCTACATTTCTTGGGTTCATAAAATGATCCATTACCTTTTCGCTATATTCCATTTCAAAACTCCTCCTTAGTGTTCTGATTTATATAAATGTCTAAAGTAAATGTCTGATTTTCTTCTATCAAGCCTTTTTGCCGGGATAAACGGGAGACATATCTCTCAGCCGCTGTACCAGACCGGGCAATTTTTCCAGAATAAAGTCTACCTGCTCCTCCGTGTTTTCTCTGTCTATTGTCAGTCTCAGAGAGCCATGTGCAATCTCATGAGGCAAACCAATCGCCATCAGCACATGAGAAGGGTCCAGAGAGCCGGATGTACATGCAGAACCGCTGGAAGCTGCAATGCCCAGTGCATCCAGCAGCAGCAGCAGGGATTCGCCTTCAATATAGGAGAAGGAAATGTTGCAGTTGCCGGGCAGACGATCTGTCGGGTGTCCGTTCAGGCGGCTATCGGGAATGCTTTCCAAAATCCCATGAATCAGCTTATCCCGCAGTGCAGTCAGCTTCTTTGTTGTTTCCTCCATTTCAGCCACTGCCAGCTCCGCAGCCTTGCCCAGACCAACAATACCCGCAATATTTTCTGTGCCCGCACGCAGCTTCTTTTCCTGTGCACCGCCGAAAATCAGCGGAGAAATCCTTGTTCCCTTGCGGATATAAATCGCACCGATGCCCTTCGGTGCGCCCAGCTTATGCCCACTCATGGACAGCAAATCAACCTGCAGCTTTTCTACATCAATGGGTACATGACCGACAGCCTGTACCGCATCTGTGTGGAACAAAACGCCGTGCTTTTTCGCAATTTCGCCAATCTCTGCGATAGGCTGAATCGTACCGATTTCGTTATTCGCAAACATAACGGAAATCAGAACGGTTTCCGGACGGATGACATTTTCCAGCTCCTCCAAAGAAATCTTCCCGAATTCGTCTACGTTCAGATAAGTCACATCCACACCCTTTGTTTCCAGAAATTCTGCGGTATGCAGAATCGCATGATGTTCAATTTTTGTTGTAATAATATGTTTTTTCTCTTTCTTGCTTGCGTTTACCACGCCACGCAGTGCCATATTGTCGCTTTCGGAGCCGCCTGCTGTGAAATAAATTTCATCGGGTGTCGCACCAATCGCAGCCGCCACCTTTGCCCTTGCTGCCTCCAGTGCCTTTTTGCTTTCCTTCGCAATGCTGTAAATGCTGGATGCATTGCCGTAATATTCTCTAAAGTAAGGAAGAATCTCCTGCAATACCTCCTCCCTTACGGGTGTTGTTGCTGCGTTATCAAAATAATATTTTGTCGGCATAAGAATACTCCTCTCAATCTCTTTATATATCATAGTATTTTTATATGTTTTATGTGATTTGAATATAACACCATTTCTGATATATGTCAATAAATTTCTTCATATTTTTCCAAAAAAATAAAAATTTTTTGCATTTTTTGAGAAAAACCACTCAACTTCACGCATCGCAAATTTTTATCAAGATTTTCATTGCATCTGTGGTTCAGCCTTTTCCCCGTGAAAATTTATCCGTATAATAAATATTGTTATTTGGGGGATACTTTATACATTTCCAAAACCGACCAAAAGCGCAAACTTTTTCGGCTTTGTCTATAAAAGAAATAAAAGGAGAGGTGTATGACATGGAATTTAAAGACCGCTTGAAAGCATTGAGAAAAGAAAAAAAGCTGACACAGGTCAAGTTAGGCGAAATGCTCAACTATGGCTATACAGCGATTGCAAACTATGAATCCGGTCGAAACCAACCCTCCATTTCCGATTTAAAAAAAATTGCCTCCATCTTCAATGTCTCTATGGATTATCTTTTGGGTGTCAATGATATCCGCTATCCCTATGTGATTGATGACGAAACCGCTACGTTCAACGAATTTCGTCGATATTACACCCTGCTGGAGGAGGACAGTAAGGCGGATTTACTGCTGTATATGGAATTTCTGGTTGAACGGCAAAACCGCATGAAGGCAATTCCCGACCTGAAATATGAGGATTACGAATTAAAAAACACCATCCAAAAGGCAGCACAGAAGCCTGTGGCATACCGCAAGGAATGACACCGGTGATAAAACCGGTCTATATTTGAAAGGCGTACAGAAACTTTGAACCGAGTCATTTTGTGCAGACAGCACAAAACAGCTCGGTTCAAATCTTTCCATACGCCTTTTTCTTTTATTCTTCCTCTGCGCAGACATTCGGTCTGTCAGGAAATACAATCATCCCATACCCATTCAGTACAGAAAGCTTCTGCATCAACGCCTCTGTGCCCGCAGCTTTCTGGTACTCCATTTCCTCTTTATACAGCGGAATCACGCAGTACATGTTAATCTGCGTATCATCCTCCGTACGGAACATGCTGATATTTTCCTGCAATGCTCCGAGCATCGCGCCGCAAAGCTTCGTACTTTCGTCATACGGCACACAATCGGCTGAATTCGGCAGTGTATGCCCCCAGCCCAGCCATGTTTTGAATTCGTGCGGAAATCTTGCCAAATATTTCATCAGCCGTACAGGCCACCAAAGGCGGTCAGGCACATCCGCATCTGTTTCGTATCCTGTCAGAATATCCCATTCCGCCGGCAGAAACAGCAGCAGCTCCGCGCGCTCCAAATCCTTATATTTCGGCAGAAATTCCTGCGGCAGCTTCATCGGCATCGCGCTCATCCCTGTGGTATACAGCACATGAAAATCCTTCTTCGTGGGTGCTTTCATCACGAAAACATTCACGCTCAGAAATTCGGAATCTATCTCCCGATACACTCTCGTCACACGATGCGGAAACAGCCCCTCCATGTGCTGACAGATTTCCCGTTCATAGGGGGTCACTGTCGCCGGACGGCGTTCCGTTCTTTCCTCTAATACATCATATTCATAAACGGCATTTTCGATTTTCTTTTCCTCTGCCATCTCTTATGCCTCCCTTCCGAACAATGCACCTGCAAATTCAGCCGCATCAAATTTCTGCAAATCGTGAATCCCTTCCCCGACCCCGATATAGCGTACAGGGATCTGCAATTCGCTCTTGATTGCACCACAATGCCGCCCTTGGCTGTGCCGTCCAGCTTTGTCAGCACAATTCCTGTGATATCCGTCACTTCCTTGAACAGCTTTGCCTGCTGCAGTGCGTTCTGTCCCGTTGTGGCATCCAGCACCAGATATACCTCTCTGTGTGCCGCAGGGTATTCTCTCTCGATGACACGCGCAATCTTCTTCAATTCCTCCATCAGGTTTTTCTTGTTGTGCAAACGCCCTGCCGTATCGCAGATTAAAAGGTCGGTATTCTGCTTTCTTGCCTCATGCACTGCGTCATATACCACCGCCGCAGGGTCGGAATTTTCCTCATGCTTGATAACGGGAATTGCAGAGCGTTCCCCCCAGATTTCCAGCTGGTCGATTGCCGCCGCACGGAAGGTATCCGCCGCCGCCAGAAGCACGGATTTCCCGTCCTCCTTGAAATTATGCGCCAGCTTGCCGATGGTCGTTGTCTTGCCGACACCATTTACACCAATGACCAGCAGAACGGAAGGAGAGGGCAGATTTTCGTCCTCCTGCGCACCCTCCTGCAAAATCGCCGTAATCTCATCAATCAGCATATCCTTGATTACCGCAGGGTCGGTCGCATGCTCTCTCTTAACCCTTTTTCGCAGGTTTTCCACGATATCCATTGTTGTCTGCACGCCCATATCCGCCATGATAAGTGCTTCCTCCAGCTCTTCAAACAAGTCCTCGTCAATCTTCGTAAACGCGCCCAGAACGCCGTCCACACCGCCAAGGATGTTCTTTCTTGTCTTATCCAGACCCGCCTTCAGCTTTGCAAAAAAGCCCATCTTCGCAGGCTTTCCCTCCTCCGCGCTTTCCTCCGCAGGCGTTTCCTGTGCTTCCTTTGCCGGCTCCTCCTGATTCAGCTCCTCTGCAACCTCGTCCGCCAGCTCCTCGACAAAGGCCCTGCCGTCCGCATCATTGTCCGCCGTAAAAATCTCGCCGTCCTCTGTCGCAACGATGACCTCATCCTCCGCAAGGGGCTTTTCCGCAAGAATTTCCCCTGCAATCTCCGTCAGCTCATCCAGAACTGCTTCGGCCTCCGCCGCGTCCTCCGCCGTCAGGATTTCCTCTCCGTCCGCGTCCTCGAAGGTAATCTCGATTTCCGCTTCCGCAGGCGCTTCCTCTGCATCCTCCCGATACAGAATATCCTCTCCTGCGCGGTCAATCTGGATTTCCTCCTCATCCATCACTGCATGGACAGCACGGTTCATATCCTGCCCATCCTCCACATCCAGAACAATATCCGCCTCCTGCGCGTCTGTTTCCACTTCCACGCCGTCCAGCTCCAGAACACCTTCCTGCTGCTCCTCTGTCTGCGGCTGCTCCTCCGTGGCTTTCTTCTTAAAAAAATCAAATAAACCCATATTCGGTCTCCTTTTCTTTCTTACGCTGTAATACTTTTTTCCGCCTCCGAAAAGTCAACGGAAATCAATTTGGAAATGCCCTTCTCCTGCATCGTCACGCCATAAAGCACATCTGCATGCTCCATCGTACCCTTTCTGTGGGTAATGACAATAAACTGCGTTTCCTCTGCAAATTTTTTCAGATACTGTGCATATCTGCTGACATTCGCATCGTCCAACGCCGCCTCAATCTCGTCCAGAATACAGAAGGGAGAGGGCTTCATTTTCAGAATGGAAAATAAAATCGCAATCGCGGTCAATGCACGCTCCCCGCCGGAAAGCAGCTGCATGTTCTGCAAATTTTTCCCGGGCGGCTGTGCCACAATCTCAATCGGGGATTCCAGAACGTGCGCCGCATCGGTCAGCCTGAGCTGTGCCCTGCCGCCGCCAAACATTTCGCGGAATACCTCGCTGAAATTCTCGGAAATCACCTTGAACTGCTCGCGGAACTGCTGCTCCATCAAAATCGAAAGCTCCTCAATGATCTGCTGCAGCTTTTTCTCCGCCGCAAGAATATCCTCTCTCTGCGCCGTCAGAAATTCAAACCGCTCCTTTACTTCCTTATACTGCTCAATCGCGCCGACATTCACATCCCCCAGTGCGCGGATTTTCCCTTTCCATTCCCTCACAGAAAGCTGCTCCTGCTCCTGTGGCAGTCCTGCCGTATATTCCTGCGCCATCCGCAGCGTCATTTCGTATTCCTCCCACATCTGGGCGGTAATGCGCTGCTTTTCTTCTTCCAGCTTTTCCTTTTTCGCCAAAATGCGAAGCTGTTCATTCTCCAGCTTGTTTGCCGTTTCCTTCCATTCTGCCGCCGTTTCCCCGGCTTTTGCGGCTTTTTCCGCAGTTTCCTGCTTCTCTGCCGCCGTTTCATTCAGGCAGCTTTGTGCGGTCTGCGCCTGCTGCTCCAGCTCCGCCGCCCTCTGCTGTAGGGTTTCCTGCTGTTCCAGCCGCAGACCCGTATTTTTTTCATACAGTGCCGCCTGCTCCTCTGCTTTTTTCTGATCTGTCCGGAGGGCTTTCTGTTCCTCCTGCAAGCGCAGCAGCTTTTCCTCCATGCTGTATACATTCTGCCCGATGGAAGAAAGCGTAATTTTCTTCTGCGTAATCTCCTCCATCAGCATGTCCTTTTCTTCCTTGCCGCCCGTCAGGCTGTCCTGAAAGGCAGTCAGCTGTGCATTTGCCGCTTCCATTGCCGTTTCCGAGGAAGCCGCCCTTTCGCGCAGTGCCGCAATTTCCTTCTCGGCATTTTCCGTCTGCTCCGTCAGCTGCTTTTCCTCCAGCTCCAGAAGGGAAAGCTTTTCGGCAGCCTCCTGCTTCTCCGCCAGTGTTTTTTCCTTTTCGCCGCTGTCACTGCTTTGCGTCACCATAACCCTTTGCAGCTCCATTTTTTTCTCAACCGTTTCCTGCTCAATCTCCTGCAAATCCTCATTTGCAAGCGCAAGCCTGTCACGCATCTCTGTGATGGTTCTCTTTGCCGTCTGCAAGGCCTCCTGTAGGCTACGGATTTCTCTGCTCCTGCCGAAAACATGCAGTGCCTTTTTCTGCTGTGAGCCACCCGTCATTGCGCCGCCGGGGTTCAGAATATCCCCTTCCAGCGTAACCAGCTTATACTGATGGCGATATTTTTTCGCCAGCTGTACCGCCTTGTCCAGATTTTCCACAACCAGAATCCGCCCTAAGAGATACATTGCAAGCTGTCTGAATTTTTCCTCAAACGAAACCAGCTCATACGCCGTACCAATCACGCCAACCTCCGCCAGAATCGCCTGTCTGCCTTCGAGCGGTCTGCCCTTGATGGCGGTCACGGGCAGAAAGGTTGCCCTGCCGAGGTTCCGCCTTTTCAGATAGCCAATGGCATCCCTTGCGTCCTCCTCTGTTTCGGTAACAATGTTCTGTAATGCGCCGCCTAACGCCGCTTCAATGGCAGTTTCGTAGGTCTCCTCCACCTTCAAAAGCTGTCCGACTGCGCCGCAGATGCCTCTTTCCTTCGCATCCGGCAAGTTCAGCAGGCTTTTTACGCTGTTGTAATAGCCCTCATGCTCCCGTTCCATTTCAGAAAGCAGTGCTAATCGCGATTGCAGCTCAGAGCCGCGTCTTTCCTGTACGGAAAGGCTTGTCTCCGCCTTCTGCTTTTCCTGCAGCGCATGCCTTTTGTCCTGCTCCAAGGCAGTCAGCTCCTGCTCCAGATAGCGAATCTGCTCCTTTCGGTCATTTTCCTGCTTTTCTAATGCCTGCAAATGCACCGTAAATTGATGCAGTCTGCTTTCCGTATGCTCCTTTTCGCCCAGAAGCTGCGCCCTTCTGGCAAGAAACTGCTCCTGCATGGCCTCTCGCTTGGAGATTTCCCCCTTCGCCTCTGTGCCAATCCGAATCTGCTCAAAAATTTCATCCTTAAAGGACTCTACCTTCGTTTCATCCTGACTCAGCACAGTGCTCAGAGATGCATATTCTTCCTGCAGCGCATCCAGTTCCTCCTGTCTTGCGTCCATTTCCAGCTTCAATCCTGCCATTTTGCTGCGGCAAAGCTCCTGCTCCGCTTCATTTTCCGTCTGCTTTTTCGCCTTTTCCGCCATTTCTCCGGCAATACGGCTGCGGTTTGCCTCGTCATTGGCACGCTGCTCCTCGCGCAAGCGAATCTCGCCCTCTGTCTTTTCCAGCTCCGCGCGCAGCTCTGTCATTTTGTCATTCTGCTGCTGCAAAAGGGCATCCAGTTCCTCATTTTTCTCTCGGAAGGAAGCCGCCTGCTCCTTTTCCTGATTGCTTTTTGCAAGGCTTTGTGCAAGCTGCTCCGCCGCAGTCTCCTCCGCCTGCAAAAGCATTTCTGTTTCTTTTGCAATCCGCGCCGCATCCCTGCAAAAGGCAGTCATTTCCGCCTGCTTCAGCCGCTCCTTTAGGCGAAGGTATTCCCTCGCCTTCTCGCTCTGCTTCTCCAGCGGCTCCACCTGCACCTCTAATTCGTTGATGATATCATCCACACGCAGCAGATTCTGCTGTTCCTTTTCCAGCTTATTGACCGCTTCGTTTTTCCTTGTTTTATATTTTACAATACCTGCCGCTTCCTCAAAAATCCGGCGGCGTTCCTCTCCCTTTGCACTCAGAATTTCATCAATACGTCCCTGTCCGATGATGGAATAGCCCTCTCGGCCCACGCCCGTATCCATGAATAATTCCTGAATATCCTTCAAGCGGCACGCCGTTCCGTTAATGCGGTATTCGCTCTCACCCGAGCGAAACACACGCCGCGTCACCTGCACCTCGCTGTATGCCAAAGGCAGCCTGCCATCCTGATTGTCAAGCAGAATGGAAACCTCAGCAAAGCCAAGGGGCTTTCTGTTCTCCGTTCCGGCGAATATAATATCCTCCATCTTATCGCCGCGCAGGCTTCTGGCTCTCTGCTCCCCAAGCACCCAACGCACCGCATCGGAAACATTGCTCTTGCCGCTCCCGTTCGGGCCGACAACTGCCGTCACCCCCGGGTTAAATTCCAGCTTCACTTTTTCGGGAAAGGATTTGAAACCCTGTAAACCCAATCGTTTCAAATACATTCATTTACACCTCATTTATTCATTTAGGTCAGCAGTCTGCCGCCAACCATGGTATAAAGCACCTTGCCGCGCACCTCCTTCGCCGCAAAGGGAGAAAATTTTGCCTTGGATGCAAAATGCTCCGGGTCAATGCGGTGGGTTTCCAGAAAATCTACCACAATAATATCGGCATCCTTTCCCTCTGCCAGGCTTCCCTTATTATATAATTTCAAAATCTCCGCCGGCTTCGCGGACATCAGCCGAATCAGATGCTCCACCGTAATATATCCCGTCTCCACCAGATGCGTATAGCTCAGAGAAAGTGCCGTTTCCAGCGCAGAAATACCATACGCCGCAACATCAAATTCCCGTTCCTTTTCTGTCATATTTGTAGGGCTGTGACCCGATGCAATCACATCAATCGTCCCATCCATAATTCCCTCAATAATGGCGTAGACATCCTCCTTTGCCCTGAGCGGCGGATTCACCTTCGCAAATGTATCATAATCCCCGATGGCATCCTCCGTCAGAATAAAATAATGCGGGCACGTTTCGCAGGTCACAGGAACCCCTCTGCCCTTCGCCTCACGAATCAGCTGCACAGAGCCCTTCGTGCTGATGTGCGATAAATGCAGATGCACGCCCGTCCGCTCCGCAAGGTTCAGATTTCTTGCAACAATCACTTCCTCCGCCTCTCGCGGCATCCCCGTCAGGCCAAGGCATGCCGCCGTATAGCCCTCATTCATGACACCCACGCCCGAAAGCGACCGATCCTCGCAATGTGTCAGCACGGGCAAATCAAACATCTTCGTATAAATCATTACATTTCTCAGAAATGCGGCAGAATCCGTAAATTCATCCCCATCGGAAATGCCGACAATCCCTGCATCGTACATTTCCCCGATTTCCGCGATCTCCTGCCCCCTGCAGCCGATAGACATGCTGCCATAGGGATAAATATTTATCAGAGATTTTTCCTTCGATTTGGAAACAATATATTCCACAACCGTTTTATTATCAATAACAGGGTCTGTATTCGGTTCGCAGGTAATCGTTGTAAAGCCGCCGCGCAGTGCCGCACGGGAAGCCGTTGCAATATCCTCGATATATTCATGTCCGGGGTCGCAGATGTTGCAGTGCATGTCAATCAATCCGGACATCACCGTATGTCCGCCTACGTCAATCTGCTTCGCCCCCTCAACCTCAAGATTCAGACCGATTTTTTCAATAATCCCATTCTCCACATAAATATCATGGAGCATATCCTTATCATGGGTTGTTCCAAGCACTCTGCAATTTTTCAGGACTGTCTTCATCTGAACGCACCTCCCACCTGAGAAAGGATATAGAACATTGCCATACGCACCGCAACAGAGTTCCCGATTTGGTCATTGATGATACACTGCTTGCTGTCAATGACTCCGGAGGAAATCTCAATCCCCCTCTGAATCGGGCCGGGATGCATCACAATGGCATCCTTCTTTGCATAGCGCAAAAGGTTTTCATCAATACGGAACAGGCGTTTATATTCATCCAAAGAGGGCAGTGACTTCTTATCCTGCTTTTCCATCCGCATACGTGTTGTCAGAATAACATCCGCATTATTGACCGCCTCTCTGGCATCATAATATACCTCCACCCCGAAATTCTCGATGGCAGGCAGCATCAGCGTCGGCGGCCCCGAAACGCAGACCTCCGCGCCCAGCTTCGTCAGACCCCAGATGTTGCTTTTGGAAACGCGGCTATGCAGCAAATCCCCAATGATGGCAACCTTCAGCCCCTCAAAGCCGCCCTTTTGCTCCCGAATCGTCAGAAGGTCAAGCAGAGACTGTCCGGGGTTTTCATTAAAGCCATCCCCCGCATTGATGACAGAAGCCTCCACGCAGCTTGCCAGCAGCCTCGGCGCACCCGCCATGGAATGACGCAGAATAATAAAATCCGCCCCCATCTGATCCATCAGCTGCCCGATATCCTGCAGGCTTTCCTTCTCAATGGAATGTACCGTATTTGTCATATCAATCACATTTGCGCTGAGGTACTGCGCCGCAAGCTCATACGCCAGCTTCGCTCTGGCACTCTGCTCATAAAAAAGCATGATAACAGATTTTCCCTGCAAATGCGGTGTTTTCTTATCCTTCTGATTCAAAATATATTTCATCGTTTCGGCAGTCCCAAGAATATAGCGGATATCATCCGCAGACATTCCCCGTAAGCCGAAAAAATCCTTCTTATGCAGCGGCATGTTATTCCCTCCTACTTATTTCCGCAGTCGTTCCAGCAATGCTTTAAAATAAGGCGGCAAAGGTGCCTCAAATTCCAGATATTCCCCTGTGCGCGGGTGAATAAAGCCCAGCACACGGGCATGCAGTGCCTGTCCCTCTAAGTGAATCGGCTGCTTCTTCGGGCCGTATACCATATCACCCAGAAGCGGATGCCCGATATAGGTCATGTGTACGCGAATCTGGTGTGTCCGCCCCGTTTCCAGCTGCGCCTCAATCAGTGTAAATTTCTCCATTCTTTCGATTACGCGGTAATGCGTCACCGCATGGCGGCTGTGCTTCTGCGTCACTGCCATTTTCTTTCTGTCCTGTGGATTTCTGCCGATAGGCTCGTCCACCGTCCCCTCGTCCTCCGTAAAACCGTTGTAGACCACCGCATTATATTTTCTCGTAATGCTGTGCTCCGCAAGCTGCGCCGCCAGAGACTGATGCGCCATATCGTTTTTCGCAACCATCAGCACCCCGGAGGTATCCTTATCAATGCGATGCACAATTCCCGGGCGTTTCTCCCCGTTAATGCCGCTCAGCTCATCTCCGCAGTGAAACATCAGCGCATTGACCAATGTGCCGCTCGTATGTCCGGGAGCCGGATGCACCACCATCCCCTGCGGCTTATTCACCACGATGACATCCGCATCCTCATATAAAATATCCAGCGGGGTATCCTCCGGCAGAATTTCAACCTCCTTCACCTCAGGAACCTCTACATCAATGATGTCCCTCTCCCGCAGCTTATAATTTGCTTTTGTCCTTCCGCCGTTCAGCGTGATATGCCCTTCCTCAATCAGCTTCTGCACACCGCTGCGCGAAAGATTTTCCATGGCATCCGCAAGAAAAACGTCAATTCTTGTCCCAACGTCCTCCTGCTCCGCCCCAAAGGTAAAATATTCCATTTCATTCATCCTTTTTCTTCTTCAAATCCAAATCCTCATCCTTCAGCACAAATACAATCAGAAGCACCATCAGGATGACCCCTGCGACAACATAAATATCTGCCACATTAAACACAGGCCAGTCAAAGAAGGTGAATTCAAAAAAATCCACCACATAGCCGCGGCATACGCGGTCAATAATATTGCCGACCGCGCCCGAAAGCACCAGTAAAAGTGCCGCGCGCAGGGGAAGATATGCCTTCTTTTTCGGCAGTGTGCGGTAAAAATAAATCAGCGCACCGGCAATTACGCCTGTCAGCACCAGAATCAGCCACCTCTGCCCTGCAAGCATCCCGAAGGCAACCCCTCTGTTTTCCACAAACGTCAGGTCAAGAAAGCCGTCCACCACCGTCATGCTGTGAATCGGCTTCAGGCTTCCCAATGCCCAGAGCTTTGTCCCCTGGTCTAATAAAATCAGCAGTATCGTTATCAAAATCGGTATCATATTCAATCACCCTTTCGGAAGATTTTTGCATTATACAAAACGAGCCACGGCAAGAAGACCCCGCCGCAGCTTGTCTGTTTTTTATTTTGTTTCCTGTGCCTTTGCTTCTTTTTCTGCCAGAACCTCACCCTTGTCCAGCAGCTCGATTTCTGCATAAAGCAGCAGCTTGATTCTTGTTTTCATCAGTTCGTAACGGCTTTCCAGTCCGGAAATCTTCTGTTCCAGCTCATACGCCTTTGTTCTTGCGGATGCCAGAATATCCTCCGCCTGCTGCTTCGCACTGTTGATGATGGCATCGGCATCTGCTTTTGCCGCCGCCTTTGTTTCCTCCGCAGCCGCCTCCGCAAGGCTTAATGTACGTTCAATGGATTTTTCGAGATGCTTCAACCGGTCGGTATCCTCAGCCACAGCCTCTGTCTTTGATTTTTCCTTCTGGCTTTCCTTATACAGCTTCTCATAGTCCTCATAGATGTCATCCAAAAAGGTATCTACTTCTTCGGGGGAATAGCCTACAGCTACCTTCTTAAAGTCCTTGGTTGCGATATCGTTCGGTGTGATCACGAAAAAACCTCCTTATACATATTTTTCAATTTCCAATCCGATTCTGTCTTTTTTGGTTCTGCCGCCGATTTCCTTCACGCGAAACCGCCCGAAGCCGCGCAGACTCACCAAATCCCCTTCCTTTAACAGATGGGATGTGCTTGTTACAATATTCCAATTCACCTGTGCCTTTTCCGCATGGATGAGCGTCTGCGTTTTCCCTCTTGCCAGATGAAACGCCTCACTTGCCACCGCATCCAGCCGCATGGATGCCACCGTTAAGCGTCTTGCCTCCGTCTGCCTTTGGGGAATGTCCTCCGCCTGCTCCGTTTCCTCTGCCACTACCGCGGTTCTGGAAACCTGCTCCAGCACAGCCGTTATGTATGGCGAAATCTCCTCCGCCACAAAGCAGACCGCCGTATCCTCCGCCACCAGAATATCGCCCACCTTGCCGCGGTCAATGCCCAGCCCAAGGAGGGAGCCGAGATAATCTCTGTGGCTCAGATCCGTCTGTCCGAATTTTTTACTTTTTCTTCTGATTTTTACAATTTTAATCGGGAATTCCTCTGCCGCAAGCGGTTCTGTAAAAAAGCCCATCATCTGCCGCTCGCAGTCCTCCGTTCCGCCGAAAAGCGTAATCTCCAGCTCCCGAAGTCCCTGCAGCCGTTCCCGAAATCTTGCACATTTTGCCCGATCCATAAAATCCGTGAACGCAGGCTCTCTGCGCTTCATCGCAAAAATCGCCTGATCCAGCGCCTTCGCAAACAGCAGCCGTTCCTCGCCCTCCGGCACGCTTTTCAATAATGCCTGTCTGTCCATAGCATCAGAACATCCGAATGGCTGCAACCAGAAGGGTCTGCACCAATCTCATCAGGATTAACGCAAAAATAGGGGAAAAATCAAGCCCCATGCCGCCGCCGAGCGGGGATTTATCTACCATATTTCTCACAGGCCCCAGAATCGGCTCTGTCAGCTGATACAGCAAACGCCCAATGCTGCTGTTGTAGCCAACGCCGAAGGGCAGCCAGGAAAACAGGATACGCACGAAGATGAGAATTTCCAATACATAGAAAAATACACCAATCGCACTAATCAGCAATGTCTGTATACTATTCAATCCACAAAACCACCTTTATCTGGCATTTGTCCCGTTCATCCAAGGGAGCAGAACGCCTTTTGTTTTTAATTCTTCTTTAAAATCACCGGAAATATCCACATTTTCGGGTGCAATAATAAAAATATTATTGGCTACGCGCTGAATGGAGCCCTCCAGAGAATAGCAGGTGCCGCTCAAAAAGTCCATAATGCGCTGCGCAATGGGGTATTCCACCTTCTCCAGATTGACTACAACAGGACGTTTGGTTTTAATCTGGTCACAGATTTCCTGTGCATCCTCGTAACATTCAGGCTTGATGATAACTACCTGCATCTGTACGCTTGTGTTCACGCTGTAAATCTGGGGATTTGCCGCATTCTTCGAAGCCGCCTTACGGGGCGCAGGTGCGCTGTATTCCGTCTCTCTTGCGTCACGCAGACCATAATTCTCTCTTACGGGTGCAGGGGCAGGTGCCGCTGTATCGTAATCATCCTCATAGTAATCATCATCGTCTTCATATTCGCCAAACATTAAGTCTTTCATTCTGTCAAAAATCTTCGCCACAATACGTTCCTCCTAAGCTGTTTCTATTGCTCATCCTTTGTTGGGATAATATCTTTCGCCGAAAATACCTGTGCCCACGCGGACAATGGTCGCACCCTCTTCGATGGCAACCTCATAATCGCCCGTCATCCCCATGGATAAGGTATCCATCTTTATATTATCAATTTTTTTCCCGTTCATGTCAACCAGTAATTCTCTCATTTGACGAAAAACTTCTCTGTTTTCCTCCTGATTTTCAACAAAAGGCGCAACCGTCATCAGCCCACGCACGCGAATATGCTGCATTTTCGCAATCTCTCTGAGCAGTGCTTCGGTATCCTCCGGCTTCACGCCGAATTTGCTTTCCTCCGCTGCCATGTTCACCTCAATCAGAATATCCATCACAATATCCTTCTGTGCCGCGCGCTTTTCAATTTCCTCCGCCAGCTTCAGGCTTTCCACAGAATGAATCATATCCACCTTATCAATGATATATTTCACCTTGTTTGTCTGCAAATGCCCGATTAAGTGCCAGTGGATTCTCTCTCCCTCAGGCGCATATTCCATCATAGGCTCATATTTCTCCATGATTTCCTGCACCTTATTTTCGCCCAGAGAAAGGCACCCCGCCTGCACTGCCTCGCCAATCAGCTCCACAGGCTTTGTCTTGCTGACTGCCAACAGAAGTACGTCCTCCGCCGTTCTGCCGCTTTTTTCTGCGGCTGCCGCAATTTTTGCTCTCACATTCTGAATATTCTCAACTACGCTCATATTTCTGCCTTCTTTCTATCTCTTTATCCATCCGGACGCTTAAAAAACGCTGTCGCCCTCCTTGATATTTTTTGCATCGGAAACAATCGTATCGTATGGCTGCAGTCCCGTTGTGCTGCCTGCCTGCACGATGGCGTATTCCTGATTCTGTTCCACAACATCAATTACAACAAACTTCGCGATGGAGCTGTTTGCCACATAAACCCCCGCGTGCGGCAGCAGCTCGGAAAGCGTTACCTGTGCGGCATCCTCGCCTGTACCCTGCAGCACAACATCGCCTGTTTTCAGTCCGCTGTTCTCCAGTTCAATGTAAACCGCATCCTTATCGCTCGTCACAGCGGTAATATCGGTAAATTTCGTGTTGTTTCCCTTCACAAGCAAAACACCCGTATTGCCCATGCTTTCCGTCAGACAGCTTCTGGGGATTTTCAGCAAAGATTTTTCCACAATCGCATCATTGGGAATCTTCAGTCCCTCCGTCACAGTCCCCTCTAAGCTGAAGGAAACCGTGCGGCTTTCCATGAAGTCCTCCATATGCTCATAGCTTGAGAAAACAACCTTCGTCTGCTTGTCTCCTACGGTGAGGCTTTCCACATCTGCGCTGATTTTGTAGGTTTCTTCCTCCGTCATTATATTCAGGGTACAGCTTGTTTTCCCTGCCTCCCAGCCTGCTGCGGCATTGTTCGGCAGATATGCAACCACATACCACTTGTTATCCGTAATAATCTTAAAGAGCGGATCGCCCTTGGCAACGCTTTTCGCCTTGGAGATATACTGTGTCTTTGCATCCCCGATTTGCTTTTCCGTTACCTGCTCCGCCTTGTCGGGTGTCAGCTTTTTCTCCATCCCGTCATAGCTTAGACAAAGCACACCTGCCTCCGCCGCCATCAGCGCACTCTGGTTCTGCGCCAGCTGCTGCTCGTACACATTTCTTTCCTCTGTCAGCTTTGAAAGGCTGTCCACATTCTCTGTCAGCCAGATTTCGTTTCTCTGATCCATAAAGGAGGTCACCTGACTTTTCAGCGTATACATATAGGAAAGGCTCGACCGCATGGAACGCCCTGCATAGGCATCCACCGTCCGGCTCACGTTATCCTCCAAACGGGAAATATCCTCCGAAAAAGCAGATAAATCCGTTCTTGCCTTCTGGCTTTTCAAAATATCCTTATCAATCTGGTTCAGCTTGCTTTCCAGCGCATCCGTTGAATCCGTATCCTTTACCGTGCAGACCACTGCGCCCTTCGGCACATAGTCCCCCTGCGAATACTGATAATACGGCTGCCCGTCTCTGGTGCTGTCCACCACATATTCCTTCCGAAGAATCAGCCCCGTATAAACCTCAGGCGTATCAATCGTGCCGTATGCCACCGTTTCCACATCAATATCGGAGCCCTTTATCGCAAGGCTGCCAATCTGCCCCACCAGATACAGCGCAATGATTGCAAATACAAGCAAAGGCATCATCATGTGGCTGCCTCTTCTTCTCTGCCTGTGCTTCTTCCTCTTTGCAGGATGCGGTGTCTGTGCATAGCCCATCTGCGCCTGCTGCCATTCGCGTGCCTGTCTCTCCTCCTGCGCCTGCCGTCTCTGCCGCTCTCTTTGCAGATTGTAGACATTGTCCCTTGTGGGATAACGGCTCACAGGTGCCTCCGGTCTGGGCGGTCTTCTTTTTTTTCTATTCCCTGAGGAACCTTTTTTCATGGGAATCCCCCTGTTCCTTTTCTTCACTCGCCCCATATTGTGGGCATAATACCATAAGTAATTTTGATTATAATACAAAAAAAAGAAAAGGTAAACCTCCCTAATCGAACTCTAAGAAAAATCTTTTCAAAAGACAGCTGGCAAATGCGTTCCTTCTTTGTTATAATGTATAAACAGAAAAACAAATAGGTGGTGATTGCATGAAACCCATTGAAGCATTAAAATCCGCAAGAAATACTTATATCTGCCATCAGGTGAATCGCGTCCGATTGCCCGATTTTGAAGAAAACCGCTTTGTCCGCCGCCATATCACCTTCCATGGGCGTGTGCAAAAGGTCGGCTTTCGCATCGAGCTGGCGCAGATGGCAGAAAGACTGGAGCTGACCGGCTGGGTGAAAAATGCCGAAAATGGGGAGGTTATCGCAGAGGTGCAGGGCTTTGAAAGCCGCATCCGCTTCCTGCTGAAGTTCATGAATTCCCTCAAACGCATCAAAATCAGAAAAATGGAAAATAAACCCCATTCCATACGGGAAGATGAAACAACCTTTAAAATTCTATAAACAATCAAAAAGCTGAGGAAAAATTCCCCAGCTTTTTCTTTACAAAATAATACAAATCAATCCGCCGCTGCCCTCGTTCACAATCTTTTGCAGCGTCTCCTGCAGCTTCATCTGTGCATCCTCCGGCATCCGATAGATTTTATTCTGCATCCCGTCACTGACCATAGAACTCAGCGTCCGCCCAAAAATGTTCAAATCCCAGATTTTCTCAGGCTCCGATTCATAATCCGCAATCAGTCGGTCGATAAACTCCCGCGACTGCTCCTCATTCCCGATGATTGGCGAAACCTCCGTTTCCACGTCCGCCTTAATCAAATGAATGGATTCCCCCTTCGCGCGCAGCTTAATTCCGTAGCGGCTTCCCTGCTTAAACACCTCCGGCTTCTCCAGCGTAATTTCCTCAAACACCGGTGTCACCACACCGTAGCCCTTCCGCCGCACATCGTTCAGTGCCGTCGCAATCTTGTCATATTCCTGCTTCGTTTCCGAAAGCATTTTTATCGTAGAAATAAGCGCGTAGTCATTTTCAATCGGCATCTCCACCGTTTCGCTCAGAATCTGATAGAATAACCCATCCGCAAAATCAAGCGCAATCTCCGCCGCGCCCTCTCCCGGCAAAATTCGGTCGGTATATGCCTTTTTCAGAAAATCCGTTTCCCCAAGTGCCCCGATTGCCTGCTCCACATCCGCAAGCTTCTCCACCTGCGCCATCACGCCCTTCAGCGCATCCGTCAAGCCCTGCTTCAGCCAATGTCCCTGCTCCAGTGTTTCCACCCATCCGGGGAAAAAGAACCGCAGCTCGCGCAAAGGGAACTGATACAGCATCCGCTCTAGAATCCTCCGAATGTCCTCCGCCTTCAGCTGCGCCGCATTGACCGCCAGCACAGGCACGCCGTATTTTTTCTCCAGCTCACTCCGCAGGCTCTCTGTGCTGTCGCTGTAGGGCGCGGCGGTGTTCAGCAGAATCAAAAACGGCTTGCCCAATTCCTGCAGCTCCGCAACCACCCGTTCCTCTGCCTCCTCATAATTTTCCCGCGGCAGCTCGGTCACGCTCCCGTCCGTTGTCACCACCATCCCTATGGTGGAATGGTCGGTAATGACCTTCTTCGTCCCCAGCTCCGCCGCTTCGCGAAAGGGCATCGCGTTCTCCGCCCATGGCGTATGTACCATTCTGGGGCTGTCCCCGTCCATGTCGCCCTCTGCCCCCGGCACCAAATATCCCACGCAGTCAATCATCCGCACGCGCACATCCGCATTGTCCCCCAAGGAAATTTCCACCGCTTCATTCGGCACAAATTTCGGCTCTGTCGTCATGATTGTCCTTCCGCTTGCCGATTGCGGCAGCTCATCCTTTGCACGCTCTCTTGTGTAGGCATTCGGGATATTCGGCAAAACAAGCAAATCCATAAACCGCTTGATAAAGGTCGATTTTCCCGTCCGCACAGGCCCCACCACGCCGATATAAATGTCTCCGCCCGTCCGCTCCGCAATGTCCTGATAAATATTGAATGTTTCCATGGCTTTTCCTCCGTTTCTTTTGCAACTGTATCCATACAATGCAATTTATGGAAAACCAAACAGGAATATGCCAATTCTTTTGCGGACAGCGAAAAACCCCTGCCTTCGCAGGGGTTCCAGACTGTAGACAAAGTAGTTTTGAGGCAGCGGAAGGGCTTGGGAAACAAACTGTTCATTACTTTGCTACGCAAAGCAGGCTTCGC
>ERZ834798.1509-NODE-1509-length-20417-cov-3.743002_pt1 | contig 20417 bp, 29 predicted proteins | sample MGYA00519689_ERZ834798 | MGnify/ENA primary metagenome ERZ834798 (study PRJEB31850, sample SAMEA3708761) | human gut metagenome | biome: human gut; feature: human-associated habitat; material: faeces | place: China | collected 2014 ...
TCTCTAAAGAAGAATGTGAAATGGATGCAGACGATCTTATGATGATGGCATTAGATGCCGGAGCAGAAGACTTCAACGAAGAAGACGACAGCTTTGAAGTATTGACAACACCAGAAGACTTCAGTGCAGTCAGAGAAGCTTTAGAGAAGGAAGAAATTCCTATGGCAGATGCCAGTGTAACAATGATCCCTGGTACTATGGTCGAACTTACAAGTGAAGAAGATATTAAGAGTATTCAGAAAACATTAGATCTTCTTGATGAGGATGACGATGTGCAAGAAGTTTATACAAACTGGGATGAATAATCTGTTATAGATTTTATAAAATATAAAATAATAAGAACCTTAACTCAATGCATATATAATAAATGCTGGGAGTTAAGGTTCTTTTTTGCTATGATATTTGAAATTTATAATATGAATTATTACTGTTACTAAGTAATCTTCGAACACCTATAAAACTATGCATTCTCAAGTGCTTCTTTCAGATCATTGATAATATCTTTTGCACTTTCAATTCCAACGGATAAACGGATCATTCCAGGAGAAACTCCTGCTTCTTTTGCAATTGCAGCTACTGTTACTTTTTTCAATATAATCACCTCTTCTTTGATTATATCACAATAAACAAATAACTAAATATTTATTATCTTTATTTACCTTTAAAATAAAAAAAGATATGATATTTTTAAGATTTCACTTTTTAAAAATTATCATATCCATTATTTCCTAATCTAAATCATTTCCATGAGATTCGATTACTTTTTTATACCAATAGAATGAATCTTTTCTTCTTCTTGATAAATCTCCAGTACCATCATCGTATTTATCAACATGGACAAATCCATAACGTTTTGCTGTTTCACCTGTAGATGCTGAAACTAAATCAATGCATCCCCACATAGTATATCCCATTAAGTCAACACCATCTTCATTAACAGCTGCGTCCATAGCTTTAATATGATCTCTTAAGTAATTGATTCTATATGTGTCATGAATTGAACCATCTTGTTCGATTTTATCAAAAGCACCTAAACCGTTTTCTACAACAAATAAAGGCATTTAATAACGATCATAGAGTCTATTTAATGCATTTCTAAGCCCTGTTGGGTCAATTTGCCATCCCCAATCAGATGCACTTAAATAAGGATTTTTTAAACCAAGTGATAAATTTCCACCACCTGCTCCTTCATAATCTTCTGGATTATAAGCAGCTACTTGTGACATATAGTAAGAGAATGATAAGAAATCAACAGTACCTTCTTTAATAATTTCTAAATCTCCATCTTCAATTGGAAGAGTAATTCCTTCTCCTTCAAATTCTTTTAAACGATAAGATGGATAATATCCTCGACATTGTACATCTGTATAGAAAATATTATTATGTGTATTTTTCCATGCAGCTAATGTATCTTCTGGATTACATGTCATTGGATAAGTTAATGTATAAGCAAGCATACATCCGATTTGAAAATCAGGATTGATCTGATGACCTAATTTAACAGCTTTAGCGCTTGCGACAAATTGATAGTGTGCCATATTGATCATAGTTTGTTTATCTTTAGTAAGCACACCACCTTCCATCCATGGTGACATTTCTATACAATTGATTTCATTAAATGTAAGCCAATATTTAACTTTATTCTTATATCTATTAAAAACAACTTCACAATATCTTACATAACAATCAATTGTTCTTCTATCAGCCCATGAATTCCAAGCTTCAGTTAAAGCAAGTGGTGTTTCATAGTGTGATAATGTAACTAATGGTTCAATACCATATTTTAAACATTCATCAAAAACATTATCATAAAATTTTAATCCTTCTTCTAATGGTTGTTCACCTTCCATTCCCCCATTAGCGAAAATTCTAGACCAAGCAATAGATAATCTAAAACATTTAAATCCCATTTCTGCCATTAAAGCAATATCTTCTTTATAATGATGATAAAAATCAGTAGCTTCATGGTTAGGATATAAACAATCATCAAAACATTCAAAATGATCAACATCTTGATAATCAGCCCCAACAAACATAGGTGCTTTTACTTTTTCACCGGATTTATTAACAAAAGTAATACAACGAGGTTCTGTATGTGTTCCATTAGTGATAACATCATCACTCGATTTACCACGTCCTCCTTCGTTCCATCCACCTTCATATTGGTTAGCAGCTGTTGCTCCACCCCATAAGAAATTTTTTGGCAAACTCATTAATATTTCCTCCTTCAATTTGTATTTATACTATATCATAAGATAAATAATTATTGTTGTATGTTCATTATTAGAAAATACTTTTACATATTTTCTAACATACTTTTTGTTCTTTGATAATCTTGTGAAGGTTTTGTATTATACTCTAATAAGTCGAATAATGATAAATATGACATTTCTTCTTCATTTAATTGAAAGTCAAATAAATTTAAATTATCTTTCATATATTGTTTTTCCATCGGACGTGTAATAACACTTATTCTATTTTGTACAAGATATTTCATCGCAATTTGTCTTGTTGTTTTATTATACTTTAATGCTATACTTTTTACTTTATCATCTTCATAAATAGGCAAAGTTTCTTCTTTACCAAAGACTTGATATCCTTGTAAGACTGTTCCTTTTTCATTCATAACTTCTAACATTTGTTTTCTTTGACATCTTAAAGTAATCTTTATTTGATTAACAACCGGAATAATTTTATTAAAATGAACTAAATCAAGATATTGACTCTCTTGATAATTAGATATACCAATACTTTTAATGAATCCTTCTTCATACATCTTTTCAAGTTCACGATAAGCATGATATGTATTCCCATAAGGCCAATGAATAAAAACAAGATCAAAATAATCTGTTTGTAGTTTTCTCATTGATTCTAATAAAGACTTTCTAACTTATTCTCCTTCAAAGTTTGTAAACCATACTTTTGTCGTTAAAAAGATTTCATCTCTTGGAATTCCAGCTTTTCTTAAAGCACTGCCTACAATTTGTTCATTTCCATAAATTTGCGCACAATCAAATAAACGATAGCCTTCTTCATAGGCTTCTTTTAATACTCTTGTACATTCTTCTTCATCAAAAATATTCATTGTGCCAAATCCTAATAGTGGCATTTTTAAACCATTATTTAATGTAATATAATCCATATAATTCTCCTTTACATCTATTATTTTTTTACTACAATAGAATTGTAATATCCTCGAGTGACTCGAGGTCAAGGAGGAATTTATGTATACTTTAAAACAAGTGTGTCAAATGTTGAATTTATCAGAACATACCGTCCGTTATTATACAGATATTAGTGTTATAACTGTTCAAAGAGATCAAAATAATCGTCGTATCTTTGATGAACAAGTCATTGATTGGTTAAGAGGGACTAAATATTTAAGAGAATTAGGCGTGTCCATTCAAGATATCAAAACTTTCCATGAATTATGCATGCAAGAAGGTGATGAAGCGATTGCTCAAAGACTGGATATTCTTTTAAAACAAAAAGAAAATGCTGAAAAAGAATTAGAGGTTGCTAAAAAGCGTTTAGAATTTTTAAATCATAAAATAGAAAAAGAAAAAAAGATTCTTCATCATCTGCTTCCAGATGATAAGAATCCTAGTAAGAAGAAATATTCTAAGGAATAATGAATATTTCTTTTTTATTACCAAGCCATTGCCATTTCTACAAAAGTTGGATCCTCGGATTTCCAATTAGAGCTTGTTGATGGTCTAACACTTTTAAATCCTTCATTTCTTATCCATTAAGTTTAAAATCAAATAGACCAATATTTTCTTAAATTCTATCTTCATGAATAGATCTCGAAACATTTCAGTTGCTTTACCTTGTCCTAAAGGAGCATAAGCCATATGCGCTACATCATATTTATCTTCCCATTGATGATGTTCATGTCCTTGCCAATATAAATGCGTTTCTATTTGATTGATGACTGGTTTTACTTTATTAAAAGAAATTAAATCAACTAATTGATCCGGTTCAAAATTAGAAACACCAATGGCTTTAATAAGACCTTCTTCATAAAGTTTTTCTAATTCTTTCCATGCTTGATAATAATTTCCAAATGGCCAATGTAATAAAACCATATCTCAATAATCTACTTGTAAGTTCTTTAAAGAATTTAAAACTGTTTCTCTGGTATTTTCATATGATTTAAAATTCACTTTTTGTAACAATAAACAATTCTTTTCTATCAACACCACTTAATTGAATTCCTTTTCCTACTTTTTTTCATTTCCATAAGCCTCTACTGTATCAATTAAACGATACCCTGCCTGAATTGCCGGTAGCGTCAAAAATCTATATTAAATGGCATAAATACACTACCTTCCAATTTATCTATATAAACAGTAAAATGATTACTAAGATATACTTTTGTGCGCTAACAACAAATTAACGAAAGGATATTTTATAATGCAAAGTATAACACATTTAATTGATTCTATTGTATCTTTTTCTAAACAAAATTTTAAATTCTCTCAATATTTCCAACCTTTAAACGTCTTAAACAAGATTCCTGACTCTATTTCTGATCGTTTGAACGATATTGATTTCATCTATCATCTTGATGCGCTACCTGTGGTAAGAATCTTTGAATAGATGTCTCTTTTCCAACAAATAACAATCCTGCAACATTAATCTTTAATCCTTCTTCTGTTTCTACCAGTAAAGATAAATCTTTTAAAAAAGATATATCATCTAAATCGACCAATGTCGACTGTAAGTCACGCGTTTTTAATTTTTCTTTCAACTTATATACTTCTAATAAATTAATATCATCCACACATGATTGGTTAATAACCCTTGAAGAATAATCATTTTCTTCATCAAATGTTTCTTCCATTCTATCAGGTGTATATGGCTTTGAATTTTTCCCAAGTCTTTTGTAATATTCGCCTGAAGATATTCCACATAAACGATTACTTTTATCAACAGTAATAACAATAACATCTTTTCCTTACAGCTCAACAACCTTAGCCCTCGTAAAAAGATTAGGCATTATACGATCATAAACACTCTCTATAATATTTTGTAGATCATAATTTGTACACCCTGTAATTTCTTTATTATCTTCTACTCCCAACAATAAATATCCCCCGCTAGAATTAGCAAGTGCAACAATTTCTTTTACATATAGCATTATCATTTGTTTAAAATTTGGAGTAGCTATCCATGATTTAAATTCTATTCATTTTCACCTTGGTCTATTAAATCTAAAAGCTTGAGTTCATCCATCTATTCACATTTCTTTCTTCATTCATTATACCAAATCTCATTTTAGCTCACACCTGTGAATTTTATTTTTTATCTTCATCTTTCAATAAAGAAACATTTGAAAAACGTTCTTGATCCATTTCATGAGAAATATCCTTTCTTAATTCAATATTTCTTTGATAATCATGTTTAAAAACACAAGCAAAAATTAAATCTAATAAATAATGAATCGAAATATTAGAAGAAAAAGTTGAGATTTTATTAGATAGCTTTTCTTTTGTAGAAATAGGTAACCATGTATCTGCCAACTTTGAAAAAGTATTATCACCAATACTTGTAAGGGCAATTAATGGATAACCTTTTTGTTTAATTCTTTTCATGGCATCTAATAATTCCAATGTTTCTCCTGAATAAGAGATAAATAATGAACAGGTATCTTTTGTTGTAAAAAAAGAATGATAATAGTAAGCATCTTCATCTTCTACGATATTAACTGTTTTTCCTATTGTACGCATTTTTAATTTAAAATCATAAGCCACACTGATCGGATGTGTAATTCCATAAACATTAATTGTTTGACATGAATTTAATAAAAGAATAGCTTTTTGAAAACGGTCATGGTCTAAAAGCTGATACGTATCTAAAATACTTTCTGTGAGTAAAGAAGACATATTTTTCGCAATCTTAAAAATTGAATCTCCTGGTTGAAAAGGATAATTCGCATCAACATGTGTTGTTTCTTTATTTAAATAACTAATTTCTTCAATCAATGCTTTTTTAAGTTCTTTCCATCCCTGATAACCACATTTTTGTGAAAGACGGACCGTTGTAGATAAAGATGTATAAGTTTCTTTAGCTATTTCTGAAATCGAAATATCTTGTATACGATGTTGATTATCGAGTAAATAATGAGCAACGGTTTGTTCATTTGGAGTTAAATGATCATAATATTCAAGTTTTTGAACGAGTAGCATATTTTTCCTCCTTTTATTAAATAATTGGAAATTTGCACTTCTATTTTACCTATTTTAGGAAAAAATTTCCAATTTTATCTTAAAATATATTATTTAATAGGAAATAATTATTAATTAATGCATATTATCTATTCATTTCTTTTATTTATGATTATGATAAGGGCGAAAAAAAGGAGGATGTATCAATGTTGAAGAAAGATTTTTTATGGGGTGGTGCCGTTGCCGCCCATCAATTAGAAGGTGGTTATTGTGATGGTAAAGGATTAAGTGTTGCTGATGTCATGACGGCTGGAGCTCATGGAGTAGCTCGAGAAATTACCGATGGATTAGTGGAAGGAAAATATTATCCTAATCTTGAAGCCATTGATTTTTATCATAGATATAAAGAAGATGTTAAATTATTTGCAGAAATGGGATTTAAGTGTTTTAGAACATCGATTGCGTGGACACGTATTTTTCCTAATGGTGATGAATTAGAACCAAATGAAAAAGGATTACAATTCTATGATGATTTATTTGATGAATTATTAAAATATGGAATTGAACCTGTCATTACGTTAAGTCATTTTGAAATGCCTTATCATTTAGCTAAAGAATATGGTGGTTGGTATAATAGAAAAATGATTGATTTCTTTGTAAAATTTGTCGAAGTATGTTTTAAAAGATATAAAAATAAAGTTAAATATTGGATGATATTTAATGAAATCAACAATCAAGCTAATTATCATAATGATATCTTTGGTTGGACAAATGCGGGTGTTCTTTATAGTCAATATGAAAATCCAGAACTTGCCATGTATCAAAGTGTGCATCATTTATTTGTTGCAAGCGCTAAGGCCGTTATCTTAGGACATCAAATCAATCCTGATTTTAAAATTGGATGTATGTTAGCAATGGAACCTATTTATCCATTTGATTGTAAGCCTGCAAACAACCAGCTTGCCCTAGAAGCTATGCATGATCGTTATTTCTTTAGTGATGTTTTATGTCGTGGACATTATCCAGCTTATGCTTTAAAGATGTTTGAAAGAAAAGGTTATTCTCTTGAAACGGAAGATGATGATCTTAATATTTTAAACCAAGGAAAAGTTGATTATTTTGGATTTAGTTATTACATGTCGACAACTGTAAACTATGAAAGTACGATTGATCTTACTTCAACTGTTGAAGCCGCAAATATCCATAGTGTTGATAATCCTTATTTAACTGCTACTAAATGGGGTTGGACAATTGATCCTGAAGGTCTACGTTATATTATGAACGCTGTCTATGAAAGATATGAAATTCCTTTATTCATTGTGGAAAATGGTTTTGGTGCAATTGATGAATTTGTTGATGGAACTGTGCACGATCAAGATCGTATTAATTATTTAAAGAAACATATTATTCAAATGAAAAAAGCAGTAGAAGAAGATGGTGTTGATTTGATGGGTTATACCCCATGGGGATGTATTGATCTTGTTTCATTTACAACAGGTGAAATGAAGAAAAGATATGGCTTTATTTATGTTGATAAAGATAATGAAGGAAATGGAACTTTAAAAAGATATAAAAAAGATTCATTTGAATGGTATAGACAAGTGATTGCCTCTAATGGAGAAAAACTTTAATGAAAAAATATGTTCTTTTTATCCTCACTTTAATGATGGTTTCAATTGGAGATTCATTGTGCTTTAAAGCAAGTGTCGGTGTTTCTCCCTATGAAGCCTTAGCTTTAACTTTTAATTATATGTCACATATTAAAGTAGGAACACTCACTTTATTTGTGAATGCTTGCATGATTATTCTACAAATCATTCTATCTAAACAATTAAAAATAAAATATGTTTTACAATTTTTTATGAGTTTGCTTTTTGGAATGGTTGTTAATACAATTGTCTATCAAATTTTAGGAGGTATAACACTTCACTACTATCAATCATTTATGATGGAAATCATTGGTTTATGTTTTTCTGCCAGTGGTTGTGGTTTACTTGTCGCTTTAAATGTTTGCGTCTTCCCTTGTGAAGGCTTTGCCTTAACTTTTTCAGAAACATTTAAAGTTGATTTTCAAAAAACAAGACAAGCTATGGATATTATTCTTGTAATTTCATGTATGAGTTTATCACTTATTTTTAAATGTGGTTTTGCCTTAAGAGAAGGAACAATTATTGCAGCTTGTATCTTTTCACCAATTATGGGATTTGTCCAAAGAAATGCAACAAAAGGACTCAGCTTACAAAAAAGCTAAGTCCTTTTTATATGAAAACTATAAAAACTAATAAGAAGTCCAATATATGAAAATAAGGTTTCTAGTAAAAGTACTGTTTTAATACTCATTAAATCAATTAAAAATCCTCCGCGTAAATCAGAAAAGATTCCCGCTAAAGTCATAGACATTGTTACCAACGCTTGTCCTTTTAGTTGATCTTCCTTTGAAATATTTTCTCGAACATAATAGACGGATGCCAGTATAAATAAAGCATAAGCGACAATTTGAAAACATTGTCCTAGATAAATCATAGAAATTGTACTTGCGAAAAATGTGATAAGATGTTTAATAAAAAATAGGGTCATCGCTATTTTTATAAGGATATTAGTAGAAATCTTCTGATTGATTTTATTGTATAAAACATCATCGGTAGTTCTACTAAAGAAGCAATAAAGATTGCTTTCGACATTTCTAAATAACTTCCTTTTAGACTACTTATAATTTGATTTAAATTATTTGTTTTTTTTAAATATAATTTTCAAATACCTTATGATAAAATATTCCTAGGTGATCTATATGTTATTAAGAGAAAAAATGGAAACTGGACATTTTTCTAGTTCAGAGAAAGCAATTGTTGATTATATTTTAAAAGAAGGTACAAATATTCAAAATATGACTGTCAAAGAAATTGCAAAAGCAACCTATACTGTTCCTTCTACTTTAATTAGAGTTTCAAAGAAATTAAATTATAATGGTTGGAACGATTTAAAAGAAGATTTTACTAGAGAATGTGAATATTTAGAAAGTCATTTTTTAAATATAGATGCCAATCTGCCTTTTAAAAACAATGATACAATTATGTCTATTGCCGGAAAGATTGCGACCTTAAAGAAAGAATCTATAGAAGATACTCTTTCGTTAATTACCCATGACGATCTACAAAAAGCTATTCAAATCATCAAAAAGGCTTCTTGTATTCATCTTTTTGCAGTAAGCAATAATTTATTAATTACTCAAGAGTTTAAACATAATATGGCACGTATTAGAAAAGATGTGCGGATCCATGGATTGCAAAATGAAGTTATCTTTGATGCCACACTCGCAAATCCAGACTCATGTGCTTTAATTGTTTCTTATTCAGGAGAAACATATGTTCTAGATAACATAATAAAGGTTTTAAAAAATAAGAATATTCCTGTTATTGTGATTACAAGTATTGGAGATAATACGCTTTCTAGAAAAGCAGAGTGTGTTTTACGTATTTGTACAAGAGAAAAACTTTATTCTAAGATTGCTACTTTTTCTACTGATAGTGCTATTACTTATTTATTAGATGTTCTTTATTCTTGCATCTTTGCTTTAGATTATGATCGAAACTTAAATCTTAAAATTGAAACTTCTAAGTCAATTGAAACAGGCCGTTTTTCTACAGTAGATATTTTAAAAGAAGAAGAGTTTTAAAAAGAGCTTCAATTCGAAGCTCTTTTTAATCAAATAAACGATGTTCATTACCACTTGGTATTTTATAAAGCATACATAATACTAAACCAACGATTGCACAAACAAAAAGAAAACCATAGAAAAATTGATATGAATATAAATCAATCAAATACCCTGCAATAGCTTGGAAAATAATCGAACTAAAACTTTTGAATGTTGAAACAATTGATAAAGCACTCATTTGGTGCGTTCCATCAATAATAGTTGCAATAACTTTCATATTAATCATAATAAATGCCATTGTTGTAACTGATTTTGTTAAAAAAGTCATAATGATTTGAATAACAACATTTGGTATATAAGCATATGTCATAAATTGAACAACAAGCAAAAGAAAAGAAATTATCAATAATTGTTTATTTCCTATTTTATTCATATAGAAACGAGATAATAAAATAACAGGTAATTCCATCATTGTTCCTGCAAAGATAACTGTTGTTGCCTTAGAAACAGTTAAACCATTATGTTGATACATTGCTGGTAAATAGATACTATTCACATTTGTCACTCCATAAAATACACAAACAACAATCAAATAATAAATAAGCTTCTTGTTGAACAAAACATCTTTCATGGATGTTTTTTCATTTGCTTGTTTTTCTATTGTTTTTACATCTTTTGTACCAAATACTCCTAAAACACATATAAGAATACTAACAACAAAGAATAAAGCCATACTTATGTTTTGATACAGTTACCATTCTTTCAATAATTGGATTAATACCATTTAAAAGAGCTAAAACAACACTATAAACAATAGCAATCAAATAAATATTATGAACCAAAATATAACTAAAACCAAAAATAGATGAAATAACTAATAAAATCATATTTACTTTCTTTTTATCATATCGATCACATAAATCACTAATAAATGGTCGGGTATCATAGATAAAATATAAGAACATGATACAACAAAACTTACTTCACTTGCTTTATCGTTATCCATTAAATATACTGAAATAAGTCCAAAAAAAACAAAGCCATAGATAAATAATAAAACATATACATCAAAAAATAACTACCTTCGTATTTTTTTATGATTGTCTCCTAAAAATCAAAATTATCTGGATCAGGTCCTGTTCTTTTATGTTGATTTAATTGATTAATTAATTCAACATCTTCATTTTCTAGTACAAAATTAAAGAGATCTATATTTTCTTTAATTCTATTTTCATGAACTGATTTAGGTAATATAACAATACCTTTTTGTAATAACCATCTTAAAATAATTTGTGCCGATGATTTTTGATATTTATTAGCAATTTCTTGAATTTTTGGATTATTTAAACAAGCTCCACTTCCTAGTGGTGACCATGCTTCAACACCAATTTTATTTTCTTTACAATATTGAATTGTTTCTTCATCAACCATTTGCGGATTAGTTTCTATTTGATTAATACTAGGAACAATGTGAACCTTTGATAATAGATTTTGAAGATGTGATTTTCTAAAGTTAGAAACTCCTATACTTCTAGTTAATCCTTCTTTTTGTAATTTTTCCATTTCTAAATATGCTTCTACATAACCTTCAGCTGGCCAATGAATCAAATAAAGATCAACATAATCTAATCCTAAGTTTTCCAAACTTTTCTTTAAAGCTTCTCTCGTGTTACCACTACGAACATCATCATTCCATAATTTTGTTGTAACAAAAATTTCATTTCTTGGTATACCACTTTCTTTGATTGCTTCACCAACAGCTTTTTCATTATGATAAACTGCAGCTGTATCGATATGGCGATAACCATTTTTTAATGCTGTCAAAACTGCATTTTTTGTACCTTTATGACTTTGCCACACACCTAACGCCACTACTGGCATTGTTAAACCATCATTTAATTTAATTCTTGTATTTTTATTCATAATCTTCATCTCCTAATTTCCATCCATAATCGTTGTGATATATCATTAATTTTGTCATTCCACCATCAACACAAATATTTTCACCTGTAATAAATCCAGCTTCTTCACTACATAAAAAAAGTACTAAATGAGCAATATCATCAACTTTACCCACTCTTTTTACAAGATGTTGATTAACATCACTTCCTTGATATTCTTTATTTTCTGTATCGATCCATCCAGGAGAAATACTATTAACTCTTGCCTTTTTAGAAAGCGAAACAGCCAAGGCATGAGTTAGTGCTGAAAGACCACCTTTAGCTGCACTATAGCTTTCACTTTGTGGTTGTGACATACGATCTCTCGTTGATGAGATATTAATGACACATGCATCTTCATTTAAATAATCTTTTAATAATTTTACTAACATAAAAGGACCTGTAACTCCTACTTGTAATGCTTCATTGAATTCTTCATAGCTACAACTATCAATTCCTTTAAATATAGGCTTAGCATTATTAATAATGTAATCTACATGTCCATAGTCTTTGATAACCTTATTTGTAAAACATATTAGATCCTCTTTATTCCCTATACTCCCTACAAAATAGTCATTATCTAAAACATCAATTATACAAACATGCGCCCCTTGTTTTTCAAACGTCTCTTTAATACACCTTCCAATTCCTTTTACACCACCAGTTAATACAACAACTTTATTTTCAAATTTCATTTTCATTCCTTATTTATCAAAAACATTTGATACTTCTTTTAATAAAGAAATAATTTTAAGATGTTGTGGACAAACACCTTCACATTGACCGCATTTAAGACATTGATTCGCCTTTGCATGATCATCACTTGTATGATCTTGATACCATGTTTGATAACGTGAACTTTCACCATAAAGTATTTGACTGTTATAAGCTGTAAATAGATCTGGAATTTGTATATTTAAAGGACATCCTGGTGTACAATAACGACATCCTGTACATGGAATAGTTGGTTTAGATAAAACTGTTTTTGTTACTTGATCTACAAGTTTATATTCTTCATTATTTAAGGGCACAAAGTTTGACATTGTTGCTAAATTATCATTCATTTGTTCAAGCGTTGACATTCCTGATAAAATCGTCATTACACCTTCCTTAGATGCTATAAATCTTAAGGCCCATGAGGCAATTGATTTTGAAGAATCATAATTTTTATAGATTTGTTCAATATCCTCACTAAAACTTGCAAGTGTTCCACCTTTAATTGGTTCCATGACCACAACTGGTTTATGATGTTTTCTAGCAATCTCTAAATTTTTTTTAGATTGAATAACCCCATTATTCCAGTCTAAATAATTGAGTTGTAATTGAACAAAGTCTACTTCTGGATGTTCTGTTAGTACTTGATCTAAAAATTCAGGTGTATCATGAAAAGAAAAACCAATATTTTTTAATTTTGCCTTGCTTTTTCATTTCTTTAATAAAATCAAAACAATGATATTTTTCATAGGTAAGATAGTGTTTCTTTTCTATACTGTGTAATAAATAAAAATCAAAATAATCAACACCACTTAACGACAATGATTCTTCAAAGATTCTTTGAACATCATTTTCATCTTTTAATTTCCATGCAGGTAGCTTATCAGCTATCGTATATGCTTCTCTTGGATAGCATTCAACTAAAGCTTTTTTCATAGCTTTTTCACTACCAGCATAAGCATAAGCTGTATCAAAATAAGTAAAGCCTGATTTCATAAAAGCATCTACCATAGTATTTACTTTTTCTTGAATAATTGTTCCATTTTTATCTTTTGGTAATCTCATTAAACCAAAACCTAATTTTGAATTTGATAACATTTTTCTCTCCTCTTTCCTTAATCCACTTATAGTTTAAAAAAGAACTCTTCTCCTTACAATATTTCATCATTCAATTAAAATGCCATTTTAGAAAACACATCTTAAAATTATTATTTTTGTAAATAAAATTTACATTTCCTAATTATGATAATGATTATTTTATAAATACCTTTTTAAACTTCTTATGATATCTTTTCTTCAAAATAAAAAAAGATATCATAGGAGTGAGGTGAAAAGATGAAACATATTTATTTGGAAACATTATTTAATAAAAGAAAAAAGATTCAAGGATGGTATAATTCTTAAAAAAAATAGATTAAAAAAACAAAATGAAAAGGACACAAGGAGAAAGAATTATCTATCCAGTGGGAGAGGAATTCGATGTAGAGAAAGTAGTAAAAGATACAAGAAGTGAATATGAACGTATCAATATAACATTTATAAATCATCATTGTGAAAGATGCTCACTGAGAGGAAAATATACAAAATCAAAATTTGGAAGAGAAATAACACATATTTTCCAGATGGAAGAATATCAAAAAGAAGCAAGAAGAAATGTGAAAAGCGGTGAAGAATTAAAGCTGATGTTTCAAAGAAACAATGAAACAGAAGGAACATTTGGAGACTGGAAAAGCTAACCAAAAGTATGACAGATTGTATCGTCGAGGAGAAAATGGTGTAAAATTGGAGATATATCTGGTGGCAATAGGTCATAATATAAGGAAATATCATAGCCAAAAGAAAATAAAATGAATTAAAAAAGCGGTAGTTCTTTTTAAGTACATCAAAAAAACAAGTTCACATTGAAAAAAGTGAATACGATGATTTTGATATTTCTTTAAGAAAACAAAAAGAAAGGCTGTAACCTTTCGAAAGTTGTTAAAAATCTACTTACTCGTTACAACACCCCCTTTATTTTTTTATTACTCTTTTCGAGATACCAAAAATAAGAATAAGAATAATATATAAAATCCCAGTAATAATAAATTGACTATTTAACGAAGAGGTAAAATGATTTAAAAGCACACCATAATAAGGTGTAATAAAAGACCCTAAACTTTGTAATATTAAAAGTGCTGTTGTTCCAACACTACCATAGATTGCTACTTTTTCCTGTAAAAAGGGAACAAAAGCCATATAACCATAACCAAGCAAGAATGCTGATATATAAACAATCCATAAATTATGAATACATCCTGCTAAAATAAATGATACTGCACAAATAATATAGAATAAAATAAGGGAATGATCTTTTAATCTATTATAAATAGTGCCATACATAGCGCCTGCAAGAAGTGATCCAATAGAAATCAACATAATAACAGTTGAGCCATCTCTAACACTTCCATAATGATTAATTGTAATTAAAGAAGAGCCTTTAATTACAAAGAAAGTTGCAAAATTAACAGACATAAAAGACAAGATTGAATAAAAAATTATTCTTTTATAATTCACTTCTTGCTGAACTTCTTTTGAATTTTGGCTATCTTTTGCATTAGGAACATATTTTAAAACAAAAAAGAAAATCAAAAATGCAATAACATATACCAGAAAAGAAACATGCCACCCATAAGCAAGTAACATTCCTGCTACATAAGTCGTTAAAAAACTACCTAATCCTCCAATTGATCCTTGTAGTCCAATCATTTGACTTCTTTCTTTTCCATCAAATAAACTTACAATCATAATTAATAAATTAGAATTAATCATTCCTACCCCAAAACCAAAAATAGCTCTTGAAATAAGCATGATATATACTTCTTTAATAAAATAAGGAATAATTCCACCTATTCCACAAATAAGCAATCCTATTAAAAGTGATGTCTTATGATTCATTCTTTTTGCTAAAAAACCATTTAATAAAATAGCAAGCATTACAAATAACGAAGGAATTGTTGTCATTAGCTCAATCGTAGATAAAGCAACATTTTTAAAAGTATATGCTATAGCTGGAATATTTCCAGCTATAGCATTTTGACTTGCTGTTACTAAGCAACAACTCAATATAGCTATTTTTAATATCATTTTTTTATTCATATTTTCACCTCACTAGCATTATATCAAAAACACAATGATTAATTTTAATCAATTAAATAGACTATTTTTAATATATAATAGATATGGTGATAAAAATGATAAATAAACTAATACAATTTGATTTAGATGAAAAACTCTTTAGAGAATATTACTATTTAGAAAAAACAGCTAAAAACATTCAAGACTTCAAACTAAAGTATCAAGATGATGCTTATAATTTAAATATTGTTCTAAATCCTGAAATTCTTCAAACCCATAGTTTAGAAGAAGATTATTTTGAAAAAAATCAAGATATAATTATTTTAAAACATCCCCGTTACATTCCTTTTTTTATTCATGATCATGATTATTTTGAAATCATATATATCCTAAAAGGAAATGCCATTCAAACGATAGAAGATAAAGTAGTTGAATTACAAGCTGGTCATCTTTTCTTACTAGCCCCTCAAATAAAACACGGTATTAAAGTTTTTAATGATGAAACAGTCCTATTAAATATTTTAATTAGAAAAAGTACATTTCTAGATACATTTTCTGATTACATGAAAGAACATGATATAACTTTTGATTTCTTTTTAAGTCATTACTATGCAAAAGATAAAATCAGTTATCTTCATTTTCATAGTAAGCAAGATATACAAATACAAAATATTATTTTACAAATGTACGAAGAAAATAACATGCAAGATTCTTATTCGAATACAATTTTATGCCATTTATTTTCTTTATTGCTTGCTTACATACAAAGAAAAACTCAAGAAAACACTGAAATCACAACAAATATCGAAAAGAATGAAAACTTAAAAATCATTCAATATATAAACGATCATTATAAAACAATTTCTTTAGAAAAAATAAGTCAACATTTTCATTATTCAATTCCTTATTGTTCTAAATGGATAAAAGAAAAGACTGGTTATTCTTATTATGAATTATTAACACACATTAAATTACAAAAAAGTAAACAATTATTACTTAATACAACTTTATCAATTTCTCAAATTTCTAAACAACTCAGTTACAAAAATCCTGAATCTTTTATTCGTACCTTTAAAAAATACGAAGCCATAACTCCTCAAGCATATAGAAAAAATGAACAATAAAACCTATTGTTCATTTTTTCAAACATCGAATATTAAGCTTTCCATAATCCATGTAGATTACAATATGCATAAACTTCTTCCACTGTTTCATTATCACAAAGTTTAAAATCAACCGCTGGTTTTTCACCAGGTTTTAAATATTTTCTTTGAATGCCTTGATCTGTTTTTAAAGAAATCCATTCAATCCAATGTTCTGCAAACATTGGATGTTCAACTTCTCCTACTTCAACATGTACAAGATCACCTTCTACTGTATAAACTGGTACATGTTTTTCAACAGCTCCATCTTCAATACCAGCTTGGAGTTCTTGCATCACTTCACCACAACATACAACTGGTACTCCTTTGTCTTCAACTTTTTCAATAATGTTTCCACAATGTTTACAAATATAAAATTTTTGTTCCATAGCCTTTTCCTTCTTTCATTATCTAGTAATTATTCCTATTTATAATATACTCCATTATTCACTAAATAACAAGAAAAGTACATATTTTTACAAAAAAAAGTAGTTTGCACTACTTCATTTCCTGTTGAACATAAAATCTTGTATCTTCAATAACATCTTTTAAAGTAATGGAAGATAATTCATCTTCCATTGCTTTTTGTACTCTCATTAATTTATTATCTAAGATATTATGTATATTCTTTCCTACTGGACAATTATTATTGGGATTTTCATGAAAATGGAATAATTCACCATTTTCTACACATTCTACTGATTGATAAATATCAAATAACGTAATTTGATCTAATGGTTTAGCAATCGTAGTACCTCCTGTTCCTCTTTGAACATTTAATAAATGACTTTTCTTTAAAGAAGAAAGTATTTTTCTAATGATTACTGGATTAACATTAATACTTGTAGAAAGAAAATCACTTGTTATCTTTTGATCTTTTCCAAAGGTATCGATACACGCAAATATATGAACAGCTATTGTAAATCTACTTGAAATTTGCATAACATATTCCCCTTTCGTTTTTATCTTACAAAACACAAATTGTAATGTCAATCATTACATTTGAATCTTATTCATCAAAGTTTGTTTGATCACTTATATCTTTCCATTTTTTATTTCATTAATTTGATCAGATAAAATTTTTACTACTAAATTTGTTGTACCTTTACCTAAAAGAATCATTTTAGGATAATCTTCTTTTTCAATTATTGAAACAATGACTTGAGCTGCTTTATAAGGATCTCCTTTTTGACCAAATGGATCTTGAGCTAATCTTTGACGTGCTTCCTTAATTTTCGCATAATCATCTATACCTCTATCTTCACTAGGAATATGTGAAACCCTAAAATTTGTTCTAAAAGGGCCTGGTTCAACAATCATTACCTTTATTTCTAAAGGTTCTACTTCATCCCTTAAAGAAATACTCATCTTTTCTAATGCCGATTTGCTTGCTGAATAATAACCACTTCCACCATTACATGTCAATGCTCCTAATGATGAAATATTGATAATTGCGCTAGATTTTCGTTTTCTCATTTCTGATAAAACTTCTTTAATTAGACAAACTGGTCCTAAAAAATTAGTATTAAATAATTCTTTTACACCCTCCAATTCGCCCTCTTAATGATCTTTATCAGTTAATTAATCAAGAATTTTCTAATATTCATTATGAATCAAAAGTCTGTTCATCTGAAGAAGACTTAATAAAAGGATTATATAATGAGGCGTTTCAACTCATTATTCTCGATGAAAATGTTATTTGCCACTCATGGTGTAGTAAGTTTGAAGAGACTTCTTAATCAATCAAATTTAAAGAGTTGGAGCTCCAAAATGATTAAAAAGTCTCTTGAGGCTTATTTTTTTACCTCAAAGGGCAAAATTGTACTTTTTTAAAAACATTTCAAAGCAATACGACTTTTTACCCTCTGCCACCTGTGTATAGTGTAAGAAACTTTTTTACCGACACGAAATCCAGGAAAATGAGAAAAGTTATGTTGCGATCCTGTAAAAAGGCGTCTGAGCAATGGGTTATGTGTAAGGAATTTTTTTCGGTTTCTTACACGAACCTTGGAAACAGAATAGCCTGCCCATAGGGATACCAGATTTTTTCTGGAAATACGTCCCGGAAACATCAGAACCCGGTACAGGAACGGATATGGGGTGAGAACAGGAGCCAAATTAGAGAAAGGGGGGCGTCAGAGGATGGCACAGACACAGGGATTCATGACAGCGTTGTATGAGCGTCTTAGTCGTGATGACGAATTAAACGGAGAGTCCCAATCAGAAAAAGCTTCTGGAGCAGTATGCAAAGGAACATGGCTTTACAAATCTGATTCATTTTACGGATGATGGAATTTGCGGCACAAGATTTGACCGCCCCGGCTTTCTTGCCATGATGAAAGAAGTGGAGTCCGGGAAAGTTGGGACGATCCTGATTAAAGATATGAGCCGAATGGGAAGGGATTATCTGAAGGTTGGGCAATATATGGAACTGCTTAGACAGAAGAATGTGCGTCTGATTGCAATGAATGAGAATGTAGATAGTTTTCGGAAGGATGATGATTTCACCCCATTCCGAAATATTATGAATGAATGGTATGCAAGGGATACCAGCAAGAAGATTAAATTAACCTTTAAGGCAAAGGGAAAATCCGGCAAGCATGTAGCCAGCACAACACCATACGGTTACTTAAAATATCCGGAGAACCCTGACCACTGGATTGTTGATGAAGAAGCAGCGAAGATTGTACAGCGAATTTTTCATATGACCATGGACGGGCGTGGACCGTATCAGATTGCAAGGATTCTGAAAGAGGAACAGGTGGAGATTCCGGCAGTGCATATGGCGAAAAAGGATGCAGGGTTATGGAAAGGCAGGGTGGATGAAATCAAAGATCCTTATGGATGGGGTTCCTCCACTGTTGTAGGGATTTTGAAGAAACGAGAGTACCTTGGTCATACGGTGAACTTTAAAACCAGAAAACATTTCAAGGATAAGAAAAGTCATTATGTCGGGGAAGATCAGTGAACAGTATTCGAGGACACACAGGAACCTATCATGGATCAGGAAACCTTTGATAACGTCCAGAGGATCAGAAGCAATGTAAGAAGATACCCAGATGGATGGAGAGAAGCACATCCTTTGACCGGACTGATGTATTGTGCGGATTGTGGAGCGAAAATGTATGTTCACCGGGTAAACAATGGAAAGAGAGTTCCACAGTATACCTGTTCAGCATACTCAAAGATTCCGGTTGGAACACTCTGCCCGACACAGCACAGGATCAACGCTGATGTGGTCATGGAGCTTATCAAGGAGCTTTTAAAAGCGATTGCAGAATATTCCCAGCTGAACCGGGAAGAGTTCATAGAGACGGTGAGAAAGGCATAGACCTCACAGCAGTCCAGTGAGATTACAAGGCTGAAAAGCAGGCTGTCAGAAGCACAGAAGCGTGTACAGGATCTGGAAAAACTGCTCTGCCGGATTTATGAAGATAACATTCTTGGCAAGTTGCCGGATGAACGTTATGCAGTTCTGGACGGGCAGTATTCTAAAGAGCAGAAAGAACTGTCAGCAGAGATTGCAGAGATGGAAGCAGAATTATCCGGTTATGAGGAAGAAAAGCAGTGGCTTAAAAAACAGAATTTCAAAAATACTGCTGAAGATGCATATACGGGATAAATACAAATCGGAATTTACTTCTACTTAGACATACAAACTGTTGACAGTAAAACTCCTATA
>ERZ834798.1572-NODE-1572-length-19681-cov-3.569703_pt1 | contig 19681 bp, 18 predicted proteins | sample MGYA00519689_ERZ834798 | MGnify/ENA primary metagenome ERZ834798 (study PRJEB31850, sample SAMEA3708761) | human gut metagenome | biome: human gut; feature: human-associated habitat; material: faeces | place: China | collected 2014 ...
CAGCTGCCGGAGCGGTGCTTAAGCCCGCAGGGCGGGAATCGTGCGGTGTTGCCTTATAAGCACTCCCACGAAAGAGGCGTCCATGACAAAAGCTGAACTCTACAAAAAAGCCTGTATGCTCCCGCTGCTGCCGGGCGTGTACATCATGCTCGACGAGCACGGCGAGGTCATCTACATCGGCAAGGCAAAAGCGCTCAAAAACCGCGTCACGAGCTATTTTCGCGGCGAGCACCTGCCGAAGGTGGCGGCCATGGTCGCGCACGTTGCGGATTTCAATGTCATTGTCGTGCAGTCCGAGTTTGAGGCGCTCGTGCTCGAAAACTCGCTCATCAAGCTGCACAAGCCAAAATACAACATCCTGCTCAAGGACGACAAGGGTTATCCCTTTGTGCGTCTGGATGTGACGCAGCCGTACCCGACGTTTTCGCTCGTCAACCGCACGGAGAAGGACGGCGCGAAATACTTCGGCCCCTACGGCGGACGGAGCATGACGGCGGAGATCATCGATACCGTCTGCAAAACGCTGCGCCTGCCGACGTGCACGCGCCGCTTCCCGCGCGACATCGGGCGCGGCCGGCCGTGCCTGAATTACCACATGGGCACCTGCGCAGGCTATTGCCTGAAGGACGTCACGCGCGCGCAGTACCTGCAGGCCATCCGCGAGGCGGAGATGATCCTCGACGGGCGCACGGCGGAGCTGACTGCCGAGCTGACCGAGCAGATGCAGGCCGCGGCCGAGGCGCTGCGGTTTGAATATGCGGCGTCGCTGCGCGACCGGCTGCGCGCCATCGAGGGGCTGAAAAACCACCAGCGCGTTATCGCCACGGCCTACGCCGACACGGACGCCGTCGGCTTTGCGCGCGGGGCGAAGTGCTGCTTCACCGTGCTGCACTTTACCGACGGCAGCCTCACGGACAAGGACAAATCTTTCCTTGAAGAGCCGATGGAGCCCGACGGTGAGGCACTCGCCGCGCTCGTGCAGCAGTATTACGAGAGCCGCGGCGCGTATCCGCGGCAGGTGCTGCTGCCGTGCCCGCTCGAGGGGCAGGATGCGCTCGAGCGGCTGCTCACCGAGGCAGCGGGGCACAAGGTCACGCTCGCCGTGCCGCAGCGCGGCGACAAGTGCCGCCTGACGGAGATGGCGGACAAAAACGCGCGCGAGGAGATCCTCATCGCAACGACCAAGGCGCAGCGCAGCCTCAAAACGCTCGAATGGCTGCAGCGCGCGCTCGAGCTCGACGCACCGCCTGAGCGCATCGAGGCGTTCGACATCTCCAACCTCGGCGACAGCGGCATCGTCGCCGGCATGACCGTGTTTCAGCACGGCCGGCCGCGCAAGTCCGACTACCGGAAGTTCCGCATCCGCACGACGGACGGGCAGAACGACTACGGCGCCATGCACGAAGCGCTCACGCGCCGCTTTCAGCACTATCTCGACGGTGATCCGGGCTTTTGCCCGCTGCCGGATCTGCTGCTGATCGACGGCGGCGCGGAACACGCGGCCGTTGCGCAGGCGGTGCTCGACGGCTTCGGGCTGTCCGCGCCGGTGTTCGGCATGGTCAAGGACAACCGCCACCGCACGCGCGCGCTCATCACGCCCGGCGGGCACGAGATCGGCATCGCCGCAAATCCGGCGGTCTTTTCCTTCATCGGCACGATCCAGGAGGAGACGCACCGGTTTTCCATCGACTATCAGCGCCGGCTGCGGCGCGAGAGCCTTGCGTCCGAGCTCGATCAGATCCCCGGCGTGGGCGAGAAGCGGCGCAACGCGCTGCTGCGCGAATTCCGCAGCGTCAAGGCCATCCGCGCGGCCTCGTATGAGGCACTGTGCGCGGCCGTTCCGGCGGGCGTCGCCCGCGCGGTCTACGATCACTATCACCCGAAAGGAGAATCGCCATGCGTGTGATCACAGGTACGGCGCGCGGCCGTAAGCTGCGTGAGCCGGAGGGGATGGCTTCCCGTCCCACGACCGATAATGTCAAGGAGTCCATGTTCAACCTCATCCAGTTCGACATCGAGGGACGGCGCGTGCTCGACCTCTTTGCCGGCACCGGTCAGCTCGGCATTGAGGCGCTCAGCCGCGGTGCACGCAGCGCCGTGTTCGTCGATGAGAGCCGCGCGGCCGTGCAGCTCGTGCGCACCAACCTCGCGCACTGCCGCCTGCAGGGCGACGTCGTGCAGGGGGAGGCGCTCGGCTACCTGCGCACGTGCGGAAAATTCGACCTGATCTTTCTCGATCCGCCGTATGATACGGGATTACTTGACAAAGCACTTGCAAATGTTGTACAGTTTGATATATTAGCTGAGGGCGGCATCATCGTGTGTGAAAGCCGCCGTGAAAAGGAGCTCCCGCAGCTCCCTCAGCCATATTATCTGCTTACGGAGCGCAGCTACGGCAAGATCAAGCTCACGCTCTACGGAAAGGGAACCCACGCATGAAAACAGCGATTTACCCCGGCAGCTTTGACCCCATCTCCCTCGGTCACCTGAACATCATCCGCCGCGCATCCACGATTTTCGACCGCGTCGTCGTGTGCATCATGCCCAACGCCGGGAAACTGCACCCCATGTTTACGCGCGAGGAGCGGGTGGCGCTGGCGCACCGCGTCATCGGCCGCTTCCCGAATGTGGCGGTGGACACGTTTGACGGCCTGCTCGCCGAGTACGCCAAGACCTTCCCGGAGGGCGCGGTGATCGTCAAGGGCCTGCGCGCCAATACGGATTTTGAAAACGAATTCCAGATGGCGCTCATCAATAAGAAGATCAATCCGGAGCTCGACACCATGTTCCTGACGGCCAGCCAGAAGTACACGTTTCTCAGCTCGTCGGTCGTCAAGGAGCTTGCCGGTTACGGTGCGGATCTGACACCGTTTGTACCGTGTGAGATCATCGAGGACGTGCGTGCGCGCGCCATGCGCAGCGAATGATCGGATCCGGGAAGTTTTGACCGGCTCTGCCGGAAACACGCTTTGGGAGGAAACAAAATGGACAACGAAGTCATGGAACTGATTGACCAGCTTTATACCATGGTGTCGGAGGCATGGGGCGTGCCGCTCGGCAACGAAAAGTGCATCGTCGAGCGCGACCAGGTTCTCGAGATCCTCGATGAGATCAAGACCGCCATGCCGGTCGAGCTTTCCGAGGCGAAGCGTCTGGTCTCCGCCCGCGACGAATTCATCAACAACGCCAAACGCGAGGCCGAGGGCATCCGCAATCAGGCAGAGGAGCGCGCCCGCGCGCTCGTGAACGATCAGGAGATCGTGCGCATTGCCAAGGCACGCAGCAACGAGATGCTCGCCTCCACGCAGGCCAAGGCCGATGCACTGCGTCAGGCCTCGAGCCAGTTTTGCGTGGATGCGCTGCGCCGCACGGAGGAGGCGATCTCCGCTGCGCTCGGCAGCGTGCAGCAGGCACACGCCGCGTTTCAGGGCGTCTCCGGCAGCACGGCCGCGCCCGCAGCGCCCGCTGCAGCACCCGCCGCGCGTCAGCCCGAGATCCACTTCGAGGACGATGCGCCGCTGGATGAGGAAGTCAACTGACTGCCGCTTAACCGCACACCTGAACCGCCGCCGGATGCTCCGGCGGCGGTTTTGCGTTTTGCCGAAAATTTTTCCCACACAATGCGCTCCCGGCGTTCCTGGCGGGCGCTTTTTCCCGGTTTGGCGGCATATCTTGTGCTGCCATTTCCTTTTTTCGGCGCGAAACGCAAAGCCTTGTGACCGGGAAAACAACGGTCGAATCGCCAGAAATGTCGGAAATTGCAAGAAATGGGCGGGAATTTCTCCTTGCAATTTTTCCGTCTTGCCACTATAATGAGGATACCGTGTGGGGCGAAGTGGTTTAAAAGGGCACAAAACCCCACGCAAGAGGTGCGTAGGTGCACGATTCCGGAGAAGGGGGGATGCAGCATGACCGGTATCTATCAGCACACGCTGGACGCCAAAGGCCGTCTGTTCATCCCGGCCAAGCTCCGCGAAGAACTCGGCGAAACGTTTTATGTGACGATCTCGCCCGAGAAGTGCCTGTCTGCTTACAGCCAGGAAAACTGGGACGACGTCGCCCGCAGGGTGGCGGCCATGACCAACGTGCAGCAGCGCAAGATGCGTCCGCTGTTCGCGTATGCCGCGCGCTGTGAGCCGGACGGGCAGGGGCGTATCCTCCTGCCGCAGCACCTGCGTGAATTTGCGGGTCTCACCAAGAGCGTCACCGTGGTCGGCAGCAACAACCACGCGGAGTTCTGGGACAGCGCGCGCTGGGACGAGATCTGCCCGCTTGAGGCGCTGCCGGAGAACATCGCCGCCGTGATGGAGGAGTTGGATTTCTGATGGACGCCCTGCATGTCTCCGTGCTGCTGCACGAGTGTATTGAAAATCTGAACATCCGGCCGGACGGCATCTATGTCGACGGTACGCTCGGCATGGGCGGCCACTCCGAGCAGATCGCCGCGCGCCTCACGACCGGAAAGCTCATCGGTATTGACCGCGATGAGACGGCCATCGAGCGCGCCGGTGCGCGTCTGGCGCCGTTTGGAGACCGTGTGCAGCTCGTGCACGGCAACTTCCGCGACGCGGCCGCCATTCTTGACCGTCTCGGCATCGACGCCGTAGACGGCATGCTCTTTGACCTTGGTGTCTCCTCGCCGCAGCTCGACGAGTCGGAGCGCGGCTTTTCCTACATGCACGACGCGCCGCTCGATATGCGCATGGACGCGACCGACGGCCTGAGCGCGTGGAACGTCGTCAACGAGTGGCCGGAGGGTGAGCTCAAGCGCATTTTGTATGAATACGGCGAGGAGCGCTACGCGCCTCGCATCGCCGGGGCGATCGTTCGCGCCCGGGCGCAGCAGCCGATTGCGACCACGATGGAGCTGGTCGATGTGATCCGCTCGGCCATGCCGGGCGCGGCGCTGCGCGAAAAGCAGCATCCCGCCAAGCGCAGCTTTCAGGCGATCCGCATCGCCGTGAACGATGAGCTGGCGGCGGTGCGCGAGATGATGGACACCGCACCCGATAAGCTCCGCACCGGCGGGCGGCTGTGCGTCATCAGTTTCCATTCCCTCGAGGACCGGATCGTCAAGGCCGGCATCGCCCGGCGGGAGCATGGCTGCACCTGCCCGCGCGAGGCGCCGGTATGCACCTGCGGCTTTGTGCAGACGCTGCGCAGCGTCTCCCGCAAGCCGATCCTGCCCGGTGAGGAGGAACTCGCATCCAACCCCCGCGCCCGCAGCGCGAAACTTCGTGTCGCGGAGCGTGTCTGAGAAAGGAATCCGTCATGGCATCTCCCGCTTCGAGAAAACGGAATACAGCGCGCATGGACGGCAATGCGGCGTATGACCTGCGCAGCACGGCTGCGGAGGAGTACCTGTACAGTACCGCTCCGGTAGATCTGCCGCATGCACCCCGGCCGACGGAGACCGTCGTCCCGGAGTCCGCACCGAGGCCCAAGCAGGCGATCGCCCCGATGGCGGTGCTCGGCTTTGCCATTGCCGCCGTGCTGATCGTCTTTTCGCTCGTCGCGCGCGTGCAGCTCTCGCAGGCGTCGGCGCAGGTGTCGGCGCTGGAGGATCAGTATGCCCAGCTGCAGGAGCAGCAGACGCGCCTGCGCATCGACTATGAGAGCGCGTTCAACCTCACGGAGATCGAGGACTACGCCATCCATGAGCTCGGTATGCAAAAGCCGCGCAGCGATCAGCTCTACTACATCAGCAGCAGCGACGCCGCGGATACGGCGGTGGTTCTGGACCAGACCGCGGCAGAGCCGCTGAGCCTTGCTGACCGTTTCGGCGATTTCCTCACCTCCATTGTGGAATATTTTCGATGAGCCAGCCTGTATGATAGTACCATCCCCGCAGAAACAAGGAGACAGACATGGCGAATGAAACTTCCGGGCGCCGGGATAACCGCGTGCCCTTTCGAGCAAGTACCAAAACACCGAATATCATGATGCTCCGCCGCACACGCCTGCTTTTGATTGTGTGCGGCATCCTTGCATTTGCTGTCCTTGGCATCAAGCTGTTCAGCGTCATGATCATACACCATGACGAGTATGAAAAAATGGCAATCGACCAGCAGGTACGCGAGACGGAGATCACGGCCTCGCGCGGCGCGATCTATGACACGAACGGCAAGATCCTGGCCATGAACGCCTCGGTCGACACGATCTTCATCAGCCCGGCCGAGATCGCAAAGAACAACGAGGACCCGCAGCTGATCGCGCGAGAACTTTCCGAGATTCTCGACGTCGATTATGATAAGATCCTGAGCATGACGAAAAACACCGACCGCTGGTATGAGGTCGTCAAGCGCAAGGTCGAGCCGGACGTGTCGGAAAAGGTGCGCGCGTTCAAAAAAGAGAAAAAGCTTATCGGCGTCAAGATCGAGCCGGATACCAAGCGCTACTATCCCTATGGCAGCCTGGCCGCGCACGTCATCGGCTTTGTCGGGCAGGACAACGAGGGACGCTACGGTCTTGAGCAGCGCTATGACAGCTACCTCACCGGCAGCACCGGCCGCATCATCCGCGCAACGGACAACCGCGGCACGGATATGCTCTTTGTCAACTACGAGGATTATTACGACGAGACGAAGGGCAACGACATGAACCTGACCATCGACGCGACCATCCAGTATTACCTCGAAAAGCACCTGCAGCAGGCGGTCGAGGACTACGACGTGCAAAACGGCGCGGCCGCCATTGCCATGGACCCGAGCACCGGCGCGATCCTCGGCATGGTCTCGCTCGGGAATTTCGACCTGAACAACTACCAGAAGGTCAGCGACAAGGATCAGGAGGCCATTGACGCCGAGACTGACCCCGACAAGCGCTCGGAGCTGCTGACTGCCGCGCAGCAGAAGCAGTGGCGCAACAAGGCGCTCTCGGACACCTACGAGCCCGGCTCGACGTTCAAGATCATCACGCTGGCCATGGCGCTCGAGGAGGGCGTGGTCAGCGAGAGCTCGTCGTTTTACTGCGGCGGCAGCATCCCTGTGCTCGGCCGTACCGATCCGGTCAAGTGCTGGAAGACGGCCGGTCACGGCAGCCAGACGCTCACGCAGGCCATGCAGCACTCGTGCAACGTCGCGCTCGTGCAGATCGGTCAGCTTGTCGGCGCGCGCACGTTCTACAAATACGCCGAAGCGTTCGGCTTCCTGAATCTGACCAACAACGTCGACAGCAGCCTCACCGCCAAGACCGGCATCGACCTGTCCGGCGAGAGCGGCAGCATCTGGTGGAGCCAGAACACGTTCTATGACCCCGAAAACTTCTCGCAGCTCGCGGCGGCTTCGTTCGGCCAGACGTTTACGATCACGCCGCTGCAGCTCATCACGGCGGTCAGCGCCTGCGTCAACGGCGGCTATCTCATGAAGCCGTATGTGGTCAAGAGCATCGTCAACGGCGACGGGGAAGCGGTCGTGTCCAATTCGCCGACCGTGGTGCGCCAGGTCGTGAGCGAGCAGACGAGCGCCACCGTGCGCCAGATCCTGGAGCAGGTCGTCGGCGATCCCGTCGACGGCACCGGCAAGAACGCCTACGTCGCCGGCTACCGCATCGGCGGCAAGACCGGCACATCGGAAAAGGTCGCGCAGGATGCGGCCGGCGGCGCGAAGGAATACATCGTCTCATTCATCGGCTTTGCTCCGGCGGACGATCCGCAGATCGTTATCCTCGTGCTGCTCGATACGCCGAGCAGCAGCACCGGCATCTACATCAGCGGCGGCCAGATGGCTGCGCCCACCGTCGGCAAAATGATGGCGGATATCCTGCCGTACCTCGGCGTGGAACCGTCGTATTCCGAGTCGGAAAAGACGTACATGGATAAGACCGTGCCGAACGTGACCGGTCTGTCCGTCGAGCAGGCGAAGGCCGCGCTCGAGGAGGTCGGACTGCAGGCGCGTGTCTACGGCGAGGGCGGCACGGTCACGGCGCAGCTTCCGGGCAGCGGCGCGGTCGTCGCCAGCGGCAGCACCATCCTGCTCTATGCGGGCAAGGAGCCCTCACCCGATAAGGAGACCATGCCCGACCTGACCAATCTCAGCTATCAGACGGCCCGCGACCGCATGGCCGCGCTGGGCCTGTATATCAAGACCAACAGCTCCATCACGGACACTGCACAGATCGTCTCCGGCCAGACCGTGGCCGCCGGTACGCAGCTGGATCACGGCACGGTCGTGGAGGTCACGCTCGTGACGAGTGATTCGAGCATGCTGGGCAGATACTGACGAACAAACGGAGGTACCCTTATGAAACTCAAGCGACTGCTGTCCGTTCTGGACGTGTGCGAATGCACCGCCGATCCGGAGCTGGACGTTCGGGATATCAGCTTTGACTCGCGCACCACGCAGCCCGGCGACCTGTTTGCCGCCGTCTGCGGGTATGAGTCCGACGGGCACCGCTTCATCGGCGCAGCCGTCGCGCGCGGCGCGGCCGTCGTGCTCTGCCAGAAGAAGCCGGAGGTCGATATCCCGTATATCCTCGTGGCCGACAGCCGTCTTGCGCTGTCACGCATCTGCTGCGAATTCTTCGGCAACCCGTCGCGTGAGCTGACCATGATCGGCGTGACCGGCACCAACGGCAAGACCACCGTCACCACGCTCATCAAGCACATGCTCGAGCAGTGCCTGCACACGAAGGTCGGCCTGATCGGCACGAACGCGAACATCATCGGCGACGAGGTGCTGCACACCGAGCACACCACGCCGGACACATATGAGCTGCAAAAGCTCCTGCGCCGGATGGTCGATGCCGGCTGCACGCATGCGGTCATGGAGGTGTCGTCGCACTCGCTCGTGCTGCACCGCGTGGAGGGCATCCGCTTCCGCGTGGGCATCTTCACGAACCTGTCGCAGGATCATCTGGACTTCCATAAGACCATGGAGGCCTATGCAGAGGCCAAGGCGCTGCTGTTCGCGCAGAGTGACATCGGCATCGTCAACGCCGACGATGATTGGGCGCACGTCATGCTCGAGCGCGCCAAGTGCCCGATGCAGACCTACTCCGCCAAGCGCAACGACGCAGACCTTGTGGCCAAGGATATCCGCCTGAGCGCGTCCGGCGTGCGCTTTGTCGCCATGAGCGGCGATGCGATCGCGCGCATGCGCCTCGGCATCCCCGGCATGTTCTCTGTTTACAACGCGCTGAGTGTCATCGCCTGTGCGCGCGCGCTCGGCATCTCGCTCGATGACTGCGCGGCTGCGCTTGATACGGCAAAGCCCGTCAAGGGGCGCGCCGAGCCGCTCGAGACCGACGGGGACTATACCATCCTCATCGACTACGCCGTCACGCCCGACGCCATCGACAACATCCTCACGACGGTGCGCGAGTTTGCGCCCGCGCGGCTGGTGTTTCTCTTCGGCTGCGGCGGAGACCGCGACCGCGGCAAGCGCCCGAAGATGGGACGCATCGCAGGTCAGAAGGCGGATTTCGTCATCGTCACGAGCGACAACCCGCGCACGGAAGACCCGGAGGCGATCATCGCCGACATTCTCCCCGGTCTCAAGGAGACGCACACGCCCTATGTCGTGCGCCCCGACCGGCGCGAGGCCATCGCCTATGCGATCGAAAATCACTGCCCGGGCGATGTGATCATCCTCTGTGGCAAGGGCCATGAGGATTACCAGATCATCGGCAAGACGAAGGTGCACATGGATGAGCGCGAGATCGTCGCCGAAATACTCGACAAGAGGAAGAGAGAGAAAGAAAAATGACACTGAAGCTGATACTGGCGTTCGTCATCGCGTTTGCGGTGTCGGCCGTCGTCGGATTTTTCCTGGTCCCGTATCTCAAACGGATCAAGGCGGGGCAGAGCATTAAAGAAAACGGTCCCACGTGGCATATGTCCAAGCAGGGCACGCCGACCATGGGCGGGCTGATGTTCATCGCTGCGATCGCGGTCGTGTGCCTGTCGGTCGGCTTTGAGTGCATGGCTGAGGGCGAATACGGGCACCTGTTTTGTCTGGCGTTCGCGCTCGTGTTCGGCGCGATCGGCTTTCTGGACGACTATGAAAAGCTCAAGAAAAAGCAGAACCTCGGTCTGACGGCCGGCAAGAAGATCCTGCTGCAGCTGGCGGCGGCCGTGGCGTTCATTTTTCTCATGCGCCGCTTCGGCTATGTCGCGCTCGACAGCCTCTACATCCCGTTCTGGAACACGACCGTGGCCATCTCCGAGCCGCTGTATGTGATCTTCGCCGCCTTCGTCATCGTCGGCACGGTCAACTCCGTGAACCTCACCGACGGCGTGGACGGCCTCGCCGCGAGCACGACGATGCCGGTGTGCATCTTTTTTGCCGTGCTGTCCATTCTCTGGGGTGAGCGGTTTTTGTCCCTCGGTGTGTTTGCCTCCGGCATTGCCGGCGGCCTGCTGGGCTTTTTGATCTATAACTTCAATCCGGCCAAGGTGTTCATGGGCGACACGGGCTCGCTCTTTCTCGGCGGCGCAGTCGCGGCGCTGGCCTTCGCCTACGATATGCCGCTCATCCTCGTGACGGTCGGCATCATGTACATCGTCGAGGCGCTCTCGGACATCATTCAGGTCGGCTACTTCAAGCTCACGCACGGCAAGCGCGTGTTCAGGATGTCCCCGTTCCACCACCATCTGGAGATGGGCGGCTGGACGGGCCACAAGTGGAAGGAAAAGCAGATCGTGGCGCTGTTTGCCGGCGTGACGGTGCTGTTTGCAGTTTTGTCGTTTATTGGCGTGTTCCACCGCTTCGGTGCGTGAGCGCGCCGCAGCGCAGGGAGGTGCGTTCATGAATATATCCGATCTGAGACTTCCTGCGCGCCGGACAGGGGCGGCTGCCGGGGCAAAGCGCGGCAGCTTTGACCTGCCGTTTTTCGTGCTCACGCTGCTGCTGCTGGCGATCGGCGTCATCATGGTGCTCTCGTCGAGCTTTGCCCGCGCCTATGCGCAGGGCAAGTCGCCGACGTATTATTTCGTCCGGCAGGCAGGCTTCGCCGTGGCCGGCGTGGTGGGTATGATTTTGTTTTCCAACGTGCGCATGGCGACGTACCGCCGCTGGTCGCTCGCGCTGCTGGGCGTGAGCATTTTCCTGCTCGCCATCGTCTGGATCCCGCACATCGGCGTGGTCGGCGGCGGCGCGCGCCGGTGGCTGAGTCTCGGCTTTACGACGTTTCAGCCGTCGGAGATCGCAAAGATCGCGGTCGTGCTGTTTTTCTCGAGCATGATCTGCACATACAAAGACCAGATGCAGACGATCCGCTACGGCGTCGTGCCGTTCATGGTCATCACCGGCGGCATCGTCATCCTGCTCATGCTCGAGCCGCATCTGTCGGCGTCGATCATCATCATGGCGCTGGCGATCGTGATGATGTTTGTCGGCGGCATCAAGCTCTCGTACCTGCTCATCGGCATGGGCGGCGCGGGCGCGCTGCTGCTGATCGCGGGCAAGTTCGTGCCCTATGTGCACAAGCGCATCGTGTCGTGGCGCGATCCGTTCGCTGACACGAGTGCTGCCGGATATCAGATCGTGCAGTCGCTGTATTCCATCGGTTCGGGCGGCTTTCTCGGGCTCGGCCTCGGCCAGAGCCGGCAGAAATACCTCTACCTGCCGGAGGAGCACAACGACTACATCTTTTCCATCGTCTGCGAGGAGCTCGGCTATGTCGGCGCGGTCGCGATTCTGATCCTGTTCGCGCTGCTCATCTGCCGCGGCTATTGGATCGCCGCGCACTCGCCCGACCGTTACAGCTTTCTCGTCGGCGTCGGCATCACGACGCTGCTGTCGATCCAGGTGTTTCTGAACATCGCGGTCGTCACGAATCTCATCCCCTGCACCGGCATCTCGCTGCCGTTTTTCAGCTACGGCGGCACGGCGCTGCTGATGCAGCTCGGTGAAATGGGCATTATTTTGAGCATATCGCGCGACATTCCGACGAAAAAAGCGCGGTAGCATCCGAACCTTGTAAGCTGTCTCGGCGGCGCACGCCGCCTGAGTTTCGATATTCCGGGAGGGACTGACTATGAATTTTCTCTTTACCTGCGGCGGAACCGCAGGCCACATCAACCCCGCGCTCGCGGTCGCGGGCGTTCTGCGCGAACGGATGCCCGACTGCGGCATCCTCTTCGTCGGCGCAAACGGCAAGATGGAGACGGACCTCGTTCCGCGCGCGGGCTATGACATCGTGACCGTGGAGGTCACGAACATCCACCGCAGCCTCAAGCCCTCGGAGATCGCGTACAACTTCCGCTCGCTGCACAATGCACGGCAGGCGACGAAGGACGCGCGCAAGATCATCGAGGACTTCAAGCCCGATGTCGCCATCGGCACGGGCGGCTATGTGTGCTACCCCGTGCTCAAGGCGGCGGCGCAGCTCGGCATTCCGGCCATCGTGCATGAGTCCAACGCCGTACCCGGCCTGACGACGAAGATGCTTGCCGGCGCGGTCGACCGTATTCTGGTCGGCTTCGAGGAGAGCAAGCAGCACTACAGCGAGCAGGACAAGGTCGTCGTCACCGGCACGCCGGTGCGCGGCGCGTTCACGGCCTGCTCCAAGGCGGAGGCCAAGCGCCAGCTCGGGCTCGATCCCGAAAAGCCGCTGGTCGTGTCGGTGTGGGGGTCGCTCGGCGCGTCATACATGAATGAGATCATGACGGCCTTCATCACCCGCGCCGCCGTGACGGGCGCACCGTTTTCGCTCATCCACTCGGCGGGGCGCAACGGCTATGAGAAGATGCACACGGCGCTGCTGGAAAAGTGCCCGGCCGATCTCGCGGCACACGGCATGGACGTGCGGCCGTACATCTACGATATGCCGCTGGTGATGGACGCGGCCGATCTTGTGCTGTGCCGCGCAGGCGCGTCCACGCTCGCCGAGCTCACGTGCATCGGCAAGCCCGCCGTGCTCATCCCGTCGCCGAACGTCACGAACAACCATCAGGAGCGCAACGCGCGCGTGCTCGAGCGCGCCGGCGGCGCAAAGGTGCTGCTCGAAGGGTCGTTCACGGCGGACGACCTGTATAACCTCGTCAGCGACCTGCTCGCAGACCCCGCACAGCTTGCGCAGATGGCGGACAATATGCGCGCCGCCGGCGTGAGCGATGCCGCCGAACGCATTGCCGATCTGGTGCTTGAGCTGGCGGATCGGCATACAAAATGACAACTTCGCGTTTCTCTGCATAGGATGGCATGAATTTGCTGTGCGGAGGAAAGATCATGAGCATATGGCACATTTACGGCGGAAACAGGCTGACCGGGAGTACGCGGGTGCAGGGCGCCAAGAATGCGGTGCTGCCGATCATGGCGGCGTCGGTGCTCTCCGGAGGTGAGACGGTTCTGCACAACGTGCCCGATCTGCGGGACGTGACGACCACGCTGCGCATCCTGCAGCATCTCGGCTGCACGGCGGTGCGCGACGGGGACACGGTACGCATCGATTCGCGCGGGATGCACTGCGATTTCATCCCGCACGCACTCATGCGGGAGCTGCGCTCGTCGGTCATCTTTCTCGGCGCGATCCTCGCGCGCTTCGGCACAGCGCGTCTGTCCATGCCGGGCGGGTGTGAGCTCGGGCCGCGGCCGGTGAACCTGCACTTAGACGCGCTGCGCGCGCTCGGCGCGGAGGTCACGGAGCGCGGCGGAGACATCATCTGCCGGGCGCACGCGCTTCAGGGGCGGCGCATCCTGCTGCCGTTTCCGAGCGTCGGCGCAACAGAAAACGCCATGCTTGCCGCCTGCGCCGCCGCAGGGGAGACGGTCATCTGCAACGCCGCGCGCGAGCCGGAGATCGCCGACCTGCAGTGCTACCTGCGCAAGCTCGGCGCGGACATTTCCGGCGCGGGCACGTCCACGGTCACGGTCAGCGGCTTCCGGCCGCGGCCGTTTGTCGAGCACACGATCATGCCCGACCGCATCGTCGCAGCGACGATCCTGTGCGCTGCCGCCGCCTGCGGCGGCGAGGTGGAGCTGCAGGATGTAGATCCGGCACACTTTTCGACCGTTCTGGACTCGCTTTCTGAGGCGGGATGTGCTATAATCACAGCGGCGTCCGCCGTGCGCCTGTCATCGGATGGGCAGCTCACGGCGCCGCGCCCGGTCGTCACGCAGCCGTATCCGGGCTTTCCCACGGATGCGCAGCCGCCGCTCATGGCGGCCTGCCTGCGGGCCAAGGGCACCACGGTGTTCACCGAAAACATCTTTACCAACCGCTACCGTCATGCCGAGGAATTCCGACGTCTGGGCGCAGCCGTCAGCATCGAGGGCCGTGTGGCATATGTCACCGGCGTCGAGCGGCTCACCGGCGCGCCGCTCACGGCAAGCGACCTGCGCGGCGGCGCGGCCATGCTCGTGGCCGGGCTTTGCGCCGAGGGCGCGACCGAGCTTCTCGACGACGGGTATATTGACCGCGGGTACGACCGCTTTGACGCGTGCCTGTCGGCGCTGGGCGCTGACGTGCGCTGTGCCGCGCCGCGGTGAAAGGAATCTCTGCCTATGAAACAATCGAAGCAGCCCCGGCAGCGCCGTGCGCGCCGTGTGCGCCGTCCGTCCGCAGGGCGGGGGAGATCGCTGCTGCAGCCGCTGATCTTCCTGCTGATCTGCGTGGCGCTCGTGCTGGGGATGAGCGTGTTTTTCCGCGTCTCGAAGGTCGAGGTCGTCGGAAACTCCATCTACACGGCCGAGGAGGTCGTTGACGCCTCGGGCATCGGCAAGGGCGACAACCTCTTTTTCATCAACCGTTTCTCGGCGGCCAGCCGCATCTTCAGCAAGCTTCCCTATGTGGACAAAGCAAAGGTCACGCGCGCCCTGCCGAACCGCGTCACCATTACGATCCAGGAGAGCAGCGCCATGGCCTATGTCAAGGCGGACGACGGCTACTGGGTCGTCGACCAGAACTGCAAGCTGCTCAAGTCCGTCACGGACAGCGAACTGACCGGCCTCGCCCGCATCGACGGCATCACGCCAGTGGAACCGAAGGTCGGCGAGGTGCTCAGCGCCGGCGATGCCGACGCGCCGAAGGTCACGTACCTTGCGGCGATCCTCGGGCAGCTGCTCACGCGCGACATGGCGTCCAAGGTCACGGTGATCGACCTTGCGGACGCGGCGAGCCCGAGCTTTCTCTATGACGGACGGTTCACGGTGCGTCTCGGCGCAAACGAGAATGTCGAGTATAAATTCGGCATGCTCCAGAGCGCCATATCGCAGCTCACGGCCGGCGATACCGGCACTATTGATCTGTCGATCGACAAGCGCGCACATTTCAGCCCCGGCTGAATGTTCACAAAAAAAGATTGACCTGATAAGGAAAACGATATAAAATGGGAAAGAATAAGAACAGACAAAAGCGAAATCCGCCAAGAAACGGCCCTCAGAGCGCACACGCGCCGAGCGCTGATACAAATAGAAACAACAGGGAGGAACCGAATATGTCCTTTGCTACCGAGTCCGGTCCGGAAAATGTCGTCACCATCAAGGTCGTTGGTGTTGGCGGGGCCGGCAACAATGTCGTAAACCGCATGGTTAAGTCCGGCACTCAGGGAATTGAGTACGTGGCTGTCAATACAGATAAGCAGGCTCTGGCCGTCTCCAGCGCAGACCAGAAGATCCAGATCGGCGAGAAGCTGACCCACGGTCAGGGCGCCGGCAGCGATCCCGACGTCGGCAAGCGCAGCGCCGAGGAGAGCCGCAACAACATTGCCAAGAGCCTGGAAAATGCCGACATGGTCTTCATCACCGCCGGCATGGGCGGCGGCACCGGAACGGGCGCAGCGCCCACGATCGCGGACATCGCCCGCGAGGCCGGCATCCTGACCGTCGGCGTCGTCACCAAGCCCTTCAAGTTTGAGGGTAAGCGCCGCATGGATCAGGCCATGGTCGGCATCAACGAGCTGCTGGGCAAGGTCGACTCCCTGCTCATCATCCCGAACGACCGCCTGAAATTCGCCACCGACCAGAAGGTCACGCTGGCCAACGCTTTCGAGATCGCGGACGACGTGCTGCGTCAGGCCGTTGTGAGCATTTCCGACCTCATCAAGAACACCGGCTTCATCAACCTCGACTTTGCGGACGTCACCTGCGTCATGAAAGACGCCGGCTTCGCCCACATGGGTGTCGGCCGCGCCGCCGGCAAGGGCAAGGCGGAGGACGCTGCCCGCATGGCCGTTGCGAGCCCGCTCATGGAGACGTCGATCAACGGCGCGCGCGGCGTGCTCATCAACATCACCGGCTCCGAGGATATGGGCCTGGAGGATGTCGAGACCGCTGCCAACCTCGTTCAGGAGGCTGCGCATCCGGACGCCAACATCATCTTCGGCGCGAGCTTCGATCCCTCGCTCGACGACGAGATCCGCGTGTCCGTCATCGCCACCGGCTTTGACGAGCCGGGCAAGGCGCAGGCGGAGACTGCTCCGGCCGCCGCTGCCGCTCCGGCTGCTGCACCTGCCGCCGGTATGTACACCGCCGCTGCGACTGCGGCCACGGCTGCTCCGGCTCCGGCCGCTGCGCCCGCTGCCCCGGCTGCCCCGGCTGCCGCTCCGGCTGCGGATGCCGCCGCACCCGTGGAGGAAGATCCGTTCGACAGCATCTTCAAGATCTTCAACTCCAAGTAAGCTTCATCATCTGTCCAAAACCGCCTTCGCTCCTTGTGAAGGCGGTTTTTGTATTCTGTGAGAGGAGGCAGTCGATTGAAAGACTGGCGCATTACCCGCGTCCTCACGACCATGGCCGACACATTTCTGACCCGCCGCGTGACGCGTTCGGCGGCTGAGATCGCCTATTACATGGTCATGGCGCTGTTTCCGGTCATTATCTGCATGTACGACCTGCTCGCGCTCATCCTGCGCGACCCGACCGCCGTGCTGCGCATCGTGGAGACGCTCGTGCTCCCGCGGGAGACGCAGGCGCTCGTGTCGGAGTTTCTCATTTATGTGTCCGGCAACACGAGTCAGGTCATGTTCATTGCGGCGCTCTTTGTCATGATCACGAGCGCGTCTGCGGCGTTTCGCGCCATGGCCGCCATCGTCAGCGAGATCCACGGCGATAAGCGCTTCGGCATCGTGAGCAGCACCGTTGTGAGCGTCGTCTTCTCGGTGGCGTTTTTGCTGGTGCTGTATCTGTGCGTCCTGCTCATGCTGACGGGCAAGCGCTTTCTGCTCTGGCTCGATGCACTCATGCCGCGCGTGAGCATCATCTGGTCGTGGACCTGGGTGCGCTTTCTGGTTCTGTTTGCCATTTTGCTGATGATGATCCTCGCTCTCTACCGGCTCACCACGCCGCGCCGGACATCCCACCTCGTGCTTCCCGGTGCGCTGTTTTCGGCCGTCGGCATCGTGGTGATGAGTATTCTGCTCTCATGGCTGATCGGCAACAGCGCGAAGTATTCACTCGTATACGGGTCGCTTGCCTCGGTCGTGATCCTGTTGTTCTGGTTTCATGTGTTCGGACTGCTGCTCATTCTGGGCGTAGTGCTCAATCATGCGCTCGAGGTAACGGCGCCGCCGAAAAAAGAAGCGTAAAATCTGCTAAGAATGTAATTTTTTATAGTTTACTCGCTTTACAAACCGCATTTTATCACGTAGAATATTCGTTTAAGAGGATGGAAGTGCCGAAAAACACACTTTTTTAGAGAAAATTTTTCGGAAAACATTTTTTTATGCATTAAAATTTGTTTTCAGGCATTATACTCATGTGGGGTAATCGAATATGCAAAATGACGACAAACGCACAAGCGATATAGGTGCGTCCGATGCGCGACCACCGGATGACGGCCTGATCCTGCGCATTGCGGAGGGGGACACCGCTGCGCTCGAGGTGCTGTATCGCCAAACGTCCGCGTCCGTTTACGGTTTCGCCCTGTCGATCCTGCGCGATCCGACGGCGGCTGAGGACGTGATGCAGGATACGTTCGTGAGCGTGATGCAGTCGGCATCGAGCTATCAGCCGTCGGGCAAGCCGATGGCGTGGCTGCTGACGATCGCGCGCAACCTGGCGCTTATGCGCCTGCGCAAGGCGGAAAATAAGAATATATCTTTTGATGAGCTGTTTCATGTGGAGGATCCGCACAACGCTTATCGGGAGACGGAAAATCATATGGTGCTTGATAAGGTGCTGCGCCTGCTCACGGACAGTGAGCGGCAGATCGTGATGCTGCACGCGCTCTCCGGCCTCAAGCACAGGGAGGTGGCCGACCTGCTGGACATTCCGCAGGCGACGGCGATCTCGCGCTACAACCGCGCGCTGGCAAAGCTGCGCGCGTCGATGGGGGGTGACGGTCTTGACTGAACAGGAAAAGCGCAACGAGCAGCTGCTGCAGCAACTGCGTGATGATGTCGCAGCCGTGACGCCGGATCCCTGGGACAAGATCCTCGCCCGCGTTCAGGCGGCCGAACAGCCGGAGCCGGAAACGGTCGTCCCGCTGCCGCAGCGCAGCCGTCGCGGCGGCGCATGGCGGCGCTGGGTCGCGGCGGCGGCGGTGTTCCTGCTGGCGGTGCTCGGCGGCGGATTTTACGCCGTGCAGACGCCCGACGGCGTCGCAACGCTGGACGCGAACCCCAGTATTGAGCTGACCGTCAATAAGCTCGGCCGTGTCCTGTCCGTGCGCGCGTGCAATGCCGACGCGCAGGTCGTGCTCGACGAGCTGGAGCTGCGCAACCAGCCGCTGCAGACGGCAGCCGATGCGATCGTTGCCGAGCTGCAGGCAGACGGCTATGTCTCGGCGGATACCAACTCGATCCTCGTCACGGTCGAGGCCGGCAAGGGCGACGCGCGTCTGTGCAGCCGGCTGGCTTCCGCCGTGGAGGATGCACAGAGCGACTGCGGGCTTGCTCCCGCTGTCCTGGCGCAGGTGCTGGAGCCGGATCCTGCGCTGGAGGCCGATGCTGCTGCCATGGGCGTCAGTGCGGGAAAGGCGATGCTCATCCGGCAGATCAGCGCGCAGGTGGAGGATCTCACCGGCGAGGCGCTGGCGGTGCTGCCGATCAACGACCTGAACATTCTCGCGGCGTCCAACCAGGTGGCGCTTGGCGACATGATCTCGATCGGTGCTGCGAGCACCGGCGCATATATCCCATATGATCAGGCCATGGATGCGGCGCTCGCCTGCTGCGGTCTGGATGCGGACAGCGTCACGCAGGCCAGTATGCGCTTCACGCTCATTGACGGCCAGATGGTCATGGAATTCGTGCTCACGGACGGCGAGCATCACTATGTGTGCAGCGTTGACGCGCGCACGGCAGAGATCTGCCGCCTGGCGGGTGACGAACCGCTCGGGCCGCAGCCGGCTCCTGTAAAGCCGCAGCCTGCCCCCGTGATGCCGCAGCCGATCCCGGAGCCCATGCCCACGCCGACGCCGACGCCAATACCCACCCCGAGCCCGACGCCGACGCCGACACCGACGCCTACCCCGAGCCCGACGCCGGTGCCGACACCGACACCGACGCCTACCCCGACCCCGCCTGCGGGCCCGGTCACGCAGGAGCAGGCGCTGAAGATCGCCATTGCGGCGGCCGGCATCTCGGAGAGCGACCTTGCCGCGTGGGAAGTGCAGCTCGATGAGAGCGGCGCGCAGCCTGTCTACCGCGTGACGCTCACGACCGTGTACTACTTCCACCCGCGCTATGTCGTGGTTGTTGACCAGATGACCGGATCGGTCCTCTCAGTGGAAAAAGTGCAGCATTGATTTGTTCTAAAAAGGACGCATCCGCTTTGGATGCGTCCTTTCTTGCTGTGCCGGA
>ERZ834798.1579-NODE-1579-length-19586-cov-2.687830_pt1 | contig 19586 bp, 16 predicted proteins | sample MGYA00519689_ERZ834798 | MGnify/ENA primary metagenome ERZ834798 (study PRJEB31850, sample SAMEA3708761) | human gut metagenome | biome: human gut; feature: human-associated habitat; material: faeces | place: China | collected 2014 ...
ATTATTTTACAGAGGATGATCTTTCTGATTTCGTTCCTTCATCCATTGCCCAGAATACCTATGACGGACAGTTATATGCAATCGGTGCAACAGAATCTTCTGTAGCATTCTATTACAATAAAGATTATCTCAAAGAGTGCGGTGTTGATACAGATGACCTTGATTCCCGTACATTAGACAACCCGATCACATGGGATGAGATGGCAGAGATCGCTGAAAAGTGTACAACAGATAATTATGTGGGAGCACACATTATCATGGATCATGGTGAAGGTCTTCCATATGCATTAGAGCCAATGTATATCTCTGAAGGAAAAGACTACATCAGCGAGGATGGTAAGGAAGCTGACGGATATGTAAACAGCGAAGAAGCAGTAAAAACAACTTCTTACCTTGCAGATCTTATTGCAAAAGGATATGCAAACATTGAGCCGATCACAGACGAGTTCTTAAACGGTGCATGTGCAACAATGCTTGGTGGTTCATGGGAAGTTGCAACTCTGGAAGCAAATGCAGATTTTGACTGGGGTGTAACATACTATCCGGTATCTGAAACAGGTACAGCAGTTTCTCCTTGTGGTGACTGGGCAGCAGCAGTAAGCAAGGACTGTGAGAATCCGGATGCAGCAGGCGAATTCCTTCAGTGGCTGATGAACAGCGAAAATGTAGCAACTTATGCAGCTGCAATCGTAAAACCTGCAACACGTAACTCTGCTTATGATGAAGAAGCAATGGCTGATTACAAAGAAGGAGCACGTGCACTTATGGTTGAACAGCTGAACAACACAGCAGTTCCGCGTCCAAGAACACCTTCCTATGCAACATTCTCTTCTGCATATGCTGAAGCAATGACAAATATCCTCTCTGATGCAGCTACAAACGGAGAAGTTGATGATGATTATATCCAGTCTGAACTTGATACAGTAGCAGAAACATTCACAGAAGATTACGAAACATACTACGCTGAATAATCAGGATAGAAACCTGGCCGCATCGCTTTTGCGGTGCGGCCGTTTTAAGTTTGTTAAAAGGGGGAAAGGATTATGGCTAAGACGAAGCTGACAGGCAGAAAACGTGACGAGAGAATCACTGCATATGCATTTACTGCTCCGGCAGTTATCCTTCTGATCGCATTTCTGGTTGTACCGATGATCTATACCGTTTACTATTCCGGATTTAAATATCAGATTATGAGACCGGATGCCATAAAGATGATTGGTATTGAAAACTATCAGAAACTGTTCCAGGATAAAAACTTCTGGATGGCTCTGAAAAATACTGTATATTTCACAGTAGTTGTTGTACCTGTACAGTGTATACTGGCACTTGGACTGGCGCTTCTGGTTTCAAAGAAATTCCGCGGAGTCGCAATATTCAGAACAATGTATTTTAGTCCACAGTTAACCTCCATGGTTGTTATCTCTGTTCTGTGGTCAGTACTTTACAATGCAAATCCAAGCACTGGTCTTATTAATTCTCTGCTGGTATCACTGGGAATGGATCCTATTAATTTCCTGAGCAATGAGCATACAGCCATGAACTCCATTATCTTCATGTCTGCATGGCAGGGCGCAGGTTATCAGATGATGATTTTCCTGGCAGGTCTTCAGGGAATTCCGAAAGATCAGTATGAGGCAGCATCTGTAGATGGTGCAAACAAATGGAATCAGTTCCTGTTTATCACACTTCCGGGACTGAAAGGAACTATAAAATATGTTATTATGATCACTATGATCCAGGCAATGAAGCTGTTCACACAGCCATATATCATGACACAGGGCGGACCAAAGAACTCCACCAAAACTCTGGTATATTACATTTATACACAGGGCTTCCAGAAAGGTAACTTTGGTTATGCCTGCTCAATCGCAACTGTATTCTTCGTTATTGTTGTGGCAATGTCACTGTTAATGAAGAAAGTAACTACTGCAACTGATTAAGGAGGACAGGAAAATGAAAAAATCATCAATGAAATTTTCTGCGGCTTTTTCCAAATTTATGTTTTATTTTGGAAATATTGTCATAGGTATTATCTTTGTTTCTCCTCTGATCTGGATGATTTCCGCGTCTCTGAAACCGGAATCTCAGATTTTTGCAAATATGAACTCACTGAAAACATTCTTTCCGGTATCGGCTTCTTTTAATAACTATGTAGAAGTATTTACCAGAATGAATCTTCCTCAGGTATTTAAGAACACCTTGCTTTACATTGCACTCATCCTGGTTCTTGATCTGCTTGTAAACTCCATGTGTGGTTATGCGCTTGCAAAATTTGAGTTCAAAGGAAAAGGCGCGATCATGAATCTGGTAGTAGCCCTGATGGTACTTCCGATGGAAGCAATCATGCTTCCGTTATATATTGAAATGTCACAGCTTGGCTGGGTAAATACACTTGCAGCACTGGTAATTCCTTTTGTAGCAAAATGTTTCTCCATCTATATGTTCCGTCAGTTTTTCTGTGATATTCCAGATGATCTGATCGAGGCGGCTGCAATTGATGGATGTCGTCCGGCAGGAACTTTCTTCAAGATTGTTATGCCAATTTCCAAGACTGTATATGCAACTGTATTTATCCTTGATTTCGTTGCTCACTGGAATGACTTTATGTGGCCATTCCTGGTTATGACCGGTGAAGACAAGCGTACGATCCAGCTTGCAGTTCAGTCCTTCTTCGGAACACAGCCTGTACATTACAGTGCAATCATGGCAGCACTGGTAATCTCTGCAATCCCAATGATCATCATGTTCATCTTCATGCAGAAATATTATGTAGAAGGTATTGCATCTTCCGGTATTAAAGGCTAAGTCAATATATAAAGTCCTACAATGCGCTTGGATGGCGTTTTGTAGGGCTTTTTTTGTTAATTGAATAGATTAAGTCTCCTGATGCAATTGCGAATATCCGCCTGACTCCTTTTCCTGCGAGGGAAGGATAAGAGCTTTCGGAGTGAGAAAAGGGCAGTCTGTTTTTAGAAACGAAGCAAGAGAATGATAGCTTTGCTTTACAAAGAAAAAAGAGGGGGAATAAAACATGATTCGTCTGAACCACGTCAGTAAGATTTACGGAGACGGAAGCAAAAAAGCCGTCGACGATCTTTTCTGGGATATCGAGGATGGAAAGATCACCGGATTTATCGGCCCAAACGGAGCCGGGAAAACGACAACATTAAAAATGATCACCGGCATCCTGGCACCGTCCGAGGGAACGATTGAAATCAATGGAAAAGATATCCAGAAGGATCCGCTTGAAGCCAAGCGCCAGTTCGGTTTTGTGCCCGACGACCCGGATGCGTTTCTTCGCGTCAGGGGAATTGAATATCTGAATTTTATGGCAGATATCTACGGTGTCGGAACGGAAGAGCGTCAGCGTTTTATCGAAGAAACCGCAAAACGCTTTGAGATGGAAGAGAACCTTTCGAGCCGTATCATGAGCTACTCGCATGGCATGCGTCAGAAAATCATGGTGATGGGCGCACTGATCCACAAGCCGCCGGTCTGGATTCTCGATGAGCCGCTGACCGGCCTTGACCCGCGCTCCGCGCACGAGCTCAAACAGATGATGCGTGAACACGCCGATGCCGGAAACGCCGTGCTGTTTTCCACCCATGTGCTGGAAGTAGCGGAAAAACTCTGCGACCGCATCGCCATTATCCATCACGGCCGCCAGGTATACCTGGGTACCCTGGAAGAATTAAAAGCGGCCTATCCGGATCAGACACTTGAAAATATCTTTCTGGAGATCACCGAACATGCGTAACTTATGGATTCTCACCCGTTTCCTTCTGAAAAGCGGACCAGGAAAAAGCAATCAGAAGAGCGGAAAAAAGAAAGCATTTTCGGACGGAGGACGTATCGTTGTATACCTTCTGCTTGGTGTCTGCCTCCTTCCCGTGTCGGTCTTACTGTTTCTTCTGGGATATTCCGGCTATACCTTCCTGCAGCCGCTCGGGCTGGAAACCCTGCTGATCGAGTTCGTCTGTGCCATTGGCATGATGGTCATTTTCTTCTATGGCCTGCCGCTGTTTCTGAGCGAGTATTACATGGACTCTGACCTCGTAAAGCTTTTGCCGCTGCCGTTTACCCCGGCGCAGATTGTCGGTGCGAAAGGCTTCTGCTGTCTGCTGAACGAATACTATCTTATTGTACTGCTGTTCTTTCCGTTTCTGTTAGGGTACGGGATCAGCGCCAAAATGGGCATTTTTTACTGGATCAATATGATCCTCGCCTGCCTTATTTTCCCGGTTGTGCCGCTCGTTTACGCCGCAGTTTTGACGATGCTCGTGATGCGTCTTTTCAAAAATATCCGAAACAAGGATTTCTTAAGCTACCTCGGATTCGCCGCATCCCTGATTTTTGCGATCGGCATCAACGTTTTTTCGCGCAGTATCGGAAATTTTGAAATGCAGGATATCATGAACCTGATGGAAAGCCAGAAGGGTACTCTGCGTGTCTTTCGGACCATTTTTCCCAACCTGCCCCTGATGACCGGAAGCCTTGCAGACGCATCCTTTCTCAAAATGATACTCTACATCGCTACAACCGCCGTCATCCTTGCTGTCTTTTTTGCCCTCGCCTGGAAAATCTACCTTCCGGCTGTCCTCGGCATGAGCGAGACCACCAGCGAAAAACGCATCTTATCCAAAGAAGAAGTGACCCGAACCGTCAAAAGCAAAAATCCGGTCCGCACCTATGCGATGATTGAATGGAAAAAACTGTACCGCACACCGGCCTGGTTCATGAATTGTGTTCTGATGCCTCTCATCTGGCCGGTCTTCATGCTTGGTATTGCCCTCATTTCAATCATTTCCAGCCTTGGCATGGCTAAAACCACCGGCCTTTGGACCCGGCTTGTCGCCGATGGCACTATATTCCGCCTCCTGAAAGGGGAACTGCCCGTCGCAGTTGCCGTCCTTACCGCCGCTGGAATCGCCGTCATGATGTCCATGTTCTGCGTGATCTCCGCCACAGCGATGTCCCGAAAGGGCAGCGAATACATCTATATGAAATGCATTCCGATGAGCTATCACGACCAGATCCGTGCCATGCTGGTAAGCGGCATCCTGATCAGTCTCCTTGGCACCTTGCCGTACGCTCTGGTCTTCAACATCATCGCGGTCGTTTTCGGTCTGCACCCGGCGACCCTTCTTTACACCACGGCGATCACGGTTTTATTTACCCTGTTCGTAAACTATGAACAGCTCCTTTTTGACCTTGCATTTCCGAAATTAAACTGGGAAAACGAAACCGCCGCCATAAAATCCAACAACCGCTCCCTGATCTCCGTCCTCATCGACCTCACCGTCGGCGCAATCCTGATCGGAGCCGGCTACCTGCTGTACGGAAAACTTCACCTCAACATCCACATCACCACGAGCGTGATGATTCTGCTTACCGCAGTCCTGACCTTCGCCATGCGAACCGCCCTTTTTAAATGGGGCGTTCAAGTGATGGAACATCTGGAAAGCGCTTAACAGTTTCGAGACATAATAACAATATTAAAATGTGATAGAAAAGAGATTTCAGCCAATGTGCGGATCTCTTTTTTTTGCGCTCCTTTCCAATTTCGCTGCGTATTTTCTTTTATCGATTATGCTTCATTGTACTACTAAAAGACCTGTGTGGGCAATCCATTGCCGCCATTCCCCGAAAATTTTAAAAGACGGACAAAAAACAGAGGATTTCTCTCTGCATTTTGTCCGTCTCTTTACAACGTATTTATTGGATTCTCCGTTTACGGAAATGATGAACTAATTCATCGCCTCACCCTTCAGCAGTCTGCTGATGTGCTTGTACAGAAGCATGGTTACCAGTGATACCACAACACCTTTGATGATATTAAACGGTACAACGGCAAACAGAACAAAGGTCGGAAGGCTTGTAATTGCTTTGTTGACTGCAGATCCCATTCCCACAAGGGCATCCATCGGCATTCCAAAGGCTGCTGCATAAGCCGGAAGCAGTACAAAAGCGTTCAGAAGACCGCCGGCTGCTGCCAGAAATACGGTTCCGACTGCCATACCGATCATGGCATTTTTCTTGGTTTTCTGTGTTTTGTAGATCCATGCGGCCGGCATAACATACGCGCAGCCGATCAGGAAGTTTGCTACCTCGCCAACACCTGCGGTGGTACTTCCTTTCATGACAAGGTTCAGCAGAATCTTAATCAGCTCAATCGCAGCTCCGGCAAGAGGTCCCATCGCAAAGGCTCCGATCAGCACTGGAACTTCGCTTAAATCAATCTTGTAGAAACTCGGGGCAAACGGAAGCGGGATGTCAAAAAACATCAATACGACTGCGGCGGCGCCGAGCATTGCCACCTGTACCATGTAACGGGTTTTTCCGATTTGCGACATCTTTGATGTCTGTTTTGCTGTTGTCTGTGCATTCATAAGTGCATTTCTCCTTTTTTCTGGAGATCTTGACCGGTTCTGCCGGAAGTAACGAGTCCAAATACGCTCCACGAATTTGAACTCGTTTTCGCGGCAGTCGCCAAGGTCTCGTGCAAGCACGGACTTTGGCTCGTTGCCCGCGAAAAAAGTGCCCTGAATTCCTTTTCTTGAATTCAGGGCACCAAAAAATATTTCCATGCAAATAAACTTTATTTCGTCTTCTTTCATCCAGACTTTAACTGTTGGTCCCGGAGTTGCACCGAGTCAGCCGCTGTTTGATATCGCAGCGGGTCGCGGACTATACCGCCGGTAGGGAATCACACCCTGCCCTGAAGATCTCCGTATTTTGTTTTTACAAGAACATTTTATTCATATTCACACAATTTGTCAATACTTTTTTCAGACAATACATGATCTGGTTAGTTTGCTACGCCCATCTGAATTTTTCCTGTGCTCTTATTTTTCAGCACACGCAGATAGCAGATCCGCATATCTCCCTTCAGGACAAGACGGATCTCAGATACGCCGTCCGTCTGCGGTCTGTCTGCGAGGGAAATTTCAACATCCTCATAAACCGGCTCGCGGTACCGGTTGCGCTCTTTTACTTCTTCCTCCGCATAGCGGTCCAGTTTCGGGGCGCTGCGGAACTCACAGGTTCTTGTGTCACCGGTAAAGCTTCCCATCGAAACACCGTCCACAAAGGCTTCCACACTGCCGCCGTGTTCACTCTTCACATGAAGCGCCAGAACAGCAGCATCGGAAAGATCACAGTCACGGTAAACGAGAACACCTTCTTTCGTCTCATCCTGCACGCGGACTGCCTTGAAATTGAAGTGGCCTTCCGTCAGATACATGTTCTCGTAATCATCGTAGTGGTCTGCCGCGGTAAATGCACTCAGATCGCGTACTCCCCTTTTTCCGCCCGGAATAAAGATTTCTGCGGAAACGGCTTTATCCTTGCAGGATGCGCCCGCATAGATTTCATACGTTCCTTCTTCTACCATCAGTCTGCGGCTGATGACATCGTAGAAGCGAAGCTCCTCCACCGGGATTTCCAGTGCGATGTGTCTCGTCTCGCCCGGGGCAATGTTTTTCACACGGACAAAATCAAGCAGCTGGCAGATTGGTTTCTTTACGCAGGATTCCAGAGCGGAACCGTAGATCTGGACGACCTCGTCGCTTGCGGTAGCGCCCGTATTTCTCACATCGAGAGAGATCTGCAGCAGACGGTCATCTTTTAAGGAAATCTTATAGTTCTCATACGCAAATGTGGTATACGTCAGGCCATAGCCGAATGGATACAATTCCTTCCCGTCGAAATAGCGGTACGTTCTTTTTCCTTTGATGATGTCGTAATCGTCAATGTCCGGCAGCTGATCGATACTCTCATACCAGGTCATATTCAGACGGCCGGCCGGTGCATAGATTCCAAGCACAGCCTCTGCCATTGCGCTTCCCATATCCTGGCTTCCCGTTGCAGACATGATGATCGCCGGCAGTTTTTCCATCGCTTTCTGAAGTGTGTACGGATAATTCGTAAACAGCACCAGAACGGTATTCGGATTGACCTCTGCGATCCGGTCAAGCAGCATCTCCTGCTCCTCTGGCAGCTCCAGTGTGTTGCGGTCGATCTCCTCTTTCGCATTGATCACGGAGTTACAGCCGAGCGCAAGTAAAACCTGCTTTTTGCCCCGGACTGCAGCAACTGCTTTTTCAATTCCGTTTTCGACAACCTCCATCGTAATCGGAATTCCCTCCGTCTGCTCGAAGGAGAAAAATCCCTCTGCATCCTTATAAACCGGGTAATGGAAACGGTTGGTCAGCACAACGCTGCCATCCTCCTGTGGCTCCACGTGGAAAATCTCCATCACAAACCAGTCGAAGGCTTCCTCCCGGTCTGCCGCAATCTGTCCCATTTTCGGCTTTTCTCCCTGCGACTCTGAGAGTCTTGCGCCGAGGTATTTTCCGGTACGGACACTCTTGAACGTATAGCTTCCCTCACCCCAGTATTCCTTGATAAACACATCTGGCTCATCTGCCATCTGAAGTGTTCCGTCTTCTGCTACGGCAAGACCTTTTCCATCACAGCGGAAAACAACGCGATCCAGACCATCCGCGAATGTAATGTTCTCCTGCTTCAGTACTTCCATCCCCTGCAGGAAGGTTGTGCGGTATGGTGCCGTTCCGCCGTACCAGTCCTGATACCATGTATCACCAAGCGGTCCGACAATGGCAATATCTTCTGGTTTCAGGGCTTTGTCAAGTGGCAGCGCTCCGTTCTCATTTTTCAGAAGTACGATCGATTCGCGGCTCAGCTCTTTACAGATTTCACGTGCCTTCGGGGAATCGATATCGTCCTCGGTCACACGGTCATACGGATTCAGATTTTCCCGATCATAAACGCCGAGACGAAGCTTCGTCTCCATCATACAGCGAATAGAGCGGTCCATATCCTCTTCTTTCAGAATGCCAAGCTCATATGCCTCGCGTGCCGCCTGCTCTACCATACGCGGATCGTCAGACATGGCATCCACACCGGCTTTCAGCGCCGTTGCGATCGTCTCCGCATGCTGTCCGAAATAGTGATGCAGATTCACGACAAGTCCCATCGCACCGCCGTCGCTGACAACGTGACGGAGACCGTACTGTTTTTTCAGAATATCGGTCACTTCCGGATTCAGGATACCGATCGTTCCGTTGATCTTGTTATATGCCGTCATGATGCCCTCTGCGCCGCCATCCTCAATACATCTGCGGAATGGCTCCAGATACAGCTCATATTTGTTCCGCGGGTCAATGGAAGAATTTTTCCATCCGCGGCCGACCTCCGTGTTGTTTCCATAGAAATGCTTTAAGGTCGCTGCACAGCGCAGATACTTCGGATCATCGCCCTGCATTCCCCGGATATAAGCACCGGCCATTTTTCCGGTCAGCACAGGATCCTCTCCGTAACCTTCTTCGTTTCTTCCCCATCTCGGATCGCGCTCAAGATCAACGGTCGGAGCCCATCTGCTGAGTCCATGGCCCTGATGGCGGTGCCATACGACGCGCGCCTCGGTTCCTGTTATTTCACCGGCCTGTCTGATCAGCTCCGGGTCCCAGGATGCACTCATACCGATCGGCTGTGGGAAGGATGTTGTCACATCCGGTTTTCCAAGACCGTTCTGATCGTTTCTGCCCTCAACGCCGTGTGCCGCCTCACCGCCCACAGAGACGCCCGGAATGCCAAGGCGCGGCAGATCCGGGGAAGAGCTGGCGAGGTATCCCAGTTTTTCTTCGACCGTCATTTCTTTTAACAGCCAGTCGATTCTTTCCTGATCCGTCAGTGATGCATCCCAGAACGGTGTGTTTTTGTTTACCTGAAACTCCTTCTTTTCTGTCATTTTCCAAAAACCTCCCTATGATTTTGTCTCATGAAATTGTTTGCAGATTTTCCATATACTGTTATCTTTTTACAATGTTTCACATTTCCCATTACTGTCGCTGTATTTTAAAACATGGCCTGATATTTAATAATATCAGACCATGTTTTTGTGCCGCCTTCCGTTCAACGGCAAAACCTTATGTTTTTGCTTTACTTACTCTACATCAACAAGTTTGGTGGCAAGGAACTCTGTCATAGCTTCTTCTGCATCTGCCAGACCATTGTCTGTCAGCTCCTGTACCATGGTCTCCCAGTTTCCATCAAACTCATCTTCGGTACCAGTTACGCATTTAACAAGTCCCGGCCAAGCAATTTCGTCCAGAATTGTCTGTTTCTCAGCAAGTTCCTGTGGCTGCTGATATGCCCACAGTGCAGAGTATGGAAGAAGATCGAACTCTTCCGGCTGTGCAAACATGTCGGTCAGCATCTCAAATCCCATCGCTTCGCATCCTTCTTTTTCTGCTGTATTGTAGTTTGCAATAACAGACTCTTTGGTAGTTGGAGTGTATGGGAATCCGTCTTCAGAGTAGGAACCTGTTCCGTAGATCGGGAATCCAGTGTAGTTGTCAATACCGGTGTTCTTTGCATAATCCGGATCAGACTGAGCTTTTGCAACTTCTTCATCGGTACGATATGGCTGTCCGTCATCATCGAGGAAGTAGTTCTCGCCTTCGATACCCCAGTGATACAGGATCTGTCCTTCATCGGAGCACAGATAGTCAAGGAATTTGATGGCACGAACCGGATCTTCACAGCTCTTGGTAATTCCAATACCCCAGCCAACGGTAGTTCCCTGATACAGAAGGGCTTTTTCTACCTGATCTTCTCTTAAGGTTACAGGAAGTCCAACATAAGTCTGATCTACTTTTCCGTCTGCTACCAGAGTAGCTTCGCACTGGCTGTAATGCCACTCAGCATCGGTGATGGCAACAACACGGCCGCTGGCAACTTTTGCAATATAGTCATCATCTGTCTGCGTTGCAAAGTTCGGATCCAGGATACCTTCGTTGTACATACGGCACAGCCATTTGAAGTATTCTTTCTCTTCATCTGTTACATGTTTGTAATGTACGTTGTACTCGTCGTCAATGATCCACTGTCCATTATCCGGGGATGCATCAGCGATCAGTCCTGCCGGGTTTCCAAGGGTAATCATCCAGTGCCAGTCAGAAGCACTCATGGTGATACCGATCATATCCAGACCATCTTCTGTTTTTGGATGTGCTGCAAGATAGCTCTTGATCATTTTTTCATACTCATCCAGTGTCTTCGGATATTTATAATCGTTCTCTTTTAATGCAGCCCACTGAATCTGGCAGCTTCCGCCTGTTGTCAGGGTTTTCTGGTTTACACCTGCGTAGGAAAGCTGATAGATTCCAGGATCATCCTGGCTCCATTTCAGTTTTTCCATCTCTGCTCCGTACATTTTTTTGATGTTTGGACCATATTTTTCAATCAGGTCTGTCATATCAATCAGCGCGCCTGCCTGATACAAATCCGTTGCTGAGCCTTTTGCATAAATCATGTCCGGATACTCATCATTTGCGATCATCAGCGCAACATCTTCTTTTGCATCACCCTGGGATGCTACCGGATAGGAAACATCAAGTGTAACGCCTGTTGCCTCTGTGATTGCTTTTGCTACCGGGTTATCCCAGTTGCCGTTTTTACCATCAGCGTTAAAATACTCAAAGGTAATCGGAGATTTGTCATCTGCATCATCTGCTGTCTCGCCTGAAGAACTTGCCTCTGCCGCTGATCCAGTCTCTGTGCTGGACCCTCCCTTGCTGCTGCCACTGTCGGAACCGCATCCTGCGAGCATTCCGGCCACCATAGCAGATACTAACATGAGTGATACTACTTTTCTTTTCATAAAAGCCCTCCTTAAAATGGTTTATGTCATCCTGCACTCTTTCTTTAGCCTGGCAGGAATAAACATCATCTTTTTCTGAAAATTTTTTAATACTGCTTTTTATCAGTCTTTAACAGAACCAAGTGTCATACCGCCGATAAAGTATTTCTGAAGGAACGGATATACAATAACGATCGGCACAGTTGCTACAATCGTTACGGCCATACGTACGGACATTGGTGTTACGGCCGTCTGTACATTGGTTCCTGCATGAACGTCCATTTTCATGGTCGCCTGGTTCATAATCTCATACAGTTTGTACTGCAGAGTCGGGAGTTTTTTCGCATACAGGTAAGTATCCATGAAGGAGTTCCACTGTCCTACTGCATAGTACAGACCTACGGTTGCGATAACCGGTTTGCAAAGCGGCATAACGACTTTATACCAGATCTGAAAATCGTTTGCTCCGTCGAGCTTTGCTGCCTCCTGCAGAGCCATCGGCAGTCCGTCGATATAAGAGCGGACCAGAATCATATTATAAACCCACATCAGACCAGGCAGAATGTATACCATGAAGTTATTGCCCAGCTTTAAGGTACGGATAATCAGAAGGTATTCCGGAATCATTCCGCCACCGACATACATGGTAACAACGAACAGAAGCTGAAATGGTTTGCGGAGTACGAAGTCTCTGCGGCTTAATGTGTAAGCAACCATCGATGTACATACAATACCTACGATTGTTCCGATGATGGTTCTTGCTACAGAAATCACAGCCGGCATTGCAATGCCGCCGTCTTTAAATACATATTTATAGTTGCTTAATGTAAACTTTCTCGGAATGATGAAGTTTACATTCTTAATGGTATCCGTAGAATCGTTGAACGAAATCGCCAGTACGTTCAGGAACGGATAAATGGTGATGATGACGAGGAATACGAAGATTACCGCCAGTACGTAGTCAAATTTTTTTGCTTTCTTGTTCATATTCGCGTCCTCCTACATAAGTTTATCTTCGCCTACCAGACCGGCAATCTTATTGGCGATCAGCAGCAGGGTAACGCTGACTGCAGACTGGAATACACCGATTGCGGTACCAAGACCGTAGTTGCTGTTTCCGATACCTCTCTTATAAGAGAACCAGGAAAGTACCATCGTGTGATCCTCAACCAGCGGGTTACTAAGAAGCATCTGACGCTCCATACCTACGTTCAGGGCGCCACCGATGCTCATAATCAGCAGTACAATGATGGTCGGTCGGATACCCGGCAGAGTGATGTGCCAGATCTTCTGCAGACGGCTTGCACCGTCCATATCAGCGGCCTCGTAAAGACCAGGATCAATACCTGCCATGGCGGACAGATAAATAATTGCGTTCCAGCCAACCTCTTTCCAGCAGTTAATCAGGATAATGGTTACCCAGATAAGCGGTGAGTTGGAACTCATCAGGTGCAGGTTCTTGCCGAAGATACTGTCAACAACACCGCCGTCGTTGAAAATATTCTTTGCAATACTTGCAATGATAACCCAGGATACAAAGTGCGGCAGATAAGAAATGGTCTGCGTTACTTTTTTGAACTTCATAAAGAACATCTCGTTCAGAAGAACCGCAAATGCGATTGCTGCGATCGTTCCAACCGCGATGTCAAGGAAGCTTACTCCCAATGTGTTGATTAATGTCTGTGTGAACAGACGGTCTTTGAATGCATCTGTAAAATTTTGAAATCCAACCCAGGTTCTCTCCCAGATCGGAAGTGCAAATGTCGCAGGTTTTACCTCCTGAAATGCCATGGTCCATCCCCACAGCGGAATGTACTTGAAGATAATCAGCCAGATTACAAATGGTACTGACATCACAAGCAGCCAACGCTGTTTCCACAAGATTGCAGGGGTAATTTTCTCTCCTTTTTTCTTTTTCATTTTTTCCTTCGCCATACTCCCCATCCTTTCCGTTGTTTTGTGCGTTTTTATTACGCATTTTCTTTGATTATTTGTGATATTTACATCATATCAAATAAAATCCCCGTTTGATATTGTGTATTTTGTCCACTTATATTGACTTTTTTTATCTTTTTCCACATTTTCAGGTGCTATGGCAGGCATTTTTACTAATTTATATGCGTTTGTTTTTATTTTTTACACCAGCTTACAACTCTACCAATCAGTGTTTTTTTTGTAAAAAAAGCAGGAAAACGTAATGGGGGATTACATTTTAAGAAAAATGTCAGTTTTTTATCCAAATAATCTCCGTTTTCTCTGCTATGATAAACACCATAGAACCAAGAGGGGAAAAACGAGATGAGCCAATACAACATATTAGTCGTAGACGACGACCGGGAAATCGTAAGATCTCTCGGCAAACTATTAGAACTGGAAGGCTACAGGGTAAAAAAAGCCTACAACGGCATGGAGGCACTCGACATCCTCATGACCGAACAGATCCATCTGATCCTGCTCGATGTCATGATGCCCAAAATGAACGGCCTTTCCGCCCTGATGAAAATAAGAGAAAAAAACAACATCCCGATTATCATGCTTTCCGCGAAAACCGAAGAGAGCGATAAAGTCATCGGACTTTCGATGGGCGCCGATGATTACGTGACAAAGCCGTATAATACCGCCGAACTCATGGCACGTGTCAAATCCCAGCTCCGCCGTTACTTTTCCTTAGGCGCCGCAAACGGAACCATGCCAGACCAGGATATCCTGAAAAACGGCGGTCTGCTGCTGAACCGAAACACCAAAGAACTCCTGGTGGACGGCGAACCTGTCCGCCTGACCGCAACCGAGTACAAAATTATGGAGCTTTTGATGGAGCATCCCGGCTATGTATTCTCAGCCGAAGAAATCTACAGCCAGGTCTGGCAGGAGGATGCTTACAGCGTAGAAAATACCGTCATGGTTCATATCCGGCGCATTCGTGAGAAAATCGAAATTACGCCGAAAAATCCAAAATATTTAAAGAACACAAGCAGCACAATATTTACTGTTATTGCAAAGACCAGTGACCGCTTTGCTTTCGCCTCATTCTCACTCTTATTCTCAATATCCATTCCGCAAAAATAGTTTAACAAAATACTGAGTATCATCAGAATGATATAAACCGGTTCGCCCCAGGCATAGAAGATCAGACTGCCTGCAAGCAGCAGGAAATTCTTCCATTGCGGCGGTGCAATATAATAAACTGCCAGCATGATCGGCAGAAATAAAAACAAAAATGTAATACTACTAAATAACATCTGCTCCCCCTTCTACAGACTCTTGTCAAATGCGCTGCGATATTCAGAAGCTTTCGAAGATACTGCAAAAAAGATATATCTTCCACGAATACTTTCCTGTGAGTCCTCTAAAAGCTTCACCTGTTCCGGCAGATAAGAATCAAAATCTTCTATTCTCTGTGCTTTTCTCTGTGCGATCGCATTTGTCACATTTTCTATCTGTGCATCATTTTTCACCTGTATCACCAGAACTTCCGCTGCTGAAATACTGGACGGAGAAGAATAATACAAAACACCCTTGTAGTCCGCACTGTTCAGTCCATAATTTCTCTTGAGCATCTGGTCATCCATCTGCACAAGTTCTTTACTGTCCAATACACTGCTCAGAGCCTTTGATACTTCTGAAAAAGCCCGCTTACTTCCACTTGCATATAGCATCAATATCACAAGATATCCCACGATAATTACTAAAAGTATATATTTCATCGCAGAGATCATTCGCTGTCTTTTCTCTGTCATAGCGTTGCCACCTCCGCCATCTTTTCTGCCCAGATTGGATAGAAATTCGCCTTAAAATGAATTCCATCTTCTTCATAGTATTCGTCTTCTATAATATCTGAATTATCAATGTATCCGATTTGCTTCTTTTCACACATTGCTTCTAGTTTTTCATTGTAATCTGCAATATTTGCAAGTGCCGGCTCCTTCTCTACTGCACTCTCCTGCACCGGAAAAACAGCATTCACAAAAATATGCGCATCCGGCATAGCCTTCTGAATCTTCTTAATCACATCTGAATAATCCTTGATAAACTTGTCTACATCTCCGTTTGTCTTCGTCACATCATTCATCCCATATGCCAGAAAAACAATCTGCGGATCCAGTTGTTTTGCCTGCTCGATCTGATCATCCAGTTCGCTGAAATGAATTCCAATTTTCGCAACAACACTTGATGTATTCAGTACATCATACTCTGTAAAGCTCGCCGCAATGGAATCGCCCATCACAACAGCACCGGAAAAGCGTTCCTTCATGCTTCTTGTATCGGATGAATCTCCTGTTCCATCTTTCTTTTCCAACTGATTAATCTTCTGCTCAATCGTCTTCGCATCTGCAGATTCTTTGCCTTTTATATATGCAATTCCTTCACTGGTGTCGACTGGCTTCTTTGTCAGATTGCTAACACCCTGCACTGCCAGGAGTATCACTGTAATGACCAGCGCACATCCGACCCCGATCCGGATTCCCAGTTTTTGCTTTCTTTTTATTGTTTTCTTCATATATCTATATTCTTTCTGTTTTTTATATACTGTATAGAATCCCATACTGTTTTAATAGTACATTTTTTAGCAATAAAAGTCAACAAATCTGCGCTTGTATCTCGCCATTCCTTTTAGTACAATGATAGGTAGACGATTAAGAACTTAAACAGCTGCGGAGGTATCTGATTTCTATGATTTCACTGACTTTAACAAATGTAAAAAACTTCATGTCTCACCTTCTGTTAAAAGAGACATTTGACAATTTCTCTTTTATTGAAGGAGAGATTATTACGTTTAATACCTTTCGGATTGACGGGTATATACAGAAAGATTTCTTTGATTCCGAAGAAGAGATTCCGGAATATTCTCTTTGGAAAAATCTGCGTGAATTTTGTTTTTCCTTAATTAAGGGAAAGAAAACACCGCTCGGTTTTCATTTTGTCTTCAGCCTGAATTCAAAGAATATTTCCCGTCTGATTGAACAGAAAGAACTGGGACTTAATCCTGCTGACGTGCAGGGACTGTATTTGAATATACGTTACGATGGAACTCATCTCACCTGCGTGACAGGAACTTCCTTCAAGAGTTTTATGATGGATAAGACCCTGGAACGCGAATGGGATGAGATGGTAAAGAAGTTCTTTTTAAAAAAAGAGATTGCATTTGAGTTGATGTAAATTTAAAAATCCATTAGCAATGTGTGCCGCAAGGCGCACATAATAACAGCCGCCTCACGGTCAAATGATCGTGAAGCGGCTGAACTTATTACTGCCAATGATGAGAAACTCATGGAACATGTTTCTCATCATTTTACTTTATTATTTTGTCAGAAGCATCATGATATCATTGCTTCTCTTAACGAATGCTGTCATCTCTTCCGGACTTAATGGCTTATGAGCAAGCATTGCAAGATCATACAGCTGTTTGCAGATGATTGACACGTTCTCGCTGTCTTTGTTCGCTACAAGGAACTGAACAAGTGGATGGTTAGCATTGAGTACCAGTGTTGCCTGGCTTCCGAACATGGATGCATCCATGCCGCCCATACCATACATCTTCATCATCTCCTGCATTCTTCTGTTTTCCTCAGAAAGAACTGCCATAGATGCTACATTCTCATCTTTGAGCTTTTCAACTTTAACATCAAGCTTCTCATTGCCAAGCTCTTTGCGGAAGATTTCAACAAGGCTGTCTGTTGTCTTCTGGAATTCTTCCTTCTCATCTTCTGCAACTTCATCCTTCAGAGAATCATGTACATCTGCATCAATTCTCAAGAACTGAACTTCCTGATGTTTCTGCTCAAGGTATGTGATAAATGCAGAATCAATGTTATGTGTCAGAATGATCGCATCCTGTCCCTGGGCCTTGAACATGTTGATGTACTGGCTCTGCTGTACTTCATCTGTTACATAGAAGATTCTTGTCTTCTCTTCTTCCTTCGCATCTGCGTCCTTAGACTCTTCTGCGTCTGTTTTTGTTTCTTCTGCCTTAGTTTCCTCTGTCTTGGCTGCGTCAGCTTCTTCGCCTTTGGCTTCTTTGATGATATCTTCAAGAGTCATGTATTTATGATCAAGATTCTTGTAAAGCATAGAATTCTTCATTTTCTCGCCGAATTTCTCATCCTTCAGGCAACCGAACTTGATGAATGGACTGATGTCATCCCAATATTTCTCGTAGTTTTCACGGTCTGTCTTGAACATTCCGTTCAACTTGTCAGCAACCTTCTTGGAAATATAATCAGCAACTTTATTTACAAATCCATCATTCTGCAGTGCGCTACGTGATACGTTCAGTGGCAAATCTGGACAGTCGATCACTCCCTTAAGTACCATAAGGAACTCTGGGATTACTTCTTTAATATTATCTGCGATAAATACCTGGTTATTGTAAAGTTTAATCTTTCCTTCGATGGAATCATACTCTGTATTGATCTTCGGGAAGTAAAGGATTCCCTTTAAGTTAAACGGATAATCCATGTTCAGGTGGATCCAGAACAGTGGCTCTTTGTAATCCATGAACACCTTACGGTAGAAATCAATATAATCATCCTTCGTACACTCACTTGGATTCTTTGTCCAAAGCGGATGTGTATCACTGATAGATACCGGACGTCTTACAATTTTTGCTTTTTTCTTCGGTTCGCCCTCTTCGCCTTCCTTTGGCTCTTCTGTGATGTGCTCCACAACAGTATCTGTATCAAGAACATCATCCTCTTCGATTGTGTCATACTCAGGCTCTGCATTTGCCTTGGAAAGGAAGATCTCTGTTGGCATGAAAGAGCAATATCTCTCAAGTACTTCTCTTGCACGATATTCATTTGCAAACTCAAGGCTGTCCTCGTTCAGATACAGTGTAATCTCTGTTCCGACTGTTGTCTTATTTCCTTCCTGCATCTCATACTCTGTACCGCCTTCACTTGCCCAGTGTACCGGTTTCGCACCTTCTTTATAGGAAAGAGTATCAATCTGAACTTCGTCAGCTACCATGAATGCTGAGTAGAATCCAAGACCGAAGTGTCCGATCATATCATCTTCTGTTGTCTTGTCTTTATATTTCTCAAGAAACTGTGTCGCACCTGAAAATGCAATCTGAGTGATATACTCTTCTACTTCTTCAGCTGTCATACCAAGTCCGTTATCGATAAACTTCATTGTCTTCTCTTCCGGGTTGACAATTACTTCAATCTTCGGTTTGTATCCTTCCGGAAGCTCATATTCTCCCATCATATCCAGCTTTTTCAGCTTTGTGATCGCGTCGCATCCGTTGGATACGAGTTCACGGACAAAGATATCATGATCGGAATAAACCCATTTCTTGATAATAGGAAAAATGTTTTCGCTGTCAATTGATAAAGTACCTTTTTTAACTGCCATTTTACTGCACTCCTTTTTATTTATAATCTATCCGTAACTGCTCAGTTACGTTTCTTTTAATATCGGCTGTCAATCAGCTTTTTCGCTGATATCGATAGTATATTTGCCTGCCTAATGGACATTCTAGTACAGCAAAATTTAAAAGTCAATAGAAAATTAGCACTCCTTTCAAAAGAGTGCTAATAATTTCGTTAAAAGTATAAAGTTTTTATGAACTATACTGTTTCCGGCTCCGGATAATCCTCTCCAAATGTCTCAACAGTAACTTTCTTCATTACCTGTTTCTCCAGCGGACGATCACTGTAGTCTGTTGCTGTCTCAGCAATCTTATTCACTACATCCATTCCTTCTGTGATCTTACCAAATGCAGCATAAGCTCCGTCAAGATGTGGTGCTTTCTTGTGCATGATAAAGAACTGGCTTCCTGCTGAATCCGGATGCATTGCACGTGCCATGGAAAGGACTCCGGCATCATGTGCGAGATCATTCGTCACACCATTCTGTGCAAACTCACCTTTGATCGAATATCCCGGTCCGCCCATTCCGGTTCCGTCCGGGCATCCGCCCT
>ERZ834798.1582-NODE-1582-length-19561-cov-5.626884_pt1 | contig 19561 bp, 18 predicted proteins | sample MGYA00519689_ERZ834798 | MGnify/ENA primary metagenome ERZ834798 (study PRJEB31850, sample SAMEA3708761) | human gut metagenome | biome: human gut; feature: human-associated habitat; material: faeces | place: China | collected 2014 ...
GTGAGGAGCGAGTTCAGGACACCGTCATTGCACTTGAATATCTCATCCAGCAGCACAATGTCCGCCTCGGGGATCTTGCCTACTGTCTGGACAACTGGTTCGCTTGGACGCAGCAGCGCTACCGCTTTGCGGTAGGCTGCCAGCTTGTCCGAGGCCCGATCAAGCATAGCAAAGGTGTCCTGGGCATTTTTCATCTGCCCCAGGCCATCTACCGCACACTTCAGATCAAAGCGCAGATTCCGGTATACATCGTCACCCTCCAACGTAGAGTCTGGAATGCTCCCGGGGATAAGGCTTGAAAGGTCAACGCGGCCGAAAAGCTGTTCTTCATCGGTCTGTTTGGAGAGCAGGCGCTCAAACTGCCTCGCGCCGGTGATGTGCTGGCGGAAGAGGTTGATGGCATAGCTCTTGGCCTGGCCCGGATCACCCAGAACGAACAGGTTCTTGCGGGTCAGCAGGGCAATCGCAATCATCTCCACCAGTTCTTCCCGCTCGGCAACGCTGCCGTTCACATCGTCGATCACGTCCAGCATTTTATCTCGCAGGCTCATTTATATATCCTCGCTTTCTTTTAATATCCCTCTCTGGTACTCGGCATAGCATCTGGGACAGGCCGCATCATAGCGGAGGCGGCAGCCTGTCCGCTTGAGCAACGCGGCAAAAAGCCGGGCGCTTCGTTCATCCGCAAAGGAGTAAACGCTCATGTCACAGCCGCCAAGACTGCAAACCTCTGTCACGACCTCCCATGCCGCGGCTTCTTCGTCTGCCGGAGCACACGGAAAGGCACGCAGAGCGCGCAGAGCACCGTCCGGCGTCTGGAGCGCCTTGGCAAAAATATCAGCCACCGCCTCCATTTTCCCGGAAAGGTCTACACCTTCCGCAGGTTGCTCAGCAGATGGCTCCAACATCTCTGGAGCCATGATCACGCTGTCAAGGGTAATATCGTCCATGGTCTTCGGTTCCCCGTACAGCGCTGAGAGCCGGTCCTCCAGTTCGAGCACCATATCCTCCGAGGCGGGAGGATCAAAGGCACAATAGATATCCGGTGTATCGTTTTCCGTTTCATGGTCATCACCGCTGCGGATCTCCATGACCGTGCCGCAAAGGCCGGCATACTCACTTTCATCGTTGGCACAGATGATCCCACCGATGGTGAATACCTTGCCTTCTGTGCAAAAACGCGTGCCGTTTTCCTGTAAGATCATCTCTTTCTGCCCCCTTATGCCGCCATGACCTGCTCATATAGGGAGCTGCCCTCCGAGATATGATTAAGAGAAACCATGTCGCTCTTGCGGTATTCCTTGGGAGCGCCGGTCAGGCCGCACAGGCGGTAAGCCGACTTGCAGTTGAGCAGTTCGTATTTGAGCTGTGCGAAGATATGCTGCTGAAGTGTGCCCTTCTGGGGATCAAAACCGGCCACGGCCCGGATGAGCCGAAGCGCAAGCTGCTGGTACACGTCGTCATACTCCAGCCGAGCCGCCCTCATGAGAGGGCGGTTCTTCCGGATCACGGTATCGATGCACCAAAGATACTTCTCCACAAGGGCATTGCGCTGGGCGATGGTATAGTTGTTGTTCATGTTCATTTCCTTTCTCTGTGATAGGGGTCCAAAGGCGGCAGAAGCCCTTGCCCCAGTCCTCCAGTAACATCTGATGGGTGTAGGCGGGAGAATTGTAGACTGTGTTGCGGCAGTGCTGCAGCTGAACCAGTTTCTTTCCTCCGCTTGGATTTTTCTCGGTCATGTAGTAGGAATCGTTGCAAGTATCACAGTTTCTTTCCGTATTGTTCAATCGGTGTCCTCCCGTTTATTTTTTCTTGCCTCCGCTGCATCAAACGACGGAGCCAGTTCATAGCCGCGCTCCGTTTTATAGAAGAAGGCGGGCCTGAGCCCGTCATCGATCTCTACCACATAATGGCGGTGAACGGCCACATGGAGTGTTTCGGCGTCAGGCGCATCGTTGCAGATCTTGGCAAATTCCTGCGGTGTAAGGTCGGTGTGCAGCTCATAGAGTGGTGCATACCGCCAACCGTCCGGAGAAATATCCATGCCGAGGTCATGACAGAGCATCTCGTGCAGTCTCCACTCATTTTTATTTTTGAAGCAGTAGACTCGCAGTTCACAGGGCTTTTTCCGTTTTGGGCACCAGTCCGGCACATAGATCTTGGGGTCTCTGCGTTTGAATTTACGTGCCCGCTTTCCACCGGTGCAAAAACGCTCCCCCATGTGCATCATGACACCCATCTGCTTTGTGGGGATACTTTTCGTATATTGGAGTTCACATTCACATCCGATACAAGTTTCTTTTCGTAACTGCATTTCTACCTCCTTACTCGGTGAGCGCTTCGCTGCGGTTTTCCAGGTGGTCAAACACACTGTCCACCTTATCGCAGTCAAAGCCCTCAATCATGCCATAGTCCTGACAGAGCGACAGGACCGCTTTGAACAGGCCCTTACCTGCGCTGGCCTCTGCATCGCTCAAATGCACATCTTTGCAGATGGCGTCAAGGCAATCATTTAGGTCGGTACGGGTGTTGGTAAAGCGGCTGTAGCTCGGATTTGGCATTCTCAGTTCATCTTCAGGTTCCAGGAAAAGTGGGCTCTCGATGATCTCATAGCGAGTAAACCAGCCTGCGGCATAGTTGTCGCAATAGGCCTCCCAGAAATCATCACCATATTCCTCGCGATAGAGCTCTTCATCATAGGGGAAGGTCATTTCTTCCTTTTCCATCTCCACCAATTCACGAAGCCGCAGGAGCGCCCGGTCTTTACACAGGAACGTCTCAAGCCCCTCGGGATCAGGGAAATTTCCTTTATCTGCATCCGCCGAGGTATGGACGATCATGAAGGCTGGCCTTGAGTGTTTGTAGCCTTTCAGATAAGGAGAATCGCACCGCTGATGCATCACCCACTTATCGACAACGGGACGGTCCTCCTCGTGGAACATCTCTGCAAACTTGTCGTAATACTCCTCGGGCTGAAGATTCACCTTGAGAGCTCTGTACGCCTGACCGATGCTGTCATCCAGTGCGGAGAGGATCTGCTCCGGCGAGGCTTTGATCTTCGGCGTCTGGCTGATGCAAAGGCGTCCGCCGCATTTTTTGCACCGTCCGACCAAACACAGCCGGTGTCCCTGCACATCTGCAAGCTCCTTATAATCAAGATCCCAGTCAATATCTGTGATGTTCTCTGCAAGATGCGTTACTGTCCGGATCAAATCGCTGTTCTGCCAATCTATGCAGGTACAGAGATCCTCCGTCGTGCGCGAGCAATGATTCTTTTCACACATACTATGCCGCCTCCTTATTCCGTTCTTTTTCACATAAGTCAATGAGCCTTTGGCACCGATCCATTTCAAAGCCTCCAATATGGGCGAGCTGCTCGGATAGGCGCAGCTTCTTCGCCATCCAATGGTAGCCCTGCGTCCGCGTCATGCCGCGCTCCCGCCAAAAGCTGTCAAATATCTGGTGCGTCTCTTTGCGCTTCATGCGGAGAGTTTCATTGGCCAGATTGCCAAGCGGCCGCGTGGTACCCTTAGCCGCCCTCCATGAGGCGGGCGCTGAAAAGAAAGTTTTCCTTGAAAAAGACAATGCTTTTTCCTGTTGTGCCGACGCGGAACTCATCTTCGTCCTTACACATACCCGCGAGCTTCGCCAGCGAGAGAGCGGGAACCAAGAGGCTGATATCTCCGGTGCTCTGGTCGTCTCCCTTGGCTGTTACGATGCACATACCGTCGCTTCCCGCGGCGCGCAGGCCCATACTGGTGAACATCAGGTTGACGCAGCGCAGCAGCGGCTTATCCTTATCCTGAGCCGTGGCAAAAACGGTGTGCTGAGCCATGGCAGGAATGCCGCTGACCTTGACGGTATCCTCGGGGAAGGGTAAGTCTGGCTTGGGGAATGCGCCTCGATCCCACACATCGACCTCATAGCTGGCACCGCCGCTGGCGAGCGTCATACGGCCGCGGTTTTCCTTGCGGCTGATCTCTACCGTGTCCTCCGGGAGCCGCTGGAGCATTTCTGCTAGGGTCCTAGCGGAGTAGACGAGAGCCCCGTCCTCCTGTGCGGAGCAGGGCAGCTGCTCGACGAGGGAAACCTCCAGATTGGTAGAGGTCACGGTGAGCATTTTTCTAGCGCTGTCCGTCTCCAGGAGCACCCCTTTCAGGACGTCCAGCGGAGAGTCCGACGGGGCAATGGCCGTCGCACGCTTGATCGCTGCGAGAAATTCGGCGCGATCCACGGTAATAAGCAAATGATCTCCTCCTTTATGCAGCAAAATCGAAGATCGACAGTTGGTTTTCATCCACCTCTGCCACCTTCGACTTCCGCTTTTTCTTTTCTTCGTTTGTCCTTGCAAGTAACCCCTCGTAGCGTTCCCAAATTGCGGCAGTCTGTTCTGTGCGGACACTGCTCTCGTGGGGCTCGGATACGATCTCTGGGGCAGGCAGGCTTTCCACATCCGTCTCTTCCTGCACGCTCTTTTTGCGATTGGGGTTGATGATTGCCATTTTCTTAAAGGCTGCGGCAATATCCTCTACATTGTCCCGGATACCGGCCGCCAGCTCCTTTGCCATCTGCGAGGTCAGATCCTTCACATCGCTCATGGCAGCAAGTCCCTCTTCACTGAATGTGCCCTCAATAATGCCCGCAACCGCCAACTTGGAGGCCATCAGCTTCATGGCCTTGGCCTGCATGGTGTTCGCGTAGTAGAACATATACACCTCCACCTTGGGCGCCGTCTGATTGATGCGCCAGCTTCTGCGGGAGGCCTGACGCAGGGTAAAGAGATTATAGCCCATGGAGTAGTAGATGATGGTGGTAAAAGCATTGAGGTCAAGGCCCGTCTCCACACAGCGCGGATTTGTGATCAGGACCTGCAGGCCGCTTTTGACCCGCTTGTCCACCCATTCCTCCCGCTTCTCTGTGGGGATCTGCTTTGTCAGGATCTCCGTGCGGTATCCATTCTCCCGCATCAGCTTTTGCTGAGAGTCCGTCCGCGTCCAGCTGGTGTAGATCAATACCCGTTCGCCATCTTCCACCTTTTGCTGCACCAGATTCAATATTGCTTCTTCTTTTGGCAGAAGCGTTGAAAAGTCACCGCAGTTTTCCGGCTCTACGAGGGTCGAGCCATCAATGGGATGGACAATCTCCGGCTGGTCGTAGGGTTGATCCGGGTAGACCGTGAGCAGATTGAGATAAGCAGAGAGGATCTTCTGCGCGATTCCTGTACCTGAACGGAGTATCTTTTGCAGTATGTTCTCCGCTTTCTCATAGGCTTTGCGGACATTCTCAGGCATCTCCAGCGCTATCGGGATTTCCTCATAGCTCGGCAGATCCTTGTTCATATCCGTAAGGGACAAAAAGGCCGCATACTCCAGCAGGAAGCGGGAAAACACCAGCGGTGAGACGCCGGGGAGCAGCCGCGACTTTGTTTTCCGCTTGTTGGCGCGCCGGTTGGAATTGTACTCGGCGTCCTCAATCTCATAGGTGTTTTCTACGACACCATACTCCGCATCAAAATCACGAGGCTTGCGATACAGCTTATCATCTCTAAGCATGAGCCCGGGGACGATGCGGTAGAGCAAATGAAAGATACCCGAGGAGTACCCATTGATCAGCGTCGCAGTCATTCCAACAAACAGCTTGGAAACACCGTATAGTTCTGCCATGGCGTCGCCCTGACCGCTGGCGTTGTTGTATTCGTGGAGCTCATCGCAGAGGAAACCGCTGATTTTTCCACGCAATTTCTTCTTGATATAGGTACTGAGCGGATAGCGCCGCTGTGCGCCGCGGACAGGATAGTAGCCATCCGGGTCCTCAGCGATCTTCATAAGCTGGTCAATGACCTTCTCATTTTTTGTCCGCTTGAGATGTGCGTCCGCTCCGTAGCGGTGTACCCAGCCATATTCGCCGATCTTGACCCACTCGGTCCGCTTACTCGGATTGACAGCAGACCATAGCGGCGTGCCGCAATGAGAGCAGACATGATTTACCATGTTCTCTTTGCGAAAGAAAAACTGGTCTGCCGGCACGGTATAGCTGATCCCATCCTCGCTGATATCCATTTCGATGACCGCATCGCAGTCCGGGCAAAGAAATGCACGCCGACGTCTGTTCCACCGCACGGCGGGGCCGCGCATATAACGCCACCAGCCTGACCGGTAATAGCATTGGACTCAGCAGCATACTTGGTAATCTGAATTTGACCAGTAACAGCAGTATTCTCCCACTCGATGGTGCTGGTTTTGCCAGCTTCCACATAAACGGTTTTATACTGCTTGTCAAGGATATAACCGTCCGCCGCTTCCAGTTCACGGATATAGTATTTTCCTGCGGCCAGTTCTTTATCAACATGGGCATATCCGTCCTGATCCGTTGTGACCTCCATGATGGGGTTCCTGCCGGAATCGTAGATAACGAAGGTAACGCCATAGATGCCATCGCCGGTGTTGGCGTCGATCTTGTGGATGAGGATGGAACAGGCCTTGCGATTGGTGATCTCCAGCGTCGCGGTCTGACCGTCCTTGACTTCAATACGGTGCTGTGTAGTATCCAGCAGGTAGCCGGACGCAGCCTCCAATTCCGTCACGGTGTACCAGCCGCTTTCAGCTTCGGGGAGATAGATGACGCCATCGCTGTCCGTTGTATAGGCACCGATGATCTCACCATTCATCTTGCGGATCTCGAACTTGACATTGCCAATTCGCTCACCAGTGTCTTCGTCGGACTTGATGATCTGCAACCCGCCCGCAGGCGTGTTGTAAAAATAAAGCGTCTGCGTATCGTTGGGGTTGACAACCACGGTCTGCGTGCGGGTATTTTCATCGATGGCATAGCCTGGGATCGTCTGTACCTCCGTCGCTACTATGGTGCCGGAGATGCCGGAAATGGAGATTTTTCCTTCTTTATCCGTCCAGTACAGGCCGGTGGAGGACAGCGTGCCGCCCTCGGCATCTACATACGAGCCATCTGCGTAGGTGATCTTAAACTCGACACCTTCCAGCGGCTCCTTTGTAACGGAGTCCTGCTTTACGATGATGAGATTGCCCTTGGGCTGATTCCTAAATTCAAGCGTGGTGACTTCGTTGGATTTGACCTTGACGGTCTGCGGGGTATCATCGAGAATGTACCCCGCCTTCGCACGGGTTTCCTTGATGACAAGCGTTGTGCCGGGGGCGATGTCCGTAATGGTGAACGTGCCTGCGCTGTCCGTCACGAACTTGCCGTTGGCATTGCCGACGAGATTGCCGTCGGAATCCGTGACAAGGAACTCCACGTCAGAGATGGGGGCGTTCGTCACAGCGTCAACCTTTTTCACAAGCACGCCGCCCTTGGGCTGGTTGCGGAACTCCAGCGTCATCACGGCATTGCGCTTGATTTTGATGCTCTGCGGGGTATCGTCCAGAATGTAGCCGTCTTTTGCCCGCACCTCACGGGCGATGACCGTCATGCCGGGGGTCAGGCCGTCAATGCGGATGGTGCCCGCGCTATCGGTCACATACTTTCCGTTGGCGTTGCCGATCACGCTGCCATCCGAATCGGTGATGAAGAACTCCACATCGGAAATGGGGGCGCCGGTCACGGCGTCCTTTTTGACAATGAGCAAAGAACCCATCTTATCGTTGCCAAAAGTCACGGTAATGACGTCCTGATCCTTACCGGAGAGATAGACCGTTTCCGTGGCGTCGGTGATCACATACCCGTCCGGCGCGGAGATCTCTTCGCAGACATAAGTGCCTGCGGCGAGGCCCGTTAAAATGGCGGTCCCGTTTTGCGAGGTTTTGATCTCTCCGACTACGGTACCGCCTGTGCCGGAGGTGCCGCCAAGGTAGCGGATGCGGAACCATGCGCCCTCCAACGGCTGGCCGCTCTCGCTGTCCACCTTGCGGATGATGATGGCGGAAAGGGGCGTGTTCTCGAAGGTCAGGACTTTGCTCTCGCCACCGGAGATGAAGCATTCCTGCGTGGCAGGCTCCTTGATGGCGTACCCGGACGCCGGCTCCAATTCCGTTACCTTGTACCAGCCATCCTTGATCTCAGGGAGAATGATTTTTCCGCTTGCATCGGAAAAATAGGTGCCGAGGTCGTTGAGCTCGCCGGTGTCGGTGTGGTTGCTGCCATACCAGATCTGGAACTTAGCGCCCTTGATGGGATCGCCGGTGACACTGTCCACCTTGCGGATCTCCAAGCTGGGCTTGAGGGCGTTGAAGAAGGTGGCGGTAGAGGTTTCGCCGGGCTTCAATGCCACTTCCTGGGGGATGGGGCAGAGAATGACATGGCCGGGAACATTGATCTCCGTTACTTTGAATGTGCCAACAGGAACAGAGTCGAGGAAAATCCGCCCATGGTTATCGGTCGTGGCGCTGGTAGAAAAGCTGCCGTCGATCTGCTCGATACGGTAGGTCACGCCCTCGATAGGCTCACCATTGGCGATGTTTTTCTTGATGATCTCAAGACCCGGCTTTTCATAGTCCACAAAGGTGACCTCGCTGGTCTTGCCGGGACGCAGCGCCACGGTCTGCTCGGTATTGGTTACGATGTACGGCTCGGGAACGGATTCCTCACGCACAACATAGACACCGGCAGGAATGGCCGAGAGCGTTGCGGAACCGTCTGTGCCGGTCGTGACGGAGGTGGAATAACTCCCTGTGACAGATTTTACCGAGAACACCGCGCCCGCGATAGGCTTACCGCTCATGGCGTCGCGCTTGATGATCTTCATATCGGGCTTTTCGTAGTTGACCGCCGCGACGGTGTATTCGCGGTCACCTTCGGAAACATCTACATAAACGCTTTTGGGCGTAGGATCGACGCAATAGCCGTCCGGTGCGGATGTCTCGACAAAGCTCCAAAGGCCGGTGGCGGCGTTCTCAATATGAATCTCACCATTTCCGTCCGTCACGTCGCTGCCGACGATCTGGCCGTTGAAATAGATGCTGAAACGTGCACCGGCGAGGCCAGTTGTGGTACCGCCAGCAGTCTTTTTCAGCACGATCTTGCCCGTGCCACCCGCAGGCTGCTCGGGCTGGTCAGGCGCAGGCTCGCCCGTCACGAGCTTGCGCGGTCCATAGTAGTTGAAGAATGACTGATTTTTGCGGTTGCTGGAGATCGCATACACCGCCCATCTTGCACTCTCATCCTCCACGATGGTTGCGGCAATGCCCTGCGCAGCGTACTCCTCGATCTGACGCTGGAACTCGGCATCCTCAGCTGCTTTCTTTGCAAGAAGAGAGTCGATAAGACTCAGATACAGCTCGTAGGTGTCGGCGTTGGCGTAGCCGCCCGCGTCGCCATCTCCGCCGGGTTCGCCCTTATAGGACTGATTCTCCCAAACATAGGTCTGTACGGCCATAAAAAGCTGGCCGACGTTGGATTCCTTGCAGTCGTTGAGGTAGGTCATCATCCATTTGACATTCTCAACGGTCGCGGCATCCATCTCGCTGAGGCCGCTGTTTGTGAGCGCCGACTGCAATACGGCATCTGCGTCCGCGCCGGTACCGGACGTCCATGTGAAGGAATTCAGGTACGAAGGCGTTGCGTAATGATAGCCGAGGCCGCTATCCATGCAGTACACGAGCTTACCGTCCACGAGCGGGGGACGGTAGCTGTACGGGGTACCGTTGGCGAGCAGGCGGGTGCTCCAGTAGTTCTGGTTCTTTGTGATCGTGATGCCTTTGCCTGTGCTGGATGCAGCGAATGCTGTGGTTGGAAACAGGCTGAGAATTGTCATAATCAGCAAGAATGCTGAGACAAGTCTGGTTTTGATTGATTTCATAAGAGATCTCCTTCATTTGTAACACAAGAAAAGCAGGTCGAGTTTCCTCAACCTGCTTCGTTGAATGATTCACTTTTCGAACTGACCATTTTCGAATGGATTGATCCACCGCAGAGGCAATCATTGATCAGCCTATTGCGGGAACGTCCACCCATGTGACCTCGCATCCGTCTACGAGGAAGACCTGCACACAGTACCAAGACGCCAAGCCATTACTGTCCGTACCACGCGCTAAACCAACGCCAATCTCGCCGTAGCGAACATTCAGCATGTTATCCGCATGGCCCTTGGAATTCGACCAAAGATTGACGACGGCATCAGATAAAGTCTTGTGCTGTTGTTCGAGGTACAGTTCTGTGATGCAGTGGATGTTTTCGCCGGTGCGCCGGCTATCTGTAACGGTATTGCTTCTGCGTCCATCGGGGCGAGTGTGAGAATAGGCACCACTTGCCGCCATCTCATCCGCGCGGACTTGAGCCGCATCCATCAGAAGGCTATTAACCTCCAATACAGCAACTCCCTTATTATGCCGCAGGGTGTTGGTACGGGTAACGACATCCTTCTTTATGGCATCAACATCAGTCTGGTGGAGCTGGCCACTTGTCTTCTCGCCCTCTTGCTTTGTAGGCGCAATCCCAGTATAGGGCTTGTCCGATTCGACCCGGACGCATTTGGCAGTATCATCCCAAAAGACGTTAAAACCGACAGCCTGGCCAATATCACGCAATTTCACATAATTGTGGCCGTTGATCACATACGCCTCCATGGGGGTAAGCGTGCCATCCACAAAAATCTGATTGTTGCTGAGATCGGCAAGAATGCCGGAAGCGTATGCAACGCTGCCGCCAAACATGACTGCGCCGACAACCATGCCGGAAAGGAATGAAATGAAACGCTTTTTCATGTGAGTCACCTCGTAGAAGATAGTTTTCCAGCCACTCTCTACGCGTGTTCTTCAGCCGACTTTCTGATTCGAGCAGGCTGCGATGCCTGCCATGAGGATATCCGCTTTGGAGAGCCTGTGTTCACTCAAAAGCTGGCGCATCTCCTCATAAGCGGAACGCGGCAGAAGCATATGGACGGTTACGGTAGCTTCTGCGGGAATGGATCGGGTGCGATTCTCACGATTGCGAGGCTTTTTACTATTCATGGTTTTCCTCCAATGGTTTATCGAATCTCTACAGCCTGCACACACAGACGCAGAGAGGGCTGGTTAGCAATACAGGTGATCAGGGTGATGCGATTATCTCCCATCTCATTGAGGTAAGAGAAATCGGTGTAGGAGATCGCACCAACGAAGGTCACTTTGTAGGTCTTCGTGCCGATTGCGGTCTTGTACTTAACAATGTCCCCAACCTTCACATTCTTCAGCTTTCCGAAGTATGGATGATTCCCTCTGTTGTGGCCGAACAAGCCAACATTCCCGGTGTAGAGGCCGGAAGAAGTGTAATGACCGGCGCCTTTGGACATGGAACTGTCGGTGGCGCCTTCATACACTTTGCAATTCAGCCCGACACGTTCAATGGAGACTTGGCCGATACTGCCATCGCTCTGCTTGAGATCGTTCAAGGTGACAGAGGGTTCATACGGCATCTCGATCGTACCACCGCCGGAGATGATGCTGGAACTACCGAAGTCGGACTCCGGGTACTGCGTATTCGAGCTGCTCCCGCCAAAGCCGTACTGTGTGTTGCCATTCAGGTAGGGATTATTGAGGGAGCTTTCCAGGAATTCCTGACTGAGTCCGTATTGGATCTCAGGGATGTCGTAATCGATCTGATTGCGTGAGCCGTAACGATACTCAGCGTCGTAGAGATCCTCGTAGTTCGTGCTGCCGTAATAGACAGGGTCAGGAGAGGTTTTGAAGGAATAGTCTGCGGCACTAGCGAAAGTCACCATGCCGAGTGCCATACTCAGCGCACAGCACAGGGTCAAAAGTCGATTGAGCTTCATATTAAGGTTCCTCCTCATAATTGGATTCACCTTCCTGAGAGCCAATATCGACTTTGAACCAGTACGAACCGTTGACCTCACCAACGGTGTGCTCGACAGTATTGTCATAGCAACGGATGGCGATGGTCTGGCCGAAGAGCTTCTTTGCGACTGCCTGATCCACTTCGATTGCGATCACACCTTCAGGAATATCCTTCAAGCGGTCAATACGCAGCTCGGGATTCTTGGCCTTCAGATGAAGCCGGCCGCATTTTTCATATTCGTTGCCTTTGCCTGTTGCTTTGTAGACTGTAGTATTCTTACGAAGCGCGAGGCCGAGGAACAACAGTGCGGCCAAAAGGGCGGTTCCGCCGATAATGGAGATCACCAAGACCGCACCTTTGAAGGTGGGTTCCGCTTTCGTCGGTTCAATCTTGGTGCCCAGGTAGGTTACGGTATAGAGAATGCTGGAAATACCAGAGGATACGACAGTGCCTTTGTATTCGGCGGTCGTAATATAGCCAGTTGCGACGGTAGAACTGGCAGAGCCCGAATAGGTGGCTACCGCAGAGTAAGTTGCCGGGACGAGCTCATCGCCGACCAGAGCAGTACTCTCAACGCTCCAAGTTACATTGGAGAGGCTCAAAGTTCTGCCATTCTTCTCTACGGTCTTATCGATGTAGGAAGAATCATTTCGGTCGAGGCCGGTGTAGTTCTTTGTCGCTGTCACAGTATAGGAACTGCGCTTATAGCCGGCTGCCTCCGTTTTGAGAGTGCTATGATCGAGCGAAAGTGTGCCGGAGGAGACTCCGTCATCGTACTCGATCGTAGGTTTCAGCTCAGCAAGGATATCTTCGAGGTTCTTACTTGCGGTTGTGACAGTGACAACCTCGGTATGTGCGTTCTCTTCCTGGTAGCGCTGCTCTTCTTTGACAATATCGCTCATAGAATACAGGAATCCGTCATACTCGAAGTCGTCTTCATACAGGTCGGAGGGATCCTGATCCGGAAGAAGCGTATAGGTCTTGATGGCAAGCTGCTGGCCGTTCAAATTCTGGTAGGTGACATCGTCCGGAATGTACGATGTCGCGCTCGCTCCCATCGTCATGGATACTGCGACGACAAGAATGAGCATCAATGATGTGATTCGCTTTTTCATGGTTTTAACCCTTTCATAATTTGAGGCGTTACGCGACCGGGTCGGTCGGATACTCACCTGTAGTAAGGCGGCCTTTGCCGCGCTTGTACTCGCTGATGCATTCTTTCAGCATGGTAAGGAGGTCTTCATAGGTCAAGCTCATCGATAGCCAAAGACATTGCCGGTACATATAGATCATGCTGTCATCCGCCAGGAAGACGGAATGCCAACCTGTGACCGACACCAGATTCAGCTCATTCGCAATGCTGTGCATCTGTTCCGCGTTGATATCTGCGAGCAGAAGTTTGTCTGCAACTATGATGGATAGGATGGGATAGCTTCGGATCATGGAGACAAGGACGATGCATTCGATATCATCGTCCTTGTGGATGGCAACGTATGTGTCACCATGCTGCTCCACGATATTGAGGCATGACCGAATGACCTCCCTGCAGTGTTCATCGATCGCATCGCGGCTGCTGGGAGAATAGTTCATGTTGGGTTACCTCAATCTGGTATGGCGCTTAATGATTCTGGTGATAAATCCAAGCGCAATACCGTTTTCTTCATCGACCCTTGTGACGCGGAAGCTGACCGTATCCAATCTGCTGGGCATGTCGATGGAGCGATACAGCTTCGTTTTGGCATTGACACCCGCTTGAAGACGGACGAAGAAAACGCGGTCTTTCACACCGGTAACAACGCCGAAGTAGTTGGAGTTGGGGACGATCTTCTCCAAGGCTGCCCGATCCGGGTTTTCAGAGGCGTCCTTGATTGAGAGGTTGACTGCGTAAGTGTCACGCTGCTCGTTGTATGTCACATCGAGAACTCTTGCGACAACCAGATCGCCTGTGGAGTGGAGATCCGCAATATCGGAAAACCATTCCCAGGACACGTTGCGTGCGTAAATTTCCGTATCAACGCCGCACGCTTCTACCATCATCGTGTTATTTCCAACGGTAAGGACTCGGCATGCCATAAGGATGCCGGGCTTCACACGCCCTGAAGCGTAGTAGCGCTTTTGCCGTTGCAACATGGCAGCTTTACGGGACCCGATTGCAACGCGCTCTTTGAAATCGACACCAGCTGGGATAAAGTCGATCGTAGCGCCAAGCATCCGCCCAATTTGGACTCGGACACTTCGAGGGATCGGTTCATCTTCTGGCCATTCGATCAGAGTCATCTCGCGAACGGGGATTTTGACACAGAGACCCTCGAAATCAATGGGAACGATCGGCATGCCATTTTCGGTATAGGTCATCCCTGCGCTTACGATTCCAGTCAGGATCTGCTGTCTTCGCACTGCGCCAGCAAGATAGCCCCATTTCGCTTCTTCACTATCCTCGCGTGTGACGCCACGTTCCAGATCATTCAGTTCAAGAAGATCCTCACTACCCTGACGGCGTGGCATCTGTGCAGGGGCCTTTTCAACAGGGATGGTTTCCTGAGCGGTCTCTTCAACGGCTTCAGTAACTTTCTTCTTAGGCATTTTTCTTCTCCTTTCCTAGAAGAGTTCATCCGCATTCACGACCTTGCGAGTTGTGCTGCGTGGTGGCTTCCCAGGTGGTTTCTTCTGGAAACCAACATTAGCTTTTTCTGCGGGTATGGCCGCGGTTACGGATGGTGAAGATACACCGCTGGCAGATACAGAGGAAGCCTGACTGCTTTTCCAGTCAGGCTCGTGTAAGATTGCCTTGCGGCTCTTCAGTTTTTTATAGTCCGGATGCAGGGAGTAGTCAAAGCGCTTGGCTCGCATGACTTTCTGACCTCTTATGAAAATCAGGACCTGATCCGGGGGTAAACGCAAGACCTCATCAGGGGTAAGCAATGGGCGCCGGCCAAGTGAGTTGGTCTTACGGAATCTTGGGGTATAATCGGTAATGTGCATGGTGTTGAGTTCCCGCATCGTACCTTCCACTTCGACTGATGCTGTTCCAATGCGGTCGCTGAAGTACTCAGCGGTCAGCATATCTGTGCATCCGAGAAAAACCGTGCTGTCACAGGCGCCGAGGATCTCTTGCCATTGATCGTCTGGGTATCGGTTGCGCATCTGGCCGACATTTTGGAAAAAGACGGCAACGGAGCAACCTCTTGAACGGATGGTAGAGCATTTTTTAGTGAAATCGGGGATAAGGCAGCAGTTGGGAAACTCATCAAGGATGAATTTTACCTTTGGGTGCAGCATCCCGCCCTCACAGTAAGCATCGGCATAGCGGATCAGACGAATGAACAGGAAGCTAAAAAACAAGGAGCTGAGGAAATCATAAGTGCTATCCTGATCGGAGACGATGCAGAAATATGCGCACTTTTGTTTACCGGGCAGCTCCAGGTCGATCTCATTGTAGGAGGTGATATTCCGCACCTGCTGGGCTTGCAGAACTGCCAGCTTGCTTCCGAGGCCGATGATAACACTCGTGCGAACGGTTTCGCTCGATTGCCTGAAGATTGCGTAGGGCGCAGATGCAGGTGATGGAGGAAGCAGCTCTCCCGTATATTGGTTCGCGTGCTCGTGGCTAATGCTGGCCATCATATCAGATAAGCCCTTTTCGGTTTGAGTATAGAGAAGGTCATACACCGTCGCGATGTTCCGCTTTTCCGGAGGCATCTCCAACGCAACATAGAGAACAAGCGCTTTTAGAAGGTTGAGTTCTGCGTTGTACCAGAACGCGTCTTTCGAATCACCGCTAGTGTTCTGGAGTACAATGTCGGCAAAGGTCTGGGCCATGAGCTCACTTGATCCGACTTCACCAAGACAGTTCCAGGAGTCGCTATGATCCATTTCAACAAGGTTGAAGACTTTGACAATATATCCGTTCTCACGGAGATACTCGCCCATGGATTCATATAGTTCGGATTTTGGATCAGTCAGGATCACGCTCTCACCACGCTTGACCGCTTGCAAAACGAGGTTTCGTGAGATGGCTCTGGATTTTCCCGTACCGGAAGATCCGCATACGGCAAGATTTGCGTTGAGACGGGTATCCTTTGGAAGCGTCAGGACTTGACCATCCGGGAGCATCCCAAGGATGTCTTGGCTGGTCCTTTTTGCACTCGTCACCTCAAAGCATGCAGATGCCTCTTTGGGTGACATGAAGCTTGCCGTTCCGTAGCTTCCAGAATTCGATACGGTCAGATTGCGATCAGAGTCTGTCACACCATTTTGGCCCCATCCAATTCGGAGTCCAAATACACAGAGTACGGCAATGCCAAGGACTACAACCCCAATGGCAATGAGTCCTTCTGGAAAGTGAAACAGCGCTCGAACCACTTCGCTGATCTGCGAGGATGGAAGCCCTGGCGAAGTACGATAGTCACTACCCGCCGCTTTCCAAGCATTGATGTTAATAATGAATTGCGCAATGATACCAGCAGCGTAAAGCACGCAAGGAATCAGGACGGCAAGGCTAAGTGCTATTTTCAGTTTTCTTTTATCCATAATCTAATCTGCTTTCTAACGGACGTACCTCAATGGCCGGCCCCACAATTCTCTGGATAACCTGCGTCTGATAGTCTAAACAGAGCATGATCGGGCTACCTCGAAAACCTTCCGGCATCGGGTGGATATCCGATAGCATGAGTAGGTCACATTGGTAGTTCAAAAGAACAGGCCTGTCGAGCGAGGTCTCGATTGCGTCATATTCGCGGGTAGGGATTCGTGGTGGGTGGAAAGGTGATAATGCGGCACGATTGATTTCCATCGCCAGTTCATCGTGGAGAATGAGCTTCAGGAGAGTGTCACCTTCCTTGTTATTGGTAAGGAACAGACATTGAGCAAAGAAAGTCGAAACGACGAAGTACTTGTTCCCAAATGGCTTTGCTCCATGACAGAGGCGCTGTGCCACACTCATGGTGGATCCGATGACGATCTGGTGGATTGACGTGATACCGAAACCTCTTGCGAGCAGAAGGCTTTTCACAGCGGCAGCATAGTTCTCCTCGCTATTCTTCATCCAGTACATTCTTGTGCTACCTGTGAAGTAAAGAAAGAAGCAACACCGCCCTTTGACGATAATACCGATCGTGCGTGAGCTCTTGGATACTGACTCCGGGGAGTACTCCTCGATGGCGACACGCAACTCGTGTGCGGCGTAGTAATAGATTTTGTTGGGATCCGGCACGACCGCATTCGTCGCTCTTTTGGCAGGCGACATGAGAGATGGCTTTTGAGAGATGAGGAGCATCGCTCCGGCCGCGTTAGACATAACCGTACCAATAGCAATTGCGTGAAGCCGCAGGATTTTGTCGATCCAACCAGGGTAAATGCGCTCAGAGCTATTGACTCTTGAATAGATCATGGACACCGCTTCCGGATCCCTCTGTGCAACATACTCGAAACCCTTCTGCGTCAAGCTCATTGAACGAATCACATGGCGCTTATGCTTCTTCCGATATAGCCGCACATAGCCTTCCCGAATCGCACGATACATGACCCTGCGATTCCATTCAGCGCCGCCACCGATCCGCACCGCCAGCTGCGTCGGAAACTCGATACAGTATCCAACAAACCAGAGCAATTCGAGTAAGCGATCATTCTTACATGTAATCATAGACACTCCAATCAAATCAGCAGCAAGGCTGCCAACAGGCTGCCAGAGGCTGCATCATAAAGCTACTCACAAAAGAGCAAAACTGACCAAGCAAAAAACACCCAGACAGAATTTGTATTGCCTAACACTACCTATTTCTGCGCTCCCTGAGTGGGGACAGCTCGTATGCACGAAATCACTACCAATTTCTGCCCATCACTCAGAGCAGGTTTTGGTAGTTGTTTTAATGTGATTTTTAGCCCAGGATGAAAGCGTTTCAGGTCTCATCAGGTAGAACTCTGCGCTGTCCCGATCAGACATCCTCGTAGCCTGGAGGACCGTGCATAGGAGACCGCTATCATTGGTCAGTAGCATCGATTCAATGACATCTAAATACCGCTTGGTTTCAATGTTGTCATAGTCACGAATGCGCCTTTTTCCAAGAGCAGCATCATAGTTATGAACAATGCAGATGGCGCAGCTACCAAAGCGCTCCATTGGGTTCTCTTTGAGATAGTCCATAATCGCGTACCGAAGTGGCCGAGTCAAAAATGCTTGATTATCTCTCTGGTTCCTTTTCGGAAGAATCGCTGGAACAGAGATCTTGAGCCAATCATGAGTCTCCTCGACCTTAATCCCCAGCAGATCCGCCACCTCACAATAGAATGGCGCCGTATCATCACGAACTGTTCTGGCGGTCAGATTTCTCAGAGTAACCGAGGATACTTCTGCCGATCTAACCAGACTAAAGAGTTTTTGCTGGGGGTTATACTGATCCATACGCTCTAAGTCGCTAGCGACCTGAAAGAGTTCGTGGCTGATACCATCAAAATCAGAAGCCACTTGGCGCATGACTTGAATGTACTTGGGGTTATCCATATCACACCTCATAGTTTGTAGATTTGCTCTACGCCGTCAGAACCAGTCAGGACTCCATAATCGTTATCATCTCTGGGAATCAGCTCATCCAGGGACTTCATATCATCTACGACAATCAAACGAACGGACGCCTCTGGCACGAGTGTGCGAGAGGCGTTGATCGATGGGATATTGCGTTGGCTACCGGAAATCAGATCATAATCCTTATCGGCTGAAGAGAATGAGATAATTGCCGGAGGCTCACTCGCACAAAAATCCAGCACATGATCTCTCATCTGGATGAATGCCCAGAAAGCCATGATGGCTTCCTGCGTCTTCCCGTGATCTAATGAGTATCGACTTGTTGCGAGGAATTGGCCATCCGGCGAGAAATAGGCCAGACCCTCTTGCCGGAGACGTGCGAGGATCTGGCCATAGGAACGATTGCTCATATGATCGAAGAGCAACCGCATTTGTCGCTGTTCAACGACACCGAAGATGGTCAGCAGCCGAATCATAAAGGCAACTTCCCTCCTTCGAACGGTATTGGAAAACTTCATTATGCTCTCCTTTGTGTAGAGATAGGAAACCGCATAGTGTAAAGGAAAACCGCAATTACGCTTAGTGTAGAGCTAATGTAAACATGACCTTTGCTGTGTTTTCATTCGACAACATTATGTGTATTTTGGGCGATCTTTTCCTTGAGAATCTGGTTGAGTTCCATGCGGTCGGTTGTAATCAGCTGTTTCTCCAAGGGGGATGCCTTGAACGAAACTGTGATGTGGTTGGAGTTTGTGGAGATCAGTCCTTGGCCGCGTTCAAAACGAGTGATCGACATGATCTCTGCATCAGATAAGTGGAGAATGTGCTGGACGCGCTGCGCCTCATCATTTTCCAAGTTCAAAATGATTTTGGTCTTTGCAACATTTAAGATACCTTTGCCGAACCGGCTTCGATCAAGGTCGCCAATATCCTGGGTGGCAGCAATGGCCGCACCGCCGTAGCCACGAATGATCTTGAAAATCTCTTGAACCCACTCGCCTGCAAGGGCCTTGGTGTTGTTTGGGTTATTGGTATCATCGTCTCCAATAAGTTCCCATGCTTCATCAATGAAGATCGCCTTTTCTTTTGTGCGGTCTTCTTTGGCTTTATCCCAGACGTAGTCGAGTGCGACAAACATACCTACAGGCAGAAGCTCGCCCGTTAACTCGGAAATATCAAGGACTGTGTAGAGATTGTCGAGCTGGACATTTGTGTGCTGATTGAAGGTTTTGGCGGATCCATTCACGAGACGATTCAGAATATTACCCATCCGCCTCGTCTCGGGAGATTCCA
>ERZ834798.1593-NODE-1593-length-19475-cov-2.981771_pt1 | contig 19475 bp, 16 predicted proteins | sample MGYA00519689_ERZ834798 | MGnify/ENA primary metagenome ERZ834798 (study PRJEB31850, sample SAMEA3708761) | human gut metagenome | biome: human gut; feature: human-associated habitat; material: faeces | place: China | collected 2014 ...
ATCGACAACATCAAGGGTGTTCTGATTTTTCTGGTGGTTCTGGGACACATGCTAGGCTATTTGCAGGAAACCCATTCTGCCTTTGCCACAGGCGTGAGAACCTTTATCTATTTTTTCCACATGCCGGGGTTTATCTTCATGTCGGGCTATCTGGCAAAGGGCTTTCTCACAAAGGAATATAAGGCGGAAAAGCTGCTCTCCTTCGCATGGCTCTATCTTCTGTTCAAGGATGCCATCGAGCTGGTACATTTCATCTTTGAGCGACCATATTTTGAAACGGCACACCACCCTGCCGTCTGGACTCTCATTGTTCTGCTGTTTTGCGGCGGCATTTGGCTGCTCTCTTTTGCGTACAGTAAATCCGCGCTGTTCCGAAAAGCATTTATTCTTAGCGTTCTGATTTTCTCTCTTCTGAAAATCAATATGCTGACAGTTGGGGCGGCACCGTGGTATCTGCTTTCTTTAATCTGGTGGCATATTTTTCTTTATCTGACAAAAAATATGAAACCGAAATATGTCCTCATCGGAGCAGTCCTTCTGGCGGCAGTCATCCATTATCAGGAGCCGGTCGGGAAATTTTTAAGCCTTTCCCGCACCATTCACTTTCTGCCCTTCTTCCTCATGGGGTATTACATCAAGAAGGAGCAGTTTCAGGCAGTCATCAACAATGCGAAATGCAGAAAAGCATTGCCTGCCGTTCTGCTGCTTTCCGCCTGCGTGCTGATTCCCTATGGACGAGGGGTACAGAAATATCTGGGGGTATTCTTCTTCGGGATTGCCCCCTATGCACAGCTGAAAAGTCAGCTGTTTCCCTTTGCACCGCTCATCTGTATCCTCTGGATGGCGGTGGTTGTGCTGATGCTCTTTGGTCTGTTTATCCTTTGCCCGAAAAAGGAAACCTTCCTCTGCCAATTCGGGAAAAATACCATCGGTATTTATATCCTGCACCGCCTGTTTAAGGATTTCCTCATTTACGGCGGCTTTTATGAGCTGCTCAGTGCAAATGGCTATCTTGCCGTTCTGGAGGTTATGGTTGTTTCCCTTCTGCTGACCTTCCTTTTCGGGACAGCCTTCTGGGCGGATATCATCAAAAAGCTGAGTCGGGTTTCCGTCCGTAAGCTATATTCCTAAATCTGATTCTTTTGCTGAACAGAAATTTTTCTCTGTTCAGCATTTTTTTGCATAAAAAAGACTGCTGCACAAAAAAGTACAACAGCCTTTATATTTTTTATTCGTTTATTTCTGCATGGGCATATTCCATGCCTTATGGTCCGTATGCAGCAGATGGTGTGCTGTCTCTCCCAAGGGTTCGCCCAGATATTCATGATACAATGCCTGTACCTCAGGATTTTCATGAGCGAAACGCATCGGATTTTCCGCATCAAGGGTATAAAGCCGTTCCCCTCTCACGCCGTAAAGCTCCTCATCCTCTGCGGAGATAGGCTGACCGCCGCCGCCGACACAGCCGCCGGGACAAGCCATGACCTCTACAAAATCATACTGCACCTTGCCCTCCTTCAGCCGTTCAATCAGCTTACGCGCATTGCCCAGACCACTGACAACCGCACAGCGCACAGGAATTCCCGCAACGGTATAGGTTGCCTCTCTCAGTCCGGGGCCTGTCCGCACCTCACTGAAGGCATCCGGATTCGGATTTTCGCCCGTCAGCACATACGCCGCAGTACGCAGAGCCGCTTCCATAACGCCGCCGGTTGCACCGAAGATCACGCCTGCACCGGTATGTGTTCCCATAGGGGAATCCAGTGCTTCCTCCTCGATGAAATGCGGGTCCAGATGGTCTGCACGCATCATACGCACCAGCTCCCTTGTTGTCAGCACGATATCCACATCCGCACCACTTTCACCACGCATGGTCGGCAAATCTGCTTCCGCCTTCTTCGCTACGCAGGGCATGATGGAAACACAGCAGATTTTTTCGGGTGCCACATCCAGCTTCTTCGCCAGCCATGTTTTCGCAACCGCGCCGAACATCTGCTGGGGAGATTTTGCCGTAGAAAGCTGATTTGTCAATTCAGGATACTGCCCTTTCAGGAAACGCACCCAACCGGGACAGCAGCTTGTGAACATGGGCCAACGCACCAATGCGCCGCTTTTCAGCCGATGCAGAAATTCATTGCCTTCCTCCATAATCGTCAGGTCTGCCGCAAAGTTTGTATCATATACATAATCGAATCCAAGGCGGTGCAGTGCGCCTGCCATGCGCTCCATGGTCGCTTCTTCCCGTTTCAGCCCAAAATACTCGCCCCAAGCGGTACGCACCGCAGGCGCAACCTGTACGACCGTAATTTTTTCTTTATCTGCCAGAGCCGCTCTTGCCTTTGCGGTGTCATCTCTTTCTCTTAAGCCGCCTGTCGGGCAATGCGTGATGCACTGACCGCAAAGCGCACAATCGGAATCCTTGATGACACGGTTGCCCGAAACATCCACCGTTGTGCGGCTGCCTGTCCCTGCCAAATCCCAGATATTCAGCGTCTGCACCTTATCGCAAATCTGGATGCAGCGCATACATTTGATACATTTATTCACATCCCGATAGAGCGGAAATGTTTTTGTCCACGCACTGCGCAGCCCCTTCTGCAGCTGTGTTTCAAAGGGAAGCTCAAGGATACCCAGATCATTCGCAACCTCCTGCAGCTGACAGTTGCCGCTGCGTACACAGGTCGCACATTTGCAGTCATGCTGAGACAAAATCAGTTCTACATTTGTGCGGCGTGTCATTCTGGCACGAGGGGAATTCGTATACACCACCATGCCGTCCTTTACAGGGTTACTGCAGGCCGCAACCATCGCGCGCTCGCCCTCAATTTCCACACAGCAGATACGGCAGGCGGAAATTTCATTGATTCCCTTCAGGTAGCAAAGATGAGGGATTTTTACATTGACCGCCTTCGCCGCCTCCATAATCGTCGTTCCTGCCGGCACCTGCGCAAGCTGTCCATCAATCGTTATTCTTACCATTCTCCTGTCCTCCCTCCTCTGAAGCTGCCAAAGCCGAAGTAATCACAACGCAGGCAGCGTTCGGATTCCTGATCCGCCTCTTTTCTGCTCATGCCTTCCACAACCAGATCAAAGTTACCCTTGCAGTCCGGTGCGCAATGGCTTTTCAAGTTTACACGCCCACAGGGAGGTGCATTTGTCAGATGTGCCGGAGGAACCACAACGTCCGTCTTAATCTTATGCTCAAAGCCAAGGTAGGCATCAATATTCGCTGCCGCAACCTTCCCTGCCGCAACGGCACGAATGACCGTAGCAGGACCGGAAACCGCGTCACCGCCGGCGAATACGTTATCCACATCCGCAACGGAGCTGGTATCCTCTGCCTGAATCATGCCCTTAAAGGTCTTAATGCCGATGGCTTCAAAGGGACGCGCGTCTATCGCCTGCCCGATAGCAACAATTACATAATCACATGCGATACGGAATTCGGGTACATCCGCAGGAATGGGCTTAGGTCTGCCATCCTTGCCGTAAGGCCCGATGATCTGCGGAACCGTCCACAATGCTGCAACCTTGCCCTCTGCATCCTTTTCGATGCGTGCAGGTGCCTGTAGGGGTAAAATCTGACAGCCCTCCGCCATTGCTTCTTCGATTTCCTCCGCCAGCGCGGTCATATCATCCACACGGCGGCGGTATACACAGGTGACGCTTTCCGCTCCCAGACGTTTTGCCGTTCTGGTGGCATCCATAGAAACATTGCCGCCGCCGATAACGCAGATTCTCTTACCTGTGAAATCAGGCGCATTGCCTTCATGAATGCGGCGCAGCAGGCTGACCGCACTGACAACATTTTCTGCATCCTCGCCCTCAATGCCAAGCTTTTTATCATTATGCGCGCCGATGGAAATATAAACTGCATCATAGCTTTTCTGGATATCCTCCATCGTCACATCTCTGCCGATGGAAACATCCGTAATCACGTTAATGCCTGTTGTCAGAATATGCTCGATATCGCGCTCCAGAACCTCCTGCGGCAGACGATAATCAGGGATACCATAGCGAAGCATGCCGCCCAGCTTGGGACGCTGCTCATAAACCGTAACCTTATGCCCCATCTGCGCCAGATAATACGCCGCCGTCAGCCCGCCGGGACCACCGCCGATAATGCCGACGGTTTTGCCTGTTTTCTCATACAGGATTTTCGCAGGCTCTGCCTTTGCGTTATCCACCGCAAAGCGTTTCAGACCGCAGATATTGATGGCATCATCCACCATCGCGCGGCGACAGTGTGCTTCACAGGAATGCACGCAGACATACGCACAGGCGGACGGGAAGGGGTTGTCCTTCCGGATCAGCCTCACTGCTTCTTCATATTTGCCCTCATTCACCAGCGCCACATAGCCGGGTACATCCACATGCGCAGGACAGGCGGAAACGCAGGGAACAGGATAGCTCAGCGCAGAGATACAGCGTCCATGCTGCACATGCTCCTCATAATCCTCGCGGAAGCCGCGAATTCCCTTCAAAACCATGTATGCCGCTTCATAGCCAATCGCACAGCCTGCGGAATCGGCAATCACCTTTGCGGTACGCTCAATGATGTTAATGGTTTCCATGGTTGCGGTACGGTCAAGCACCTGCTCAATCAGCACCTCCAGCTGTCCCAGACCGATGCGGCAGGGCACACATTTCCCACAAGTCTGCGCATGGCACAGCCGCAGGTAATTCAAAGACATATCCACCGGACACAGTCCGTAGGCACTGGCACCAATGCGGCGCTCCATATCCCGATGCAGACCATCCAAGACATTTTGGGCGCGCCCCGGCGTTTCAATAGATAAACGACTCATAAGCTTCCTCCTTTTTTCTTCTCCCTCTTGTTCTCTAAATTCCTTCTCTTTTTTATCACCGATGCTCCATCCTCCATCGATGCTGTTGTTGTTTGTTTGATTGCTTATTCCGAAATTTTATCCACATCCATATTTTTCGGCAAAACCAGATTCAGAATGATAGACACTACAAATGCCACCGCTACCACGTTTGCGGAAAATACAGACTGCACAATTTCGGGGAAAATATGCCACAAATCAATTTCGCTTGCAGCCGTAAAGCCAACGCCGACTGCCAGAGACAATGCGGCAATGGTCACGTTTCTCTGATTAAAGCCTGCCTTTGCAAGCATCTGCATCCCACTTGTCATAATCGTACCAAACATCATGATGGTGCAGCCACCCAGAACAGATTCGGGCAGGGATGCAAAAAAGTTTCCGACAGGAGGCAGAAGCCCTGCCAGAATCATGCAGCCTGCACCTGTCATAATCGTAAATTTATTGACTACCTTCGTCATTGCCAGCAGCCCGACATTCTGGGAAAAGGATGTCACAGGAGGACAGCCTACCAAGGAGGACAACGAGGACGCATAGCCATCACACGCCAGAGAGCCGGAAATCTCCTTGCTCTCGATTTCTCTGTTCAGCCCTGTCGCAACCATGGCTGTGGTATCCCCAATCGTTTCCGCTGCGGAAACCAGAAAAATAATACAGACGGAAAGAATCGCACCTGCATGGAATTCTGGCTTATAGGGCATCAGCTTCGGCAGGGAGACAAAGCCGCCTGCAAAAATAACGGACAAATCCACCTTCCCCATAAGGATTGCCACTACATAGCCCACAAGCAGCCCCACCAGAACGGAAAGCTGCTTCAGATAACCCTTTGCAAAGCAGTTCCAGCCAAGACAGACCACAAGCGTAATCGTCCCCAACAGAAGATTCTGCGCAGAGCCAAAATCCTCTGCATAACCGCCGCCAAAGGATCTTGCGCCAACAGAAAACAGGGACATCCCGATTGCGATAACAACAGATGCCGCAACCACAGGTGCAATCAGCTTTCGCCAATATTTTGCCAGAAGCCCCAGTGTGCCTTCAAAAAGACCGCCGACAAGCACCGCCCCGACAACCGAGGGATACCCATAATTAGACGCAACCGTACATAAAACCGTTACAAAGGTGAAGCTGACCCCCATAACGATTGGCAGACCCGATCCGACCTTCCAGACAGGATACAGCTGAATCAGCGTTGCAATCCCGGCAATAAACATTGCATTTTGCAGAAGCACCGCAATCTCCGCCTGAGAAAGCCCCCCTGCCGCCGCAATAATAGTAATCGGGGTCAGATTGGCAACGAACATTGCCAGAATATGCTGTAAGCCAAAGGGAATGGCTTTCAGCAAAGGTACCCTGCCCTCTAATTGATAAATGTTGTTTACGCTACAGTCTTTGGAACTCATTTTTCTTTCCTTTCCTCCTCTTTTTCCGTTTCGAAAATCGCTTTGTAAAATCACAAAATAAAGCGCATCTTTAATAAAGTATAATAGGTAATATTATAGCATGAAAAGTCCTCGCCCTGCAAACAAAACCAGACAATTCTCTACATCTGTATATCGAAAACGCAAAAAAGCCGCCAAAAGGCGACTTTCTTTACAATGCTTCCTGTATTCTGTATAACAAAATTTCAACATTTTCATCCGAATATTCAATTTCTGCGGAATATTGCCTTGCAATTTCAATCAAATCCGCCAAAACAACGCTGCTGTGCAATGCAAAATGCACCAATAAAAGCCTGCGAATCATAGCAAAGCTCAGCACAGCAAAGGCGGCTCTTCCCTCATATTCTCCATCATCCAGCGCAAGGGGGGTCTGCCGATAGAGAAAATACACCAGAAGCTGCTCCAACGCAGGCTCCCACGCCATCGCATCCGGCAGGGAAATCCCCGTCAAATCGGTTTCCTTCAGCTCCAGAAGGCGGTCTGTCCAGCTTGGCTCCAGACGCTCCAGCTCCAGATAAATCTCCGCCCATTCTGCCCACGAATGATGGGAAAGCGTCTGCCCCGCCGTCTGCAAAATTTCCGCAGCACGCAGTTCGATTGGCTTGTCTCTGTCCTGTGCAAGAGCAAAGAGCTCCTCTCGCCACGCAAGCAGGGATTCGTCTGCAATATCCGGCAAATCTGCCGCGCCGTCATCCTCAAGTGTAATAAGCGTCAGCTTCTCCTGCTGCGACAAAATCAGTTCTCCTGCCGCTTCACAGCAAAGTCCCAAGCCGATTTCCGTTCGGTCGGCGTAAAAATTACGAAAACGGGGATGGTCGCGGCAAATCTGGCAAAGCGCATCCTCCCCCAAAGTCGTAATCATATCGCATAGACCTGTTCGGTTCAGAAAGGGACAGCGCTCCTCCTCATCTAAGATAAACTGCGCCGCATCGTCCGCTTCCGCAATGCCCTTTTGCAGGCGAGCGCCAAACTCTCCCTCAATACTGCGATAATACACAAGCTTGTCGGGATCTATCGCAATCTCCCAGCCGACACAGCAGCTGTGCCTGCATTTATCGGCAATACAGTGAAATTTTGTATAATACTCAGGTGCAATCAGTTTCATGGTAATCCCTCCGTGAGAATCATTGTAACACAGAAGCTTCAAAAAAACGATTGCATCTGCAAAAAAATATAGGCTTTCGCCTCTGTGTAAAGAATAAAAAACAATACTATCCTTGCATGTGTTCTCTTGCATGTGTTCCAATAAGAAGCCGGGAAGAAGCTGACTTTGCTTCCTGCCCTTTATTCTTCTATTACCTCCTGTAAAATCTCCCCGATTTCCTCCAAAACGCCGCTGCAATCCGCGCCCAGAGCCGAAAGCGTACAGCAATCCAGACTGCCGAATCGATTCTGTACCCGAAGAAGAAACAGAATCCGTTTCAGCTTCAACTCCTCCTCCTCGCACAAAAGCCCAAGCGCCATCACCCCTGCAACAATCCCACTGCACATCCCATTGATGCCAAAGCCGCCATGGATGCCGCGGCAGGCGCAGAACAGCTCCTCCGACAGGGAAATGCCATATTCCTCTGCCACTGCGCGCAGAATCACCTGTGAGCAGTTATCCCCGTTGCCGCAATATGTGCGGATGCGTTCCTTTAGCATTCCCCTCGCCCCCTTTTTCTACATTCTATGAAAAAGAGCGGACAACTGTGACTGCATCCAAAGCCGAACCCTCTGTAATTACGCTCTAAGGACTTAAAATCAGCTCGCAGGTACATTCCCGAAACCGCTTCGTTACCGTCTCTGTGATTGTCTTTCGTGCGTCGGATAAATCCTGAACAGCAAGCCGCTCCGTTTCAATCCGAAAATAGATGGAAACCCACAAATGCCGCCCCGTTTTTGTAATATCAAAAAAGACAGGTGTAAATCGGTATTGCGCCATAATCGGATAACAAAGCACCTTGATTTCCTCCACAAGCTCCTCCTCCGGCGAAAACAGAAAAATATCCTTGATGGCTCTCCACAAAAGCTTCATGTTTTCCGGAAGAATAAATATCATAACAATCACAGCAACAATCTGGTCGAAATAGGGCGCAAGAAAGGCAAGAGGTGTCTTTTCCAGATAAAGCGACAGGAAAAAGGCAAACGACATACCAAAGCTGTACGCAATATCCATCTTCCAGCCCAAAAGCTCCGCCCGTATGGTTGGCGATGAAACCTTGCGGCTCCACCGCTTCATAATAATAAAAACCAATAAGCACGCTATCCCAAGAATACATTGGAATAAGGAAATCAACGCATTATTTACGGGATTCCCGCCGGATAATGCAGAATGTAGAATTTCGCCTGAAACACCCAGCGTAACAGAAAGCATCATAATCCCCTTGATAATGATGAACACCGTTTCAATCTGAAAATACCCGAATGGGTGCTTTTCCGATATCGGCTTATAGAATAACGGCGTCAGAAACAAAAGCAATGCAATAAACGCCAGCTCCGCCGTATCATATACCGCATCCGTCAAAGCTGACTGCGAATGGCTGTATACAGCAAAGATGAATTCTGCGATTGCAAATGCAAGTCCTGAAAAAAAAGACATCTTCAAAATCCGTTTTTCTCTTTTTTCGGTTATCATTTCACACCTCCTTGCAGTGTTTTTCTGTTGTTCGATTTCTTCGTGTTCTCTGCAAACACTCAATATCCTAAGTATACTACAGGATTGCTGTGCTGAACATAAAGAAAAATCAAAATTCCTCAAAAACAAAAATGGATTCCATAGCCAAGCACCATGAAATCCATTCCATTTAACGAAAACACCCCGTTTCCGCATCATCCGTTTTTTCAGCTTATACGCCGCAAGCCTCTGCGTCATCCTCCTCCACAATCTTTGTTGCCAGAGGACGATATTTACCGCTTTCCCAACGGTGATTCTGGCTGTGAATCCAAAGCATTGCAAGAACAATACCCAGCACGCCCAGAACCAGAGAAGGCAAAACAGGAGAAATATTCGGAATCAGCTTCGGCACACCAAAATACCCCAGCACAATGCCTACGATAAAGCCGATAAAGGGCAGACCATACATCACGATTACTGCATTAAAAAATGCGTTTTCCTGCAGCTCCAGTTCCACCCAATCACCTTCCTCTGCATCGCAGAGATTTTTTGCTTCGATATCCATTTCCGTTTTCATCATACCGGAAAAGCAAGCTCTGCATTCCCCGCAGGCTTCTTTTCTCTGAATTTTTACCATTGCCAGATCGCCTTTTACTTCATGTACGATACCTCTCATACGCGTAACCACCTTTCTATCTCTTTCCCTGCATCCCGCTTTTGCTGAAGGCAGGGCACAGTATATGCTCAAAACTCATTTTATTACTTTTCTAACCTTATCGCATTATACAACAAAATCGTCATAAAAAAAAGTGGTTTTCTGCGGAATTATTGACAAATGTCAGATTTTTTTCTGCGATAGCACCAAAGCACAAAATTTTTGCAAAGCGCACCCAAGGGAACCGCAAACAGCAGCCCCCAGAAACCGAACATCCGTCCAAAAGCCGCCAAAGAAAGCAGAACCAGAACGGGATGCAGCTCCAATTTCTGCCCGACTGCCTTCGGCACGATGAAAATGCTGTCCACCTGCTGTAAGAGAAGAATCAGCACAGACGCATAGACCGCCTTCATGGGCGCACCGCTGAAAAGTCCTGCAAGCACCGCCAGAAAAAACGCCATCACCGCCCCGAAATACGGAATCAGATTAGAAAAGCCGGAAACCAGACCAATCAGAATTCCATGCGGCAGACCGACAATCGTAAACGCCGCCGAAAACAACACCGCCATGACAGACGCATCCAGAAGCTGCCCGCTGAGGTAGCTCGCAAAAACCGTATACACCTCATGAAAAAGATTTTTTGCGTGTTTCGTGATTTTCTCTCCCAGAAAAACCCTGCTCAATTCGCCCGTAATCCCACGAATTTTTTCCTTCTCCATCAGGAGATAAAACGCTACCACTGCCCCAAGCAGAACGTCTAACAGGCTGCCGCCGATATTCGGAATCACATCCGCCAGCCATAGCATCCTCTCCTGCATCCAACGCGTCGCCTGCTCTATCCACCGTGAAAAAATCCACTCCGCATTCCGGAGAATCCCCATTTCCGCCAGCTTCAAATTCAAAAGCACAAGCATGTCTCCTGCCTGTCGAATATAGTCACCAATCTGCTCCGTTAGGGCAGACAGATTCGTTTGTCCGATTTTTCTTGCCAGAAAGCCGCCTATCAGAAAGAGAATCAGCCCGATGGAAAGATATGTCAGGGTTGTGCCTGCCTTGCGATTGCGGATGCGGCTGCGGTGATATAATGTACACCGCTTTTCATAAAACCTCTGCCAGAATGCCGTCAGCGGTTCAAGCAGCAGTGTAAAGAAAAACGCCCAGAAAACGGGCGCAAAAACGGCGAGGAATGTCCCCGCCGTCTGTAATATGACATTTTTCGCCACAGAGAGCCGCAACAGCAGTGCAATCATCCCCACCAGAAGCAAAACGGTAAGAATAACGTGAAAACCGATTTCCATGTATTTTCTATTCCACGGAAGCCGCATACGCCGCCCTCTTTCGCACGAATTTTTTTGATTTTCTTATTTCAGCCTTGCCAGAACCAGCTTCAGATATTCCCAAATACGGATGGTAGAGGAAATACTGAGTCTTTCATCGGGTGTATGCACATCGTACATATTAGGTCCCAGAGAAATCAGATCCAGACCGGGGATTTTTTTCGCAAACAGCCCACATTCCAGACCTGCATGGATGGCAACCACCTTGGGTTCCTCGCCGAATTTTTCCACCCAGACCTCCTTGAAGATGCGCAGCAGCTCAGAATTGGGGTTATACTGCCAGCCGGGGTAATCATGCACGCCGATCACCTTCGCACCGCAAAGACTGCCCAGAACCTCAATCTTTTTGCAGATAGCATCCTTTCTGCTTTCCATAGAGCCGCGCACTGCATTATCAATGAAAATATGATCCTCATTTGTTTTCAGAATCCCGATATTACTGGAGGTTTCCACCAATCCATCCATATTCGTATCCATTGTCTGTACACCATAGGGCAGAAGCCGCAGCAATGCAATTACATAATCTCTCGTTTCTGTCGTCAGCACCTCGGCTGCTTCCGGCATCTGCTCCGCTGTCATCAGTATATCACTTTCGCGGTCTTTATATTCCTCTCGGAACATAGCTTCTGCTTCCTCAATCACAGCCGCTACGGTCTGCACCTGTTCCGGCGCAACCACAACAACCGCCTCTGCTTCCCGACAGATGGCATTATCCATATTGCCGCCATTTGCGCTTACCAGTGCAAAATCCACTCTTTCACGCAGTTCAAAAAGAAATCTGCCCAGAAGCACATTCGCACTTGCCCGCTGCAAATGAATATCCGAACCGGAATGACCGCCCTTCAAGCCGCGAATATGAACGGAAAGGGTTGTGCCTGCCTGCTTTTTCTCTTTTTCAATCGGCAGATACACACGCATCCGTCTGCCGCCGCAGCAGCTTACCATCAGATGCCCTTCCTCCTCGGTATCCATATTTAAAAAGCGTTTGCCTTCCAAATCAAAGGCATCAAAATCTGTTGCACCGCCCATGCCGATTTCTTCCTCGACGGTAAAGATACATTCCAGTGGCGGATGTGCAATATCCTCCGCATCCAGAAGTGCCAGCATATACGCCGCCGCAATGCCATTATCCGCACCAAGGGTTGTCCCTCTCGCCTTGATATCGTCCCCGTCAATATAAATTTCGAGGGGCTCTGTCAGAAAATCATGCGTGGTATCCTCGTTTTTATCACAGACCATATCAATATGCCCCTGCATAATCAATACAGGAGAGCTTTCATAGCCTGCTGTGCCGCCCTTTTTAATCAGAACATTCATTTTATTATCCTGACGGCAGTAAAGCCCTCTTTCCTTTGCAAAGGAAACAATATAATCACTCAGCGCTTTTTCGTGAAAGCTTCCATGGGGAATCTCGCAGATTTTTTCAAAATAATCAAAAACTTTATCGCAACCCAGATGGCTTAAAACATTCATTTTTCTTTTCCTCCTAAAATTGTCATTCCTATCTATGATATGCCTCAAAAATCCTTCTGTCAATCACGTTTTCGACAAAAAATATCCATAAAAACGGATTTTCCTTTTTCTGCGGCTTCTTCCTGATTTTCGCCAATTTTCATGGCAGGATGTTCCTAACATAAACCGCTGCCTGCCGCACATACTAACCTTGCAACACCAAGCAATACAAAACACAAAAATCAGCAAACAACAAGGAGGTTATAAACATGAGCAACAACAATACAAACAGCAACAAAATCAACGTGCCCGAAGCAAGGGCGGCAATGGAGCAGTTCAAATTTGAAGTAGCAAACGAAATCGGCGTACCCCTGAAAAAGGGCTACAACGGCGACCTGACATCTGCACAGAATGGTTATGTAGGCGGCTATATGGTAAAAAAGATGATTGAAAAGCAGGAACAGATGATGGCTGAAAAAAATCAGGGCTGATTTCTTCTGAAATGACTTAATTTTGAAAGCCTGACACAAAAAGCCCCTTTGCGGATATTCTCTGCAAAAGGGCTTTTTTCATACATAAAATTCTATCGGCTTTTTATCTGCAGGGGCAAAATGTTTTTTCTCTGACCACTGTTCCTTCTCTCTCATTCATGCTGGAGCGCACCACTAAGGGAATCTCAAATTTCTTCGCCATCTCTACGCAACGGCTGTGCAGCACCTGCGCGCCATTTAACGCCATGTGCAGCATATCATCATAGGAGATTTCATCCAGCTTTTTTGCTGTCGGTACCTTTCTGGGATCAGCGGTATACACACCATCCACATCTGTATAAATTTCACAGGCATCTGCCTGCAATGCCGCCGCCAGGGCAACTGCCGTTGTATCAGAACCGCCTCTGCCAAGTGTGGTATAATCATCATTTTCATCGATGCCCTGAAAGCCTGTCACGATAACAATTTTTTTCTGCGCCAGCTCCTCCTGAATCCGTTCTGTTTCGATATGGGTAATTTTTGCATCCCCATGCACAGAAGTGGTGTGGATTTTCGCCTGAAACGCATTGAGAGAAACCGCAGGCACACCAAGACCTTCCAACGCCATTGCCATCAATGCAACGGACATCTGCTCACCAATCGTAAAGAGCATATCCATTTCTCTCTCGGAGGGGGTTTCGTTGATTTCCTTCGCCTTGTCAATCAGTTGGTCTGTCACATCGCCCATAGCAGAAAGCACAACAACCACATCGTTGCCCTTTTCATATTCCTTTTTGCATCTTTTTGCCACATGCAAAATACGCTCTCTGTTTGCTACGGAGGTGCCGCCGAATTTTTTTACGATTAACATAGCCGATTCCCCTTTCTATCAACCTCTGTTTCTTTACTATTATTTTACGAAGCACAACTTGCAAATAAAATACATTTTATGCTATGATTATTGCAAAAAGTGCGACCAGAGGAGAAATCATATGGAAACGAATTATGAAAAACGGGGCTATCTTTTGGATGATTTCCGTTTATTTCATTTGAAGGATAAAAACGGAACAAATATCGACTATCATTATCACGAATTTTGCAAGCTGCTGCTCCTGCGCAGCGGCTATGGCGGCTATACCGTAGACGGACAGCGGTATGATTTAAAAACCGGTGATGCGGTTTTAATCGGCAGTCAATGTGTCCATCGTCCGGAATTTGAGCCGGGAGTGCTGTATGAGCGTATCATTATCTATATATCGCCGCAGTTCTTGCAGCAGCAATCTACGCCCGATTGTCAGCTGGAGGAAATCTTCAACGGCAAAAAAGGCGCAGTTCTGCATTTGGAAAATCCCGAAGCCATCTGGACATTGGCGGATGGCTTAGAGCAAGAGTTGGAGGGCAACGCCTACGGCAGAGTCATTTTAAGCAACGGTCTTCTTCTGCGCCTTCTGATTGCACTTGCACGCCGAATGCAGAACCCCGATGCCGCCTTTGCAAAGCCCATCGTACCGACCAACAGCCGTATTCTGGATATCCTGCACTATATAGATGCACACCTGACCGAGGACATTCCGATTGAACGTCTGGCAGAGGAATTTTTCATCAGCAAGTATCACATGATGCGCCTTTTTCGGCAGGAAACAGGCTATTCTATCCATGGCTATTTACAGGAACGCCGTCTGCTTCACGCCAGAGAGCTGATTCGGCAGGGCATTTCCGCTACGGAAAGCTGTTTTCGTTCCGGCTTTGGCAGCTATTCCTCCTTCACACGTGCATACGCCAAACGCTTCGGCACCACCCCAACAGGCAGAAAGGGTGCCCCCGCAGAGGAAACCTACGAATGATAACAAAAACCGCCGCCTACTTTCCTCGGAAAATAGGCGGCGGTTTTCTTTATGCCGTTTTTTTATTACTTCAAGTTGAAGAACGCATCAACGCCCAGATATTCTGCCGCATCGTCCAGTTCCTCTTCGATTCTCAGCAGCTGGTTATATTTTGCCACACGGTCTGTTCTTGCAGGTGCGCCGGTTTTAATCTGCCCTGCATTCACAGCAACCACGATATCCGCAATCGTTGCATCCTCTGTTTCGCCACTTCTGTGAGAAACAACTGCTGTCATCTTGTTTCTGTTTGCCAGCTGGATTGCATTGAAGGTTTCTGTCAATGTACCAATCTGGTTCACCTTAATCAGAATGGAGTTGCCTGCCTTCAGGTCAATGCCCTTCTGCAATCTTTCTGTATTTGTAACGAACAGGTCATCGCCAACCAGCTGAATCTGATCGCCCAGTTCCTTTGTCAGAAGCTGCCAGCCTGCCCAGTCCTCCTCAGCCAGACCATCCTCCAAGGAAACCAGAGGATATTTTGCAACCAAAGCCTTCCAGAAATCAACCATTTCTTCAGAGGTTCTTACGATTTCCTTGCCAAGCATCTTGCTTTCGCCGGGGAAGTGATACTTGCCGTCCTTTTCATCATACAGCTCTGTTGCAGCCGCATCCAGAGCAATCTTGATGTCCTCGCCCCATTTATAGCCTGCGGCTACAACTGCTTCCTGAATCAGGTCAATAACAGCGTCTGCTGTCGGCAGGTCGGGTGCGAAGCCGCCTTCGTCACCAACTGCTGTAGAAAGGCCCTTATCCTTCAGCACCTTTTTCAGCTTATGATAAATTTCTGCGCACATTCTCAGTGCTTCCTTGAAGGAGTCTGCACCAACAGGCATAATCATAAATTCCTGTACGTCTACGGTATTATCTGCGTGCTTACCGCCGTTCATAATGTTCATCATGGGAACGGGCATTGTTTTTGCGTTAAAGCCGCCCAGATACTGATACAAAGGCAAATCCAGTGCTTCTGCCGCTGCCTTTGCAACTGCCATGGAAACACCCAAGATTGCGTTTGCGCCCAGCTTGCCCTTATTGGGTGTGCCGTCCAGTGCAATCATCGCCTTATCGATTGCAACCTGATCCAGTGCATTCATACCAATGATAGCATCTGCAATGATATCGTTTACATTATCCACTGCATCCTGCACGCCAACGCCGTTGTATCTGTCGCCGCCGTCACGCAGCTCCACTGCTTCAAATGCACCTGTGGATGCGCCGCTGGGAACAGCCGCACGGCCCAGAATGCAGTCATCCAGAATAACCTCTACCTCAACCGTAGGGTTGCCTCTGGAGTCCAGAATTTCTCTTGCGTATACATCTGTAATTTCGTAATAACCTTTCATTTCGTTTATCCTCCTTATTTTTCGGTGGACGCTGTCCCCCAAATTTTATTTACCAATCAATAAGCTTGTGCCTGTCATTTCCGCAGGCTTGGGCAATCCCATCATTTCCAATAAGGTCGGCGCAATATCAGCCAGCTTGCCGCCCTCGCGCAATCCCACGCCGTCGGTATAATTCACCAGAATGAAGGGAACGGGGTTTGTGGTATGTGCTGTAAAGGGCTGTCCGGTTTCATAATCAATCATCTGGTCACTGTTGCCATGGTCGGCGCAGATAAACATCTGCCCATTCACCGCAAGCAGTGCATCCACCACTCTGCCTACACAGGTATCCACCGTTTCCACCGCCTTAATTGCGGCAGAAAGCACGCCTGTATGCCCTACCATATCAGAGTTTGCGTAGTTTACAATAATCAAATCATATTCTCCGGAGCGAATTGCCTTTACCAGACCATCGGTTACGGCAACTGCGCTCATTTCCGGCTGCAAATCATAGGTTGCAACCTTGGGAGAGGGCACCAGCCAACGATCCTCATTGGGATTGGGTTCCTCCACACCGCCGTTGAAGAAAAACGTAACGTGTGCATATTTTTCTGTTTCCGCCGTTCTGAGCTGCTTCAGCCCCAGAGAGGAAATATATTCCCCTAATGTATTTTTCAGCTTCTGCGGCTTGAATGCAACCTCCTTATTTGGAATCGTCACATCATATTCCGTAAAGCAGATATATTTCAAATCCTGCGGCACACTTTCTCTTTGGAATCCGTCAAAATCGGGATCACAGAGAGAGCGTGTGATTTCTCTTGCCCTGTCCGGACGGAAGTTATAGAAAATCACCGCATCATGGTCACTGATTTTCGCTGTTGCCATGCCGTCCTCTTTTACAATTACCGTAGGCAGAACAAATTCATCCGTCTTGCCTGCTTCATAGGAATCCCTGATTGCCTGCACCGCATCGGTTGCCGTGGTTCCTCTGCCAAGCACCATGGCGTTATATGCCTCCTGCACACGCTCCCAGCGCTTATCTCTGTCCATGGCATAATATCTGCCCATTACGGTTGCAATTTTGCCTACGCCGATTTCGCGCATTTTTTCCTCCAGCTGTGCGGCATATTCCGCACCGGAGGTCGGAGGGGTATCTCTGCCGTCCAGAAAAACATGCACATAAACCTTCTCCAGATCGTTTCTTTTTGCCAGCTGCAGCAAAGCATACAGGTGGGTATTGTGGCTATGCACGCCGCCGTCGGAAAGCAAACCATACAGATGCAGTGCGGAATTGTTTTTCTTACAATGCTCCACTGCCTCCAGCAGTGTGGAGTTTTCAAAGAAATCTCCGTCCTCAATCGCCTTTGTGATGCGTGTCAGCTCCTGATAAACGACACGCCCCGCGCCCATATTCAGATGCCCGACCTCAGAATTGCCCATCTGCCCTGCCGGCAAGCCAACATCTAAGCCGCTGGCATAGCCCTCAACGAAGGGATATTTCTGCACCAGTCCGTCCAGAACAGGGGTCTTTGCCAGCTTCACTGCATTGCCCTCTGCTTTATCATTCAGACCGAAGCCATCCAAAATCATCAAAACTGTTGTTTTTTTCTCCATTTTTTCCTCCATTCTTCGAGGAATCCTTTCCCCGAACCCCAAGGGGTATGATGGTGAGCCTGCTTGCACAGGAAATGCTTTAATAGTGTACGATAGAAACAAATTCCTCTTTCAGGCTTGCGCCGCCGACCAGACCGCCGTCAATATCCTCCATTGCGAACAGCTCTGCCGCATTTTTGCTGTTGACACTGCCGCCGTACTGGATACGGATTTCCTCTGCCGTTTCCCTGCCGTACAGCTCTGCCAGAACGGTACGAATTGCATGGCAGACCTCCTGCGCCTGTGCAGAGGTTGCGGTTTTGCCCGTGCCGATTGCCCAGATAGGCTCATAGGCAACAACAACCTTCTTTGCATCCTCGGCAGAAACACCTGCCAAAGCGCACTTTATCTGGATACGCACCCATTCAATCGTAATGCCTGCTTCTCTCTGCTCCAAGGTTTCCCCACAGCAAAGAATCGGCACAATGCCTGTTTCCAAGGCTTTTTTCACCTTCTGATTGACCATTTCATCTGTTTCACCGAAATACTGTCTGCGCTCGGAATGTCCCAGAATGACATAGCCAACGCCCATTTCCTTCAGCATTTGCACAGAAACCTCGCCGGTATATGCGCCGCTTTCCGCAAAGTGCATATTTTCCGCACCAACGCCGATGCCTGTGCCCTTCAGCTCCTCCAGAACGGGATATAAATCCACAAAAGGCACACAGAATACAACCTCAACCGCATCGGAAACGACCTTTTCCTTCATCAGCTTACAGAACTCTGCCGCTTCCTTCGGTGTTTTATTCATTTTCCAGTTGCCTGCAACGATTTTTTTCCTCATGTCTCGTTTCCTTCTCCTTCCGCAGCAAATGTATTTTCTGCAGTTAATTCAATTTTCCGCACAACGTCCTCACCGCTCATGCCGGATTCAATCGTGATACGCGGAATTGCATCTCTTTTGGTCTTTCTTGTAATCACGCTGTTTTCCACGGTAAACTGCAGCACATAGCCATCCTCATCCAGAAGCTGCTGTGCCGCCTCTGTATAGCGCCCATTGGGGTAGGCCATTGCCTTCACATGCTTTGTGCCGAGGTTTTCGGTCAGCGTTTCCTCGCTTCTGTGCATGGAATCAAGGAACGCCTCTTCCTTCCCTGCCACAACAGGCTGATGGTCTGCCGTATGGCTGTAAACCTTCATATAGCCCGATTTTTCCATTGTTGCCGCCTGATTCCATGTGAATTTCTGGATACCAATCTGATTCGTCACATAATCCGTCACTGCAAACACAGACGCAGGCACACGATATTTTTTGAACAGCGGATATGCCAGATCATAATTGCTGAAATAACCGTCATCCATGGTAATACAGAGATATTTCTTTCCCAGTCCAAGTCCAAGACCTTCCGCATGGGTATCCCTTTCCGTTGCCGTAAGCAGGCTGTCCAGCTCCTCTAAGGAAATGATTTTATAGCCCTGCGATTGGAAATAGTGCAGATGATCCTCCAATTCCCTTGTGGTTGTCACAACGCCGTTGCCAACCCCCATATTGCGAATTGCAAAGTGGTGGTACATCAGGACCGGGATATATTCCCCCTCCAGCGACTCTGCATCCTCCGCCGCATCAACAACCTTTCCATAAGATAGCTGTTCTGTTGCATCCTCCTGCGGAGGCTCTGCTGTCTCCTGCTCTGTTGGTTCCTGCTCCAGAACCTCCGCCGCTTCCTGCTTTGTCATTTCCTGCTCCGAAAGCTCCTCTGCATACGCCGCAGAAGCCGAAACGAGCGAAAGCACTGCCGCAAGCACAGCCGCGATTGCTTTTCTTCTCTTCATTTTCCTTACACTTTCTTACTTCTTACAAGTTCTATTACAAATTCTTATTTATCA
>ERZ834798.1616-NODE-1616-length-19108-cov-3.665145_pt1 | contig 19108 bp, 10 predicted proteins | sample MGYA00519689_ERZ834798 | MGnify/ENA primary metagenome ERZ834798 (study PRJEB31850, sample SAMEA3708761) | human gut metagenome | biome: human gut; feature: human-associated habitat; material: faeces | place: China | collected 2014 ...
TGATTCAGCCTATAGTCATTTAAGACTAGTGTCAAAGTTAGTTCACTGCAACTCTTCTTTTCAAATATACACTTATATTTTATTGTGATATTTAATACTGCAAATGTAAATGTCTTAAAATGAAGTGAGATGGCCTCTCTTTTTGCATTTCAGATTTAAGTTTTCCTTAAGAATTTTATCCGACAGTTTCTTCAAGTATGAAAGCCTTCTATAAGGCTACTTTTGCAAGATTATGTGCTATGGTCAGCAATCCAAACCCAATTTCCACTTTCTTCAGTCCACGAAGATGAAACCTCTTGAAATGTTTGTTGTTCTTGAGGTTTCCAAATACCGCTTCCACATCCTGCAGTTTCTGGCTCCTATATTTAAACCCTTGCGGTGAGAGAAGTTTTTCACGTTCTCACTCCTTAATTTTTCTCAATCGATGATTCACCTGTACAATCCTTTCTGCCCCTGCCTTTGTATTTCCGACATCTTAAAGAACATCCCTTGCTGTTCTGTGCCCTGTATCTTGATATGGTCTGTTTAAAACCGTTATCCATCGTCCGTCTTACATCAGCGGGTCTTTTCATCTTTTGCCTTATCTAGGCAGTACATCCCGTTCATTTTTTCATTATAATAGAAGTTGGTAAACAGAAAGGGATCATTTCTGAACTTTTTCTTCTGTTCCTGGTGGAAATCGTTATATTTTACAAAAGCCTCGATATCATGCCCAAAGCATACAGATATTTTTTTCACTTCCATAGTTCGTTTCAAAGCAGCTACTTCAGATTAATTGTTCCTAACTTCGAAAACATCTTAGGTTTAGGAAGTAGCTATACACTTCTGAAGAGTAGTTATGTCTATATACGAACTTACCCAAGGATACGTTAATGTTCGTAAACTTGGGTAAGATTTTATAGATATTGTTTGGAGAGGACTTAGAATTCACCTTCATACAATTAATGTAATTCCCGACTAAACAGGTGAATAATTACTTAATTTCGTCCGGCCAAGGACAAGGTTTATCCGTAGCTTTGACTGTAGGACGTTGGGCATCAACTTTTCTCAAATAGGTTCCTAATTCTTTAGAAAGCCGTTTCACAATATCCGGATGTTGTGCGCTGAGATCATTACTTTCGCCTATATCATCGGGGATATTGAATAGTTCTTTTTTACCTGTACCATAGTAATAGATTAATTTCCAGTCACCCTTGCGTACGGCACAGTTAAAGTTGATTCCCGGACCGTCGTTTCCCCAGTTGTTGGGCATATTCCAGAAGAGGCTGCGTCCTTTGGAAGGATTCCCGGTCTGTTTCAGTAAAGGCATGAAGCTGATGCCGTCGATAGGCTGAACTGTCTTGTATTTTTTGATGCCCGCCATTTCGAGGATAGTAGGATAGAAGTCTTCTATCAGCAGGTAATCATTGCATTTGCTGCCAGGGGCTACGACACCGGGCCAGCTGACGATCATCGGTTCACGGATGCCGCCTTCATAGGTGGAGCCTTTACCACTGTTGAGAGGATGATTCTGGGTGTGCAGTTTGCCGTCACGCCAATACGATTCGGCGGCAAGTCCTCCGTTGTCGCTCATGAAGATAATAATAGTGTTGTCGGCTTCTCCGCTTTTTTCCAGCCAGTCCATCAGATCGCCCAGACTCTTGTCCATGCCTTCGATCAGTGTGGCGTATGCGGCTTCATGGTCGGTCATGCCTTTTTTCTTGTATTTGTCGTAGAAACGTTTGTCCTTGTCCAAGGGGACGTGGATGGCGTATTGGGACATATACAGGTAGAAAGGCTGGTTGTACTTCTTAGCTTTGTTCAGAGCTTTGATGGCTTCCAGAGTTAATGCTTCGGTGACGAAGGTCTCCGTACCCCAGTACTTTTCAAGTCCGGGAACGGCCATGAGTGATATTGGCTTTCCGTCTTTGTTGTGACCGTAATTCTCTTCTCCTAGATAGCTGGCGAGTCCTCCGGCAGCATGTCCGGCTATGTTTACTTCGAAGCCCCAGTGGTGCGGGTCTTCTCCCGGAGTGTCTATGGCACCGAAATGTGCTTTTCCGCAATGAATCGTATGATAGCCGCTGTCTTTCAGTAGTTGTACGAAGGAGGTTCCTACGAATGTGTTGTTGGTGCCGGGCACTTGGCTTACTCCGTTGTAGTTCCAGTCCGGCACATCCAGTACTTTATCCTTGCGGTCTGTCTTTGTGTTCTTTTGCAGCGTCCAGTTGGTTACCCGGTGGCGTGCCGCGTTCGTTCCGGTGATGAGGCTGCATCGGGTGGGGGAACTGATACTGCTGGCATACGCTTGTGTGAACATCATGCCTTGTTTGGCAAGTCGTTCCATGTTGGGTGTTTCGTACAGCTTATTGTAATCTGTCTTTTGTGTCCAGAAGGGGAGTGAAGTGTCTTGCCATCCCATGTCGTCTACCATGAAAAGGATGATGTTGGGGCGTTTGTCCACACGCTGTGTCTGGGCAGACTTCTGTGCTTGCAGGCCGGTGGCAGCCAGTGGCACGAGTGCGAGGGGGAAAAGTATTTTTTTGTTCATGGATTAATTATTTAGTGTTATTTCATTATTTCAATTCTGCCGGCCTTTTTGATCGGTATGCTCCGTAATTCCTGGTTCCCGTGAGAGTCTGCCCATATCCTTAATGTACCGGTGCAGTGGACATCCAATATCAGCTTCTCGGTAGTACGTTTGAGTATCTGCACGGTAGCAGGCGAAAGGTATTTTTCTTGTATGCCGATCACTGCCCAGCCTTTACGGATGGGGCAAAGATGGAACAGACTATCTATAAATCCGGATAACTTTATTTTTCTTTCAGATGCGTTCAATACTTCGGCGCTCTGTTTTTCCCAGTTGAATGCGAGAATGCTGTCGCAAGAAGAATCTGCGGATTTGCCGGTGCTTTCCCGTAACAGGTAATCTTCCCGTTTGACGAAACTTTCTACTTCCCGATAAGCGGGAGAAGTGTTCAGATTGTAGCAAATGACTGAGAGCGCTTCGTCTCCTGTAGGGGCAAATACACGGTAGGCTTTACCGCTTTGCAGGGGATTGGTCAGTATGGATTCCGGAGTCGGGATGGCGGGAGCCGCCGGACGGAATATCTTTCCGGTTTCATCAATCAGGGGGCGGATATTATCGGCAATAAATTCGCTTGGAGAGTCGGACAGGTAAACAGGTCCGCCGGAGATCGCTTTCGAACGTGCCATCAGACTGCCGCAAACGGTATCGCAGGAATGAAACATATCGTGGTCGGGCCAGACGGTCTGCCCCAGTATGAGTGTATTGGTATATGACTGGAACAGATGTGATTTAGCCATATTCTCGTCATATTTCTTATAGTCGATGCTGGCACGGGTTACGCTGCTGTACAAGGTATGGTCAATGTTCAGCACATTTTGTGCCATGCAGTTCATCAGTCCCATTTGCATTCGATGTGTCTGATGTTCCAGGGCAAGGTTGCAGTCTTTAGCCTGTCGGATAACCTGCGTTCCGCCCATATAGAGCGGGAGGGTGAAGGATTGATTGTCTATCTTCAAGAAGTCAAATCCATACTCCTTCATGGTACGGACATAATATTCGTACCATGTTTCTATCTTTTCTGTACTGGTGCCGGGCAGTAAACTGCCGTTGTAGGAGTGTAGAACTTGCCGGATTTCCGGCGGAAAGTCATTCTCGGCAGAGATTCCCATCCAATAGCCGGAAAGGCTGTACCATAGCCCTATCCATCGGATTTTATCTGCTTGTTTGCGCTTCATGATGCGGCTCCATCCGTTCGGAAAACGTTTTTTGTCGGGGACGAGACTGGTCAGTTGCCGGTTCTTGTTCGCTATGTGTCCGTCGTCAATTAAGACATAACGTACCGGTATGCCGGATGCTTCGATGGCATCGATATCGTTCAGTATTTTCGTTTCATCAATGTCATAATGATAATGTTCCCAAGTACACCATCCCAGATAGTCGAAAGCATTGAAATACTGTTTGTCTGCTCTTTTGCGGAGGGCAGATACGGCTTTGTCTGCGATTAACGAATCGTAGGCGTCACTGAATACATGGTAGACGGATGAAGATTTCCGGAAAATCAGGAGGGGGAGTCGGCCGGTCAGTGCATCTTCTCCTAGTGTGGAAACATACAATGTGAGCGTGCCGTCCTGATTAACCTGAAACCAGCTGAGGCTGTTGCTACCCGCAATGGCTTTGGCGAACAGATATTCTCCGTCTGCAAGTTCAAGGAGCAGTGCGTCGCCCGATGCGGACGGCAGGGCATTGGAAGGAATGCTTGCATAATCGCTCCGTGTGAGGTCTTCGAGATGGTTGAACATCCAAGGGAGCAACCGATTGGTGTTATTCGGCCATTGATAGTCGCCGGGGCGGGAATCACGGCTGAAGAATATGCCACGAACATACAAAGGAAGTGCAACCTTATACGAAAGAGTGCTTTGGTGTTCCGGCACTTGTTGTTCGTATAAAATGGGGGTGGATGGAGTATGGGTGTTCAGGTCGATGATTTCTTCCATCCGATAAGCTGCAACATCTTTGTATGTCTTCCCTTTATGGTAGATAAACGGGTTCTGTGCAGACAGCGATACTTCCGCAAAGATGCCCGTCAATAGCCATAAACAGATGTGGATTATTCTTTTCATACCTCTTGTGTTATTTTACGGAATAGGCGCTGAAGTTTATAATATCCGGCAGTGCGACAGATTCGGATACGGTCAGTCTTAATGCTGTGGCTTCTACCGGTTCAAACTTTTCGATTCGTTTGTGCCCCACGGATTCTCCTTTGCAGACTGTTTGCCATTTACCGTTCACTTTGGCTTCTATCTGATATTGCCGGATGCGTTCTCCGTTTTTGATGTTTTCCTGGATGATGCAGTAATTGACAGACTGCTCCTTTCCAAGTTTCAGTGTCAGGCTTTTCTTTTGTCCCGAAATGCGGGCTATCGGGGAGGAGAACCGCCGATTGATTTCATCTCCCATTTCTTTCAGGCGCTGTGCGTCTCCGGCAGGGATTAATCCGGTCGGGTCAGGAGTTAATCCGAGAATGAGGGTGGCGTTTCTTCCTACTGACTTTTCATATTTATCCATCAGCGTGTTTAGCGGATAGATGTTGTTCTCGTCATCCGGTTCCCAGAACCATTCGTGGCGGCCGTTTGCTCCCCGTAGCGGAGTGTCTGCCATCGCCGGTACCCAGTATCTACCGTTCTTATCGCCATGTTTTAACAGTTCGAGTTGGTCGATACTGCTTTCAATGCGTTTATGGTGTGAGCAAGGGACGGGAAAGGTAGACCAGCAGGGATATTCCACTGTACCTGTCTCCGAACCTCCCCAACGGAAGTCGGCACGGTCGATGTTATGATAGAAAAGGCAGTTTGGCTGATACTTGTTGACAATCGGTTCCACGTCGGGGCCATCGGCACGGGGATCATCGGCTCCGCCGTCAAACCATATCATATATAAATCTCCGTAGCGGGTGCAGAGTTCTGTCACCATTTTCTCGCACAGGCGCTTGTACCATGCCTGGCGGTTGCGGGCGAACGCTCCTTCTCCTTCGGCCTTGAAGTTATGGATGCCCAGCAGGGAGTTCCATCGGATACCGATATAGATGCCCGGTTGCAGACCATATTTGCGGCAGGAGTTGACGAAGTCACGGACAATGTCTCCTTTCCCGTCTCTCCATTTCACGGCTTTCAGGCAATAAGGGTTGACGTCGCTTTGCCAGAGTCCGAAACCTGTTTCGTGGGTAGCAGTCAGTACGGCAAATTTGCATCCGGCAGCTTTGGCAGCTTGTACCCATTGGTCAGTATTCAGTTCGGTCGGGTTGAAGATGTTGTAATCTTCGATGGGATTGATACGGTTGTTGCCTTGTCCGTAGCGGATGCCGTCAAACACGTGCAGGTCATAATGGAAGACAGCTCCCATTTCCGCCTCATGCCATTTGAGTTGATGGGGCTTGGGGACGGGGAGTTCCTGTTGTTGTGCGAAGCTGCAAACTGAGTATAGGATAAAAAGAGAGAGATAGCAAAGTTTCTTCATGGTGTTTATTTAGTTACGGTTTCAAGATAATGGGCAAATGAATCGTTGGTATGGAGTAGCCATGCCTTGAGTTGTTTGTTGAATTGCCGGACCAGACGGGGGGATTGTCCGGCAATATTATCCATTTGATAGGGGTCTTTGGTTCGGTCGAAAAGAACTGTTTCGTCTATTTTTCCATTGGTTGCGTGGACTGCGAATGTATGGGTTGACGTACGTAGCCCGCGGTATCCGGTGGCATGATTGTCAAACTGTACATAATAATAAGGTTGTACCACTTCTTTTTTACTCTTGCCCAGAATATGGCGGGATAAGTCGAAAGTCTGTACCGTTTCGGGTATTTCCTTCCGGAATCCCATCAGGGAAAGGAGAGAAGGATATAAGTCGGCGAAGGCGATCATCAAATGGTCGTCTTTGCGTGGCTTTATCTTTGCCGGCCACGAGATAATCATGGGGATGCGCATGGCTTCTTCGTAGAAGATATCTTTTCCGGCATTGTTATGAGCTCCCATACAGATGCCATGATCGGAAGTAAATACAATGATGGTATTCTCAAAAAGTCCGTTGCTTTTGAGGGTTTCGATGATACGTCCTACCTGCTCGTCTACCCCTGTGATACAGGCGTAATAATTGCGTATGTTATTTCTGAAATAGTTTCCCATTTCGGTTCCTTTGGCGGGTATGTCCGGGCGGTGGGCACAGAGGGCTTCCACATCTATATCCTTATATAGGGCTTTGTATTTGTCGGGAACCAGTTCGTAACCGGTATGCGGAGGATTCATCGATACGACCAGTGCGAAAGGTTGTTTATTCTCTTTTTGTGTCTGAATGTATTCGATGGCTTTGTCCGCTTCGTATGCAGGGCCCCATTGGTTGACGTAGTAGAAACTGTCACGTGGAGCAGTCTTGTCCCAGTACATCGGTTTCAGATGATAATCGTATGTCCCGTAGGCTGTCCAGTATTCAAATCCGTGGCGGCGTTCGGGCGGACACCATTCGTTCCACGCTACTTTGCCACGATTGTTGTAAGTGTCTACATAAGGCTTGTAAGGAGAATCCAGATGCCATTTTCCTATGTATCCCGTACGGTAGTTCATGTCTTTTAGTACATCACTCCAACAGCGGGCCTCCTGTGGAAGCTCCACTCCGTAAGGCGCTGTTTGTGAATTGCAGTTGCCTGTTACTTTATTATGCAGGGGGTACATGCCCGTCATCAGCATGGCACGGGCGGGTGATGAAACAGGATAACTGCTGACTGCATTAGTGAATAAGACTCCTTCGGAAGCCAGATGATCCAGGCAAGGAGTCTTTACAGGTTCTTTGCCCAGACAACCTAGTGCGTCTCCCCGATACTGGTCTGCCATGATGAAGACAAGATTCGGAGACGTCTGGGCGGCAAGCGGAAGAACCGGAACGACGAGTGTAGCTCCGATGAACCATTTATGATAATATGTACTCTTTGGTATGTGCATTATCATAAAAATTTCTCCTTTGTGTCTGACAGGTTAAGATAAACTAAGGTCATTGTATTTTATTTAAAAGGTGTACATCAGGTTGTTATATGGCTGCAAATGTACGCAAACAATGTGGTTCCGAATATGCCTGTTTCTTTCATTCAACATACATGTTTAATTCATAAGTCCATTTCTTTATTCGTTTTTTTGTATGTTCTGACTTAATTTTGTTTGTTTGCTATATATTGTTTAATAGGATGAAGCACTTCATGGAACAGTTCGGCGTATCTCCTTCTAAATATATGGGTAGTACTGATTGATAACCTACAAGTCGATATTATATAGTTTCAGCTTATTATATAATGTCTTCCGGTCGATATTCAGTAATTGTGCCGCTTTGCTCTTGTTATTTCCGGTTTGGCGCAATGCCTCCAGAATGTGTTCTTTCTCTGTCTCTTCGTTGCGCAGCGCCATGCTTGCGGAGCAAACGGTACTTGTTTCCAGTAATTCGGTCCCTAATTCAAGAAGAGTGATGAAACTGCCTTGTGCCAGTAAAGTCGCTCTTTTTACGATATTCTTCATTTGGCGTAAGTTGCCCGGCCAGTGATAATTGAGTAGGGCTTGTGAGGCTTTCGAGTCAAAACCGATCAGATGCTTGTCCAGTTCCTTGTTTGCCTGATCGAGGAAGAAGTTGGCAAACAACAGGATATCCTCTTTCCGTTCTTTCAGGTCGGGCATCCGCAGGGTAAATTCATTGATGCGATGGAAAAGGTCTTCACGGAAAGTACCTTTTTCGATAGCCTGTTCCAGATTCTCGTTGGTGGCGGATACCAAGCGGATATCAACCGAAACCTCTTGCGTGGAACCGACCGGACGAATCTTTCTCTCCTGCAAGGCACGGAGAAGTTGTATCTGTACCTCATAACTGAGGTTTCCTATTTCATCCAGGAAGATAGTGCCTCCATTGGCGGCAACGAACGCTCCGGTCTTGTCCGTCAGTGCTCCTGTAAAAGAACCCTTCACATGACCGAAAAATTCGGATGCAGCTAATTCTTTGGGGATCGAACCGCAGTCTACCGCGATAAACGGCTTGTCATTCCGTTTGCTCAGTTGATGGATGCGGTGCGCCACATATTCTTTTCCCGTTCCGCTGGAACCGTTGATCAGTACGGACATATTGGTGGGAGCTACTAGGCCTACATAATTATAGAGTTGCTTGGCGGCATCACTTTCTCCTTCCAGATAAGCATGATGGGCTTCGGTGGCATTTCCGGACGAAGCGGAAGAACCTTTCTTTGCAGAAGTTTTGGCTGCGGTATGCGTAGTCGGTGCTTCTTTTGCTTGCAAAGCTTCCGACATCTTTTTGAGTAGTTCCTCCGGATTTACCGGTTTGGCAACATAGTCGCGTGCTCCCAATTTCATCGCCTGCACTGCCGATTGGATATCGGCATAACCGGTCATGATGATCAAAGGAATATCGATTCCTTTTTCGTTCATCCATTTCAAAAGATCGATTCCGTCGTGATCCGGCAAGCGTAAATCGGACAGGATTAAGTCTGCCCCTTGTCCTTCAATGTGCTTCTGGGCACGGGCAATGTTACTGACTGACGACACTTCAAACCCTTTTTTACTTAGCCAGGTTTTCAGCATCATTCCGAAAGTGATATCGTCTTCTATTATCAATATGGATTTCATCATACTCTCTTTTGCCTCTTTTAATGCTACAAAGGTAAGAGGATTTGGGCGAAAGTAGTATATTTGCAAACTTAAATTAAATAAAAGTGTTATGAAAAAGATTGCATACTTACTATTAACCATATCGTTTTGCGGACTTACTGCCTGCAAAACCGGAACAAAAAAAGGAGGAAATATGGACAACGAAACGTTGGTAAAGATTGAAACGACCTTGGGAGACATCAAGGTTAAGTTGTATAATGAGACGCCGAAACATCGTGATAATTTCATTAAGCTGGCGGAAGACGGCGTTTATGAAGGAACGCTGTTCCACCGTGTTATCAAAGACTTTATGATTCAGGCAGGTGACCCGGATTCAAAGAATGCACCGAAAGGAAAGATGCTGGGTGCAGGAGATGTGGGTTACACCCTTCCGGCCGAATTTGTTTATCCGAAGTATTTTCACAAAAAAGGCGCTTTGTCTGCTGCCCGTCAGGGAGACAATGTTAATCCGAAGAAAGAATCATCCGGTTGCCAGTTCTACATTGTGACAGGCAAGGTGTACAACGACTCTACATTGCTGGGCATGGAAAGCCAGATGAATGAGAATAAGATCAATGTTATTTTCAATACGTTGGCTCAGAAGCACATGAAAGAAATCTATAAGATGCGGAAGGAAAACGATGAAAACGGTTTGTATGAATTGCAGGAGAAGCTTTTTGCAGAGGCGGAAGCGGAAGCTGCCAAGCAACCGGAATTTCACTTTACGCCGGAACAGATCGAAGCTTATACGACTGTAGGAGGTACTCCTCATCTGGACGGTGAGTATACGGTTTTCGGTGAAGTAATCGAAGGCATGGACATCGTGGATAAGATTCAGCAGGTGAAAACCGACCGTAGCGACCGCCCCGAAGAGGACGTGAAGATTGTAAAAGTAGAAGTACTGGATTAAGTAGAATGAAGATTAACAGGCATATTTTGGACAATGGGTTACATCTGGTACATTCGCAGGACGAAAGTACACAGATGGTAGCTCTTAATGTATTATATAATGTGGGAGCCCGCGACGAACATCCCGAGCATACAGGCTTTGCTCATTTGTTCGAACACCTGATGTTCGGAGGTTCGGTGAACATTCCCGATTATGATATGCCGCTGCAACTGGCAGGCGGCGAGAATAATGCCTGGACCAATAATGACATAACCAATTACTACCTCACTGTACCCCGGCAGAATGTAGAGACCGGCTTTTGGCTGGAATCCGACCGTATGCTGAGCCTTGATTTCAGTGAACGGAGTCTGGAAGTACAGCGTGGAGTAGTAATGGAAGAATTCAAGCAGCGTTGCCTGAACCAGCCTTACGGAGACGTCGGTCATCTTTTGCGTCCTTTGGCATATCGGGCGCATACTTATCAGTGGCCTACCATCGGAAAAGATTTGTCGCACATAGCCAATGCGACGCTGGAAGAGGTGAAAGCATTCTTCTTCCGTTTTTATGCGCCGAACAATGCAGTGCTCGCCGTAACGGGAAATATCTCTTTTGAGGAAGCAGTCGCATTGACGGAAAAATGGTTCGGTCCCATCCCTCGCAGGGAGGTTCCTCAACGGAATCTGCCGCAGGAACCGGAGCAGACAGAAGAACGACGGTTGACAGTAGAGCGTAACGTACCCCTTGATTCACTATTCATGGCGTATCATATGTGCAGTCATGATCATCCGGATTATTACGCTTTTGATATATTGTCGGATTTGTTGAGCAACGGACGTTCCAGTCGTCTGAATCAACGCCTGGTACAGCAAAAACAACTGTTTTCGAGTATCGACGCTTATATTTCCGGTAGTGTGGATGCCGGATTGTTCCATATCTCGGGCAAACCCGCGGCAGGTGTTTCGCTGGAACAGGCGGAAGCGGCCGTACGTGAAGAACTGGAACGTTTGCAGCAAGAACCTGTTGACGAACAGGAACTGGAAAAAGTGAAGAATAAATTCGAATCGACGCAGATATTCGGCAATATCAATTATTTGAATGTCGCTACCAATCTTGCTTGGTTTGAACTGTTGGGCAGGGCGGAAGATATGGAAAAGGAGGTAGAGCGTTATCGCGCTGTTACTGCCGGACAATTGCAAAAGGTAGCTCAGTCTGCTTTCAGGAAGGAGAATGGAGTGATACTTTATTATAAGAAACAAATATCCTGACTTCTCCTTACCGGCGGGATATTTATTGGAGGCAACGGCAGGATGCGGAGTTGCCGGAATATGCGATTAACTACGGAAAAATAAATGAGAAATATCTATAGTATATATAAGGAGCATTACAAAGCACTGATTTCTCTCGGATTGCCCATTGTAATCGGGCAAATAGGAGTTATTGTGCTGGGGTTTGCAGATACGTTGATGATCGGTCATCATAGTACGATAGAACTGGGTGCTGCTTCCTTCGTCAATAATGTATTCAATCTGGTGATTATTTTCAGTACAGGCTTCTCGTACGGGCTGACTCCTATCGTGGGAGGTTTGTATGGAACTCATCAGTATGCTTCGGCGGGGCAGGCGTTGCGTAACAGCCTGCTGGCAAATTTGTTGGTGGCATTCTTGCTTACCATCGGTATGACTGTCCTTTATTTTAATGTGGGAAATCTGGGACAGCCGGAAGAACTTATTCCCCTGATAAAACCTTATTATCTGGTTCTGCTGGCTTCGCTCGTCTTTGTGATGCTGTTCAATGGCTTCAAGCAGTTTACGGATGGAATTACGGATACTAAGACCGCTATGTGGATATTGCTCGGCGGAAATGTGCTGAATATTATCGGCAATTATATCCTGATATACGGAAAGCTGGGCTTGCCGGAAATGGGCTTGCTGGGGGCAGGTATCAGTACGCTGTTCTCGCGTATCATGATGGTAGTCGTATTTATCATAGTCTTTATGCGGAGTCCGCGTTTTCTTCGTTTTAAGCTTGGCTTCTATCGTCTGGGATGGTCGAAGGCTATATTCGGACGATTGAATTCGCTGGGTTGGCCGATTGCTTTTCAGATGGGAATGGAGACAGCTTCGTTCAGTCTGAGTGCGGTGATGATTGGCTGGCTGGGTACCATTGCGCTGGCTTCTCATCAGGTCATGCTGGCTATTTCTCAGTTTACGTTTATGATGTATTACGGGATGGGAGCAGCTGTGGCTGTCCGTGTGAGTAACTTTAACGGGCAGGGCGATATACTCAATGTACGTCGTTCGGCTTATGCCGGTTTTCATTTGATGATGGCGTTGGGTGTTGTGCTTTCTTCCATCGTATTCCTCTGCCGCAATTATCTGGGAGGTTGGTTTACCGATAGTACCGAAGTGGCGGCTATGGTAACTTCGCTTATCCTTCCGTTCCTTGTATATCAGTTTGGAGATGGATTGCAGATAACCTTTGCCAATGCCTTGCGTGGAATCTCAGATGTAAAACTGATGATGCTGATTGCCTTCATTGCTTATTTCCTTATTTCGCTTCCGGTCGGCTATTTTTGCGGATTCGTGTTGGAGTGGGGGATCATAGGTGTCTGGATGGCATTTCCTTTTGGGTTGACCAGTGCCGGTCTGATGTTATGGTGGCGTTTCCATCACAAGACGAAACTACCGCCTTCCATTCAAAATTCATAATTTAAAATCTTAATTGCCTATGGCTTCCTTTCGCTCCACCAAACTGAAAATAACCATCGGCTATATATTGCTGCTGGCGATTCTTCTTTTTTCTCTGGTGTTTGTGCATCAGGAGATGGAGACGCTGTCGGCTGCGGACGATCAGCAGAATCTGCGGACAGACAGTCTGCTGAGTCTTCTCCATGAGAAAGATCAGAATACCCTTCAGATGCTGCGGGTGCTGAGCGAGGCGAATGATAGCTTGCTTTCCGCCTCGGAGATTGAAGAAATCATATCAGAACAGCAGGACTCGGTGATTACTCAGCAACGGGTACAACACCGGGTTATTACCAAACGCGATTCTCTGATCACTACCCCGAAGAAGAAAGGCTTCTTCAAACGATTGGGGGAAGTGTTCGCGCCTTCTAAGAAAGATACTGCCGTGCTGGTCAATACTTCTCTGGAAATTGCCACCGATACGATATTGGAACCTGTCAAGTCGGCGGACTCCCTTCAGCATAAGATTCGCATGGCTACCGAAGAGAAACGGTTGCAGCGGAGGCGAACGATCCGGCGTACCAGTACGAGGTATCAGCGGATGAATACACAGCTGACCGCAAGAATGGATAGTCTGATAAAAGGATACGAGGAGGAAATGTCTGCGCGTGCCCGTCAAGATGCGGAACTTCAGCAAGAGGTGCGGATGCGTTCGGCTAATATCATTGCCGGAATTGCCATTGGTGCCGTATTCTTATCCGCCTTTTTCCTGATCTTAATTATGCGGGATATTACTCGTAGCAACCGTTATCGGCGTCAGCTCGAAGAAGCGAATAAGCGGGCGGAAGACTTGCTTGTTGCCCGTGAGAAACTGATGCTTGCCATTACCCATGACTTTAAGGCGCCATTAGGCTCGATAATGGGATATACGGAACTCTTGTCCCGCCTGACCGAAGATGAACGGCAGCGATTCTATCTGGACAACATGAAAAGTTCTTCAGAGCATTTACTGAAGTTAGTAAGCGATTTGCTTGATTTCCACCGTCTTGACCTCAATAAAGCGGAAGTGAACCGGATTGTTTTTAATCCTGCTCAGCTGTTTGAAGAAATCCGTGTTTGCTTTGAACCTCTGACGGCGGCTAAAGGCTTGGTCTTGCAATGTCATATCGCTCCGGAATTGTCGGAGAAATATATCAGTGATCCTTTACGTATTCAGCAGATAGTGAATAATCTCTTGTCCAATGCGGTGAAATTCACTCAGCAGGGCAAGATCACATTAACTGTTGGTTATAACGCTTCGAAGCTGACAATAGCGGTTGAGGATACCGGCAAAGGGATGGCATCGGAAGACCGGGAACGCATCTTCCAGGAATTTACCCGCCTCCCCGGTGCGCAGGGAGAAGAAGGATTCGGACTGGGATTGTCCATTGTGCATAAGCTGGTTCTTCTGCTTGAAGGTACGATCGATGTACAAAGCACGTTAGGAAAAGGAAGTTGCTTTACTGTCGTGTTGCCACTCTTTCCGGTAGGCAAGTCAATAGTAGAAAATAAACCTTTCGGAAGCAGAATCAAGAAAACGTCGAAAGATACGGATGCTTCTCCGGAAGAAACAGATGTTTCTCTGGAAGAGACAGATGCCGTACCGGTCATGAAGGTGATCCGTGTGCTTCTGATTGATGATGATAAGATTCAGCTGAACCTGACTGCTGCCATGCTGAAACAGCACAACATCGATGCTGTTTGCTGCGAGCAGTTGGAAGAACTGATAGAGCAACTGCGCTCTTCGACGTTTGATGTACTGCTGACCGATATACAGATGCCTGCTATCAACGGTTTTGATCTGGTCAAATTATTGCGTGCCTCTAACATTCCGCAAGCCCGCAATATTCCTGTTATTGCTGTCACGGCACGTAGCGAAATGGATGAGAAGGCTTTGCATGAACATGGCTTTGCCGGATGCCTGCACAAACCTTTTACGGTGAAAGAATTGCTGGTAACTCTGAATGAAGGACAAATGTCAGCTGATGAGGCGCATATAACACATGATATGCAATTGATTGCAGATGCGCTGCCTGAAGATACTTTATTCAACTTTTCTGCACTGACTGCCTTCTCGGAAGATGATCCGGAAGCGGCGTGTTCTATTATCCGGACTTTTATCGAAGAGACCGGCAAGAATGCCGACCGGATGCAACAGGCATTAACTGACAGGGAGGTGGATGGAATAGCCGCTATGGCTCATAAACTCCTTCCGCTTTTCACCTTGATCGGAGCTTCTGAGTCTGTTGCTTCATTAAGATGGCTGGAGTCTTGCCGGGGGGAAGAATTCTCCGAAGAAATAGAAAAGACTACGTTGGAGACTTTGGAGGCGGTGCGTAAAGTTGTTCGTGCTGCTGAGGAGTATAGTTTCGGTTTACATTAAATCTCTCTCGGCAGCTCCTTTGGAACAGCCTATATAGTGCCATGCTTGTGCCACCTTGTTGGCACAGTTGTGCCAAAGGCATGTCACAGTCGTGCCACTGCGGTGGCACAAGCGTGCCAACGTAGTGGCACGGGCATAAGCTCGTAGCATAGTGAGAAGGTGCTGCCTTGACAAATATCTCACCTTCCGAATGAACGGAATGAACGGGATGAAATTGCGCTAAATGCAACCATAACCTCCGGCTTTTTCACATTTTAGCTTTTGGACAAACCTTTTTTCAAAGTAATTTGTTTACTTTGTATCACTTTTACACTGACACATCCTGCATGAAACGAAAATGGATAAGACGGGTGGGCTGGATATTGCTTACTCCTATAATACTTTTTGTAATACTGATGGTATTACTTTATATACCTCCTGTTCAGAATCTTTTGCGACGGGAGGTTACTGCGTATGCTTCTAAAGCAACCGGAATGCAGATTCAGGTGGAACGGATAGACCTTCGTTTTCCGCTTAATCTGCTGGTACGAGGGGTGGAAGTCATACAGCAGCCGGATACCTTATTGTCTTTGGAAAGCCTGAATGTCCGCGTACAGGCATGGCCGTTGCTCAAAGGAAAAGTAGAAGTTGACGAGGTTACCTTAAGTCAGGTGGCGGTCAATTCTGCCAATCTGATAGAGGGGATGCAGATAAAAGGCGTTTTGGGGCGCTTCTTTCTGCAAAGTCATGGAGTCGATTTATCGAACGAAACGGCAGTTGTCAATCGGACAGAGTTATCCGATACTCATATACAACTTCTGATGACTGATACCACGACCACTCCCAAAGACACGACAGCATCTGCTCCTGTGAACTGGAAGGTGAACCTTCATCAACTGAAGTTGAAGAATGTATCATTCGGTATGAAACTGCCTGCCGACTCCATGAAGATGGCGGCATACATAGGCGAAGCGACCATTGATGACGCCAAAGCGGATTTAAAGAACCAGTTTTATGGATTGAAGCAATTCCTTTTGTCGGGTGCCTCCGCCAGTTATGACACCGGAGAGGCCCAACCGTCGGAAGGTTTTGACGCCTCTCATATAGCAGTCCGGAATATCCGCATCGGATTGGACTCTCTGCTCTACGAAGGCAGAAATATGAACGCTGTGATTCGTGAAATAACGATGGAAGAGCGTTCGGGACTGAGTATTACTTCACTGACAGGGCGACTCTTTTCGAATGATTCTATCATCCGCATTCCTGAACTGAAACTGCAAACCCCACATTCTGAAATAGACCTGTCTGCCCAGACTTATTGGGAACTCGTAAATATTCCGACGACAGGACGTTTATCCGCCAGCTTTAACGCACATATAGGCAAAGAGGACGTGATGCTTTTTGCCGGCGGACTGCCTCAAACGTTTAAAGAAGCATATCCGTTCCGTCCGTTAGTGATTCGTGCCGGTACGGATGGAAATCTGAAAGAAATGCAGATTTCGCGCTTCACGGTAGACTTGCCGGGAGCTTTCTCGCTAAAAGGGGGAGGAATCCTTGAAAACCTGACGGACAGTCTGACTCGTTCGGGAACTATTGGGCTGGATATGGTTACCCAGAATCTGAACTTCCTGACAGGATTGACCGGAGTCACACCCGATGGCTCTTTGGTAGTTCCCGACAGTATGAGTCTCAAGATGAAGATGGAGATGAACGGCCCGCAGTATAAAGCAAAACTCGATCTGAAAGAAGGCAAGGGCAGCATGAATGTAAATGCCGCATTAAACAGTTCGACAGAGGTTTATACGGCCGATCTGAAAATAAACGATCTGCAACTGCATCATTTTCTCCCGAAAGACTCGATTTATGAACTGTCTCTTTCGGCTGATGCCAAGGGCAGAGGGCTGGATGTCATGTCCTTCCATTCTTTAGCCAATCTGAATCTTTCTTTGGACCAGCTTCATTACGCCCGCTATCATCTTTCGAATGTTCATTTGACGGGAAATCTCAAAGGTGCTTTGGCTACGGCTCAGCTTACGAGTGACAATGAACTCCTGAAAATGACGGCGGATGCAGAATATAATTTAGCTCATAGTTATCCGGACGGTAAAGTGACAGTTGACGTTACTCAGCTTGATTTGTACGAACTGGGACTTATGCCCAAGCCGATGAAGCGTCCGTTGGCGTTCAATTTAAGCGGAGAGGCACGGCAGAACCGTGTTTTCACTCATTTCACCGCCGGTGATATGAAACTGAATCTGAGTGCCCGTGCCGGTGTATATCCTCTGATTCGTCAGTCTACCCATTTTGTAGATGTGTTGATGAAGCAGGTGGATGAAAAACTCTTGGATCATGCTGCTTTGCGTGAAGCATTGCCGTCGGCTATTTTCTCTTTCTCGGCAGGAAAGGAGAATCCGTTGGCATACTATATGGCAATGAAGAATATATCGTTTCATGATGCTTCCATGAAATTCGGCACAGCTCCCGATTGGGGAATCAACGGAAAAGCTGCCATTCATGCTTTGAAAGTGGATACCTTGCAACTGGATACGGTCTTTTTCACCGTCAAACAAGATACTACCCGTATGAACCTTCGTGCCGGAGTAATCAACGGACCGAAGAATCCCCAGTTTTCCTTCTCCACTATTCTGACAGGTGAGATTCGCGACCGCGATGCCGAGCTGTTGGCAGAATATAAGAACGAAAAGGGGAAAACCGGTGTGTTGCTCGGAGTCAATGCCCGTCCGCTGGTTGGGGGACGTGGAAAAGGGGATGGACTGGCCTTTACACTGATTCCGGAAGAACCGATTATTGCGTTCCGTAAATTCCATTTCAACGAAGATCATAACTGGATTTATCTGCACAAGAATATGCGCGTGTATGCCAATGTGGATATGTGGGATGATGAAGGCATGGGATTCCGTGTGCATTCGGTACAGGGAGATACGGTCTCTTTGCAGAATATCGATGTCGAAATCCGGAGAATCCGCTTGGATGAAATAACGAGCGTACTGCCTTACTTCCCCGAAATCACCGGATTGTTCTCGGCAGAAGCACACTACATACAGACCGAAAAAGACCTTCAGCTCTCTGCAGAAGCATCCATTGATGAACTGACTTATGAACGCCAGCGCATTGGTGATATTACTTTGGGAGCTACATGGCTGCCGGGCGAACAGGGAAAACAATACCTCAACGCTTATCTGAATCATGATAAGGTAGAAGTGCTGATAGCAGATGGCAAGCTGCTCCCTACCTCGACGGGAAAGGATAGCCTGGAAGTAAATACGACGCTGGAACACTTCCCGCTTCGTATTGCCAATGTATTTATTCCCGACGAGCTGGTTACGCTTGCCGGTGATATGGACGGTGACCTGAATATAACAGGCAGTACCGAGCAGCCATTGATAAACGGTGAACTGATACTGGACAGCGTATCTGTCCTGTCACGCCAGTATGGTGCTAACTTCCTGTTTGATAACCGCCCTGTGCAGTTGAAGAACAATCGTCTGATATTTGATAAGTTCGCCATCTACACCACAGGAAAGAATCCGTTTACGATCGACGGTTATGTCGATTTCCGTGATATGTCCCGACCGATGGCGAGTCTGAATCTGCTGGCGGAAAACTATACCTTGTTGAATGCGAAGCGTACCCGCGAAAGCCTTGTCTACGGAAAAGTCTTTGCGGACTTGCGGGCAACCATAAAAGGCCCGTTGGACGGGCTGAATATGCGTGGAAACCTGAATCTGCTGGGCAATACGGATGTCTCGTATGTACTGACCGATTCACCGCTGACCGTGCAGGATCGTCTGGGAAGTCTGGTGACATTTACTTCATTCAGTGATACTACGACAGTTGTCCGCCAGGAAGTGCCTACCGTATCTTTAGGTGGGCTGGATATGGTGATGATGGTACACATCGACCCGTCCGTTCGTTTGAAAGTCG
>ERZ834798.1621-NODE-1621-length-19003-cov-4.710312_pt1 | contig 19003 bp, 19 predicted proteins | sample MGYA00519689_ERZ834798 | MGnify/ENA primary metagenome ERZ834798 (study PRJEB31850, sample SAMEA3708761) | human gut metagenome | biome: human gut; feature: human-associated habitat; material: faeces | place: China | collected 2014 ...
AGACACACTGTTTTAAAAACCTATTTAAATTTTCTGATAAAGAAATATATCAAGCTACCTTTATATATTCTTCCAGCCTGCTATCATCTTTACTCCCACTCAATTTTTCTTTTTGCTGTAAAGTTAATTATTTTAATCTTATTACCAAAACTTTAACTCTGCTTTTTACTGCTGGTAAATAAGACTGGTGTCAATCTTAGAATTTATAACTGATAGAGATAGAGTTTGCAATAGGCCGTACTTTATGAGTTATTGGATTCCGCACTGAAAGTTAAAATTGTTTTATTGGTAAGTATTGATACTATAATTTTGTATTTTCGTAAAATTATAATTTACAAATAGAGTTATGATTAAGAAAATTTATTCATTGTTGGTGGCATTTGTATTAGGTGCTACAACATTAATGGCACAGAATGAGAAAGGTTTTTCTTTTGCAGCAGAAATGGGTGTAGGTTCACAATTGGAATTAGGCGGACGTGCACAATATGGTATTAATAAATGGGTTGCACTTGATTTGCCTGTGTTAAAGTACGACTTTGATTATGATAAGTATGTCAATTCACATGAATTGAAAATCATGGCAGGTGCTCGTGGATTTTCTCCTTCTTTCGGACCAAACCTAAAAGCTTTTATGGCTATGGACTTAGGTTATGGAGGTATAACAAACGAATATTTAGATTGGAATAGCGCATTTGCTTTTGATTTAAGCTTTGGTCTTTATGTATATAAAGGAGTTTATCTTGGATATGGTTTCGGTTTATTGGCTAATGACTGGAAACACAAAGACCACACATTACGTATCGGTATAAATTTCTAAGAATATTTTGAGTACAAAACTTGCTGGTGTTTGGGATTGAATACAGACTTATTTGAATACAAATTATTTTTGAGTGCATGAGATAAATGATAAACAGATATGTTGAATTGAATATCAATACCTTATATAAAAATTGAAGAAAAGGTAAATACTAATGTTGCTTTATATAGTTGTAAAAATAGATTTATTTACTTGATTTGATAATGATTTTATCAAAATGAGATATAAGTATGGTAATCATTATATTACGTTTATAAACAAGTAATTGTAAGGTACTTTACTAATACCGGCACTATCCAAAGTTTTGTGTAAACGAGGAATACGGGATTCAGAAATGAGTTCCGTATTTTATTATTTCTAACTTTGCAAAATGCCGAAGAAAATGACAGTAAAGAATCAAGCAGTGCCCGATGAAGTTCTAAGTAAAGAATTTCTGATCCAATTTAAGACAGAAGCTGATGTGAGTAAGTTTCTCAAACAACTCCATGCACAAGTGTTAGAAAAGATGCTTGAAGGTGAAATGGATGTTCACTTAGACTATGAGAAAAATTCCGTAAGTGGGAACAACTGCGGTAACTCCTGTAATGGAAAGTATCCTAAGAAGATACAGACCGAGCACGGAGAATCGTCATCTCCGTTCCCCGTGACCGCAACGGTGAGTTCGAGCCCATAGTCGTCCCGAAACATGAGAGTCGTGGCTTATCTATAGAAAAACTCGTTATCTCCCTCTATGCTAAAGGAATGAGTGTGTCGGACATTGAAGGGGAGATGCGTGAGATCTATGAGATTGAACTTTCCACTTCTGCCATATCCGTCATCACCAACAAGGTAAATCAAGCGGCACTGGAATGGTAGAACCGCTCTCTTGACCCTATATATCTGATAGTATGGATGGACGGTATCATTTTTAAGGTGCGTGATAACGGTAAGATCATCAACAAAACGGTATACCTTTGTGTCGGATCGAAACAAAACGGTTTGAAGGAAGTTTTGGGTATGTGGGTCGGCAAAACGGAAAGTTCCGCTTTCTGGATGGGTGTTCTGACCGACCTGAAAGCACGTGGTGTACAGGATATTCTTATTACTTACACAGACAATCTGAACGGATTTACCGACACCATACGTGGTGTGTTCCCTCAATCTTCCACGCAAATCTGCGTTGTGCATCAAATCAGAAACTCTTGTAAATATGTCGTTTACAAGGATAAAAAGGAGTTTACTGCTGACATGAAGAATATATACAACACACCTAACAAGGAAGCGGCTGCCGTGGAATTGGACAATTTGGAAAAGAAATGGGGGCGGAAAATATCCGTATGCCATACTTTCATGGAGAAATAATTAGGATGACCTGACCGTGTTTTTCCAGTTCCCATTGGAAATCAGGAGAATAATCTATACTACCAAGTTCATTGAAAATCTGAACGGAAAAATCAGAAAGTACACGAAATCAAAGATTTCATTTCCTTCAGATGATGCTGTGAAGAAAACGATATACCTGTCTCTGTTGGAGATTGAGAAAAAATGGATGATGCCTATTTCTAATTGGGGATTGATTATGAATCAATTTATGCTTATATTTGAGGACAAAATTTAGATATAAGTCAAAATATACCTGAATCCTGTTTTCCCATTTACACAATATTATGGACACTGCCCTAATACCCTACTATTTACCATTAGATTAAATCCATTACTTCATAACCTTTTCTTCCTTTGACTGCTTGGAATCGCATCAACCTGTTTAAGAAAGTCAGATAAAACAACCATAACCATTCATCTGTTATAAACATTGATGGGTTATATTCTATGTGTTCACGTGTAATGAAATCTTTTATTGCGTCCGAATTGATTCTAACTTCCAAACGATGTAACTGGTTGGGATTGTCGTAGCTTTCCATAATGTAACCCTTATGGCTCTTGTTTTCAATTTCACGTTTCTTGTTGTATGCGTTGAGGCTAAGGTCATTTTTCTTTTGTTGGATTAAAATGCTATACTCTTTGATTCGTTCAAGATTCCCGACCCCGATATATAGAATGTCCTCTATTAACTTCTTTCTGTCTGTTATCTTCGTGCCATTGATGATAGGGTAGTAGTCTTTGTTCCTAATCATCTTGACCAATGCCTTTGAAAAATTGGTACTGGCGTCAATGGCTAAATCCAAATGGGAATGTTGTTGAAGTTAAGTCCTAACATCTGCTCAATATAATCTAAAAACACTAGTCTGCCTTTGGTATTATAATTATACATTATATAGAACTGTTTGTTATCAATCTGTAACCATACATTAGACTGGAAAGATTCATCATGGTCAGAACGTAAACCCCACTGGATTGTACCAAATACTTGCTCTTCCATGTCCTCAAAGGTGTTATCATTGTAGAATGTATAGACTATCTCATAAATGTAATTAAAGTGAGTTCCGTCTATTCTTCGTAACTGGAAATCCCATTCTGGTATCTCGTAGGTATCTAATGGAGTTTCTCTTAAATTGTGTAGTCTACTTGTATCTGATAGTGTGTAGCAGATTTTCAATTTGTCAATAACTGGTAGCATATAACCATTCATTTGTATAAATTATTTCTTCTTCGCCATAGGGTTTTCATTGCTTCCGATATAGCTTGCTTGTGTTGTTTAGTCTTTGGCTGATTTTTCAACGCTTAGCTAATCAACTTCTTGGTATTAGCTAATTTCTTCCTACCTCTTAAAGCGTAGGAGATTTTTCTCTTTGTTTGCTCATTCATCATTCAACCTTTTTACTATAAATAGTAGGCAAGTTGTAAAAAGTATGAAAAATATACAGGAAAAAATTATCTTCCAAACGCTTTATTGGTAGAAAGGCTTGAATGAATTACTACTGTCGTGTTAGTCTTATGGGTATGTACTACCATCGTATCATCATTGATATTTGCTTCTGAAAGGTCTTTCCAATCGCCAAATCGAAGTCCAGTCCAACAAGCAACAACAAACAAATCTCGTGTAGATTCTATGTTACCACGAGGGTCTATTTGCTCCTTGATAGCCTCATCATTAAAGTCTATGGCATACAGCTTGGTGATGTCTTCTTCTGTCAGATAGATATTCTCAACATCATGGCACTTGGTTGTATATCGATGGAAAGACTTGTCTGTTATCAATCCCTCTATTTCGGCTTCACTCAACCACACTTTTCATTATGCTGTATTGTGAAACAATGGTATTGGCTGTATAGTTCCTGCTTATCATCCAAGCGGTGAAGTGTTCTTCAAGTTGGGCATTAAAAAGTTCCCAAGTCAGTCTGAAATGTTTGTCGGTACAAAACTTTTGCAATCGTTGTAAAGCGTTACGATGGTTGTAGATTGTACCGCTCACGATTTTTCGTTGGGTATCTTTATTGACCATTTGTGATTTTCGCTCAATATAGGCATTAATAAAATCTACTGGATTCTTGTTAATGGAAGCCTCAATACCTCGTAATTTATTGTTTATGTAGCTTTTGAAATTATGGGCAGTATGTTCCATTCCATTGCTCATAAGGTGGTTTTGAGAAACTTCTACTCCATACTCATGGCAATAATCAAAAATTTTTTTTAGTTCTCTGTTTATACCTTTATTATATTTAAATTGCACCTTGCCCAATGTGCTATCTTCTAAAGCTCTTTCGCCTATTTGTGTTTTTGTGGTCTTAATCCAAAATTCTGGCTCAATCAACAAACCAGTATATATTCTTACTCTTTCTTTATTAATAGTTGTAGTTAATATTATCTGTGATTTTTTACCTCCAATGCCTTTTAAGTTGAAGTTGACTCTCAAACTAAATCTACCATTAATTAAAATTTGATTTTCTGCCATAACATTTATATTTTTCTATATCTTCTTATCTGAAAACTTATCTTTTTATTTAAAGTATATAGTTTCCAAAGTGGAAGTCAATAGCTTTGATGAAATATTTTTTATACTTCAAAGATACAGGCAATTTCGTATCAGGAAAAATGGTCAAGAATAGTACTGGTGTCAAAAACTGGTATCAATTCACATTGATTAACAGGAATACTAAAAAAGCTTCCTGAGTGTACTGAATACTATGAATCAAAGAAATAGCCCCAACCTTTGCAGGGTTGAGGCTATCTGAATATGCTTCAAAATAGGGGTTATTTTATTCCCACTCGATCGTGGCAGGCGGTTTAGAACTAATGTCATAAACAACACGGTTCACGCCTTTTACTTTATTGATAATCTCATTCGATATTTTAGCAAGGAAATCATACGGAAGTTTTGCCCAATCGGCAGTCATTGCATCTGTAGATGTCACGGCTCGTAAAGCGACAGCTCGCTCATAGGTTCGTTCATCTCCCATTACACCAACCGATTGTACCGGAAGCAATACAACTCCTGCTTGCCAAACTTTATCATATAATCCCCACTCACGAAGTCCGCGAATAAAAATATCATCGGCATTTTGTAAAATCGAAACTTTTTCGGGTGTAATATCTCCCAAGATACGAACGGCCAAGCCGGGTCCTGGGAAAGGATGTCGTGTAATCAAATGTTCCATCATACCCAATTCTCTACCAACCCGACGAACCTCATCTTTAAACAACAGTCGCAAGGGTTCGCACAATTTCAGGTTCATTTTTTCAGGAAGTCCACCTACATTATGATGACTCTTGATTACAGTTCCGGTAATAGAAAGCGACTCGATGCAGTCCGGATAGATCGTTCCTTGAGCCAGCCATTTCACATCTTTAATCTTATGAGCCTCTTCATCGAATACATCAATGAAACCCTTACCTATAATCTTACGCTTCTTTTCAGGTTCGGTCACTCCTGCCAATTCCGCAAAGAATTTAGCGCTTGCATCCACTCCGATAACATTCAGACCAAGACATTCATAATCGTGCAATACATTTTTAAATTCATCTTTGCGCAGCATGCCATGATCCACAAAAATACAAGTTAAATTCTTTCCGATAGCACGATTCAGCAATACAGCAGCAACAGAAGAGTCAACGCCACCGCTCAAACCGAGCACGACTTTATCATCCCCCAATTGTTCCTTCAACTGGGCAACCGTAGTTTCGATAAACGAAGCTGCGCTCCAGTCTTGCCTGCAACCGCAGACTTCCACTACAAAGTTTTTCAGCATCTGTGTACCGTCCTCGCTATGGAATACTTCCGGATGGAATTGTACACCCCACATTTTCTCTCCTTCCACCTGATAAGCGGCAATCTTCACTTTATCCGTAGAAGCTATAGTCTTGAAGCTTTCAGGAATAGCAGTAATAGTATCGCCATGACTCATCCACACTTGAGTATTTTCCTTTACTCCCTTAAAAAGCACATTGTTTTTATCAAAAGAAGCTAAATGCGCCCGTCCATATTCACGGCTACCCGCAGGTTCAACCTTACCGCCGTTGGTATAGGCTATAAACTGTGCACCGTAGCAGATTCCCAATATAGGATATTTACCACGGATTTCGTTTAAATCTATCTTAAACGCACTTTCGTCATATACGGAAAATGGACTACCTGAAAGAATAACTCCTTTTACACTCGCATCTCCCTGAGGAAATTTGTTGTAAGGCACAATTTCACAATATACATTCAACTCGCGAACACGGCGACCGATAAGCTGCGTGGTCTGTGAGCCGAAATCAAGAATAATAATCTTTTCTTGCATAGAAACAGAGGTGTTAGTAATTTGGAGCACAAAGATACGAATTTGTTTAGAGCAGAAAGCAAAATATGGCAAAATTTGTTCAGAGCAAAAAACAAAATACGGCAATATACAGAGAACGGAAAACACCTACATCGCTTATCTTTCAAGAAACTAAAGGATTTGTTGGATTTATAAAATAAAGAATTTATATTTGTCTCTGTTACTAAACCAAATATCTAAGTATCATGAAAAGAAACATCCTATCAGCGGTCCTTACACTTTACTGCCTATTGCCGATAGCAGCACAGCCCCTTTCCAAAGCAGATTCGCTACAAATTGAAATTGCTCAATTAGAAAATGCACTGACAAGCATACAGACTGATTTGCAAGAAAAAACTTTGCAGTACAATTGGGAAATAACAGAAAAATACATTGAATATTGCAAGAAACTCTACAAAATCACCAACTTCAACCGCGAACCCCGGTTGATACAACTTGCCACTACCATAAAACCGGAAGAACTGGAACCTCAGAGATTAGCCTATGAAAAGGCTAAAAAAGAACTTGAAGCACTATTGACATCCTACCCGGAGTATATCACCCTCGATTCTTTATATAAAAGAGCCATCAATACGGAACAGAAAAAAGACCGCAAAATTGCCTTGGACGGTTTCTATCAACGCATATACAATGAAGATAAGACTTACCGTCCGCTGCTCGAAAAAAAACGCAAAGCCTTCAAAGAGCATTATATAGCCTGTGCTTCCTATCTACTGGACGAATGTAAAAGAAACCGGGAAGTTGTACCGGAAATCTATGATTATAAAACAGCACGAATTCTCAAAGAGACCGATCCCAAGCTCCACCAACTATCCATAGAGATCAGTACACTTGAAAGCCTTCAACGGGAGACAATTCGTAAATATCAGAGATTGAAGTACAACCTGAAAGAAGACTAGGCAATAATCCTTTTTTAATCCTATAAAATCAAATATCCTCGAAAGAAGCATTACCATCTTCCGAAGATATTTATATATGAATTTCCTTATATTAAATAAAAAAACGTGATTATTTTTCTTTCAATATATCGCGAATTTCCGTCAACAACACTTCTTCCTTACTCGGTGCGGGCGGTGCAGGAGGAGCAGTAGGCGTTTCCGCTTTTTTCTTTTCCGTCAGCTTGGTTATCAACTTAATAAACATAAAGATAGAAAAAGCGATAATGAGAAAGTCGAAAGTGGCCTGCAGAAAATTTCCGTAATTCAACGTTACAGCGGCTATTTCCTTACCGTCCACTACTTCGGCAGGCTTCATCACCCATTTTAAATCGGTAAAGTTTACACCGCCTATCAGCAAGCCCAAAGGAGGCATTATCACATCAGCCACAACTGAAGATACAATCTTGCCAAACGCACCTCCAATGATAACACCGACAGCCATATCGACCACATTGCCTTTCATGGCAAAAGCCTTAAATTCCTGTAAAAATGAACTTTTTCCCATCTTTTCAATTATTTAATTATGATTTTGGTTACGAATATAAAAACATTTTCTTACTTTTGCACCGCAAATCAGAAAGAATTGCAATTAGTAAGCGAAAGTTTATTTTTAAACATTATAAAACCCTTAAAAGTTTAAACAAAATGATTAAAGTAGGTATTAATGGATTCGGACGTATCGGACGTTTCGTATTCCGCGCTGCTCAGAAAAGAAACGATATTCAAATCGTTGGTATTAACGACCTTTGCCCGGTAGATTACTTGGCTTACATGCTGAAGTATGATACTATGCACGGTCAATTCGACGGTACTATCGAAGCTGATGTTGAAAACAGCAAACTGATCGTTAACGGTCAATCTATCCGTATCACTGCTGAAAAGAACCCGGCTGACCTGAAATGGAACGAAGTAGGTGCTGAATACGTAGTTGAATCTACCGGTTTGTTCCTGACTAAGGAAAAAGCTCAGGCTCACATCGAAGCTGGTGCAAAATACGTTGTAATGTCTGCTCCTTCTAAGGATGACACTCCGATGTTCGTTTGCGGTGTTAACGAAAAGACTTATGTTAAGGGTACTCAATTCGTATCTAACGCTTCTTGTACTACTAACTGCTTGGCTCCTATCGCTAAAGTATTGAACGACAAGTTCGGTATCGTTAAAGGTTTGATGACTACAGTTCACGCTGCTACTGCAACTCAGAAAACAGTAGACGGTCCTTCTAAGAAAGACTGGAGAGGTGGTCGTGGTATCCTTGAGAACATCATCCCTTCTTCAACGGGTGCCGCTAAGGCTGTAGGTAAAGTATTACCTGTATTGAACGGCAAATTGACAGGTATGGCTTTCCGTGTACCGACTTCTGATGTTTCTGTTGTTGACTTGACAGTAGTTCTTGAGAAAGAGGCTTCTATGGCTGACATCTGCGCTGCAATGAAGGAAGCTTCTGAAGGCGAATTGAAAGGTGTTCTTGGTTATACTGAAGACGCAGTTGTTTCAACTGACTTCCGTGGCTGTGCTAACACTTCTATCTTCGACGCTAAAGCTGGTATCTCTTTGGATTCTAACTTCGCTAAGATCGTATCTTGGTACGACAACGAGTGGGGTTATTCAAACAAAGTTTGTGAGATGGCTCGCGTTATCGCTGGTAAGTAATTTATTACCACTCTACATAGAAAAGGCTATCCTCTTTGAGGATGGCCTTTTTTTTCGTACGTTTGTATCATGAAATCATATGAACTTATCACGATTCTAGGGCCTACGGCTTCTGGAAAGACGACCTTCGCCGCCGCTCTCGCCGCCCAGTTGGATACGGAGATCATCAGCGCTGATTCCCGGCAGATCTATCGTTCCATGGATATCGGGACGGGTAAGGATTTGGCCGATTACAACGTGAATGGAAAACAAATCCCCTATCACTTGATCGATATCTGCGAGCCCGGCTATAAATATAACGTATTTGAGTATCAGCATGACTTTTTCCGGGTCTATGAGGATATGAAACGGAGGGGTAAACTCCCGATCTTATGCGGAGGAACCGGGATGTACATAGAGGCCGTATTAAAAGGATATAAGCTATTAGACGTGCCTCAAAATCCTGAGCTAAGGGAATCCTTGAGGAATAAAACCTTGGAGGAGCTGGAAACCATCCTCGCCTCTTATAAGATATTACATAATAAGACGGACGTGGACACCGCCCAGCGGGCTATCCGTGCGATCGAGATCGAGGAGTATTATAAGACTCAGGCACCAGACGTAAATGAATATAATCCGATCAACAGCCTGATCATCGGTATCCACATCGACCGGGAATTACGTAGGGAAAAAATATCCAGACGCTTGCGGACCCGGTTGGACGAAGGAATGGTGGATGAGGTTCGTACGATCTTGGCTACGGGTGTTAAACCGGAGGACTTGATCTATTACGGATTGGAATATAAGTTTCTTACTTTATATATTATTGGGGAACTTTCTTTTGAGGAGATGGTCTCGCAACTCGAGATAGCTATCCATCAATTCGCCAAGAGGCAAATGACTTGGTTCCGGGGCATGGAACGCCGGGGTTGCGAGATTCATTGGATAGACGCCACTCTACCGACCGAAGAAAAAATAGCGACAACAATGCGAATTCTAAATAATCAGCTATGATAACAATAAACGATCTAAATAAAAGCGAGAACTTCTTCTTGATGGCAGGTCCTTGCGTAATCGAGGGGGAAGATATGGCGTTACGTATCGCCGAGAAAATAGTGGGTATCACGGAAAGACTGCATATACCCTATGTATTCAAAGGCTCCTATCGGAAAGCGAATCGCTCCCGTCTAGATTCTTTCACGGGCATCGGGGATGAGAAGGCGTTAAAGATCTTACGGAAGGTGGGCGAGACGTTCAATATTCTCACCGTTACCGACATCCATGAGACAACGGAAGCTGCCATGGCCGCCGAATATGTCGATGTCCTTCAAATCCCGGCTTTCCTATGCCGCCAAACGGATTTATTGGTAGCGGCGGCCGAGACCGGGAAAATCGTCAATATAAAGAAAGGACAGTTCCTTTCGCCGGGTGCCATGCAATTCGCCGTACAAAAGGTAGTGGACGCAAGAAATGATAATGTCATGATCACCGAGCGGGGAACGACATTCGGCTATACCGACCTTGTTGTCGATTTCCGGGGTATCCCGCAAATGCAAACATTCGGTTTCCCAGTCATTATGGATGTAACCCATTCCTTGCAGCAACCGAACCAAACCTCCGGCGTGACCGGTGGATTACCCGCCCTTATCGAGACGATAGCGAAAGCCGCGATAGCCGTGGGCACGGATGGCCTATTTATAGAGACCCACCCGGAACCAAGCCAAGCCAAATCCGACGGGGCCAATATGCTAAAACTGGATTTATTGGAAGATCTTTTGACACGTTTGGTACGTCTACGCCAAGCGATCCTATAAAAAATAAGGGGCCCTTACTAAAAAGGCCCCTTTATTTCTTATTTTTACGATCAATAATCTAATTATCCCATCTTGCTGATCTTCTTCAACCGATCTTCATCTATCAACTTAATCTTTCTACCGTCTAAAGCAATGATACGTTCCGCCACAAAGGTGGACAACGTGCGAATAGCATTCGATGTAGTCATATTAGATAGATTTGCCAGATCTTCACGAGCCAAATAGATGCTTAACGTAGCACCGTCTTCTTCCAGCCCGTAACTATCTTTCAGGAATAACAAAGATTCAGCCAATCGCCCACGAATATGTTTTTGCGTAAGGTTAACCGTACGTTCATCCGAGATACCGAGATCAATGGATAATTGTCGGATGAAAAACATAGCCAAATTCGGATTGCTCATTAAAAGGCCCGTAACCACTGTCATAGGAATCATGCAAACCGTAGAAGCCTCGAATGCGGAAGCGTTCGTCAAGTAATCTTCTTGAGCGAAACTAGCCCGGTAACCAAAATACTGCACAGGCTTAATCATTCGGATAATCTGGCTTCTGCCACCTACTCCATCCTTGTAAATCTTCACTTTACCCTTTAACAAGCACATCATGTCCTTTGGTTCGTCGCCCTCGCAATAAATCAACTCGTTACGTTTGAAATGCTGGATCGTCGAATTACTACGGAGGATCTCACGTTCCTTATCAGTCAGAACCCTCCACACCTCTGATAAACTGGCCGATAAATCGACCTCTTCTTTTTGCTGTTTAACCACGACTGCTATATAACATACTTATGAAGCACAAATATACGATTTTTCTTTTGAAAAAATAAAAACTTTTGTACGATTAATTACACCATATTGTAACATTTTACTTTCTTTCACGTCTAAACTGAAATTTATTCATTATGTTTGTCTGGAAAGAATGTAAAATCGTTGAAAAAGTTATATTCGATACTTACCTTGATTTTAATCTCTATAAGTATTTTCGCAAAGAGCACTGATACTTATAGTGATAAGATCCTGTCTTTTGGCAAGGGGAATCGAGAAACGAGAGAACGGGCGGACTCGATCATGCACCTTGTCATCGAAAAAGCGGCCCAATACCAAAATACGGTATCGAAATACGAGGCTGAGATTTATATCAAAGGACGTACAGAAATTTTAAAACAAAATATGTTAATACGTCTCGCCCATCATATCTTTCCTATCGACCGGAAAAATAAGGATATGCTTTTTGAAATGGTCAGCCAATCTAAATTTAACGCCCCGCAGAATTATCTTCATGATCTAAAGGCGGTCAACGGAAACAGCATACCCAACGGGAAAAAGCAACAGGAGGCCTTGGCTTTCTTGAATTTGAACGTATATTCCCCCACCGCTTACGATGATGCCATCTTCATGCCGATAGCCAGCAACGCTTTTAAGTTTTATACGTTCAACTTGGAAGGGCTGGAGACTATCAACGGCTTGACGATTTACAAAATCCGTTTCCTGCCGAAGCAATGGAGCCAGAAATTGGTATGCGGGGATCTATATGTCATCGACCAGTCATGGACGATCGACAAGATCGATATGAACGGTCGTTACTCTTTCGCCGAATTCAACCTAGTCATGAGCTACGGACGGGATTTCAGACGGTTCATCCTACCCGAGAAGGCGGATCTATTCCTCCGATATAGGGTATTGGGAAATGCGGTGGCAACCACCTACCATTCTTCCTTTAAGTATCAGGAAGTGGAATGGGTGGAGGAGGACAACGAAAGCCATAAGTGGAAATCCTTGGACCTGACCAATTATTACAAACTCTCGTCCGATACGGTTCCTATTATCAGGGATTCCACGTATTGGAATATCCATCGTGACAATCCCTTGAGTCCGGATGAAGCCCACTTATACAGTAAAGCCCAAGAGCAGAATATAAGTAAAATCGATACGGCCGATGATCTCCAGAAGTACGTTAAGCTAACGGAGCAGTTGACGAATACGGTCAATATGGATTATAAAACGACCCGTATTAAATATTCCGGCTTTCTAAATCCGTTCCAATTGGGTTATTCCGCCCGTAACGGCATCACTTACAAACAGAGATTCCGTATCAGCAAGACATTCACCCGTGACAAACAGATTCGTTTCCGTCCGGAGATTGGTTACGTATTCAAGCGCAAGCAGATATTTTTCAAGGTCGGAGGCGATTGGGAATACTCGCCGCAGAAACGGGGAATTTTATCGGTAGAAGTAGGAAACAGTAATGAAAGCTACTCCTCCGAGATCACCCAAAAGATCAATGAGGAACTAAAAGATTCCACCTTCAATTTCGATGATTTAAACCTTGAGTATTTCAAGCATTACTATGCGGAAATAAAAAACTCCATCGAGTTATTCAATGGGTTTCAATTAACGACGGGTATCACTTACCACCGGCGTATCCCCTCTAAAAAGAGAGTGGAGATCGATCCCGGGGATGATGTAGAGGAAATACTCAGCCAAAATTATAATGACTTTACGCCCACGCTCGGTTTCTCCTATACCCCCCGCCAATATTATCGCATGGACGGATACCGGAAGGAGTATGTCTATTCTTACTATCCCACGATATCAATCGAAATAGCGAGAGGTATCCCCGGAGTCGGGAAAAGCTCGGGAGATTACGGACGTATAGAGGCGGACGTGCATCAAAGCCTTATGCTTGGCCTGTGCAGACGATTGAACTATCATATCAGCGCCGGTCTTTATACACAACAGAAGTCTACCTATTTTGCGGACTTTAGGTATTTCACCCGCAGGAATTTCCCCGATACGTGGGATGATCAGATTGGCGGAGTCTTCAATCTACTGAAAGGCGAGTGGTTCAATGCCTCCGATAAGTATATACAAGCACATTTCATGTATGAAAGCCCTTTTATCTTATTTAAGGTTCTCCGCATCAACTCCACGAAAAAGTTCATGCAAACGGCCTCACGCTATATCCTCTCCGAACGCTTTTATTGGAGCCAGCTATGGACACCGGTCTTGCCTAGCTATACGGAAGTCGGATACGGGATAGGGAACCATATCTTTAATATCGGGATATTCGCCGGATTCGATCGCTGGCATTACCAAAGCATGGGATTCAAGTTTGCCTTCGAGTTATTTCAATGAATGGATAGCGGGCGGGCTACCAATACCCCTTTACAGCTCTTTATCCCCTCGGCGTAATCTCGTAAGGAGGATGCTTGGATGATTACCTTTTTAGCGGAAGAAGAGGCATGGATAAATGTCAGTTGTCCATCCTTCCAATAGGCGATCCCGACATGCGTCACGTCCAGCCCCTTGATAGAAGTAACAAAACAGAGGATATCGCCATTCTTGATTCCGGACGAACATTTGTCGATCTCTTGTTTAGGCACATAATAATGAGGACGTAGGTTTATCTCCTTTTCCTTATCGGCCATCCTTCGAACTCTTTCCGGATGGTTCTTCAGTTGCTTATAGCTATCCGGATGCGTAGAGATAAAAGATAAATCCAAAGGTAGGGAGGCACCACCGATTTCCCTCCCCATATCTTTCACGATTCCTTTTCGCTCATTCTCATAGAACCAGTCCGTCATATAATGCAAACGATCCGTGTAATCCCCTATCGTACCCTCTCTGTACCGAAGCCGTTGTAGATTCTCACAGAAGTTCTCAAAGGTAGTTTTTTCCTCTCGCAGGGTACGGGATAAAGCCAATACGGTCTCCGCGAATGTGGTGCAATCCAATTCCCGCAGATTGACCACCAAGCCCTCCGGCTCCTTTTCCAAGGTAGAGGCGACATAAGGAGTCCCCCGGAAGAAAAGGGCGGTATGGATCATTAGCTCGTCTAGGGGTAACGACTTCTTAGGCTCCATCTGAGTACAATACCGATCGAAAATAGCACGATCCTCATCCGTACAATACAATTTACGGGATGTATGCTCTTGGGCGTTCACTAAAAACACCATACATACACACATCCAAAAACCGAGCAGTAGCATTCCCCTTCTCATAAGCTAATCCTTTTTCGTTTTCAGTAAATCCTCCAATTTCACCAGCTCGTCACGGAATTGGGCAGCCTCGATGAAATCCAGTTTCTTCGCCGCCTCTGTCATCTGTTTGCGAGTCCGCTCGATCGCCTTCTCAAGCTGCGTACGGTTCATGTATTGCACGACCGGGTCCGCTACCAAGCTTGGTTCCGGCTCTATATAAGCGTAAGGCTCCGCCGTTTGTTGTTTCTCGGCAAGCATGGATACACTGTTTTTCATGACTTGCTTCGGAGTAATGCCATGCGCCTCGTTATAAGCCATCTGTTTCTCCCGCCGGCGATTGGTCTCGTCCATGGTCTGTCGCATACTCGCCGTGATCTTATCGGCATAGAAGATAACCTTTCCGTTCACGTTTCGGGCGGCACGTCCGGCTGTCTGTGTCAAGGATCGGTGGGAACGCAAAAAGCCTTCCTTATCCGCATCCAAGATAGCGACCAACGAGACTTCCGGTAAATCCAGCCCCTCACGTAGCAGGTTGACACCGATCAGCACATCAAACAGGCCATTCCGCAGGTCGTCCATAATCTGTACACGCTCCAAGGTATCTACATCGCTATGTATATAGTTACATCGTACCCCCATGCGGGTCATATAAGTAGTCAGTTCCTCCGCCATACGCTTGGTCAAGGTAGTCACCAAGACCCGCTCGTTTTTCGCCGAGCGTTGCGTGATCTCCTCCATCAAGTCATCGATTTGGTTTAATGAAGGGCGGACATCGATAATCGGGTCCAGCAGGCCTGTCGGACGTATCACCTGCTCCACCACCACTCCCTCGCTCTTTATCAGCTCGTAATCGGCGGGAGTAGCGCTCACATAAATGCCTAGAGGCGTCAACGACTCGAACTCATCGAAGGTAAGCGGACGGTTATCCATCGCCGAGGGCAAACGGAAACCATACTCCACCAAGTTTTTCTTCCGGGCATAATCCCCGCCATACATCGCACGAATCTGCGGGATCGTCACATGGCTCTCGTCTACGACAAGCATGAAGTCTTTCGGGAAATAGTCCAACAAGCAGAAAGGACGATCTCCCGCCGCACGTCCGTCGAAATAGCGGGAATAGTTCTCGATACCCGAGCAATGCCCTAGCTCCCGGATCATTTCCAGATCAAAAGTGACACGCTCATACAGGCGTTTCGCCTCAAAGGGCTTACCGATCTCCTTCAAGAGATTCACCTGCGTACCCAAATCCACATCGATCTGGCCAATCGCCATATTAATACGATCTTGGGTGGTCACGAATAAATTAGTAGGATAAATATTCAACTCATCCTGCTCATCATACTCCTCGCCTGTCAACGGATTGAAAGAGGAGATACGGTCTATCTCATCATCCCAGAACTCGATACGATACGCCATACCGTCGAAAGTCTCGATCGCTGGGAAGATATCCACCGTATCGCCATTCACACGGAAACAGCCGCTTTTGAACTCCAGCTTATTATTCACGTACAGGGCGTCTACAAACCGGCGCAACAACTTATCCCGGTCGATACGCATACCCCGTTCCAGATGCGTCACTTTCTCGGCGAAAGCCGTAGGATCCGCCATACCATACAAGCAGGATACGGATGAGACCACGATCACGTCCTTACGACCCGACAATAAGGAAGCCGTAGCCCTCAAACGCAGCTTATCGATCTCCTCATTGATCGCCAAGTCTTTCTCTATATAGGTATCGGTAGAAGGTAGATAGGCCTCCGGTTGGTAATAATCATAATAAGAGACAAAGTACTCTACCGCGTTATTGGGGAAAAACGCTTTAAACTCACTGTACAACTGGGCGGCAAGCGTCTTATTATGACTGAGTATCAAGGTTGGTCTCTGAACTTCCTTTATCACGTTAGCGATCGTAAACGTCTTACCGGAACCGGTAACACCCAAAAGAGTTTGGAAAGGGACACCACTCTTGATCCCTTCCGACAACGCCGCAATCGCCTCGGGTTGGTCACCCGTGGGACTGAACGAAGACGATATTTCAAAATTCATCCTTTACCCGATCTGTTGTTTAGGCATTACCAACCACAAGATAACGTATAACAGTCCGCCGAATCCAGCGAAGAAAACCATCAATACCCACACGATCCGTACGATCGTCGGATCGATATCCAAGTATTCCGCAAGACCGGCACAAACGCCACCTATCATCTTATTATTCGAACGAGTCAATCTTTTCTTCTCTTCCATTATCCTCTATTTTAACAATTAGACAGTATACACGCAAAGATAATTTTTTCCTTCTAATAAAATAACAACTCCAGTCGATAATTCTTACAATTACGACAATGCCCATTGCAGGCTCTTTATAATGGGCATTATAAAGCACTTACAATGGGCATTCAACACCGCTTACAATTGCGGTTAAGCAGCCTATCGTTCCAGCAACTCTTGCAAATATTTACGAGTTTGGATCACATAATCATGGCGAGTACCATTCAGCTCACATTCAATTGTTATAGCGCCCTTGAATCCTTGTTTTTTCAACTCAGCGATCACAGCGGGGAAATCTACATCGCCCGTAGGGATCGGTACCTCACGGCCCAGCTCATACGGATTGCCAGGATCCGGATACTTGCCATCCTTCGCATGGAACTCCTTAATCAAGTTACCAAACAACTTGACCGCATCCAAGGAGTTCGACTTGCCATACATTAGTAAATTCGCCAAATCACAATTGATAAACAAATTACCCGTACCGATATCCCGGATCGCACGAATTAAAGTGATAGGAGTCTCCTGCCCTGTCTCGAAATAAATCATGACATTACGCTCCTTCGCATAAGTAGCCAAGCCACGCATCACCTCGATGAAATCCTTATACTGCACCGAAGACGGATCCTCTGGAATAAATCCAAAATGCGAGTGCATAGCCGGAATACCTGCCTGCACACAAAAATCGATCATTTTACGGTATACGTCCAACTTCTCGGAACGCTCATCGGTAGGTACCAGGCCGATCGTGGCCGGTCCTTGACGAAAATTCCACGTACTTTTACTTCCCGGCACACCAACCAACGTAGTTACCCGGATCCGATGCTTCTTGGAAGCGGCCTTCACCTGCTCCGCCAATTCCTTCGTAAATCTTTTTTCACTATAATTTAACTCACAAGAACCAAAGCCCTGCTCATGCAGGTCTTTGAAGCTCTTGTCTATATCGCATACATCATATTGGATGACACCGATCGTGATCTGTTCCTGCGCCTTCATGACTGGACCAATCAAGGCCATAGCCACCGCGCACGTCCATATATAATTCCTAATGCTCATATTCCTTATTATTCAATCTAAGAATCAATTAATTATTGTTCCATAGTCGGATTGAACGTACCTCCCCAATTATTATTCTGCTCCAAATTCGGGTTCTCGTCCAAGTAAGTTTTCTTGATCGGGAAGAAATAGAAGCTTTCCTCGATCACGAACTGGCGCTCAGCTGCCTCCGTATAAGGAACTTGATGGATTACGTAGCGGAAATCACCGGTAGTCAACTCATTCTTGGCGATCCGGTCGCGAGCGATGTTCAAGTCCATATCCGAGCCATCCGGGTTGACTGCGATCGCCTCGATACCATGTTTTGTCCAACCGGCCAACATCATCATATTACGCGTACGGCGCAAGTCCCAGAAACGATGTCCCTCATAGCACAACTCGATATGACGCTCATCCAAAATCGCCTGACGGATCTCCTCACGGCTACCCACCTTCAAGCCATACAAACCATCAGCTCCAGCCTCTATACCCGCACGCTTGCGGATCTGTTTCAACAAATCGATAGCTACATCTGAATGCCCGTTCTCATTAGCGGCCTCCGCATAGATGAACATCACTTCGGCAAAGCGCATCAAGATATAATCAATATCGAACGTCATCACCTTGTCTTGTGTCAAGGAAAGATCGGACACTTTGTAATTATACATTCCAGAAAAAATATCATTGTTGGCCGCATTGACACCCGCATTCGGATTGACACCATATTGATCGTCCGCATTGCTCACACCCAAGGCATTATACATACGGTTGTCGGCAGGTCTACCAGCAACCGGCCATTCGCGTCCGTTATACAAACAAGCCCTGTT
>ERZ834798.1678-NODE-1678-length-18448-cov-6.599739_pt1 | contig 18448 bp, 15 predicted proteins | sample MGYA00519689_ERZ834798 | MGnify/ENA primary metagenome ERZ834798 (study PRJEB31850, sample SAMEA3708761) | human gut metagenome | biome: human gut; feature: human-associated habitat; material: faeces | place: China | collected 2014 ...
AGCTGGCGAAAGACATTGCCGCTGCTGCCGCCGAGGGTGAAAAACTCGGATTGACAGCGGACGAGCTTGCTTTCTATGATGCCCTCACAAAGCCGCAAGCAATCAAGGACTTTTACGAGCATGACGAGCTTATTGCTATCACGAAAGAACTGACAGATTTGCTTCGCAAAAACCAGACAATAGACTGGCAAAAGAAAGAGAGCGCAAGAGCTGGAATGCGCCGCCTGGTCAAAAGGTTGCTGAAAAAACACAAATATCCGCCAGAGGGTATGGATGATGCTGTCCAGACTGTCATGAGCCAGTGTGAGATGTGGACGGACAATGTAATGACCGCTTAACTCCCCTACGAGAAAGGAGTAGATCATGGGCAATTCAGTCATGTTGAATGGAATCGAATATGCCGGAGAACAGATTGCCTACAAAGACAGCACCTATGAGCTTGTGTCAAAGGTCGCTTACCTGATCGGCGTCCCGCTTCGTATTTTCCAAAATGAACACGAGCCGCCGAAGATAGAGATATACAACCGGCTTGAACAGGATAAAAATGCCCGTATCATTCGTAATCTATGTATCATCCGCACCGCCATTGAGCGCAACTACCGGAAAATAAATGACATCATGCGAATGGAGTATCGAGGGCTGCTTTCAATGCCAGAGATCATCCCGGCTTCCAGTATGCAGCAGCTTTCAAATGACGGAATCAGCTTTATAAAAAAGTCGAGTACAAAGCTCTGCCACCACATTATCGAGATCAACCGGCTGATTTCAGACCGCATTAACAACTGCAAGAGCCTCTTTCCAATCTGGATTAACTGGGCGTACATAAAAGAGCTGTTCATCATGCCAAACGGTTTGACAGAGGACGGAACGAAAGATGCTGCGGACATCTATTACGCAAGTCTCTCCTACTACCCCTATCAAATGTATATCAACTGGGTACCGATGGACGAGGGTAATGTCCTCTATAATGATAAGAAGTTTGCTACCCTGCTTTATCAATGGCATTGCGACGCCTTCACGGAATACAGTAAAGTCTCTGATGCAGGGGCTTTTGTAAAAAACAATATCTACGACTTCATAGATGACAGCGAGAAAACCGTATTGGTAGTGGACTGCGAAAACTCCGACCCGTACAAGCTGTGCGCCACGCTCAAAAACCTTGATTATGAAGTCATGCAGAAAATTACGGCGATCATTCTCTTTGATGACGTACATACCGCTACGGCATGGCGGATTCTTGAAAACTACACCCGCATTCCCGTTGAACATATCATGATTGAGCGGATCAAGCAGAACAAATCACTGGTAGACATCAAGCTCACCGCAAGAGCCTGTCAGGAACACTACCAGAAGCAAGTGGATTCCTTCGTCATCGTCTCAAGCGATTCCGACTACTGGGGGCTGATCTCTTCCTTACCGGACGCCAGATTCCTTGTCATGATTGAGCGGGAAAAATGCGGACCGGATATGAAGGCAGCACTTGCAGAATCTGGGATATTCTACTGCTATCTGGATGACTTCTACTCCGGCAACAGCGAGGACATCAAGAAAAACGCACTGTTCAAGGAGATGTACCGCTGGATTGACAACTCCGTTCACCTGAACGTCAACGATATGTTTGATGCAGCTCTGCGAAACACGAGGATCGAAATGTCTCCCGCAGAGCGGCGGCAGTTCTATGAGAAGCACATCAGGCACATGACGCTGACCATCGACGAGAACGGAAACGTCAGCATTGAATTGAAACGCGGATAGCCTTGGTTTCTATTCCGGGAGGAATGTGGATGGACAACAGATTCTATTTTGGATTCAATACATCGGAGGAACGGAAAAAGCGCAGAAAAGCAGAGCTGTACTCCATGAGTGAGCAAGTCAGCACCTTCTTTTGGGATGAAGCCCCGCAGCATGGATTGGAAATGCGTGAAGGGCAGCAGGATATGTCTTTTGAGATTGTGGACGCCCTCATAAACGATCAGCATTTTGCGATTGAAGCTGGCGTGGGCATTGGCAAGTCCTTTGGCTATCTTGTGCCGGTGCTGCTGTACAGCAAACGCATGAACAAGCCGGTCATCATCGCAACCTCGACCATTGCGCTTCAAGAACAGCTCTGGCGCGATGTCCACGCGGTAATGCCCCTTCTTGGGCTGAACAGAGATGTCATCCTCGCAAAAGGACAGACCCATTATCTCTGCAACAAACGCGCAGACGAGTATATGTGTGACCCGAAAGCAGACCCACCGGACGCGCTCAAAGAAGGAATCCAGCAGGGGTATGAGGAACGCAAGGATTTCCCGGAGGTTTTGCCGCAAGGCGTCTGGGACAAGGTAAACGTGCAGCGGTTCAGCATGAAGAATTGCGGCTCCTGCGAAAAGAAATGCAAGTATTACAAGGTCCGTGCATCGTTAAAATACACGGACGGTGTTGTTCTGTGCAATCAGGACTTTCTTACCCAGCATCTCATGAAACTACGACGCGGGCAGGACGGACTGATTAACGCCGCCGCTGATCTGCTTGTCGTGGATGAAGCGCACAACTTGGATGATAAGGTGCGGAGTGCCACAACGGAGCGTTTCGGGCAAGGTATGCTCTTTGGAATGATTAAAAGCGCATTCTATGAACTGCGACCCTCTGACCAAAGCAGTGTGTCCGGTGAAAAGCGAGAGGCAGAGAGCGCAATCATCGCCTTCTATAACTGCCTGAAAGCACAAGTTCAAAAGCAGATCGACGATGCAGATCAGGATATGCGCTACGCTGACCGCTTTTTCTTTGACCAAAGCGGCAGTGCGATTGAACTGCTTACCGAGATGAACGCCGCCATACACAACCTTTCGTCCAGCATTCAGATTTATTCCAGCATGGATTTCAGAAACAACCGTTCCTTTGCTGCCTCTGATGATCTGGATGCCGTCAGCGAGTCCCTTTCAGAGCTTCTTGACCGGATAGATGATATGCTGATCTGGATTGAGCAGCACGGCAGCAACACGGAACTCGTCTATTGCCCTAAAAACACAAAAGAAATTGTGAGCCGCCTATACTTCAATGGTGATGAAAGAACCATCTTGACCTCTGCCACGCTGACGAACGCCACGAGCGGGTCTCTGGAAGAACAGTATTCTTACTTTATCAGCAATACCGGCTTTCCCGCTGGTGATCGCGGCTGCTTATCCGAGCCAAAGCCTTCCCCATATCCATACGATGAACACGCCATGATCTACTATTGCGACGATCTCCCGCACCCGACCAGAGAACATGAAGCCTTCATTGAAAAGGGTGTGGAGCGGCTGCTTGAGATCCTGAGCATTTCCAATGGAAAGGCACTCGTGCTGTTTACGGCAAAGACCGACATGGAAGAGGTCTACTCCATTCTCAGTGAGAAAAATCTTCCGTACAAAATCCTGATGCAGCAGCCGGGATCGTCGCAGGACAAGGTGCTGCTTGAGTTTAAGGAAGATACGAACTCCGTACTTCTGGGGACGGGTGCATATTGGGAAGGAATCAGCATTGAAGGAAAAAGCCTTTCCAATGTCATCATTTTCCGGCTTCCGTTCCCTGTCCCCGATCCAATTATCGAGTATAAGTGTTCCGTCGCAAAGGATGCCCTGATGGATGTCCGCGTTCCCGAAATGATTATCAAGCTCAAGCAAGGTATCGGGCGATTGATCCGCAATTTCACAGACACCGGCATTGTCTGCATTATCGACCGAAGACTGCGGGACGAGCCGCCGGAACGCTATCATGACATCACATGGGACTCCCTGCCTATCAAGAATCGTACAAGCAGTCTGGACGAACTGAGGAAGTTTTACGAAGGTCTGCCCTCAGCCAAGGAATGATGATACAAACGGCAGTCTCTTCGGAAACATAGAGCAGCCCCCCAAAAAACGACAATCAGAAAACGGAGGTGTATCATGTTGTACAATGAAAATCTGCACGAAGAAGAACAACATCTGATCCAGCAGATTGCCGAGCAAACAGAGAGAGGAAAAATCGACTGGGAACTGACAGAGTATAATCCGCTGTCATTTCTGAATGAGGACAAGATAGACAAAAACCCAGCAGTAATCTGTCAGTCCTTCTCCTTTGAAGCGATCATCGGCGGCTCCCGTTTCGAGCTTGATGTCATGGAGAATATTGATGTGCCGTCCGGTATGGGAGACTACACCATAACCTTGACGCGGGATGAAACCGAAAATTATCTTAAAATTGAGGATGCGCTTTCCTTTGACTGTGACCGCTATGAATGCACACCGGAGGAAGTCGCAGAGCGATTTGCGGACAGCCCCATTGTCCGTCTCTGCAACGCTATCATTCCTGCCACGCTTGGGCAGGAGGATTTAGAAGAGGTCTTCACATGGGCAAGGTTTTTCAACGAGACTGGCATTTCTGCAAAGCTAATGAATCATCCGCTGACCAAGCTCTGTGAAAAGCTGTTCGACGAACACCGTTTGATGGACTTCCATCGCTGCATCTTGGATGTGGACTATCGAAAGCTGCTCCTAAATGAACTGGCTCATAACTAAGACACGGAAAAACGCCCCCGACACTGTGCCAGACGCACAGTGCCGGGGGCGTTCCCGTTTCCAGCGATTTATTTTTCCCTCGGCAATGGACTGTCCATAAGGTGACACTTTCCGTTTTGCGATGCCGCGAAAATTCGATGTGTTCCATGGAGATGTTCACTGGGCAGCATACGCCGTACACGTTTCCAATAATCACTGAGCAGTGCAATGGGTATTCGCTATCGGGAAATACTTCACGGTTTTCACAACGCTTGATTCAGAAGGGATTTTTTTGCCTTATTCCCGCGTGACATCAAGGGAAACCGGATTGATGACGATGATGGTCTTGCCCTTTTTGTGGGCATATCTCACGGTATTCCCGGTACCGCTGGGGCATCCATTCCATACTGCGAGAATATAATCGGCGTGATCGACCATGTACCGATTTCTCTTGTCCATGCAGTCCGGCGTGTACTCCCGTTGCAGCATGGTCTCCTTGTCACACTTTGCCGCGATATTATAATACCGTTCCCGTGAAGCCACAGACCATTTGATCGCTTGTGTCTCACAAGGGATTGCGCTTTCCAGAGTAATGCGAGGGTATTTTGATTTCAAATCGAGTACAATTTCCGCAGCGTACATATCGACGCCAAGAGCCATGCCGGTAATAAAATGCGTGACGCCCTCGTTCTCGATGAGTGCTACAATCTGATCCCGCATAACAGACTTCAAAGAAGTACAACGCTTATCGGATTCATCAAAGCCGAACGGAAGACTCTGTGGTCTATGACCGGTAAACGCACAAGTCTTGCCTTGAACGGATTGCTTTTCAGCTTTTTGAGCAGACTTTCTAAACTCAATAATGCGCGACATGACACCCCTTCTTTCACTCTTTTGGTAGGTAACTCCATTCTATCACCCTCATCACGGACAGTCAACGCATTGTCGTTAGTAAAATCAACGACGGTGTGCCGTGGATAATGACACCGCCGTTAGGTACACTAAATGCAAAGGTGGTGAGGCTATGCGAGAGAAGAAGGACATCAATATTGAAATCGGCGGCAATATTCAAGTGGCAAGAGAACAGGCGGGCTATACGCAGGACACGCTCTCAGAAATGCTTGGCATGACGCCGAATCACCTGAGTGCTATTGAGCGTGGTGCTTCCGGTATCTCTCTCGAAGCCTTGCAGCGTCTTTGCCGTTTGCTCGGCGTCAGCGCAGACCGAATTATTTTTGGGACTGACGCGCCAGAAGCGGAAGCCCTTGCGCTTGCCAGACGTATTTCGGATATTAAGCCGGAATACCGGCAACAGGTTCAAGAGCTGCTGTCCGCTATTTTGAATATGTCGTAAAAAAAGAGCCTCTGCCGACACCCAAAACGGGCATCGACAGAGGCTTTTGGTTCGTTTTCCGGGCATTCAAACAAGTGCCGAAATCGACACTTATTTCTGCGCTAAAGAAGAAATTGCGCAGGGAATACAATCACTTAGGTTGGTCAATTTGCGCCGCTCTGGGGCTTGCAATCACAGGCTTTTTCGCCCCCTAACTGTCTACACTGCGATGCCTTGCGGGAGAAGTGCGGACAGGCGATGAGATCCGCGCGGAAACTCTGCTTGCAGCTATGGACGCAGCGGACGCAGAAGCGGTTATACTTCCGGCGTCCGCTGTCCCCGATGAAGAATGACCACTCCTGCCGCCATTTCTGACTTCTGCTCACAGCTCAATCTCTCCTTTGTGCTTTTTGGGAGGGCAGCATTCCTTCTGCTTTTCAGCCTTTGCAGACTTGAGTCTGTCCATGATGGAGGACTTTTCGCCCCTTTCGGGGGCTTTGACCTCTGCGGTCTTGTCCTCCTTCGGACCGTTGTTGATGATCCCATCAATCATGCCGTAGTCATCCTCCATCGACATCTCCGCCACCTTGAGGTAGTTTTCCTTCTCAAGAGCTGCCATCCAGCTTTCCTTGCTGATACCGAGCATTCCGCCCTTTGACGCATGATCGGCAATCTCTTTGGCATCTACGCACAAGCCCTCGGTGTTATCGGAATAGAGACGGTAAACCTCGCAACCCTTCTCCAAAGCCTTCTCAGCCGCCTCCTGACCGGCGGGAAGAACACCAGCCCATGCGTAGCCGTAGTCCTTCATATCCTGAACGGAGAGCGCGGGATCGGGCATTTCCGGCACTTCCTTGACCTCAAGGTCGAGAAGGCGGAGCGTGTCATCGTCAAAGCCGTTGTAGACATCATCAAGGACGAGCTTGCCGCGCTCATCGACGATGATGCAAGCCGCCTCATCGCCGTAGGTGTCATGCTCCATCAGGTAAAAGCTGTGACCGCCGACTTCGTGCTGGTCAATGGTGTGCCACGTCCCGATGTGACCGGCAACCGTCAGCCCGGAGGTGTCGGCGTTCATCTCGAAGTCCTTCTGCTCGATGCTTTCCTGCTTCTGCTGCTCCTTCGAGATCATGGGGATCGCCACAATCTTATCGCCCAGCTTGACAAACTGCTCCGGCACTTTGAAGTGGTCAGCGAACTTCTGCATCTGCTCTACGGTCAGAGAGTCGAAGCTGTCATCCGTCAAGCCGACCACCATGAATGTTCCGGCAACAACATCGTAGATGTCACCGTCCTCATCACGCAGAGCGCGGTTCAGGGGCAGACCTTCCAGCTTGCCTTCCTCGTTGCAGACTAAGGCAACCGGGTCTTCGTAGGGATAAATTGCCTCGATGCAGCCGCCGACCTCATGCTGCAAGGACTTGAGATCCGAGTCAATCTCCTTCACATAAGGCTCCTTTCCCGGCTCAACGACGAGAACGGCGATGGTGCTGTCACGCTCGGCGTCTTCCCCTGAGCCGGTGATCCGGTATTCGTCGGGAATATCGTCCAGCTCACCGTTAAACTGCCTGTCCCAGCGTTCGCTTGCGACGCGGACATAGCCTTCATCGGTGAAGCGTCCCTGTTCATCATAAGCGATGTCGTGACCATAGCGTTCATAGTCGATGTAGTCTGCCAGAGGACCGAGATCCTTTTCGGAGTAGATACCGGCTTCGTTGGCATAGTAATAGCCGAGGTCATATTCGTCGTTGATACCGGGCATGATGTCGTAGCAGTCCAGATTGAACGTCAGGTTGATGAGATCGTCGATGTCGCTGACCTCATCGCAGCCAGCCTCCATAATGGCAACGAGCTTTTCCTGATCGCTCAGGGAAAGCTCGTCAATCAAAGCGGCAAGGTAGTTGAGCTTATCAAGGCTCTCGTACTCGCCAAGCATCTTCTGAACGCCATAGATCGGGCATTCGTAGTCGGTGATAAACCACTCTTCGTAGGGCTGACCGAACTCATCCTGCTTGCCGATCCCGATACGCTCAAAGACCTTCTGCATCTCTTCCTCGGTGGTGGGCAACTTCACCCACTCACCGATCAGCATACCCTCGTTGTACTTGCCAAGGTTCGTGACGAAGGCTTCAAAATCACCGTCTAATACGGGCATAGGCATCCTCCTTTCAGTCATCCACCATGCCGTCCGGCATGATATACAGTTCCTCAAACTCCGCGTCGGTCATGACTTCGAGCTTCCGGACGGTCTTATACATCAGCTCCGCAATCTCACCGTCCATGTCGTTCAGGGTGACGCTCTTCATATCGTCGATCAGCCGCTTCCGGCTGGATGTGTTGAAGCAACACATCAGGTTGATTTCTTCCACGGTAAAGTTTTTCATATCAGAGTTCCATATCCTTTCCTTTCAATTTCTGCGGCTTCGGTGTGTGAGGCGGCTGTGCCTTCTGTGCGGATTTCAGTTTGTCACGGATGGATTCACGGGCAGCGGGCTTCTTCGGGATGGTGTCGTAGATGGCAGTTCCGGCATCCTCCACATAGGCGCGGACATACTGGATGCTCTCAGAAAAGCGGATGGGGCGGTTCTTGTCCTCGATGTTGGTCAGCCGGACTTCATCAGCGGCAAAATCAACCGCGTCGATTCTGCACTTGATCCCATCCACATTCAGCGTTGCGCCGACAGGAATGTAATCTGCGGCTTTGAGTTCCTTGAAGGTCTCGCCGTCCTTGCTGAGAAAGACATCTGCGCCGGACTTCCAGAGCTTGTGAGAACCGGCTACCCATGCGCTTTCACGGAAGCCGGTCACCGGCATGGAGGGCTTGCCGCGCACCTTCTTCTCAAGGAGTTTCGTGCCGAGCAAGGGCGCGGCTTTTTCCGCGTCCTTGCCGTACAGCTCAAAATAGCCGTTCTGAGCAAAGCAGACCAGCGCGTCGGGATGCGCCTTTTTGACTGCCTCGTACTTACGGAGTTCTGCAACGGGCAGAGGCGAAAGCGCCTCTGTCCTTTCTGCATCCGGCAGTCTGTCACGGCGGCTTTTCTGCTTGGACAGCACTTCCGCCAGAGCATCCGCGTCCTTCGGGAGCGTCTGGTGGGTTTTGACGCCGCCATGCTCACCGACCAGAGCCATTGCTGCATCGAAGCTGCTGCGGCAGGGGGCGTCCAGCACAAAGCCGTCTGCGAAGGTCAGCCGGTCATGATCCGGCGCAACCGAGTTCTGCGCCACATTTGCCGCCTGTTCCCGGTAGTTGATCTCAAAGACATCCCCGAACACCTTGCCGCGCTTGACGGCTTTTGGGACGATGACGCGGGCAATGCACTCGTCGTAGGTCTGTTCCGCATAGAAACGGAAGGTGTTGTGATCTCGCGTTCCCTGAATAAAGACCTGATTTTCATTGAGGCAGTGCGTTCCATGCGGACGGCAGAACCACATCAGCGTCTTGTCTTCGGGATTCTGACTTTCGGCAGCGCGGCGGATGATGCGCTTGTCGATGTCGAAGTCTTCCTTGTAGCTGTCTACATGACTGTCCACGAGCTTCTGCAGCTCCGCAACGATGTCAACGTCTGTGTATTTCTTCATGCGTCTCCTTTCTCACAACTCCATGTCGTGCGTTTTGGATTTGACCGGAGACTTCTTCTCCGGCTGCTGTTTTGCGGCAGTCCTGAGCTGATCGCGGATGGAGGGCTTTTCCTGCTTCTGCTCCTGCCTGACGTATTCCAGCGTCGGCATCAGCTCACGGTAGCAGCCCTGTGTTTTTCGCGCCGCATGACGGCGATGGATTTTGAACAGCGGCTCACCGTTCTGCGTGACCGTGTTGCCCTCGATCCTGACGCCGTTCCGTGCCAGCAGATTGAAGGAATGGTTAGAGGCGCGATAGGACGCCCGCATACCGTCGTTGTTATAGGCAATCTGCCCCTTGAGCGTGTCCATGACGGCGGCTTTGATCTCCTTCTCTTCGGCAGTCAGGCGGTGCGCTTTCGGTGCTTTTGCCGCTTCCTCCGGCAAGGGCGCAAAGGGAGACTTGACCTCCACGGTTTTTACCTCAATAGAGGTAATCTCATCATTCTCCCATGCAACAACCTCCGGGTCTCTTTCCTCTGTTTTTTCAGGCATGACTTCCTTCTGGGGTTCTGTCTGCTGACGGAACGCATCCACGAAAAGTGCCGTCAGTCCGGGATTGGGTTTATCTACAAGGAAGCGGGAGGCATTCTCCGGGCAGACATCAACGGTCTTCGCCCATTCCTTGAGGGGCTGCGGAATACGCCCATCAAAGTCTTTCTGCTGAATGGTGTTTGCAAGGACATATCGGACACGCTCCGGAGAGAACTGCTCAAGGACGCTTTTCACGGCAGCATCCGCATCCAGCCGGTTGTCTCCGTAGTTAGAACTGATTGCCGCCTCAATCGCACGGCGGCATTCCACGTTTGCAGCGAGAGAAGCACGATATGACTCCAGCTCACCGGCTTCATAAGCATAATTCGCCGTCTCGCGGTAAATGGGGACTTCCGGCTTTTCTTCCAGAATGGCTTCCTTTGCAGGAGCTTCGGCTTCCTTCTCTGCGGACTGCGCTTTTTCTGCCAGCAGCACCTTGAGCTTGCCGTCAATGCCCTCAATCATCTCAGCCGCCGTCTTGCGGATGGTGTCCAGAGAGCTTTTCAGTTCCTTGGTTTCCTTGCCGGATGACCAACCGGCGATGTAGCCGAAGGAGTAGTCCGAGGTTTCAATGCCGTAACGCTGGCAGACGGTATAGGCAACGCTTTCCGCCTCAACCTCCTTGGTGTGCCGATCCTTCTTATCTTCTGGCGCGGCTTTTTCATCCGGCTTGACGGCGTGGAGCTTTGCGTGGGCGATCTCGTGAATGGCGGTCTTGACCGTCTGGATTTCGCTCATGCCCTCCTGAATGGCAATGCGGCTTTCAACCGGAGAGAAGAATCCCTTTGCACCGCCCGGAATGTCCTCAAAGGAAATAGGGACGGGAGATTCCTGCTTGAGCGCATCGAAGAACGCCTCGTAGTTTTCGACGGTGCCTTTCAGCTCATCGACGATGATGTCCGGAAGCTCCTTGCCGTCCGTCTGGGAAACATCAAAGACACTCACCACCTTGAAGGCAGGACGCAGAACCTCAACTGTTTCTGTGACAGCCTTCCCATCTGCGCCGATCACCGGCTTCTGCGTCGCGGGGTCAATCTTCTCACGCTCTTCCTGCGCCTTGTACGGCGCGGGTGCAAGAATCTTGATGCCCTTTTCGCCTTTCATGACCTGACGGTCAAAGTTGCGCTGCCACGAGGTATAACCGGCAACATAGGTTGCCTCCGGCTTCTGCATCGCAATGAGCAGCGTGTTGTTGAAGGAATAGTTGTAGAACTTGGACATCGTGCGGAGATATTCCTTGAACCGCTCGGATTCAAAAAGCTCCTTGATGCCCTGTTCCAGCTTGTCCGTGATTTCGCGGACTTGCTGTGCATTTTTGTTTTCAGCCATCTCAAACCTCCATTTCTTATTTGCTTTTGGGAGAAGAAAACCCCGTCTGGGATTTGCTCAATAAACGAGCCTTTACCTCAGACGGGGTTTCTCTGCGCGTCATCCGACGATGGAAGATGTTATCCTCGTTCTCCCATTCAATCAGCCGGTCAAACAGCTCCGGGTGTTTTGTAATCATGTGCAACAGCTCTTCGTCGCTTGCGTTGGGACAGAACCAGCAGCCGTTTCTCCGGCAGTGAGTGTAGATTGGGGAAAGCAGCCCGTGTTCCTGACAGAGCTTGTAGGCGTCAACCTCGGTCATGCCGTACTTGGCAAGCAGACTGACCTTCGTTATTCCATCCAGACGAGCAAGGCGTTTTGGCTCATCCTCCGCGATGCCGACATAGCTCACAGTGTCCGGCGAGAGTGCGGCATTGTACTTGCGGACTGGCGGGATTTTGCAGTCCCGATTGACTGCACACATACCAGCCCATGCAAAGCCGCGAACCTCGCCCTTGTGCGGTCCGCGGGTGATGACATGATGGAACACCTCATCGTAGGTCTTGTCCGCGTGGAGAATGGTGAACTTGATGCCCAGCTCCTTTTCGCAGAAGGGCTTGAGCCGGTCATAGATGAAGTCCCGGTGTTCCGGGACTTCGCCGCTTGTGTCCTTATCAAACATGACCTCGCTGAAAACCGCCTCGTCCAGCGGCTCATTGTGCTGTGCAGCCAGCAGGAGCGTCGCTACGCTGTCTTTGCCTCCGCTGCATGAAGCAACATACTTTGGGCGGGTCATCGGTCAAACTCCATCTTGAAGCTGACGTATTTGCCGCCGCTGTCATCCAGCCGGATCACCGCATCGTAGAGCTGAGGCTTCTTCGGCGTGTAAAGCCCGGTCACTCGGCACCAGCCCTTGTCCAGCAGCTCCTTTGCAATCTTCTTGGTCAGCTTCTTTTTCTTGCTGGAAAAGAACTTGTTGTCTTCCCACAGGCAGAAGGAGCATTCCTTGTTCGAGCAGTAGAAATTGCCCTTGCCGACATAGACCGGAGATCCACAACGAGGACATTTGCCGATTTCCTCCTTGCCCGTGCCGAAACGCTGGGCTTCGGCATCGGAGAGAAACGGGTAGGCTTTCACGAGATCCCCGGTCATCTGGACAATGCCGCTGAGGAAGGCGTCTGCATCCGCATTGCCGCGCTCAATCTCCATGAGCGTGTTTTCCCATTCCGCCGTCATTGCGGGAGAGGTGATCTGTTCCGGCAGGACGCAGACAAGGTTGCAGCCGTCCTTCGTTGGAATGAGGGACTTTCCTTTACGCTCTGCAAAGCCGGATTTCACCAGCTTTTCAATGATACCGGCGCGGGTCGCGGGTGTGCCGAGACCTTTTTTCTCGGTGTCATCGTCGAACTGATCGTTTCCGGCAGTCTCCATCGCAGACAGGAGCGTGTCTTCCGTGTACTGCTTCGGGGGCGTTGTGAAGTGTTCCGTGATACTGGCAGAGACACCATCCAGAACATCGCCTTCGTGGACTTCGGGCAGGGACTTCATGGGATCGTCCTTTTCCTTCGTCTTGAGGGATGCCTTGAACAGCTCTTCGATGGCTTTCCATCCGTTTTGAACGACGGTCTTCCCCTTGGTCTTGAACTCGTAGCCCTCGCAGGAGAGCGAGATCTGCGTTTCTGCGTAGGTGTGCTTCTCGCCGGTCGCACACAGAAGGCGCATCCCGACAAGATTGAGGATTTTCTGCTCCGACTGAGGGAGCGCCGAAACATCCTGCTTTTCGAGCTGGACGGTTGGGAGAATAGCGTGGTGATCTGTGACCTTGCTGTTGTCGGTTACGCGGGCAATGTCCGGCGTAATCGAAACGCCGGAGAAAAGCGGAAGCTGGCGGCAGACGATGGAAATGACCTGACGGGCAGTGTCCTCCATATCGTCCGTGATAAACTGGCTGTCCGTGCGCGGATAGGTCAGGAGCTTCTTTTCGTAGAGTGTTTGTACGAGATCGAGCGTCTGCTGGGCAGTGAAGCCGTAGTAGCGGTTCGCCTCGCGCTGCAAGGTGGTCAGATCATAGAGCTTCGGAGGGTTGACGGTTTTCGTCTCCCGCTTGAGAGAAGAAACGACGGCTTGCTTTTTCTCGCAAGCCGCCGCAATTCTTTTTGCTTCCTCTTCGGTTTTGACCTTTTCCAGATCGGCGGTCAGATCGCCCTTGCCGACGTGGACGTTGAAATACTTCTCCTTCTGGAACGTGGAGATTTTCCCGTCGCGCTCCACCAGCATTGCAAGGGTTGGCGTCTGGACGCGCCCGACCACCAGCTTCTTGTGATAGAGCGTGGTGAACAGGCGGGTGCCGTTGATACCGACAATCCAGTCCGCCTTCGAGCGGCTGAGTGCCGCTTCATAGAGACGGTCATATTCCTTGCCGTCCCGGAGATGATTGAAGCCTTCGCGGATGGCGGAGTCCTCCAACGAGCTGATCCACAGACGCTTGAAGGGCTTGACGCATCCGGCTTTGTTGTAGACCAGCCGGAAGATCAGCTCACCCTCGCGTCCTGCATCGGTTGCGCAGACCAGCTCGGTGACGCGCTTGTCCTTCATGAGAGCGGACAGCACCTTGAACTGCTGTGCTTTGTCCTTCGTGACCTCAAACATCCAGCTTTCCGGAACAATGGGCAGATCGTCATACCGCCACTTGGCATACCGCTCATCGTAGGAGCTGGCGTCTGCCAGCTCCACCAGATGACCGAAACACCACGAAACGATGTAATTGCCGCCCTCCATGTAGCCGTCCTTGCGTGACGTCGCGCCCAATACCTTTGCGATGGACTGGGCAACGCTGGGCTTTTCAGCAATGACTAAGATCAATCTTCATCACCATCCGTTTCAGCATCCTCCGCAATCTGCGGCTCATCATCCTCGTTGATGTACGGCTCTTCCTCGTAGCCTTCATCATCAAAGAAGTCCATGTCCTCATCCTTGGGCTTTCTGCCCTTGACGAACTTGATGTAGTAATAAGCTGCACCCGCAGCACCGGCAAGGGCAAAGATGACGAGGATCACGCCAATGTTGGATTTCTTTTCGGGTTTAGGGGCGGGAGCATCGGTTTCTGCATCCTTATCCGGCTCAGGTGTAGCGGGGGCTGTGCCGGTGCATTCGCTCATGTTGGTCTTGCAGACCGGGCAGTCGGTGTTGACCTGACCGGCAGCGCATTTTTCCTTGCAGTTACAGGTGGTCAGAGCAGCCGCAGTATCATCATCCAGCAGTGCAAGCAGGTCGCTCTCATCGACCATGTTGAGGAAGTATGTCTGATACTGTTCCTCGTCTTCGTTGATCGGCGCATCGTAGTCGATGACAATGAAGAAGGTGTTGCCGTTCTTCGTCTGGACAGTGATGAACTGCTTGTTGGTTGCCTTGTCATAGAGCAAGTCGCGGGTGTAGGCGTTGCCCTCATCGTCAATCGGCTCACCCTTCGGCTTTTCCGGCGCGGGTGTGGTTTCAGGCTGCTGTTCCGGCTGGGTTGTCTCAGTGACCGGAAGGTTCTGATCGGTATCATCGGCATAGGCAAACGCCGTCACCGAGAAGCAGGACAGAACCATGACGCAGACCGCAAGGACGGTCAGAAAACGAAACTTCTTACGCATTGTCGATTACCTCCGTATTTTCAGCGGGCTTGGTGCCGCCCTTCATGGAAGACAGGAACGCCATGATCTGATCCTTGTCCATCACCATAGAGCGCACGGTATTGATGATTTCAAGGTTTTCCAGCTCTGTCTTCTTGTCATACAGCTCCTTGAGCTGACCTTCGATTTCGGATTTCTTCTTTTCAGCCTTCTCGATGTCGGAGAGGACTTTCTGATACTTGGGATTCATGCAAAACTCCTTTCTTTTAATAGGCGGGTCTTCCGAAGGCGTAGAAATGCTGCTGCCAGTAGGAAGAATTGATGGATGTGTACTGAATGGGATCGCCGCAGTGGATCATGACCCCATCACCAACATAAATGCCGACGTGAGACACGCCGGGGGTGTCATACGTTCCGACGAAAAAGATAAGATCACCGGGCTGTGCATTCGCCTTTGAAACCGGCGTACAGACGTTGTAAAGCCCCTGTGCGCCCAGCCGCCCGGTATTTACAAGCCCGCTGTTCGTGAGAACGTAGCTGACGAAGCCGGAGCAGTCAAAGGACGTGTCGGGATTGGAGCCGCCCCAGACATACGGATAGCCGAGATACTTTTCCGCCTCGGTAATCAGCGTTGCAAACCTCTCGTCGTTCAGGTATTCCGGGTTGACATCGTAGTCGGCGGGCGGATTTGTGATGTACTTGTCCACATAGGGAGAGTCACCGAACAGATCCTCGCGGTTGCCCAGCACCGACATATACGTTGCGTACATGGAAAGCTGTTCCTGAGACATGATGTAGACCGGGACATGGGAGAGATTGAAGTTTTCGAGCTTCACGTTGCAGATGTAGTAGTCATACGGGACGCGATAGGTTTCCGTGTGCGTGTTGCCGTCTGCGTCCGTCCATGTGTCGGTCTCCGTGCGGTATCTGGTTTCGACGATGACCTCTTCGGTGAGGATATACTGCTTTTCAAACAGCATTTGGAGCGTACCCTGCACCTCATCCAGCGTGAACTCGCCCTCATGGAGAGCCGAGAGAATGGAGATCAGCACATACGGGTCATGCTCAATATCATCCAGATCGAAGTGATATTCATCGTAGTTGTGAGTGCTTTCGTAGGTGTCGAGATAGCGTTGCAGCTCCTGCTCCATTTGGCAATACTGCGCTTCTGCGCCCAGCATTGCATCATCCTCGCTGAGATAGGAGGAAGCGATAACCGTCGAGCCGGTAGAGGTGAGCATCGAACACGAGCTGATTCCGGCACCGAGCAAAACGAGAAGGGCAATTCCGACGCCGATCCAGATGAAGACCTTCTTGTTCTTCTCAAAGAACTCCTTGATCTTGTCGGACACCTTCTCACCGAGCTTCTTGCCGGTGCTTTTTGTGGCAGTCCCGGCAGTCTGAGAACCGGCATTCCGTGCAGCGGCATATTCCTTCTTGATGTTCTGCTTCTGGTAGTGCTTGTTCATGTTCTGCTTCTTCATCTCAGGATGCTCCTGCTGATTTCTCTCATATTGGAGCTTCGCATCCGCAGCATCCGCCTTGTGTTCCAGCTTGGAGACCTTCTCGTAGGGCTTGTTGACGCTTTTTTCTCTGTGATGACTGAAATGCCGAGCGGCAGTCTCAGCGGCGATCTCCGTTTTATGCGCCGCCTCAACCGCCGTGTTTTCCTGTTCGACCTCATGGATTTTGCCGTGAATACCGGAAGCGAGGGTGTCACCGACCTTGCGGACGGTTTTATCTGCCTCAAATTGCAGCTTGCCTTTGCCCTTGGGCTTTTTCAGCTCATCCTCAAAATGAAGGCGGGTTTTGCCCTTGCCGGTCTCTTCATCGAAGACACGCTCTTTCTTGAGAACCTTGTGCGTGGGCAGCTTCTCACGGGCGGCATCCAGACGCTCATGCGCCTTCTCGGACTTCCTTTCGAGCTTCTGCATCCGCTTCGTGGGCAGGGCGGCATCGTCCGAGACCGGCTTTGCAGAGGCGGTTTCCGCCGCTTGAGTGAGAATAGCATCCGCATCCACTGCTTCAACCGCAGAGGTCTTGCGCAGCTTGTGTGTGACAACCGTTTCGACAATCACCGTGCCGGTATGAGAAGAAACGTCGTGCTGCTCTAAAGTTGGAGGCTTGAACGGCGTTTCCGAGGGCAGCGGTTCAGGTACAATCTGGGGTGGATTTTCTGCCCTTTTCTCTTCTGTGACGGACGTTTCCGAGGGCGGCTGCGTGTCGTTATTCTCGGCGTGTTCCGCCTGAAACTGACGCTGCTGACGGCGCATCTGCACCTTTTTCTGTTCCTCCGCAGAAAGAGCTTCGGAAGGCACGGCTGTCTCAGCGGGCTTCACCAGCTCCGCATCTTCCAGCCGCTTTGACACACGCTGCTCGGTGCCAGCCGTCAGGTTTTCCTCAACCGCGCCCTCCCGCTTCATCCGCAGAACAACCTTGTCGCGGGCTTTGAGTTCCGGTTCCTTGGGCATCAGATTTCACCTCCGATCCGCTTGTAGGCAAGCTCGGTGTATTCTGGGTTCAGCTCTACGCCTACAAAATGCCGCCCCATCTGCGCGGCAACCATGCCGGTTGTGCCGCTTCCCATGAACGGGTCAAGCACAATACCGCCTTCGGGACAACCGGCGAGAAGACAGGTCTCCACCAGCTTTGGAGGGTAGGCGGCATAGTGACCGCCCTTGAAGGGAACGGTGTTGATCTTCCAGACATCGCGTTTGTTGCGGAGTGGATTGATGTCTGCGTCCTTGATCTCGCCATGCTCACGCGGGCGGTTGATGGACTGCGGCTGAGGCTGACCGGGAACGGGCTTGCCGTATTTGTTGCCGCCCTTCATGCCGCGCTTGAGGCGTTCTGCCGTTGCAGGGGCAATCGGCTCGGAGATCGCCTTGTAGTCAAAGAAATACTTCTTCGTCTTGGAGAACAGGAAAATATGCTCGTAGCAGCGGGCGCAGCGGTCTTTCACACTCTCCGGCATGGGGTTATCCTTCATCCAGATGATGTCGTTGCGCAGATACCAGCCGGTATCGCGGAGGGCAAAAGCCAGCATCCACGGAATACCGATCATGTCCTTCGGCTTGCAGCCCTCAACCTTGTTGTTGAGAGCCACAGCCTGACCGTTTCTGCCGTTGGGGTTCTTCGGGTCAACGAAATCGCCCTGATTGCCTTTCCCGGCGTAGGTGTCCGAGATGTTCAGCCAGAGCGTTCCATCCGGACGCAAAACGCGCCTGACTTCGGTAAACACTTCCGTCAGGCGCGAGATGTATTCCTTCGGCGTTGTCTCTCTGCCGATCTGAGCCTCCATACCGTAATCACGGAGCGCGTAATACGGAGGGGACGTCACACAGCAATGAACGCTGTCATCGGGCAGAGTTTTCAGGATTTTAAGGCAATCGCCGGTATGAATGATGTCAAGCTCTATAAAAACCAGCTCCTTTCTTCGGATTTGAGCGCATATCAGTCGGAGTAATACTCGTCCGGCTCGTAGTCCTCATCTTCCATGAAGTCCTTGTCGAGATCGTCAATCTCGTCCGCCCAACGGT
>ERZ834798.1693-NODE-1693-length-18241-cov-4.139008_pt1 | contig 18241 bp, 10 predicted proteins | sample MGYA00519689_ERZ834798 | MGnify/ENA primary metagenome ERZ834798 (study PRJEB31850, sample SAMEA3708761) | human gut metagenome | biome: human gut; feature: human-associated habitat; material: faeces | place: China | collected 2014 ...
GGTTACGGCGAAAGGAAAGCCAAGTCGAAACAGAGAACAGACGAATCATCGAATGGGTCAAGGAATTGTATGAAGAGCAGAATGGAATCCTTGGCTATCGGCAAATGACGATAACCATTAACCGTGACAAAAATACTCAATACAATGTCAAGCGGATTCGCCGGCTGATGAGATACCTTCGCTTAAAAGTCTGTTTGCCGCAGAAAACGGGCAAGCTATATTCCGTCCACACCGGAAACAACAGCAGAAAACATTTTGAATCGTGAATTTTACGCAGACAGACCCAATGAAAAGTGGCTGACCGATGTCACAGCGTTTAAGTACTATGACGGTCCCGTGATAAAGAAGCTGTATCTGAGCGCTTTTCTTGATTTGTATGACCGCAGGATCGTTGCATATAAGCCTGTTGTATTGGGCTATCTAATTTACCAGACAGTGTCTGGCAAATTGAGTTCTGCATAAAAGCTGAATATGCCTTGGGAGATCTGTCTAACTAGATTTTTGGGCTTGCATATCTTAGACATCCAATTTTCCAGTCAGTGACTGGAAAATTGAAATGGGAACCATATCAGACTGATGGAAGCAGTCTTAAAGTGTTAGCGTTCACATGAGGTCGGATAGTCATCTTATCTGGCTTTGCGTGAGCTGCTGATTTCCTTGATTGCGGCATAGTGTTTTCCACATTTTCGGCTGATCTCGTTGAAAAAATCGGACGCCACAAATTCCAGCAGCCATACCTTGGGAATCATATACTTGGGTGTCTGCAAGATGGTTTTCAGCAAGCCCTTGCTGCACCATTTCAGAATTGTGTGGCGTTGGTAGCCTGTCACCTCGCAGACTTGCGCAACGGTCAGTACATCCGGGTAATTTGCTAACTGTTGCTCGTACCATTCCTTGGCCAGTAGCCGTTCTTCGCCCTTATAGTTCAGCTTGCGCTCCAACGACGAGGCGGGTTTCTTGTGCTTGGGGTAGTTGTAATACCATCCGCTGGGCGGAGTGTAGCGCATCGGGTCGGACTCTCGGCGGTAGAGATACTCGGCAACATCTTTCTTGGCGATTCTATAGCAGCGCGTTCTCTTTCCGTTGTTTTTGCAGGGAACAAGCCCGCTTTGCAGGAGATAAAGCGAAGTGCGCGTTCCGATATGGCATACGATGCGGAAATCATTGCGACTCATCGGGTTCGGATAGGGCGCTAGAATTTCTTCAATCTTTTCTGCCAAAGGGTCTTTGCTTACAGTTTTTTTCTTCATTTCGGGTTCTCCTTGTTTGCAAAGTGGAACCCGAAAAATCACTACTTCATTTTTTTCTTCTTGCATTTTTTCTCATTCGTGTCCGCGAACCTGCACCATTATCCGGCTTTTTAGGTAGGGGTTATCTTGCATCTTATCTTGCATTTCTCCCAAAAAGTCGCCATTTTTGCCCCAAAACGGGTGATTTTGCTTATTTTCGTACCTACATTGTTTTTTTGTTGTGGAGCAGTATTATCCCTACACACATCGTCCAAAATCAGCGGACAAACCAGCCTGTATCAGCCTTGGTTATCACCACAATGCCTTTTCAAAGATTAACTCGAAATCAATTTGACAACAATGTCACGTGGGTTCGAATCCCACCGTCTGCGCCAAGTATCACTACTCAATTTCACATTGGGTAGTGATTTTTTATTGCTAGTTTGCAAAATTCCGTTGCTTTTCTTATAAACATCTCCCCTTTATTTTCAAGTAGTGATTTTCGGGTTCGGTACAAATCATACCATTAATTTCAGTAGATAGCTATTCATGAAACTGCACAAGAACCAGCTGTTTGGGTTGGGCACAAATTAGCACTGACCGCTGAACTTTCTATGCATTCTGTTTACTGTTTGACAAAATATATCTTATACGATATAATTTTATCAGACAGTTTTATTGATTTAGTATGATGAGGTCTTTCCGATGAACTATAATAGCATCAAAAACAAAACTTTTTCTGAAAATCCCGCAGTCAAAGCCGAGTACGATCAGCTTGGTCCTCAGTATGAAGCCATCCGCGCTGCAATCGCAAGTCGGAAGTCTGCTGGGTTAACTCAAAAACAGCTGGCCGAGAAAATGGGAACTGCGCAGGCAAACATTTCACGTTTTGAAAACGGTAATGCAAATCCCTCGTTGGATTTTCTGCAAAAAATGGCTTCTTGCATGGGCAAGACACTTCATATTTCATTTGAATAACTTAGAATAAAACAGTGCATACAAAAGAAAGGAGTGCTTATAGATGGCTCATATAGAAATAGGGCACCGGCCAAACGGTCGGCGCCCTATTCCTAAGTATTCTTGTCCTGCTTCAGCTTCTCCTTAATAATTGCCAAACTTTTTTGTCTTGAAGTGTCTACTGAAAATCCAGCGACGACTTCTTGCATTGTTTCAGAACTCCAGTAGATTTTTAACTTTTCTTTTGCACGCGTAATTGCTGTATAGAAAATGCCGTGTGTTATTTTTTCAGCGTTGCTACTCGGAATAACAACCTTAACTGACCTATATTCTAAGCCCTGCGCTTTATGAATTGAAACCGCATAGGCAAGCTGAAACGGTACGATGGATTTTTTGCGATCTTCATCTGCCATTTCCTCTTCAAAATCAAGTACATCAAATCGTATTCGGGTCACATCATCAATTATATCGATGAATTCTATGCCATCGTTTTGGCAATCTTGCTCTGTTAACGGGATCTCTACATCTACTGTAAACCTGATTCTTCTGTCAAACAATTCTATTTGGACAATTCGCCCTTTTAAATTATTATAGAGCAGAGAAAATCTGTCCGTGTCATTGAACAATATATGATCGCCAACTTTATATTTCCAGTCTCTCCAGACAACAGCCGTTTCTGTGTTAGCATTTTGGAAATAGCTATTCATATTATTCAAGCCAAATTTTCCGTCATAGTTCAAGCATAAAATCACCTCATCCCTTATCTCGGAATTGAGCACTCCTTCGCCAATATTTTCAGAAAATGGGCCGTCGATAACAAGTTTTTCCGTTATTAGCGCGCCCTTATTTCGAGTCTCGTTCCAAAGCTCAATTAAACCGGGATCCTTTGTTCTCCAAGTGCTTACGAGTTCAACATTCGAACCTTTAGTCTTAATAATATCCTTGGCATAAGTAAACCAATTACCGAAATCAATAGATTCTATCTGATAGGTGTCTCCCGCAAGTACTAAGAATGTATCCGGGCGCATTTTCTCGAGGAATACCTTCATTGCACGGTTATCAATGGTGCTGCATTCGTCTACAAAGATAACATCATAATCAGGAAGGTTTACCCTCTTCGTAAAACTATTGATGCTTACAAAACTGGCATCAGCCCCCGGATTATTAATTCGCCTCTGCAGATTCTGCAAGGCCGTATGTGTTTTGGTAAGAAACAATTTCCGACGCCCAGACAGCATTGTCGAGATCATATCGATTAGGGTTGTCTTTCCGGTACCGGCAGCTCCGTAAACAAGAAGTACTCTGGAGTTTACAAAAGCATATTTAAGAGCTTCTTCTTTTTTAGGATCTGAAAAGGCAATATCACAATTTCTCAAATATCTTTCGTTAACTTCTTTTTGCCCTTTATTGTGAATCTGTGATAATTCCATAAGTTTATTCAAAATAAAGAGCGTCGATGCCTCATATGCTGCGATACAAGCGGCATTTCCATCTGAAATGATTTCATACCCTTGGCTCTTTTCCCAATCGTCTAAGCAATCATTATATTTCTGGATCGCCTGTTCGGTTAAATCTCCGCCAAGATCGCAGTAAATTTCGCCGGTATCTTGCATAGACTTTACAATAGACCAGTATGGAACCGCAACCTCAGTCTTTTCCTTTTCAACTACTCTGGCCAAGTACTTGGCTTGACTTATCTGGCTCGTTTTGCTGTCAGCTAAATCAGAAGCAAGTGGGTTACGCTCAAACGGAAAGCATTTTCTAGACAGGTATAAATCCTTGCATTTCCATTGCGGACTAAACTGAGAGGGCATAACGCGTTCCAAAAGATCTTCGCGCAGATTCAGTAACAGATACCGAATTGTATATCGGCCGAAGCGTGTCGAACCTGTAGAATAGTTGTCCCTCAACTGCTGTAAAACATCTTTGAAATAAGAGGTGTTTGCTTTTTTGTAAACTGACTCCAAAAGATTTGAGAAAGGTATCTCCCGAAGATCAATCATTTCCAGAAAATCCATACCTGTTTCTGTTAGGAATCTCATCAGAGCATCATATTCTCCATATTTTGAAGAAAGCTGAAGGCGCATATTAAGTATCTTTCCAAGCGTGTTCAAGCATTTCGGATCTACCGAAACACGCCAAGCTGTGATAATTTTAATTTCTGTATTGACACCCCAGAGATTAATGTATGATGGGACATAGTCGATTTGTACAGAATAGCCTGTAGAAATGTCAAGTTTGGTATATGCTGTAATTCGGTTATACTTTGACGCATAGATGTCCGCTTGCTGCAGCGTTACCTCAAAATAGCGCTCTTTTCCGACATAAAACGGCGTCCTTTTCTGAATATAAAACCTCGTATTGCTGTTATGTTTCTGCTCGGTTTTTGGGGTTGAGAAAGCATTCGCCACCAACTCATAGTATTGTTTATCCTGTTCATCGGTTCCGGTATATTCCTGAAACTTTTCCAAGTTCTGAAGCACGGTGATGCCGTAGTTCTCATAGAGTGATTGACGGATCTGCCACATAAAGCTGTAGTACTTCAGCATCAGCCGCTCTGCTTGGCCTTCCTCGGGGATCCGGCGTCCGATATATTGCAATCCTCGGTAAAAATTCCCTAAGTACTTTGTATTTGCCCTTAAGAGTGAGTATTCCCACGCAAAGCCTGCGTTGGGACTTTGATAGCCGTCTTTCATCGCATTCAACAGTAAAGCTGAAATGCATAGATCGTTCAATCTCGTCAGAATTCTCCGTGAAATATTATCGCGGTTCTTATTTAGAATGCTTAAATTGTCGATGCTTTCCGTGATTTCCGTATCACAGGTCTCAACGATTCGCTTAGCTTCTTCAAAAGAATAACTATGCCGTTCCAATTGGTTTACAAAGGAATGCCGCTCGACAATTTTTTCTAACCTCTCGCAAAAAGCTAAAACGCTTTCGTCATTGTTCAAGATTTCCTCTTCCGGTGAAAAACTGACGGTTATACTGTCTTTTGCAAAATCAATACTGTTGAGAAAACTGGGCGACATATACTTCCAAAAAACTCTCTCATCTCCGCGTTCAGCGGGATTGAGAATCACAAACAGAATTCCCGGATCAAGAGATACTCTGCCACATATAAAAGCAGGAAAAGCGAGATCCTTTAGCGTGTACTTGATAACACCCTCGCACTCAGTATAATTGCGTGTTCCCTTTATTTGGACATAGAAAGTCTGCTTGGGCCGTCTAGAAATGTCAGGATTGGGAACAAATTCGAAAGTGCCATCGTGATTGGGCCACTTATCATCTGATGCAAAAGAAGGGTTGATTCTTCCATTCGAACGAAGAAATGTTTCCAAAACAGATACTGCCGCACGGTCATCATCGGAACGCTCGGTGTGGGTTTTGATGTGTCTTTCAATATTTGCATTTGTTTGATTCAGCACTATCATCATCCCTCATTTCATAGAGTTAGAGTATCAAATCAAGCTCGCTCTTTATTTCGTCTGGAGCAAGAGAATTAACGCAAGCTATTGCGCAAGCTGAAAAGGGCGCTTCGGGTGATATAGCGTCCCTTAGCTGGCGAATACAGCTGGACTTGCTAATATCTCCGGAGCTATACTCTGTAAGCAATTGTTCAATGCTCGCCCAAATTTTTCCTCTTTCGTTGCTTATGTAAGCATCGGTCAGATTGTAAATAGATGCTGAAACTCTAACCCTTTCTTTGCCCAATTCATCGTCCGTTGCAGGAACTACGCGATTACCCAGAAAAGACAACAACTTAACATCTTCTGCCACGCATGGATCTAACAGCATTGGATGCTCATTATTTTCATCCTTTTCCGATTGATATACGCCATCATCTGCCAAAGGGAAATAGTTTCCTTTGCCACCGTCACCTGTCTTCCGATTAGCATAGATACAGCACGCCCTATAATTCGACGGATCATTTGCTAGCCAATAATATCCCTTATCCTGAATCAAATGATTATATTTAAAATTCTCAAAGGGCTTTACCGCTGCCTTGGGTCGAAAGTGGTCAATATGTACATCTTGCCCGACAAGGGGTACTTCTGTATACCAGCATTTATTGTGAAAGAAATCTCTGAAATCCTTTTTGAGCACACTGTTTTTCCAGAGTGTATCCCCTTGTCCCCACCTGCTTCTGAATACCAGAAGATCTTCTATCTTTATATATCTCATACTTGCCCTTCGTATAACGCCTCTATAATTTCTTTAATTTTTCCTCTGCGCTCTAACACTTGATCGTAGGTAAGATACTCTTTACTATACAGATCGCACTTCTTATATACGGTCAAAAAATCATCATATAGAAAATCAATTGAATTATACGATAGCGGCAGCAATCCCAAATCTCTCGTTATTTCACGAAGCTCTGCTTTTTCTTCGTCCGTAGCACTCCCGCCAATAAGTTTTAGATATAATTCTTGTCTGCGCAAGAATTTCTTATGCGATTTTTGGTCGTAAGAAGTCTGTAACCCATAATACTCACTTTGTAACAACCCGTCGATTCCCATTCCCTCAGTATCCTCGACGGGAGTGATAACTCTTGTGATAAAAAATCCTGTGGATGATTCAAGTTCTTTGTTTTGGGTAAATATCCTAATAAACTCCTTAGGAACACCATTGATCACTAACGGATCGTGTGTTGCAATGATTGCCTGGGCGTTTACGGCATCTTTCAAGGATTGATCCATTGTGCTTTTGATGTCATATTTCCAGCGCGGGTTCATATAGGCATCCGGCTCGTCCATTAAAACAAGACAATCTTCCGTCTTGCAAATACCAAGCATACCAAGGATTTTGATAAGTTGGCGCTGCCCTTCGCTCATTGATTTGCATTTCACTATGGAATTCCCCTGAGTGACGGTCACCTCAAATCTCGCATCAAACAGAGAGTATAGTTTCTCAAAAAATTCTAGGATTGCAATAGAATCTAACCCTAACTTTTCAATTCCTTTAATTTCGAAATAAGATTTTCCCGCAGCAGAATATAGTAATCCTCTTCGCAGCAAATCCGTAAACCGATGGTCAATGAAATCCGTCAAATAGTACAGGCCTGTGGGCACATCTCCTTCGAACCGTCCTCTGCCAAAAATGCCCTCAACTTTATCAATATTAATGACCATATCCACACATTGGACTTCATCGAAATGGCACGCATTGACAAGATAATTCTGTTCAAAAGAATCCTGACCGCAAAGAATAGAAGCCAAATATATTGGAGTCATTCCCTCATCACAATAATTGTACTTTCTTTTGGGAAAGTTCGGCAAGAAGCGCTCAGATTCATCATTCATTGCTTTAAGAAAGCGCACAAGTGTATTTCTGCATTGCCTTACATAGCTTTTATTAATTCGTTCTATTTGAGGCAAGAGCTTATTGTTGGCCCCAGAATAAAACGCAATAATGCGTTGAGGGAACAAAGAATGAGATTGGATAAAAGAGCGCACCCTTTTATAGCTTCCCTCACAGAAAACATCATCTACCGTGATACGATAATTATGATTGCTTTGGACAATGCATACCGCCTTTTGCGCATAGTTGTACTCCATAGAATAGCTGTAGTCAATCTGTTTTTCTATTGCGGGAGAATCAAAAGACATCAGAATGTTCAGAATACACTCAATCATCGTCGATTTTCCAGCGCCATTTTCTCCAATCAGAATTGTTGAGCTACCACCCGATACGGTGTCAAATACTATATCAAAGTCAACCAAACAAAGATAATCATCGATCTGAAGCCGTTTGATTTGCATAATATTACCTCACTAGTGAGTATTCTCCAGAATCACTTTTCGACACAATCTGTTTTTTCTCCAGATTGCGTAATGCGTCCATAAGCTCAAATTTTTTCTTACTAATGGACATTACTGTCTGTGTAGAAACAGATTGGGGCGCAGCTTTTAATAGGAGTTTGACAATTGCTTCTTCATTAGCACCTGACAACAACGGCTTAATTTCTGCGGGAATTGCAATTCGCTTCGCTTTTGCCTTTGGCCTGATCACATCTCCATCCTCTTGTTCGATTACTTGCCTCAGCAATTCCACCGCGCTCTCCTCGTTCGGGTCATTCGTACCCAGTTCACCGCGAAAGGCACGGGCGAGAATGGATTTTTTCATCAGGTCAATCTGGTCAAGGACCGCTTCAGCGGCTTCCTTGGCCTGTTGTTCGTGCGCAAGTGTTCGATCTAAAACAGTAGTAATTTCAAGCTGTTCATCAAAAGTTGAAATTGGGATTTCAATGTTCTCAACAAACTTCGAACTTACATTCCCTTGGTTTACACCGCCTGTTTCGCAACTAAAAAACACATCTCTAAACAAATTAGATTTCAAATAATACAGCAGGTAATTTCGTTCAACACAAGCAAAAGGGGTAAGACATAATATCCGCTGATTCACAAGTAATTTGTTAGGGGAAGAAACACATACCGCATACCCGTAGTCTCGCTTGTACTTTGTCCCTGTTAGGGTTATTAATATATCTCCATCTTTTATCAACGCTCGGTTTAAGATTGAATCATCAACATCATCTTCCGGAATAAAGACGGGTTTTCGAAAAAGATCCAATGTCTCTCCATAGAGATTTCCCATCCTTACAACTTGATAACCTGTATTTGAAAATTTCTTACTATCAAACGCATATCCTGCTCGCGGTCTTGCTAACTCGTTGATACGTCTTTTCTCCCAACTCTCCATCCCCACGCCGTGCTCTTCCCGCCATTTCGCAGTCAGTTCACCGGTGAAGGCCTTATGCAGAATAGCGGCTTTGCGGGTTTCAAAGCTATCCACCACGGCCTGTGCCTTTTCCTTGGCCTCATCCAGCTTGGCAAACAGGCTTTCGATGCGGTCAACAATGCGCTGCTGCTCAGCAAGCGGCGCGAGGGGGACGAGAGTTTCGGTAATATATTCACCTCTAATATTGTTTATATTAATTCCGCTTGCAAGTTTTTTGATTCTATTGCGATAATTATCACTTAAGAAAAAGTAATCAATATATCTTTGATTTACCTTTGTTGAAGGCCTTACAAGCAGCAAAAATGCACCAAATGCTACATCTAAATAGTCCATTTTGGATATACCCGCACGGCCAATTACCTTTGTACTTCCAGTTGACGCAACAATAATAATATCATTTTTTCTAACAATTTGGTTCTCTGCAACAAGAGAAATATCTACATAGATATTATCAGCTTCTGTGTCGATACTTCCCTCACATATATTTCCACCGCGCATTACAAGGCAACTATTTTCTCTTCTCTCAGTATGCGCGTCAGTTTTCTTATACGAAACACCTCTATGAAGTGAAGAAATACTCCCTATTTTAGTCCAACACCAATTCCCCGGCAATTTATACGGCCACTCCCAATCCGGCACCAAGGCTGCCTGCAAACGCTCTTCGGGCGTGAGGGCGGCTTCTTTTTTTGCTCTTGCCATCACTTTCCCTCCGTCAGAGCGCGAAGCTCACGCACAACACTTTTCAGCAGATCGACCGCTTCCTCCAAATTTGCAATCGCTTCCTCGCCGCTTTCTACAGGGTCAGGAAGATCGTCATAATCCACGATGGAGTCGTCACGAATCAAGCCAAGGTCAAGACTATCGTCCGGATTCTTGGCGATCTCTTCACGAGTGAATTTGCTCCAGCGCTCGCCGGTGCGCTTGGATGTGTCTTCATACCCTGCCACAAACTCGTCGAAATCACTCTTGCGCAGCTGCCGGGTCTTACCAAAGCTGTCCATATTGGTGCGCATATCGTAGAATGCAACCTCGGTGGTGTTATCCTGCTCGGTTGTCCCGCGGGTAAAGAACAGCACATTGGTCTTGACGCCCTGCGCATAGAAAATGCCGGTAGGCAAGCGCAGAATGGTATGCAGATTGCAGAAATTCATCAGTTCCCGGCGCACGCTGGCACCGTCTCCGGCAGCAAACAACACATTATCCGGCAGCACCACGGCGCAGCGAGCCTTGCCGTCCGCCTTCAGGCTTCGATAGATCACCTGCAAAAAGTTCAGCTGCTTGTTGGAGGTCTGGAAAGAGATGTCATCCCGTGTGGCACGCTCACCGCCCTTTTTCGTGCCAAAGGGCGGATTGGTCAGAATGACATCAAAATCTTTCAATCCCTTGGCGCTTTGTGCGAGAGAATCCCCCAATGTGATATTGGCATTCATATTGTGCAGATAGGCATTCATCAATGCCAAGCGATGGGTCTCGTGTACCAGCTCCACGCCGTTGAACGCTTTATTCTGCTGGAAATCTGCCTGACGGTCAGAAAGTGCATACATATCGTTATGCGCATTGACATAGCGGTTGGCTGCAATCATAAAGCCAAAAGTACCGCAGGCCGGGTCAAAGCACTTGTCGCCTAGCTGGGGTTTGATGAGCTCCGTCATCACATCGATCAGCACACGAGGGGTGAAGTACTGACCGGCACCGGACTTCTTCTCATTGGCGTTTTTCTCCAAGAGTCCTTCATACAGGTCGCCCAGACCTTCCTCTTTGGCCTCATACCAGTCCAGCTTATCAATTTCCGTGATGATTTTTTCGAGATTTTTCGGCTCCTCGATGCTGGAGGATGCGTTGGCGTAAATCTGCGCCACGCGGCCAACGGATTCTTCGCCCAGCTTGCTGAGCAGCGTATAGTAGTGCTTTTTCAGGTCAATGCCGGAACGGCTGGTCAAAGAGCCCCAACGATATGCTTCAGGAATATCCTTATCTGCACCGGTCTCATCGGCCATTTTCAAAAACAGAATGTAGGTCAGTTCTGTCACATACTGGTGATAAGTAATACCGTCATCCCGCAGCACATTACAGAGGTTCCAAAGTTTCTGTACAATATCTTGCGTGCTCATTTAAGCTGCTCCTTCGTAAATATAAGTGTTGATCTCGCGGATGATCTCCGCAAGCTGCCCGCCAAACTTCTTGTTAAAGCGTGCAAAACCGCCATCCATCTTGAACGCCGGTGCCTCAAAGGTCTCGGTATTGAGGATGCTCTCGTGAAGCATATATACCTTGATCTTTTCCAGCAGATCCAGCTGCATTTTGTTAAAGTGATGCGCCGAAATCAGTTTAGAAAAGGCCATTTTCACGCGGTCATCGTGGTTCACCAGCGGCGTTTTAAGTACAGCCCGACGAACAAAGGCGATAATGTCTGCCACGATCCGTTCATTGCTCACCGCGCTGGCCGCTTCATTCAAGCTGCTCTCGGTGAAATTCTCCTTATCCAGTTCCAGCTTTAACTCCCGAAGCTGCGCCCGGGTCATATCGCTGGGGCGGGTGCAGGCTATGCGGATCGCTTCGATACGGTCTTTGTTCTCATTAACATAGGCCACAAAAGAGTCCAGATAATCCTGCGGTTTTTCCGTGTCACCATAGCCGCGAGTCGTTTCCAAAAGAGTATCTTCCTTTTCGGAATAGTAATGTCCGCGCTTTTTGCCCTTCAGGTTGTCAAACCAAAGCAGGAAATCCTTATCCTCCCGGCAGCGTCGCACAAAAGCTTCCTCTGTACAGCTTTTCAATTCCTTCGCATATTCCCGAATTGTTTTTCCGCCTAAACGCTCGGATACATCATACTTTTGCTCATCGGTCAGATTGTTGCTCTTACGCTGCAATCTTGCCAAAATGCGATCTTTGACAGGCTGCTTGCTGGCCTCACCCGGACGGAACAAATCCTCCAACAATTCAGCCATTGATTTGCTGACGGAGACTGACTTCATATTGGAAGTGTCATCCAAGTCCTCGTACACGCGAACTGCATCGAAGATATTGAAGTGCGTCTTTCCGATTTCCGGGCAAAGGCGAGTAGCGCGTCCCAGCATCTGCTCAAAGAGGATCCGGCTATTGATCTTGCGCATAAACACCAAATTGCAAATTGCCGGCACATCGATTCCGGTAGTCAGCAGGTCGACTGTTACGGCAATGTTGGGGTACTGGTTGTTCTTGAACTGCTTGATCACCTGCAAAATCTTCTTTTTGTTGCCGCCGGCAGTTTTGCCCGTGATTTTCATAATGGCATCATTGGAAATGCCATAGGGCTTGTAAATTTCTCGGAGCGTATCCACAATACGGTCAGCGTGTGCATCATTCACCGCAAAAATCAGCGTCTTTTCTCCACTTTCCGGATTCAGGTAGGTCGACACCTCTTCCAGCACCTTGCGGGTATGATCCGGCAGAACAATTTTGCGGTTGAACTCCGACACATCGAAATCCATTTCATCGTCCAAAACTGCACCGTTCAAAAGTTCATTGGTGTTGGGGTCATATTGCGCCAAGGTTTCACCCTTCTTGAACTGTGCGTCATTTTCAATGAAATCCGTATTAATCAGATACGGAGGATCGTGATCCACCAGCCAGCCATCGATAACCGCCTCACGGTAGCTGTAGGTATAGACCGGCTCCCCGAAAATCTCGGTCGTGTGCAGGGCGGGCGTAGCAGTCAAGGCAACTTTCACCGAATCAAAATACTCGATAACCCGCTTGTACTTGCTCATATAATCATCCTGATTATCGTAGAGGATTTCTTCTTCCGTCATTTCACGGTCAAGAATATAGCCTCGGTGGGCTTCGTCCACAATAATCAAATCAAATGCACCGGGCATCAAATCCGGTTCTTCTGCCAGAATCGTGCGTTTCAAAAGCCCCTGCACCGTTGAAATGCTGACCTTGGTTTCCAGATTGATGATGTTGTCATCGATCGCTTTGATCTCATATATTTTGTCCAGCGTCAGCAGTTCCTTCAGCTTGACATCTTTGAAGGTGTCCATTGCCTGCTCACCGAGGGACACTCGATCCACAAGGAAAAGAATACGACGGAAACGCTTGGATTCCAGCATCTTGTAGATAAGTCCCAGAACAGTACGGGTTTTGCCTGTTCCTGTTGCCATTGCAAGCAGCGCTGTCCTCTTGCCGTCAACGATCGCCTCTGTTGCCTTATCAATGGCCTTAATCTGGTAGTCGCGCAGATTCAACCCATTAGGATCTGTCATAAACGAATTATCTGCTGCAGCCAGCGCCTGATTGGCCGCCGCTGTATTCTGACCAAGTTTTTCCATCAGGTCACTTGGGCTAAACCAGTTCCGAATAGGATACGGTTGATTTTCCTGTTCCCGGACATCCAAAAACCAAATACCAGACTTCGTCCGCAGCTGCTCTAAATATGCCCTGCCATTTGAAGCAAAGAGGAAGGGGACCTGATAACCATTCCAGTTTCCAACCGTATGTGGAATATCCTCCGGCTTAATATGTGCAGCATAGTCCTTTACCTGCACATCGATGGTAGATGCCACATCTTCCGACATCTTTTTTGCATCCATCAATGCTACGAGCTTCTCGCCAACGAAGAATGCATAATCCGCATACCCGTTTTTGTAAAAGGCCGAATTGGTAGGCCATTCGCTGATGGCAATATTTCTCCCCTTTACAGGACGCGTTCCTTTGCTGTAGCGCAGGTTCTGCGTATCAGCTTCCCAACCAGAAAGACGAAGCTGCTCGTCAATCAAGCATCTGGTCTGCGCCTCATTCCAATTCATCATAGCGGAGACAGATTCTGACCGCCTTGCGCGCTCCTTCTGCGTTTTGCCCGAAGCGGCGGTCTTGACCACGGCCAGTTGCTTCGTCAATTCCGCAATTTTCTTTTCCTGCTCGGCAATAACGGATTCCAAATCTTCGTGATCAGTCTCGACAGGCATAACAAACTCGGGCGCAATATATCCCCAGTCTCCATAGGTTTCCATAAACCAAACAGCAAGATTGTATGTCAAGGACAGCAATGTCTTTGCTTCGTCCACGGAGTCCGTACCTGTATGTACTGCCGTGTTTCTTGTCTTGCGAAGAACATATAGCGTGTTGTCAATTTCGTGCGGCAATAAACCGGCCCGCTTCAAAATACGAATTCGGTTTGCGTGGGTGTTGTCAACAGCCGGCTCCGCAATGTGCTCAAAGACAAGGATCTCCTGCACTAAGCGCTCGGCAAACATTCCGAGTTTATAGATACAGGCATTGGGATCAGAATAGACATAGGTTTCTGCGGTTGCGCCGATCTGTGCCAATGCAGGCCAGTATCGATTCAGAAAATCAAAATTTGATTTCATAAGCAGTCTCCCTCGATTTTTGTTAATTCATTTAGCATTTGATATAAGTACATCTCCAAAGTGCCAATTTGGCACTTTGGAACCACCGTGCTGGCACTTTGGGATTTCACCAAAGTATCAATTTGATACTTTGGAAGCTGAAAGCTGATACTTTGAAATTCGTCAGCCTCATCCGACTGCCACTTCGACCTTTTTACCGCTGAAGGCCACGCCGTATTTATAAATCGTCCTGACCCCGGCGGTCGTCAGCTCGGTTTCGTATTTCTTATCGTTGATCTGCTGCAAGGCCGTCTCGGACAGCTTTTTCAGCTTTTCGTCGCTGCAATTTTTCTCCGCTTTCAGCTCAATCAGGATGCCCGGAAGTCCCTTTTGCGTGGGCTTCAGCTGAATGTCATAGCGCCCGTCGCCCGATTCCCGGTTGGAGGTCACGAAAGCGCCGCCCAGCAGGGCGCACAAGCCCAGCATAAAACCGTGATAGAAGTTCTCCCCGGCGGTATCGAAGGAGCTGACCGACTGGGTCAGCAGCGTTTGGATCTGCGCTTTCAGCCGTGCGTTATCGCCGGAGAAGATGGCCTCCTGAACGGAAATCGCCGTGGACGGCGGGATCAGATTCTCCAGCCGCTGCAAGATCTCCTTGTTATACACCAGAGAAATCTCCCGGTTGGGCAGGGAGACCTCGCACATAAAATCGCCGCTGAAGGAGGGCGTGGTTTTCAGCGCCTTCAGATAGCCGGTCACCAGCAGGAAGCTGTAAATGGTGGAGGGATTGCTTTTGATCTGCGGATAGATTACGCCGGTGTCGATGAAGGTAGTAAAGGTCTCGCCGTTGACCAGAGAGGTCAGACGGTTATAAATCTCCTCGTCCGCCTGGGCAAGCACTTCCCCGATAATATCGTTGCTGCCGGTGGAGACCCAGAAGGGTCTCGGCTCACACTCGTTGCTGAAGTAGTTGACCACCGACCACGGGTTGAAAATTTCCGTCTTGCCGAAGCGGTAGCCGTCGTACCACTGGCAAATCTCGTCATACTTATCGGCAGCGCCGTAGTATTCCGCCATCTCCATCACCTCGTCGGCGGTGAAGCCGAAGTAGGCGCTGTATTTGTTGTCCAGCACGGAGTTGATGGACAGGTTATTCATCCCGCTGAAGATGCTCTCCTTGGCCACCCGCAGAATGCCGGTGAGGAAGCCGAAGGACAGGTGCTGATTATCCTTGAAACCGCCGGAAAACAGGTTCCGCATAAACCGGATGACCTTGTCGTAATAGTCCTTCTGATAGCCCTGCTGGATGGGGGTGTCGTACTCGTCGATGATGATAATGGGCGCAACGGCATAGTGCTTGTGCAGCATAGCGGACAGGTCCAGCAGTGCAGAAGCCAGCTCTACTTCGCTGACCTTGCCGTCTGCCAGCTTTTCATAGGTCTTTTTGCTGTACTCGTCGCACTTATCGCTGGCCAGCAGCTCCTTGTGCCGCCGGGTCTCCTTTGCGAAAATATCCCGGATGGCCGCAAAGGTCTCCTCCCAAGTGTCGAACTTCACATCCTTGAAGGTCAGGAAGATCACAGGGTACTTGCCCTGATAATCCCGGTACTTCTGGCCGCAGGCCCAGATCTTCTTATCCCGGAAATAGACGGAGGTATCCTTGTCGCTCTTTTCAAAATAAGTGCGCAGCATATCCATATTCAGCGTCTTGCCGAAGCGCCGGGGGCGGGTGAACAGCGTCACCATCGGACGCTCGTCGATGAAATCCTTGATCATCATCGTCTTGTCGATGTAGTAGTATTCCGACGATGCAAGGCAGTAGTTGGACACGCCGATGGGCAGGGGCAGCTTCGGCGCGCGCTCCGTCTTGCGGAAAGCGCCCGTCTTGAGCCGCTGATCCGCCGGCTTCTGCGTATCAGCGGGGATCAGCCAACGATTGCCCTGCTTTTCCGCACCGGCGATTCTCCCATTCTTGCAGAGCGTCGCAACTCTCCGCTCCGTTATATTCCAGCGCACTGCTGCCTCTCTTACCGAGATCATTTCAGCCATAGGGGATACCTCCACGCATAAAATCACAAATACATTATACCCGAACAAAAGAACAATGTCAACAAAGTTCGGAATAATGCCGTTTAAAAACAGCATTGTTCTTTTCTGCACACAAAACAAGCGGAGGTCATCGACCCCCGCTTGCTCGTTACCCATATACAATTTCCTGCATCACGGCCTCGTTTGCCCGATGTTGGATGCCGTTCATCTTTCGCACCCACGCCTGCGGGTCATTGGCCTTTACTTCCTCCGTCACGCCCTCGGTGTCTGCGTATTGTTTTACCAGCCGAAGAAAGAGTTCCTGCGCCTGCTCCTCGATGTCTGCGAGGTGCCCGCCCAGCGTACCAGCGGTCAGCAGGTTATAATACAGTATCCGGTGATGCTTCTCCAGATAAACTCGCCGCCGCCGGCCGTAAATGCCGATAGGGCGTTCTTCTTCGGGCGGTAAGCAAACATCGGGCAGGCAATAGTCTCCCTGCCTTGTGTAAGTGCCGCCCAGCTGCTCAAATAGCGATTTCATATGTGATCCTCCCATTTGCAATTCTTCCGGCAGGTACGCCATCAATGCCCCAACAAAACAAAGCGCACCCGCCTTTCGGTTACAGTCTACCAAAACCGAAAGGCAGGTGCGAGTGTGCGAATTTCTGAATCGCAAGGTCAGTACGATATTGTGACAGGTTATAGGCTTTAGGCCAAAATACGATGCACCTGTATTTTGGCCCGAACGGGGCAATTCCGTACATCTGCAACAGGCCCCCACCTTGTATCCACAAAAAATGCAGCGAACTTTTGCTGTGCGGGCACACTTTTTACAACGAACTTTGCAAATGCCCTTAAATCGTTGCAAAGATCACTTCCGCTTCATCTTCCTGCTGAATTCATTCAGCGTCTGAATATGCCAGAGGCTTTTGCGGGTGATAGAGCGGAAGGTCAGGGAGCAGAAGAAATCCACAAGAAAGATTTTCGGGATGCAGAACTTCAGCCCCTTTTGAAAGGCTTTCAGCGACCCGCGGCTGCACCAGTTGTGGACGGTGGTCAGGGTGTAGCCGGTCAGGGTTACCACATCCTTTACCGTGACCACATCCGGGTATTTGCGCAGCAGCTTTTCATAGTAGCCGTGCATCTTCCGGAGGGTGTCCTCGGGCAGCTCCTTAGAGAGCCTCGCCACATAGTGGGTGCCGTACCATCCCTTCGGCGCAGAATAAAGTTCGGGGAAGATCGCCCGCTCCTCCAAGTATGCTTTCACATCCTCTTTTCGGATTTTATAGCACCGGGTTTTCTTACCCGACCACTCGCAGGGCACCTTGCCGCTTTTGAGCAGGTGCAGCGCCGTGGACTTGCTGATGTGGCATATTCGGAAGAATTGCTCCTTGTTCATCACCTCGGGAACGCTGTCCCAGTTGACGGGAAATACATCCATTTGTAACACCTCAAAAATAGATTTTCGTCGGTTGGAAGCTCTATTCTGCGGTGTATGTCCGTCTCCCGATTTTTCTCTCCTATCTTCCCGCATTTCTCTCCAAAATCGGGAAAAATGCCGATTTGAACCCACTTTTAAAAAAGCCCGTCCCGCAAGGCTTTCCGAGCGAAAAAGCCTGATTTCAAGCGGCTTTCGGCGGGTACGGGACTTACAGAAACGACCCCAAAACGGACACCCCTGTCACAGTTGCATAAAAGACTCGAAATTTTTGGAAGCTCCGGCCGTTTCGTCCGCTGAAAATGTCCGCCGCACAGGGCTTTGCGCGGGTTCGGATTTCACAATTTCATATCGTTCTTGCGTGTTTTTCTTGCATTCTTCCGGAGCAAGGATTACACTTGAGATATACGGAGAGTTGTCCGAGAGGTCGAAGGTGCGACACTCGAAATGTCGTGTTCCCAAAAGGAACCTAGGGTTCGAATCCCTAACTCTCCGCCAAAAACCCAGTCATATCAAGGCTTTTG
>ERZ834798.1698-NODE-1698-length-18215-cov-5.275385_pt1 | contig 18215 bp, 12 predicted proteins | sample MGYA00519689_ERZ834798 | MGnify/ENA primary metagenome ERZ834798 (study PRJEB31850, sample SAMEA3708761) | human gut metagenome | biome: human gut; feature: human-associated habitat; material: faeces | place: China | collected 2014 ...
ATTCTGCCAGTGTCTGATTGATGAGTTCAAGTTGCATGCGGGTGTCTTCGTTGATGTCGTTCTGGTCGGTGAATATTTCTTCGATATATTGCTTTAACTCCTTTACTTCTTTTTGAAGGAGGGAATGTTTGTCTGGCGGGGGATTGGCTATCAATTGACGGACAGCTATAAAAGCACGCATAATACTAATGTTTATTTCTATAGCTACCTCACTATTCAATATGGAAGAAAGCATTGCCACTCTTTGCTCTGTAAAGGCAAAGGGCATATAACGTGTTCCTCCCCCTCTGGTTTGAGGTCACAATTTGTGACCTCAAAAACTCGAATTCTTCTTTGTTTAATTCAAACATAAAATCAGTAGGAAAACGCTTTATATTACGTTTAACCGCTTGTTTTAAGACTTTTGTTTCCGTTCCATACATTTGCGCGAGATCAAAATCCAGCATTACCCGCTGCCCGCGGATTTCATATATTTTGCTCTGTATGAGTTGTAAGTCTACCATAAGCACATAGTTTCCGGATTGAATCCTATAAATTTATGAAAAATACTTTATTTATCAAAGAGGGGTAATTGGGGGGAGAAACTTACAAATTACAGTAAGGGGCGGACTATCGGATAAAAATGAATTGAAAAATGAAAAGGTAACTGTACAACGCATAAAACTTTATCAAAATATCTCTCTATGGAGAGCTTGGAATATCATACAAAATTTATAAATTTACACAATAGCAATAAATGTGTTGCGTATGGTTGATTTACAGATTATACAAAGTAAGATATATGAGATCCGTGGATAGCCGGGAGGTTAAAGTTTAAAGATTAAATTCATTACAATTGCTGATGTTGGAATGAAAACATTAATAACCTCTATTTGGCCTAAAGCCAAACAAAAAATTATAAAGACAGATTCCAAGTGACCATTGACGACATAAGAACAATGATAGTATCCGACGAGTCGCGGATTTTAGAACTAAAGAAGACTACCGGTGAGCTGAAAGACGGTATGCATTCAGCATGCGCGTTTCTCAATACAGAGGGAGGTTGGCTGATTTTCGGCGTTACGCCTAAGTCTCTGAAGATAGTCGGGCAGGAGGTGACAGACAATACTCAACGGGAAATTGCTCTGGCTCTTGCCGGACTGGAACCAGCTGTTGATGTACATGTGGAATATGTTGATGTGCCGGACTATCCCGGTAACAAGGTTATTGCAATGCACTTTGACGGTTGGGTTTGGGGCGAACGACCGCATCCTTGCACATCGGCCTCAGATATATTCGTGGGAAGGGCAAATGGCTGATGGCATCACTCTTGCTGATTTGAACGAGAAACACATCAAAGGGTGCATACGTCTTGGTGTGGAAGGTGGACGTATCCCGGCAAGCGCTATAAGCGTACCAATTGAAGAGACTTTGGTAAAATGGAAGCTTTTGAAAAATGGTGTGCCGACAAATGGGGCTACCATGCTATTCTCCGACAATATCGACGAATATCCGCAATTCCGGTTGAGAATGGCACGTTTTGTTGGAACTGACAAAAATGAGTTTATTGACAATCAGCGTGTCGAGGGTTGCTTTTTCGATCTCCTCGACGCAGGTATGGCATTTTTCTTCAAACATCTTAATCTCGGCGGCAAGATAACTAATCATAGCTTACAGCGAGAGGAACATCTGGAGGTGCCGTATAAGGCTTTGAGAGAGGCTCTTATAAACTCGCTTTGTCACCGTCAATGGGAGAAATATAATTTGACCAACAGCATTGCGATTTATGATGACCGCGTAGAAATTGCGAATCCGGGAATATTCCCTTTGCAAATTACTCCTGAAACCATTAAGGAATCTCATGAATCATATCCATACAATTTAAAGATTGCCGAAGCTCTCTACAAATCAACCTATCTGGAAAGCTGGGGATCCGGAGCTAAACGCATTATGGACGCATGCCGTGAGCAAGGTATAGAAGAGCCCATCTGGCGATGTGACGGTGGTTTTGTGATTGTCACATTCAAACGACCATTTTACGGGCTAAGCTACCAAGAAAAGAAGCCTGCAAAAAAGAATTTATGGGGTAATGTCGCCCAAAATGTCGCCCAAAATGTCGCCCAAAATGTCGCCCAAAATCTTGATGAGAAAATTATTCAAATCATAAAATCTAATCCCTGCATTAAACGAGAAGATATTGCGAACCAATTATTTGTTACGAAAAAGACAATTGAGCGACATCTTAAAAATCTTGGAATTAAGTGGGATGGACATCCCAAAACCGGGAAATGGATTCTGCAAGATAATAACATTTAACGGGCTTTTCTTGTATATTAAATAGTTATTATAAACTACAAAAATGTGAGTGCGAATAATGGTATGTTAGTCCCAGCTGCTCAAAAACTATACGGTGTATTGTCAAACTTGGAGAGATTATGTCTGACTGCTGGATAAAAATAATTTGAAAAATAAGAAAGAATTTATTTTGATATGTCCATATTTGTTACACCTCTTTATACCACAAAAGCGGGAGATCTGCCGGTAAGAGCAGGTATTTTTATACCTGTTACTCTCCATATACGGCAGTTTTGTACCTCGTGTTGGAGCGTTAATGTGCTCCCTGTCTTTTATAATTTTTTCAGAATATTCAGATGATATAAAAACTCAATTAGTCTTCTTCCGGGCGGATAAAACCGATAGGGCGGCGCGGTTTGTCTGACAATTTCTGATGTACCTGCAATTCTGCCAGTGTCTGATTGATGAGTTCAAGTTGCATGCGGGTGTCTTCGTTGATGTCGTTCTGGTCGGTGAATATTTCTTCGATATATTGCTTTAACTCCTTTACTTCTTTTTGAAGGAGGGAATGTTTGTCTGGCGGGGGATTGGCTATCAATTGACGGACAGCTATAAAAGCACGCATAATACTAATGTTTATTTCTATAGCTACCTCACTATTCAATATGGAAGAAAGCATTGCCACTCTTTGCTCTGTAAAGGCAAAGGGCATATAACGTGTTCCTCCCCCTCTGGTTTGAGGTCACAATTTGTGACCTCAAAAACTCGAATTCTTCTTTGTTTAATTCAAACATAAAATCAGTAGGAAAATGCTTTATATTACGTTTAACCGCTTGTTTTAAAACTTTTGTTTCCGTTCCATACATTTGCGCGAGATCAAAATCCAGCATTACCTGCTGCCCACGGATTTCATATATTTTACTTCGGATGAGTTGTAAGTCTACCATAAACGCATAGTTTTCGGATTGAGCCCTATAAATTTATGAAAAATTCTTTATTTATCAAAGAGGGGGTAATTTTGTGGGAGAGGCTAACAAATTGCAGCAAGGGGTGGACTACCGGATAAAAATAATTTGAAAAATGGGAAAGATTGATTTTGGTATGTTTAGATTTTTTTTCTATATTTAGGTGTATAAACTAGGAAATCGTGGTCATGGGGTAGATTTGCAGGTTATATAAAGTAAGATACTGAATAACGATGATACAAAAAGAAGCTATAAAAATCTTTCAAGAAAAGGAAGTTCGTACTATCTGGGATAGTGATCAGGAAAAATGGTATTTTTCTATAGTTGACGTTGTCTCTGTGCTGACGGACAGTGCTGACGGACGTAAATACTGGAATAAGCTGAAACAGAGATTGAAAGAGGAAGGAAATGAAACGGTGACAAATTGTCACCAGTTGAAAATGCGTGCTGCTGATGGGAAGATGAGAATGACTGATGTTGCTGATACCGGGCAGTTATTCCGATTGATTCAATCCATTCCATCTCCCAAAGCCGAACCGTTCAAATTATGGATGGCGCAGGTTGCCCTGGAACGGTTGGATGAGATGCAGGATCCGGAACTGACGATTGACCGGGCGATGATGGAATATAAGAGATTAGGGTATTCTGACAATTGGATCAACCAACGTCTGAAAAGTATTGAAGTACGAAAAGATCTGACAGATGAATGGAAAAGGAGAGGATTGAAAGAAGGCATACAATTTGCCACTCTCACAGATATTATCACTCAGGCATGGGCTGGCATGACTACAAAAGAATACAAGGATTTTAAAGGGTTGAAAAAAGAAAACCTCAGGGACAATATGTCAAATAGAATCCCGTACCGGTAAGGACGTTATTACACCGTTGAATGCAAAAGATTATTTGGAACTCGATAAACGATCAGAAAAGAACGTCCAAGGATTGGATTTGTAAAGTCTGAAGGTGAGGATTAATAGTCCAACTTACCTAAATCACAGATGTTTGCATGAAAACTCTGAAAATCAAATCGGACAAAAGGTCCATTCCGAAATCTCCTAAATAAAGTAAGGGAACACGAGGTTCCCCGGGGATCAATTAACTTTGTGTTGCTATGATGTATCATCAACTGACCCGGGAGCAAAGATACACAATCTATTTGGGAATCAAAGAAGGCAAGAGCCAGAAAGCCATTGCTCGGCAGATATTCGATATTACTCCCACGGCTCTTGTTCAAGGTGCCAATTTGGCATCTTGAAAGTTCATCTGTTTCAATTTTTTTCAAAAAAATCATTTTCTTTTCACCCTTTTCTCACCCCTTCTTGTTTAGTATGTAAAAATTAGGAAAATTATGAGTACAAAGGATGAAGAAAAATGGTTGCGGATGGTGTTGGAGGGAAGGGTGAAGCCGGAGGATGCGGAGTGGCGGAAGATTTGGCGGGAGAGGGATTTTGCGGAGGTGCGGAGGGTGTTGCTGGAAGTGGGGATGATGGGGCGGGAAGAGGTGGAGTTCGACAAGGAGAAAATGTGGCGGGTGCTCGAGTCATACCGGAGAAAAGGCGGGGAACGGCGCCGGATAGCCGGGGCATGGCGTTGGGTGGCTGTGTTCCTGTTGCCTTTATTGCTGGGGGGTACGATATGGATTGTGCTGGGGGATAAACAAGAGAGGCCGGTGGTGGCGGAGGCTGTGTTGGAGGCAGGACGTTCCCAGGCGGTGTTGATTTTGGCCAAAGGGGAACGGATAGATTTGACCTCCGGACGGACGGATTCCTTGCCCGGCCAGGTGGGGGTGCATGTCCTGCGGGATTCTGCCCGGAGTGTGGTGTACGAACGACGCGAAGAGCAGGCGGGAAATCCCGAATATAACACGCTGGTCGTTCCGCGGCAGGGAGAGTTTCAAGTGGTATTGGCAGACGGTTCTAAAGTTTACCTGAATTCCGAGTCGGAAATCCGTTATCCGACGTTTTTTGCGGGTGGAGAACGTAGGGTGTACCTCAAGGGCGAGGCGTTTTTCGAGGTGACTTCCGATACGAGCCGGCCTTTTATTGTGAATGTCGGTGAGATGGATGTACGGGTATTGGGTACCCGGTTCAACGTGAATGCTTATGTGCCGGAACGGGCGATTCGTACGACATTAGTGTCCGGAAAGGTACGGGTAAGCGACCGGGAAGACAAGGCGGCGGTTGTTCTTGAACCCGGACAGCAGGCGGTGTGGAAAAAAAACGGGCTCACGATGCGGGAAGTCGACGCTTTGGCCGTATCGGCATGGGTGGACGGGAAATTTTATTTCGAGGAAGGCATGACCTTAGAAGAAATTACAGAGCAGTTACAACGCTGGTATGATATCGATTTCTTTTTTGCCTCCGAGCGGGTGAAACATTTTGTCTTTGCCGGAATGATTAAAAAGGAATATGCCGCCAATGAGATATTCTCGATTATAGAGAAGGCGGCCCGGGTGAAATTTACGGTAAACGGCCGGACGGTCGCGGTTTCGGAGTTGAAAAGGTAGATATAAAAACATACCGGGAATTGCAGCCACAATTCCCGGTGTAATAAGAACATATCGGGGAACTTGCGATTCCCGGATATGAATATTAACTTAATCAAAACAAAGTTATGAAAAAAAAGCGAACGGGTACGTGGTTCCCACTGAAAAAATCACGAGAGAAAATTTTAATGGTTATGAAATTGACTTTGCTGTTGATGTGCGGTTTCGTTTTTTCGCTTTCGGCGTCTGTGCGGGCACAGGACCAGATGGTGACGCTGAACGTGGAGCGGATGTCTTTCACCGGGGTGATTGCCGAGTTGAAGCGGCAGACGCAACTGGAGTTCTTCTACAGTTTCAACGAGGTGAATGCAAACCGTACAGTATCGTTAAACGTGAAGAACGAGAAAATCGACAACGTGTTGCGGAAGCTTTTAGGAAACGGATACGAGTGGGAGTACAATGGGAATATGGTCGTTATCAAATTTGCTGCACCGCAGGAGCAGGTGAAGAAGTCTGTCCGTCTGAAAGGATTTGTCCGCGATGTCAAGAAACAGCCTCTTCCTGGGGTGACGGTGATGGTGCAGGGACTGACCATGGGAACGGCGACGGATGCCCGGGGATGGTTCGCCATGGATTTGCCTATGGTGGCCGGTACCTTAGAGTTCTCTTTTATCGGCTTCAAGAAGAAGACATTTGATTTCACCGAAAAAATAGCGAGGGACACGCTTCGCATTACGATGGAGGAAGATAACCAGACCTTGGATGAGGCGGTAGTGGTTGCTTTCGGTACCCAGAAGAAAGAGTCTGTGGTTTCTGCCATCACAACGGTGCGCCCGATGGACTTGAAGTCGTCGAGCAGTGACCTGACCACCAGCTTTGCCGGTAAAATCGCCGGTATCGTGGGGTGGCAGACGGGTGGTCTTCCCGGTGCGTTGACCGAGGAGGAGATGAACACCAAGTTCTACATCCGGGGTATCACCTCGTTCCAGACCGGGGCGAACATCGACCCGTTGATCCTGATCGATGGCGTCGAGTCCTCCAAGCTGGATTTGGCGCGTATGGCTCCGGAGGACATCGAGAGCTTCTCCGTGATGAAGGACGCGGCGGCAACGGCGATGTACGGAGCCCGCGGGGCGAACGGCGTCATCCTCGTGACCACCAAGAAAGGGGAGGAAGGCAGCGTCTACACCTCCGTCCGCTACGAGGCGGTGGCTTCCATGCCGACGAAGAAAGTGGACATTGTTGACCCCGTGACCTACATGCGCATGTACAACGAGGCGCTGATGGCGCGCGACCCGCTTGCCACGCCCCGTTATTCGGCACTGGACATCAGCCGCCGCCAGAACAAGAATTTCCCGTCGTGGGCGTATCCCGCCAATGACTGGATGGATATCCTCTTCAAGGATTACAACATCAACCACCGTCTGGGCGTCAACATCCGGGGCGGCTCGAAGGTGATGCAATACTACGCGTCGGTCAACTATGTCCGGGACATGGGTATGCTCAAGACCGACCGCTTGAACGAGTTCGACGTGAACATCAAGAACAGCACGCTCTCGTTCCGCGTGAACCTGAACGTGAACCTGCACCGCAACATCAAGTTGCTTTACAACAGCCAGACCAACTGGGACAAATACCACGGTCCCATGGCGAGCGTGGCGCAGGCTTACCAAATGGCGCTGGAGAGTGATCCCGTGCGGTTCGCACCGACCTATCCCGCCGACCTGGAGCATAATTGGGAGCATATCCTTTTCGGCGCGTACACTGAGACGGGACGGGAAAACCCCTACATGCGGATCCACCAGGGCTACCTGGAACGGAACCGGTACAGCACGACCAACCAGCTGGAATACATCCACAACCTCTCTTCCCTGGTGAAGGGACTGGAGGTGCGTGCCCGCGTGGCGTTGAGCCAGTCGGGCTACTATTCGATGCCCTTCTCTACCAGCCCCTATTTCTACCGCCTGCAAAGTTTCGACGAGTCCACGGGCGTGCACAAGCTCTATGCCTTAAACCCCTCTTCGGGTGACCGGACGATCGATTTGCTCGCCGATAGCAAGGAATCTTACATGGACACCCGTCTGACCTACGAGTTGCGCGCTTACCACACGGCAGCGTGGGGCGACCACCAGACCAGCCTCACGGCGGTGCTTAACGCCATGGAATCGACGAGTTCCGCGCCGGAGGCGTACCTCGAGGCGGTGGAACACCGGAATTTAGGGTTCTCCATGCGTGGAACGTACGGGTTCAAGGACCGCTATTTCGTGGAGGCAAGCTTCGGGTACAACGGTTCCGAGCGTTTCGCCAAAAAGAACAAGATGGGATTCTTCCCCGCCGCCGGCGTGGCGTACGTGATTTCCAGCGAGCCTTTCATGGCGGGTGCCGCCAACTGGCTGCCTTTCTTGAAATTGCGTGCCTCCTACGGGAAAGTCGGGAATGACGGGATTATTAATACGCCCCGTTTTGTCCATTTGCCGGAGGTTGTGAATTCTGGGGTAATGTCCCAGCAGCCCGGGGAAACTTCGACCCAAGGGTGGAAAATCATGAATTACGCCAACGAGAACATCAAATGGGAAATCGCCGAGCAGGTGAATGTCGGCTTGGAGGCAAAACTCTTCAAGGGCATCGGCGAGTTCACCGTGGACGTTTACCAGGAGATCCGCCACAACATCCTCTCCTACCGGACGGTCATTCCCGCCCACGTGGGTATCGAGAGCAAACAGTTGGACAATATCGGAAAAGTGCGTTCCCGGGGGCTCGACTTTTCCGGGAAAATCCAGCACGCCTTCTCGCCCGACTTGTGGATTATCCTGAACGGAACCTTCACCTACAACAAGGCGACTTACATGAGCCTCGAGGAGGCGTCCGACACGCCCGAGTGGCAGCGCAAGACGGGGCATGAAATCTCGCAGCAAGTGGGATACATCGACCAAGGGCTGTTCCGCGACGCCGCCGAGGTTGCCGCCGCCCCCAAACAGAACGGGCAGTACGGCCCCGGCGATATCCGTTACCGGGACGTGAACAACGACGGGATCATCGACATCAAGGATGCCGTGCATATCGGCTTCCCGGAAACCCCGCGGATCACGTACGGGTTCAGCGGCTTCATCAACTACAAGGGATGGGAGTTCAACTTCGCTTTCCAGGGGTCCGGCAAGCGCGGCTTCTTCATCAACCCGGTGAGCATCTCCCCGTTCTATGGCGGCAGAAACGTGTTGCAGGCGATTGCCGACGACCACTGGACGCCCGGGAACATGAAAAACCATCCCCTCTGGCCCCGCCTGTCGGTTCAAAACATCGCCTACCACAACCAGGAAGAGGGGAAATACGTGGTGAATTACGGTACACCGACGGCTTACAAGAGCACCTATTTCATGCGTGAGTGCAGTTTCTTGCGCTGCACGGCGCTGGAGTTGGCGTACAACCTGCCCGACAGCTGGAAACGCAAGATGCGGATGCAAAACGTCAAGGTTTTCGTGCGTGCCAACAACCCGTTCATCATCACCAACTTCAAGCTGTGGGATGTCGAGCTGGGCGGTAACGGCTTCAATTACCCGATCCAGAAGACTTATGCTATTGGCTTGAATTTTAGCTTCTAACTTGAAAACAAATTACATGAAAATGAATTATATGAAAAAAATTATCAGCATCGCCTGCCTGTCCGCCTTCCTGTGGACGGGATGCGATTACCTCGACATCGTGCCGGAGAACGATGTCAAGTCGGTCGAGACCATCTTCGAGCAGCGCGCCCAAGCGGACCGCTGGGTGGCGACCTGTTATCGGAACATGTCCGGCATGGCGAACATCTGTTCCAATTTTTCCCTTACCGGTGCGGATGAACTAGTCGGGAACGATATCCTGCGGGAGGGAATGGGTTCGTTTGCCCCTCCGATCGTCGGTTTCAAGATCGGTGACGGGGTGCAGTCGGCGTTAAGCCCCATCAGCGATTCCTGGAAGAACACCTCTTATTACGCCACCATCCAGTATTGCAACACCTTTTTCGAGAACATCGGCAACACGCTGAACATGGAGCAGAAGGAAAAGGATTTGTGGACGGCGGAAGTGAAAGCGGCCAAGGCGTTCCTCTATTTCCAGCAGTTGCGCAAATACGGGCCAATCATCCTGTTGCCCACGACTATCGGGGTGGAGAAGAGCATATCGGAGATGAAACTCCCGCGCAGCCACGTGGACACCTGTTTCAACGAAATCGTCCGGCTGCTCGACGAGGCGATAGAGGTGCTTCCGCTGCGGGCGGAGAAAACGGCTTCCCGCCAGGGATATTTCCACAAGGAGTCGGCGCTCGCCCTGAAGGCGATGGTGCTGGTCTACCAGGCGTCGCCCCTCTTCAACGGCAATCCGGCGTACTCCTCTTTCCGCAACCGGAAGGGCGAACCGCTGTTCAGCACGTCGGCAGACAAGGAGAAATGGCGTCGTGCCGCCGAGGCGTGCGATGAGGCAATCCGCGTGTGCGAGGACGCCGGCTGGGGGCTGGTGCAGGGCAACACGGGAGAAGCTTCCCCGCTGCTCAATACGCTCAAGGACATCGAGCAGTCCGTGCAGGCACCCGGCAGCGTGAGCAAGGAGATTGTATTCCAGGCTAAAACGCAGTATTCCTCGATGGCTGCCTGGAACTATTTCCTCGCCCATACCTTGCCGGTCATCCTCAATGCTTCCGGGTATAACGACCAGCTGCAGAATGCTCCTTCGGACGGCTCGATGTCGCCTTCCATGAAGATGGTGGAGATGTATTACACCGAGAACGGCTTGCCCATCGACATGGACAAGGAGTGGGAATTCGCGAAACGCTACGAGATGGGCGAAGAACCGCGCTCGAAATACGACCGGATCATCCCGAAAGGGACGCGGGTGCTCAACCTGCACCTGAAACGCGAACCGCGGTTTTACGCCAGCATCCTCGGCGACCGCATGAACTGGCGGGGACGCATCAAGAACAATGCCAGCGAAATCCAGAAACCGAGGGTCATCGAGGCGCGCAAGGGCGAATATTTCGGGACGGACCTCTCCTTCCGGAGTACCCGCGCGAACCAGAACCTCACCGGTTACTGGCTGATCAAGCACATCTACACCGACCTGGTGGTGGATAATTATCGCAAGAACGTGGAAGCCAAGGGCGACCTGCCCATGCCGCTTATCCGGATGGCGCAGCTCTACCTGATGTCCTCGGAGGCATGGAACGAGTACCTCGAAACCCCGGACGACCGCGTCTATGCCGGTATCGACAAGGTCCGCGCGCGTGCCGGCATCCCGGACGTGAAGAAGGCGTGGAGCGAGCATTCCCTTAATCCGGAACTTGCCACGACCCAGGCGGGCATGCGCCAGATTATCCGCCGCGAGACGAACATCGAGCTGGCATTCGAGGGACAGCGTTTCTGGAACCTCCGCCGCTGGCTGGAAGCCGGCGAGCTGAACGAGCCGCAGATGGGCTGGAATATCGTTGCCGATTCGGAGGAGGGCTTCTACAATAATTACAAGGGACCGGTGCCAGCCTGGTCGTTGCGGGGATTCATCACGCCGCGGGATTACTTCTTCCCCATCAGTTCGCAGGAGGTGATGGTGTCGGGCGTCGTGCAGAATCCGGGATGGTAAAATGGAGTATAAACACAAAAAAGATAAAAAAGATATGAAATACAAATGGTTATCGATATTATTCCTGTGGGGTGCCTGGGCAGCCTGCGAGGATGACGCGGCGGTTTTCGAGGCATCGGTGCCGGCGGAGGGGATTACCTTCGCTCCCGTGAACGGCGGGGCGGTGATGCGCTATGCCTTGCCGAAAAACACGGACATCTACGCCGTGCGCGTGCGTTACGTGAATGAACAGGGCGAGGAACAGATGAAGGACGGGAGCGTTTACGGCGATTCGCTCGTCCTGTCCGGTTTCAATGCCCCGCGGCAGGAGGTGGTGGCGCGGATTACGGTGGTGGACCGCAACAACGTGGAGTCCGCCCCCCGGGAGCGCACCTTTTCTACCCTGCCATCCGCGGCGTACGCGGTTGCCGACAGCATCCGGGTGGAGAATGTCTGGGACGGCCTCAGGCTGAAGGCGAATTACGAGGGAATGCCGGCAGGGGAGGGCATCGACATCTTCCGGGTGGGCATCAATCCTTTCACGAAGGAGCGGGACACCTTGTTCCTGACCAATTGCAAGATCGCCCAACGTTTGAACCAGTTCGTCGAGGTGGTGAGTGACGAGGACGAGAACACCATCGTGGTGAAGACCGTGGATGCCAACGGCTATTACGTGCGCACGCGCGTGTTCCCCGGCGTGAAGATTCTGGCTACCGAGCAATATCCGCGCACGAAACTGGCGGTTTCCGACCCGGGAAACTTTAGCGAGGAGCGCGGCTCTTCGAACGATTACCAGGTAGCGGGACAGCTGGGAATCAAGTATCTGATCGACGGGGATGTGAAAGGATACGGAAGATTGAAGAATCGCAAGAACTATGATTTTTACACGTACATGACCAAATCGGACGCCAAAAACAGCTACGTGGTGCTTACACTGGATGAACCGCGTGTGATTGCTACCGTGCGCTTGTATGCCATGTTGCGAACGACGAGTGGCAACTTGCCTAAGCCGGTAGCCAATCAGGCGGATTATACTCCCTCTCACGTGAAGGTGTTTGGCTCCAATGACATGGAGCAGTGGGATGAACTGTCGGATTTTTATCAACCGAACGATTCCAAGTGGGAGGTTATCTGGAACAGCCATACCTCCATCGGGGATTTGACGGAAGAGAATCTGGACCGGGCGGATCCCGTGTTCATGAACTTGGTTTGCCCGACGGACGGCACGGAATATAAATACGTGAAGGTGCAGTGCCTGGACCATTTCGATTATTCGGTCTGGAATGATCAATTCAGAAACTTCAGGAACATCTTCACCTACCAGGAATTGGAAGTTTACGTACAAAAAGATTAAACGATGAAACATAGATATATTTGCATATTGGGAATGCTTGCCCTGCTGTTTGCCGCGGGCTGCGAAGATTTGAAAGACACCTACGACGACTACGCGGGCGACGGTCCCGTGCGCTACATGGCGCGTTGCACGGACGTGAAGGTGGAAAGCGGCTGGGAGTGCCTGCGCGTGTTCTGGAAGAATGCCCTCGACCCCAACCGGGAGAAGATTCTGGTGCGTTGTGTTTCGGAATTGTCCGCGTTCGACACGATCGTGCCGGCGGATGCCGAAGCGTGCGAAATCAAGGGATTGCCGGATGCCACCTACACGGTGTCGGTAGCGGCGCTGTCGGCGGCGGGGGACACCTCCCTCACCAACAACCTGCAGGCGACGGGGCGGCCCTATTTCCTCGGCCACGAATCGGTGCAGGGGTTCACGACCGGTATCCTGAAACACGTGTTCATCAGGAACAACCTGGTGCTGTTCATGAACGAGTGGGATGAGGAGCGCATGGCGGATTTCACGCTGCACTACACGGACACGGAGGGCACGGCGAAGGATTTTAACCTGAAAGAGGCGTTCGATGCCGGGGACTACCTGCTGCGGGACGTGGATCCCTCGAAGGAAATCGTCCTGACACGCCAGGGATACCTGGAAGGCTGCCCGGATCTGATCACCTTCCCCGAACGTACCCTGGCGAAGGGCAACGTGACGATGATGGGGGATTTCAGGAACCAGCTGATGGAACGTTACGGGGAGATTACTCCCGAGCTGCTGGAGCGGGAGGAGCTGGACTTGGATTATGACCTGGCGTCCTTGGAAGACATCCTCTACTTCCCGAACCTCAAAACCCTGAACTTGGGCAAGAACCGGTATTTTGGCAGCACGAAGAAAGTCGCCTCGCTGACCGACGCCAATAAGAGAGCCCGGATGTATTTCTGTGCGAACGTGTTGAACGAGTTGAACGAGGGCATGGACGTCAACGTGTATAGGGCCGGTAATAAGGCCGGTGATATGGTATTTTATAATTTCAAACAAAAGTTGGGCGTGTACGAGTACGAGGGTACGGTGAATGAAATGAACGGCTCGCAATGGCCTGCCGACTTGGCTTTACTCGATACGGAAGGCTGGACGGTGGACATTACTCCCGCCGGGGAGACCCCGGAAGAGTTCCGGACGGAGATGTTGTTCGACGATAATCCCGTGACGCAGTGGGTACCGAATACCGGACAGACGCAGCGGTCGTACAACCTGACCATTGACATGCAGGAGGCACGGACGGTCCGCGGATTGAAAATCGTGCAGGGACAGGTGACCTACAGCTTGCAGAATTTCCTACTGGAATCGGTTATCGTGCAGGTGTCCGCGGACGGACAGACGTGGACCTACCCGTGCCACATGGAAGAGAACACCATGGGGGCGGTCAGCGGCGAAAAACGACTGCTGAACTTCGCCGAGGAACAGACCGTCCGCTATATCCGCCTGACGGTGAAAGACCGCTACTCCAATAATAACACGGATTGCGTGCTTGGTGACGTGATTCCTTTCTGACGTATAGTGTGTTTGTAAATAGGTTTATTTTGCCGCACCCCTTCCTGGGGTGCGTGCAAAATAACAATTAAAACATGATTTTTTAGGTAAAAAGGAAATGAAAAAAATAGTATTATTAATAGGTATGGTTTTGGCGTCCTTCACGTTTTGCCGGGCGCAAGAAGGATTTAAAATCACGGCGGAAACCTCCGGGGTGCCGGACGGGAAAATGTTGTTGATCAGCGAACGGGGCGACACCCTCGCCACCGCCGACATGGTGGGCGGCAAGTTCGAGTTCACCGGGCGGGTGGACCGCGCGATGGCGGCGTATATCATGACGGCGGACGCGAAAGCGAGAATTCCCCTGATGATCGAGAACGCCGTGTTTAACGTGATCGCCAACGAGAAGATGGTCTACGTGGACGGCGGTGGTGCGGCGCAGGAATTGCTCCGCCAGTTTGATGCCATCAACGCGAGCGTCAAGCAAGAACAACAGCGGATGCAAAGCGAGGCGCAAAAAGCTTACCTGGAACAGAATATGCCTAAAATGCAAGCCCTCCAGTCTCAATTCCAGAAATTCGTGGAGAAAGCCCAGAAGCAGGAAACCGAGTTGTTGCAGGCCAACGGCGGATCGTTCGTGGCTGCCTATGTGATTACCAATTCCATGAGGCAGGTGGGGTTGGAACGCCTGCGCGAACGCTACAATTATCTGACGGACGAGGTCAAGAGCGGCGCTTACGGCAATGTCATCGCACAGCAAATCGCCCTTTATGAATCGTTGGAGGTAGGTGGCACCGCTCCCGATTTTACGGCAATGACTCCGGAGGGCGATACCCTCTCGCTGCACTCGGTGAAAGGCAAAGTGAAATTGTTGGATTTCTGGGCATCCTGGTGTGCGCCCTGCCGGCAGGAAAATCCGAATGTGCTGAAACTTTACCAGAAATATCGTTCCAAAGGACTGGAAATCATCAGTTTCTCGTTGGATAACGATCCTAAGGCATGGAAAAAGGCCATCGAGGAAGACGGCATGATCTGGAAGCATTTCTCCGACTTGAAAGCCCAAGGCTCACCCATTGCCGCCATGTACAACCTCATGAGCGTACCTTACACAATCCTGCTGGACGAGAACAACAAAATCGTCGGCAAGAACCTGCGCGGTGCCCAACTCCAGAAAAAAGTGGCGGAACTGCTGAAATAAAGAATATTAACAAGTTCTTTGACATATAGGGACGAGAAAGAAAGTTTGTAAAGTTTATAAGGTTTGTAAGGTTTATAAAGTTCGTAAAGTATAGAGGTGTCCTTCGGACAGGATTTTATAAACCTAAAAGATTTTATGGACTTTATAAACGTTATGGACTTTAAAGACAATTGCTTATCTTTGTCGAAAATTCAGGTAATATGAAATATCCGATAGGCATCCAGAGTTTTGAGAAGATCATCGAAAATGATTACGTTTACGTGGATAAAACCGATTTGATTTATTCCATGGTAAAAGGAGGAACGATTTATTTTCTGAGTCGCCCGCGGCGTTTCGGAAAGAGTCTGCTGGTGTCGACGCTGAAGAATTATTTTCTGGGGCGGAAGGAGCTTTTTAAAGGTCTGGCGATTGATGTCCTGGAAAAAGATTGGCTGACGTATCCAGTGTTCCACATCGATTTCAATGGCAGTGATTTTCAAGAGAAAGGTACGCTGGAGAAGGTGATCGAGGAGTACATTTCCACTTGGGAGGTGGCTTACGGTATTCTCCCGAATCCGGATCGGGACCGGGGGATGCGTTTCATTCAAGTATTGAAAGAGGCTCATGTGCGGGCGGGGCGTCGGGCGGTGGTGTTGATTGACGAGTACGACAAACCGATGTTAGACGTACTTGACACGCAATTGGAAACCGTGGTTGACGGCAATAAAATGCTGTTGGAAGAGCGGAACCGAAACGTGTTGAAAGGTTTTTACTCGGTATTCAAAGCTGCTGACGAGCACCTGCAATTCGTCTTGCTGACGGGGGTGACCAAATTCTCGCAGGTGAGCGTGTTCAGCGGTTTTAACCAGCCGGAGGACATCAGCATGAGCGGGCAGTTCGAGTCGCTTTGCGGGATTACGCAGGAAGAGTTGGAAAGTTATTTTGCCGAACCGATAGCTGCCATGGCGGAATCGTATCGCTGTGACGTGCCGACGATGGAGCGATTGTTAAAGGCTCAATACGACGGGTATCATTTTAGCCCGCGAATGCAGGACGTGTATAACCCGTTCAGCCTGTTGAATGCGTTCAAATCGGGCCGGATAGACGATTACTGGTTCCAAAGCGGAACGCCGACTTATCTGATTCGCCTGCTGCGGCACACGAAAGAAAACTTGAACGAATTGACGGGGCGGTATTATGCTCCTCGGGAGTTCGTGGACTATAAGGCGGACGTGGAGAAGCCTTTGCCGATGATTTACCAGAGTGGTTACCTGACCATCAAGGATTACAAATTGGATCGCAATACCTTTTTACTGGATTTCCCGAACAATGAGGTGAAAAACGGTTTTTTGACGATGGTGGCTTCTGACTACCTGCGTCCGAAGTCTACAGTGAACGCTTGGGTGCAGGATTCTGTGGATGCTCTTCAAGACGGCGACCCGGAGAAGTTCCGCCGGTTGCTGACCTCCTTTTTGAGCAGCATCCCTTACACGATGCGGCGGAAGGAGAACGAGCGGGAGAAGGAGCGTTATTTCCACTACACGTTTTTCTTGTTGTTGCGCTTAGTGAGCGTGTACACCGTGTACACGGAAAAGGAGCAGAGCGGCGGACGGGTGGACTGCATCGTGGAGACGGATAACTACGTGTATATCTTCGAGTTCAAATTGGACGGCACTGCCGACGAAGCCCTTCGGCAAATCGAGGAAAAAGGCTATGCCTTGCCTTACTTGGCGGACAAGAGGAAACTCTACCGCATCGGAGTAAGCTTTTTATCCGAAACCGGCACGGTGGAGGAGTGGAAGCTCGAATCTTCGGAATGAAGTTTGTAAGTATAAAAAAGTTGCATCATGATGAAATATCCGATAGGAATCCAGAGTTTTGACCAGATTATCGAAGATGGTTATGTTTATGTGGACAAAACGGCGCTGGTTTATAGGTTGGTGACGGAAGGCAAGATTTATTTCCTTAGCCGTCCGCGGCGTTTCGGGAAAAGTCTGTTGCTATCTACGTTGAAAAATTACTTCCTGGGAAGGAAAGAATTGTTCAAGGGACTGGCGATAGACGCTCTGGAAAAGGATTGGCTGACGTATCCGGTGTTCCACATCGATTTTAACGGGCGGGATTTTAAGAGAGAGGGAGAACTGGAGTTTGCCTTGGAATACTATATATCCTCGTGGGAGAGGGAGTGGAAGGTGGAGAAAAGCATGAGCCCGCGGATAGGGGATCGTTTTATCCGGCTTCTGGAGTGGGTACACAGGCAAACGGGGCGTGGTGCGGTGGTTTTGATTGATGAATACGACAAGCCGATGCTAGACGTGCTCGATACGGGGGTAGTGGTGATGGAGGGTGAAAATCGGGTATCGCTGGAGGAGAGAAATCGAGATATTTTAAAAAGTTTCTATTCGGTGTTCAAGGCTGCCGACGAGCATTTGCAATTTGTGTTCCTGACGGGTGTGACGAAGTTCTCTCAGGTAAGCGTTTTCAGTGGCTTCAACCAGCCGAAAGACATCAGCATGGACGGACGTTATGAGTCGCTTTGCGGGATTACGCAGGAGGAGTTGGAAAGTTATTTCGCCGAACCGATGGCAGCTATGGCAGCAAAAAGGCAGTGTAGCGTGGACGAGATGAAACAACAGTTGAAATTTCAATACGACGGGTATCATTTCGGAGAGGAGTTGGTGGATATTTATAATCCGTTCAGCCTGTTGAACGCGTTCGATTCGGGCCGGATAGACGATTACTGGTTCCGAAGCGGCACGCCTTCTTATTTGATACGGTTGTTGCGACATACGAAAGAAAACCTGGACGAGTTGACGGGGCGGTATTATGCTCCTCGGGAGTTCGTGGACTATAAGGCGGACGTGG
>ERZ834798.1726-NODE-1726-length-17975-cov-3.054576_pt1 | contig 17975 bp, 9 predicted proteins | sample MGYA00519689_ERZ834798 | MGnify/ENA primary metagenome ERZ834798 (study PRJEB31850, sample SAMEA3708761) | human gut metagenome | biome: human gut; feature: human-associated habitat; material: faeces | place: China | collected 2014 ...
TAAATTTACTTTCAATATAACGAATAAAAGCAGTCGGTCCATAGAAATCACGAAACTGACTATTGATAAAATGGCAGAAAGGGAGTATTACTTGCCACACAATGCTACATATATAGAGAGAGAAACGACGGAGGGAACAAAGTTCTGGGACATAAATAGTTTCGATGTTCCTACTTTGAAAGGGTATTATACATACGATGCGTCATCGTTGTTTAAAGGGCAACTGCTTCCGGGAGATGAAAATACGAAAACCAATGAGCAACCGATTTACCTGTTGGAGGGGAAGCATAGTGATGACAACAATAAGGAAAATCCTTATCTGCTGACTTTGGGTGTCAACGGAACTGAATTGAAAAGTTACTTGCCAAATCTGCCACAGTTGCCGCGAAATACACATGTGGTGGTAAATATCACAATTAATGAACATGCAATGGATTGCATAGTAGATGTGCGTCCTTATACCGAAATCACACTAGAACCCGATTTCGGGTTATAAAAAAAGAAAGGAAAGATTTCCTTAAATAACTTTATACAGGAAAATATGAAACGCAACATTATTTATAGTCTTACAGGTATGCTGATATTTGTCTTGACTGCCTGTACGGATGATTGGCTGAACAACGAAGGCGAAAGAATGCCGGAAGGAGAAGTCAGTGTGAGTGCTACTGTAGAGTTTCTTCCTCTTCGGCCGGCTCTGGATGTAAACACTCGTACGGCAGGAGATGTAATCAAAGACATCAATGATCTTTGTGTGTTGCTGTATGATGAGGAAGGAAATCTGGTGAAATCGTACTATCTTCTTCCGAAAGGTACTGCTTCAACGGAAACTACAGATAGATTCGATGTTGATGATATTGACCGTACAGACACAGATGCGGAAGGAGGCAAAACGGCGGAAGCCAAAACCAAACGGGCTACCTTCAAGTTAGCTCAAGTTCCTTACGGCTATTATTATATGTATGCGGTAGCAAATATGGGTAACTTGGCTGAATCGGAAAAAGATAATATACAAACAGTCGATAAACTGAAATCGATTAATCTGACATGGGAAGCAGAAAACTGGTTCGCGACAGAAGAAACTGCTGATGGAAAAGTGACAAGAGCTACTAAAAACCATCAGATGTTTGGCTACTTCACAACAAAAGAGAATGCACCTGCGGGGGCTAACCGCAATACGGAAGCTTCACGGATAGCTATAAACAAGAAAGATATGGAATTGCATGCATGGATTCGCCGTGCAGCTTCCAAAGTAACCATTGCTTATGATGCCACTGGATTGAAAGAAGGAGTTTTTATTTATTTGAAATCGGTTCAGATAAAGGATATTCCTGTTAATTGCTACTTGGGAAAAACAAACACACCAAGTGAAGATGAACAATCGTCTTTAATAAAAGACGGAGAAATCATAAAGTATTATACAGGAACTACCCCACCTGCATTTGACGAATTTTATCCGGTACGTTTAGCTACGGGGAGAGCTTATTTCCCGTGTGAAGAGAATGGAACTTTTAAATATGGACACGAAGAGGCAGCTGATGCTTTGTTTTTCTATGAGAATATGCAGGGGGACCAGCCATATGATAAACGCCAGGATGCAGATGGAGATAAAGAACTGGATCATCCCGGATTACCTCCTCATCTGCAACAGCCGGACAAAGATTATTCAAAATATAGACCAAAAGATAACGTACCTTATGGTACATATATTGAAGTAGACGCTTATTATCGTTCTATTAATGAAGAAAAAGTAGGTAGTGGTGATATTAAATACCGTTTTATGCTTGGTAAAAACATTACAACAAACTATGATGCCGAACGTAATCATCACTATAAACTTACATTGAAATTTAAAAATTTTGCAAATGATGCAGACTGGCATATCGAATATGCTGAACCGGAACCAGGTATTGAGGTGCCCAATCCCTATTATATTTCCTATTTATATAACAGAACGATGGATTTGCCTATAAAAATAAATCCTGGTTATGCGAAAGTGGAAAGTGTGAAAGCGGAAATACTCAACAATGGTTGGGCGCCTATTGGTGCAGATGCTAATAATTTTGATTATTATCATTTTGATTTGGAAGGCAAGAATGTATGGAATGGATTTCTTTCTTTGCGCCGTACTACTGCAACCATACTTACGACAACAAAAGCAGATGCTAATGAGGATTCAGGTATTGTTTATGCAGAAAGCAACCAGGAATACTATAACCGAACTCAACGAGGAAATCGCGAATATGCCGTAGATCCAGGCATTCACGAAGATACTGAATATGGTAATTATTCTGTGCGTAAAGAAGAGGGGACGAATATACTTCATATGAGTATACCTTTATATACACGTGCGAAACAGATGATTGCAAAAACTAGTTATACCGGGAATAATCCATATGTAGCCTACCGGCGTCAGGCAAAAATAAAAATAACCGCGACTTTATCGCAGGGTGAGCCATTAACAGAAATAGTTGATATATTCCAGGTACGTCGCGTAGTCAATCCTAAAGGAATATATCGACGGCATAATAATGACAAGCCTTTCCATGTTGTTTTAAAACGTTTGGCACGGGAGAATGCTACAAATTTCGAAGAATTTACTTCCGAGGGGGCTTGGGAAGCTGTTGTTGCAGCGACAACGCACGAAGGATTTGTGAAGTTAGAAAAAAGTAGTAGTAACAAGTACACGAGTATAGATGAACATGGTACACTTAAGGGGCTTTCCGGTTCAGTAATTGATTTCAAAATTACGTTCAATGGTACATGTGCAGAAAATGAATCCCGCCATGCCGTTATTCGTGTCAGTTATCACAACAATACTTGCAATCACCTTATATTTGTCCGCCAGGGCTATGCTCCTGTAGCTTTGCTTGACGAAGGGCGGGCTTGGCATACGTTTAATATGAAGACTCCTACGGAGGAAACAGATTCGCCGGTAGAAGAAGGGTCATTGTTTAAGTGGGGAAATCTGAATGAACCAATTGATGCGTCAAGTAATAAACATGAGAAAGAATATTGGATAGAAGTGCAGCCGAAAGACTTTAAAGATGATAAAGCCAAGCCACTAGAGATTGCTGGAAAAGGGACTACTAAATTGTGGGATGAAATCACATCTCAGCCTTTTAATACCCCTTTTGAAAAGCCTAAAATTAATGGAAAAGAAGTGGAAATTGCCAATTACGATGATTATAATGTATTGTATAAAAGCAAGGATATAGAAATGGGCTATGGTGTACTCTATGGTGATGATGCCGAGGAAACACTTTCCAATATCAATGAAGTATACGGATATCGTTATGATAGTTTCGGCACATATGGTATGCGTGGTTGTTTTATATATAATAAAACGGATGGGCGGAATCTATTCTTTCCGATAGGAGCGTCAGGCTATGGACATAGAAAACAAGGATATGGTGATATGAAAAATTGGCAGGGCGTAGTTACTGGTCAGGGCTATATACATGGTGAGACAAAGAATACAGTTGTACTCCGTTATTCTGCTGGACGTAGTGATAAATTCAATATGACGGCAGGTGATGAGAAACCTTTGTTTTATGATTTGTATATGCGTCCGGGGGCTATCTATTGGTTACAGCGGGTGTATCCACCAGGACGCGATGGAGAAAGTGATATTATGGCGTGGGATATTAATTACTTCTCTTTTGATTTTAATTTGATTTCTAAAAGTAATGTTTACGCAACTCTTACTGGTGAAAATAAAATAGAAACGCCTAAAAGTGATGCATGCTTTATCCGTTGTGTAGAGCCATGATAATCTTATTTATTAATAATGTAGCATTGGAAAACTAAGGGCTGACTTTTGGGTCAGCCCCGTCAATACTCTTTTGGTATACTATAATGATTTAAGTATAATACTGTTTGCTTTATCTACTATGGAGGCGTCTAACGAGGCTAGATAAATACGTGTTGTGTTTTCGGAGTCATGTCCCATAGCTTCGCTAATAACCGAGATAGAGATATTTTTACTCTTGGCAATGTTTGCCCATGCATGGCGGGCGACATATGTTGTTAGTGTGACGGGGATCTCTAACATTTGTCCTATTACCTTCAGCTTTCTATTAATCAAATGTGAGGCATTTTTATATTCTCTTCTTGGGTCTTTACCGTTGTTTTTGATGATAGGTAGTAGATAAGAGCTTTCTATAGTGTTATATTTATCGACAATTTTTTGCATGGGCTTTTCCCACTTAATGAACAATTGTTGGTCGGTTTTATGTCTGCGATAGGACAGAACTCCATTTTGCAGATCTTTCTTTTTCAGATATGCCATGTCAATGAACGACATTCCGCGGGTGTAGAACGAGAACATGAAGATGTCTCTTGCATAATCCATCAAAGGGTTTGTGCTCAGATCTAAATTTTGTATTTGGCGAATTGTTTTTAGAGATACAGCTCGTTTTACTGTTTTGTCAATACCGGTATACACATACTTGAACGGATATTGTTGTTGTGTTAACTCTTTTTCTACAGCACGATTGTATATTGCTCGGAGATTCCGCATATAATATGAACAGCTGTTTGGACAGACACCGCAGTTTTTAAGGTATATTTCATATTTTATCATCAGATTGGAATTTACATCTTCAAGTAGAACGTCACCATTATTGTCCATAAAACGCTTGAAACTGTTGTATGCTGAGGCATAAGACTCGGCAGTGCGTTCTTTGCCGATTTGTTTTAGTTGTATAATAAGATCTTGTGCGAATGATAGAAAACTGTATTTATTGATGGGGGGAATACGGAATAGCTCTATTATTTTTCCGGAGGTAAAAGGATTGCCCGAATGTTCAAGTTTTGAAATGATATTTTTCAGTCTATGCATGTCTTCTGCTATTCGGCTTGTTAGTTGAGCGAGAAAACGTCGTCTTATGTCATTATTGTCCGGAAGAATGATGCAAGCCAAATGCTTATCCCATTCTGAAGGAAAAATTTTATAGCCGGTATTGATTTGCCTGGTTACTCTGGCATGAATGATTTGATAGAACAATACGCCTTCTTTTGTTTTCACGGAAGAGGTACGGAATTTGATTTTTATTGTTGCCATATCTACATGATTTGTTATATTAAACTATAAATAAATGAATATAACAAATGAGCATTTATCTGTCTTTTTATAAAATTAATCCTTTGTCATACAGAAAAAATGCCTGATGGAAACATTTTTATTTATCATTCATTTAGGATAATAGAAAACATATTTGCTATAGAAAAAGTTTGTTCATTAAATGAATTTTAAAGTGGGCGAAAAGCTGTTGCTTAACATGAGATAATGATTGAATAAATGCTGTACCAAAATCAATTGCAGAATGGTATCATATTTATGTTGATTCTCATTCCTATTGGTTTTACCTGTTCCAGAAAAAGAAAAATCCCTGAATTTTGAAAAAAATCAGGGATTAATATTGTCTTGCTTTTTAAAAGGTGGTGCCACCAGGAATCGAACCGGGGACACAAGGATTTTCAGTCCTTTGCTCTACCAACTGAGCTATGGCACCTTTCTCGTTTGCGGGTGCAAAGATAAGTATATTTTTTAATACTGCAATAACTTAGAGAGAATTTTTCGTCTACTTAGGGAGAAAGAAAAAAAACTTTTCTTTCTAGGTAGAATAAATATGCAAATGTAGTATCATTTATTCGGTATATTTTATACTTTTACGAGTCAAAACGATCAGGGCACTACAAACAATAGAATATATTATTATGGCATTACAGTTTGTTACAGTTGTTTTATTAGCTGGATTCATTTATCTACTGATTAAGTATCAGTCGGTTAAGAAGAAAATGATATTGGAAACATCTGTAATGCTGCATGAATCCAAAGAGTTGACTTCCATACTACAGAATATAAACGTTTACTATCTGTTGATTGACAGAGACCTCATCGTCCACAATACCAATTATTATACACTGAATCATTTGACTCCTGCGCAGGGAGAAGAAAAAAGAGTCGGAGATTTATTGCATTGCAGAAATGCGATAGTAGCCGGAGAATGCGGGAAACATGAACAGTGTAAGTTGTGCTGTATACGTACATCTATAAGCAAGGCTTTTTATGAGAAGAGAAGCTTTAAGAAACTGGATGCCTCTATGCAACTTTTAAGTGAGGATGAAAAGACGGTTATTCCCTGTGATGTTTCTGTTTCGGGCACTTATCTGAAAATAAATGGTGAAGAACGTATGGTGCTGACAGTCTATGATGTGACGGAACTTCGAAATATGCAGCGCCTGCTGGATGTAGAAAGAGAAAATGCGATTTCTGCCGACAAACTTAAGTCTGCCTTTATCGCTAATATGAGTCACGAAGTCCGTACTCCGTTGAATGCCATTATCGGATTCTCTGGGTTGATGGCTACGGCTACCAGCGAGGAGGAAAAGAAGATGTATACCGATATTATCTCTGAAAATAATGAGCGGTTATTGCGACTGGTAAATGATATCTTCGATCTTTCGCAAATAGATGCAGGCGTGTTGAACTTTGTATATTCGGAGTTTGATGCCAATGATCTGCTGAGGGAGCTGGAAGGACTTTTCGGAATGAGGCTGAATGAGAATCCTTTGGTGACACTGGTCTGTGAAGCACATCTGGAACCGATTATGATGCATTCGGAGAAGCAGCGTATTATTCAGGTATTGACGAACTTGCTTCATAATGCGATGAAATTTACTAAAACAGGTGAAATCCGTTTCGGATGTCGTATGGAAGGCACGGATGAAGTCTATTTTTATGTATCGGATACCGGTATCGGCATTCCGAAGGAGGAGCAGGAAAAGATATTCTCCCGTTTTACGAAGCTTGATCGGGAGATGCAGGGAACAGGGCTTGGACTGACACTTTCGCAAACAATTGTTCATAATCTTGGGGGAAGATTCGGTGTAGAATCGGAAGTCGGTAAGGGTAGTACTTTTTTGTTCATCTTGCCTTTGGTTACGAAGAAAGAAATAACAAATGATAAGATATGAATAATCCCACCTTGAATCAGGAAATATTCAAGGTGGGATTATTTATGTAAACAATATGTTTAGCTTTTAAGATTTAGGTGCACCCGCATCTTTAATTCCGGAATCTGGCGATCCGTTGCTTGCTGCGGTATTTCCACCGGAAGGAGCTGGATTGCTTGTCGGAGTAGAACCGGAGGTTGTAGAGCCTGCGCTTGCCGGACCGGAAGTTGGGGTACTTGCTGGTCTGGCAGTAGCGGAACTGACCGGACTTGCAGACGATGTCGAAGCAGAAGCCGGACGAGCGGCATTTGCACTGTTGGCAGTAACACCGACAGTAACAGCCTGAGGCTGAACTTCCCAATGGAACGGCTCGAAATTAGAGTTTGGATCTACCCAAGACGGTTTCTTGGATGCGTAGATGATAAACGGAGCAACGACTACGATCAATGCACCGATGATCAATACGGAGAACCAAACGGTATTGCTACCGGTAGAAATCTGGCTGGGCGGGATAAAGCTCAGAATGAATGCGAGCAATGAACCACAGAAGCCAAGACCACCAATGAACCACATTAAACCGTTACCGGATTTACCGATACGGAACGGACGATTCAATTTCTTCATCTTATAACGCAGTGCGATAGCTCCGGAGAACATCAACAGATACATAATCAGATAAAGAATCACTGTCAGCTGTGACAGAATCTGATAGAAACTCTGTACGGAAGGCATAACGACGAACAACAAACTCAGTACAGTCACAGCGATACCCTGCACGAACAAGATATTCTTCTGTACACCCAGTTTGTTTGTTTTCTGGAAGAACGGAGGCATATAACCTGCTTTACCTACGGCAAAGATACCTTTTGACGGACCTGCAACCCATGTCAGCACACCTGCCAACACTCCGAATGCAAGAGCGATAGCGATGATCGGTGACAACCAGGAAGCGTGAATGTATCTGAAATAGTTATCGAAACCGACGAGCAGACTCTGAGTTAAGTTAATATCCTTAGCAGGGATGATAACGCCCAATGCGAAGGTTCCCAATACGAAGATAAGAACAGTGATCAGCGCACCGATAAATACGGCTTTCGGATAGTTCTTGGAAGGGTTCTCTACGTCTTTTACGTGGATACCGCCCATTTCCATACCGGCATAAAACAAGAAGATACTGGCAGCAAGAACGACATTATCGAAGTTGGTAAAGTCGGGGAAAAAGCTGCTGTTGAAATCCATATTGGAATGTCCGCCCGTTGCCAGATAAATGATTCCTAAGATAATCAACAATCCGGCTGGGATAATGGTACCGACCATACCACCGATTTTGGCTACTTTACCTACCCAGCTCATACCTTTCAGGGAGATGAAAGTGGCCAGCCAATAGATGATAAGTACGACGACGAGCGTATAATACTTATTGTTTGCCAGTGACATGTCATGTACGTCATTCATTCCGATGAAAGCGATAGATACGGCACCAAACGTTAATACTGTCGGATACCAGATCGTACTTTCGATCCATTGTACCCAGATGGCGAGGAATCCCAGTTTCTTGCCGTAGGCTTCGCCTACCCACCGGAACACACCACCTTGCTTATCCTGAAACATAGCTGCCAGTTCAGCTGCTACGAGCGATGTCGGGATAAGGAAGACAATCGCCGCGAAAAGATAGTAGAAGGCCGAACTCATTCCGTATACGGCCTCGGCTGGTAGCCCACGCAATGATACTACTGCCGTAACGTTCATGATAGCCAGGGTAAACACGCCCAGCTTCACTGCATTTTTAATATTTGCCATAAGTTAAGGTTTTAAGTGAAAAATATTTTAAAGTCAGTGTTATAACAACATTTTGCGTGAGATGTTTCCGCAATCTCTTTCAAAGTTCGTTAATTAACATCACCGGATGGCTCAATTGTAAACCTCCGGACGCCTGTTCCGAAACAATCGCTTTCTCAGATTGTTTCTAAGCATTATAAGTTACATAAGAATCATTTTATTATAAATTAAGTAGTTATGAAATCAGCGCTTTCCGATTTTATTCTGGGGAAAAAGGGGATTTATGGCATTCTCCACATTATTATATTGTTAATGTCCCTTTTTCTGGTTATTAGTATTTCGATCGATACGTTTAAGGGGATTCCTTTTTATACACAGTCCTCGTACATGAAGATCCAGTTGTGGATTTGCATCTGGTTCCTGTTCGATTTTGTACTGGAGTTTTTTCTGGCAAAGCATAAGTGGCGTTATATACGGACGCACTTTATCTTTTTGCTGGTGGCGATCCCTTATCAGAACATCATTGCGTATTACGGGTGGACCTTTTCTCCCGAAGTCACTTACCTGCTCCGGTTTATTCCTTTGCTGAGAGGGGGATACGCATTGGCCATCGTAGTGGGCTGGCTCACCTATAACCGGGCTTCCAGCCTGTTCGTCTCCTATCTGACGATGTTGCTGGCAACGGTCTATTTCGCCAGCCTTGCCTTCTTTGTCCTTGAACATAAAGTGAATCCGTTGGTCACGGATTATGGAGACGCTTTGTGGTGGGCATTTATGGATGTGACTACCGTTGGGTCGAATATAATCGCGATGACGACCACCGGAAGAGTACTCTCCGTACTGCTGGCAGCTTTGGGAATGATGATGTTCCCGATCTTTACAGTCTATATTACGAATCTGATTCAGCAGTCTAATCAAAAGAAAAAGCAGTATTATGCGGAAGAGGAAGAAAAGACGGCGTCTGCATAGGGGACATAATCCTTTTTTATAAGGTCAGACTCATATCCGTATCGATTTGTATTGGGATGATACACAGTGCGATATGAGTCTCTATATTCTCAACGTGTTCTCATACCTTTGAGAAAAAATTCTCACCACAATGAGAAAAAATACTCATGCCTTTGAGAATATTTTCTCATTGCAATGAGAAAAACTTCTCATTGCGGTGAGAATAAAAGTCCCTTGTAGGAATCTGATAATGATTCACTACTTCACGTTTTATAGATGCTTTAATTCATGACGGAATAAAGAAAAGGATAAACTTTCGATGCTATTACTTGAATATTTCAAATAAGTTCTTGTGGAACTTGGTTAACTCTGTCTTTTAATAAATCCAATACTGTTTGTATTCACCAATATCTTATTTATGTCTGTGCAAATATAAAACTATTTTTTAAAGAATGATATAATAACCCCATTTTTTCTTTATTTTCCTCCTAATAAAATGTTTTTTTCAACGAATACTCATCAAAATAATACAATTTGAGTCTCTATATTAGTACTCAAAATATAATAAAAGTCATTCTCATTCATAAGCAACTCATAGACTACTATTTAGCTATTCTCCATATAATTATATCAAGTTCCACAAGAACTATAATCTAATTTGTATTTTTTATAGAAACAAAACAGCACAGTTCGGCATTGCAGAAAAAAAATAATATGTTAGCCTTTTAGTATAAATAAAATAACAATAATGCCTATGGAGAAATAAATATTAAACTATTTAATGTACACACAACATTACAAAAAATTCATGATTAAAATTAATCATGTATACAACGAAGCGAAATCCTATATCAAGGAAAACACAATGAAAGATTGCCTATATACTATAAAATTAGGCAATCATATAGATAACCTTAATAATTCATCTAAAATCAGATTCATGTAAAATACATCTTAGAAAAGCCGATCAGAGATTTACCAATTAAGAGTTCTCTACACCTCTAAGGAAAACAGGGTTACTCAAATCTCTCCTCAACAAAAAGCAGTAAAGTCATAAAACTGAATTCAGAAAACACACGATATTCAGTAGTTTCTCGGCAATATCGGAAGGAAACCTTTCCTTATTTTGTCCGAATCTTAAAAGAATTAAGTTATTGTTATTTTCAACAAGCTCTCTTCAAGTAAGGAGCACAATTTATTTACGTATGAAAACAAAGACTTCTGTGCCGTTTAGTATAAAAAAAGAAATACGACTTTTTTTAATTATCCTCTTTATTCCTTTTTATGCATGTGAAAATATTGATGATACAATACCAGCTGATAGCATAACAACAACCCGTTCTTATGGTCAGTATACTGACGAGCAGTGGAAAATAGTGAAACTAATGCCCAATATAGAAAGCATAAAATGGACAGAGCCTACCTTCAGTGAAAAACTGCCAAATTTGATTATGGAAGTAAAACCTGCACCAGCTTGCCAAGAATTTATGTCAAATGGTTGTAAATGTTTTATTGAAGTAGGAGTTTCAAACTATTTCAATCCTGACGATCCTTTCTTGGAATATACCCCCATTGTCCAAAGAGAATTGTATAATTCTGAAGTAGGTTATACAGATCAAACTATTACATTAACAATACCTGCAACTAAATTAGGAGAAAGTAGTTACATCGCTGTACGTAGCATATTTACAAAAGACGGGGAGCCTCACTATGGAGCAATTAAAACAGAGCAAATTCAAAGCCTATGGAGTCCCTATGCATCAATGACGGGATTCGATAAGCGTTTTCCAAGACCTGAATATAGCGACAAAGTCCCTATATCTATATTTTTAACTGTTAACTTTATTCCCTCACCAACTAGTAAATGTTGCTACTTTTTCATTGGTAGAGATACTCAACCTATTGCTTCAGCAACATACGAAGGGGGGTCAGATGTCACAACAAAATATGTATCGATTGATTGTTATCCAAATGACAAAGCTGAATTACTTTATCAGATTGGTTCTATGATTCCGACAGTCTTTTATGAAGCACCTTATAAAATGAATCTTATAAGGTTACTATTTACGGTCCCTGTTATTGATTTATAGTATCATAAGATTAACTATTAACATCAATTATTATACAATAGCACACCGCTATATATAACCCGAGTGAAACATACATAATATCAACACTAAAATATCATTTATGAAACAGACATAAGGTTTATTTCGTCCAAGGGAATGGAAACTAATAGTTATTGGTTATCACACAAGATTGAAAACTATTAATACAACAACCTTTTATATACCATCTCCCCGGGTTGTGGAACCAATGTACACAAGGACGCAGTACCAACCACAATTAGTGGAAAAGTTCTCTAAACTGAAACCCGCAGTTACAAGACTTTCAGTAGTTCTTTGGCAAAATTGAAAGAATGGTTATTATCCAATGTTACTCTCCATATAACTATGAGGTAGAAATAAGCAGGAGACAGATAATAACCGAACGTACTTTGTATTTATACAAGTACGTTCTTTCGTTTTGTCCGAACTCTAAAATTGAATTATCAACAATTTAACCAAGTTCCCTCCCAAAAGGGAGCGTAATCGATTGAATGCATGAAAAAGAAAATCACACAAACGTTACTGCCAATCATTATAGGCTTACTTACAATGATGCAGTTTGCCTGTTCTGATGACAATAAATCAGGCGGAAGTGGCAATGGTCCTTTAAAATTAACTACTTTTTATCCGGATTCCGGGTACTTATCCTCTAAAATAATAATAGAAGGAGAAAATATGGGAACAGATGCTTCCAAATTATCTGTTTACTTCAACAAAAAGAAAGGATTCGTTTCACAAGCAGCAGGAAATATCTTAATGGTCTATGCTCCCAAATTACCGGGAGACATTTGCGATATATCTGTAGTGAAAGGAACAGATTCTCTCACGTTTGACAATAAGTTCCGTTATATCTCCCGATTTACGGTAGAAAATATATGTGGTAAGGAAGGAAGTGGATTGAGCGTTGGAGGAGATCTTGCTAGTACTACTTTTGAGAATTGGAAATTAAAAGTAGGATGTTGTGATCCGGAAGGTAATTACTATGCCTGTTATTCTAATTTTGGTGGCAACACAGGTGGTCTGGCATTAATCAGCGAAAAAAACAACCTATCAAAGCACATCACAAAAATTATTGTAAATGATGTGTTATACCACAATGAAACTGGAAAAATATATGCCTTAGCCACAAAAAGAAATATTATCTATGAAATAGACCCGAATAATGACTGGAAAGCGAAAGCCCGCTATTTAAAACTACCTGACCCACCCGCAAAACAGGTCGATTATGACAGGGCTGCATGTATAGCTTATTGTCCTGCTAATGGTTACTTTTATGCACGTACAGGAACTCAGCAGCTTTTCCGATTCAAGCTCGAAGACATGATATGCGAATATGTTAAAGATGATAAATACAATGGTGCCCAGACTTCAGAAGAAAATCATTTTATCCTCAGTATGATGTTTGATCCGACGGATCCAACCCAATTATATACTTCATACGGATCCGCCTCCTGCATCACTGTACAGGATGTATCAAAGCCAGAGTCGGAAGAAGTAGTATATGCCGGCAACTTCAATGTGAGGGCTGATGGAGACGCTACTCAAGTAATCAACGGATATCGCACGGATTGTCTATTCTCTTGGAATAACCAGATGAGCATTGTTTCTGATGATAGCGGTCAGAAAATTATGTATGTTGCAGACTCCGGTACCCAGACCATACGAAAAATTGATATGATATCAGGAATGGTTACTATTGCTGTAGGAAGACAAAAAGTTCAAGGCAACCAAAGTGGCACCCCATTAGAAGCAACTTTCAACTGGCCGAAAGGAGTCGGTTTAACTCCCGAAGGAGATTTATACATTTCAGACAGTGGTTCAGGATGTATCCGTAAACTAAGTCTGCGTTAACCTTAATAATCATCTGAAAAGAATATACTAATGAAAAAATATATACTATTTTTATTCCTGTTTTTGCTGATATTAAAACGTATAGCACCTACATTGATGGGACAAGAGAAGCAGTTTACCATATCAGGGCATGTATTTGACGAAATAAAAGAGCCAATACCGGGTGTCAGTGTATATCTGAAAGACCGTGCCGGAGTGGGTACCAGCACGAATATCGATGGAGCATTCAAACTAACTGCCCATGCGGGAGATGTTGTCATATTTTCATTTATCGGTTTTAAAAAGATCGAACATCTCGTTTTAAAGGACGAACTTGATCTGAAAATCAATATGAAAAGTGATTCGCAACAAATGGACGAAGTCGTTATCACCGGTATGGGTACCAAAGAAAAGAAAGTCAATCTAACCGGAGCTGTCACTAATGTAGATATCTCACAAATCCAGACTCCTGCTACTTCCCTTACCAATATGCTCGGTGGCCGTGTTCCCGGTATTATCTCCGTACAGTCAAGCGGCGAACCGGGATCTAATATGTCGGAGTTTTGGATTCGTGGTATCGGCACATTTGGTGCAAGTTCAAGCGCACTCGTACTTATTGACGGTCTTGAAGGTAATCTGGACAGTATCGATCCTGCCGATATCGAAAGTTTCTCAGTACTTAAGGATGCTTCTGCAACAGCTGTATACGGTGTACGCGGTGCCAATGGAGTTGTTTTGGTCACCACCAAACGTGGATCAACCAACAAAATGCAAATAGATGTTCGTGCTAATGTGAAGATTTCATATCTTACCAAGCTTCCCGAATATCTACGTGCATACGATTACGCACAATTAGCTAATGAAGCAAGCGTATCCAGAGGTGCACAGCCCATATATGATGATATCGAGATGAAGGCAATCCAATACCACTTAGATCCCGACTTCTATCCAGATGTAGATTGGCAGAGTGAAATTCTGAAAAACACATCAATCCAACAGACATACTATGCCAGTGCCAGAGGTGGCGGTAGTATCGCCCGTTATTTTGTCAGCATGAATATGTCGAACGAATCGGCAATTTATAAACAAGACAAAGACAGTAAATATATTAAGGACGTACATTACAACACTTACGGAATGCGGTTAAATGTAGACTTTAATCTAACTAAAACAACCAACCTTTATTTTGGATCGGATATCTATCTGACCTCACAAAGCCTGCCCGGTCAGGGAGCTACAACCAAAGCATTGTGGAATGCTCAAGCCATGCTGACTCCGCTGACCATACCAGTCCGGTATTCTACAGGTCAAATCCCAACTTATAAATCCGGAGCAGCAGATGTGTTCTCACCATACGCTACGCTAAATTACACAGGTCTAAAAAATATAAACACCTATGCCGGCACCTATACAATTCGCCTGCAACAGGATCTCGATTTTCTTGTAAAAGATCTGAATCTTGATATCCAGGGAGCTTATAGCAATAGTTCCTATTTTGAAGAAACCCGTAGCGTCATGCCTGACATGTATTGGGCTGAACGCAGAGACGAAGACGGAAATCTTGAACTTGTACATACCATAAAGAAAAAAGGAACAACTTATACCAAAGACAGAGATAGTCAATACCGAAAATACTTCCTACAAGCTAATCTGACGTGGAAATGCATGTTGAATGAACAACACCGTATTTCTGCTCTGGCACATTACGAAATGAGCGATAGTAAAGAAACGAAAGATTTGAAATCAGATGGAATGGCTGCTATCCCACTTAGATATCAAGGACTATCCGGAAAAGTCAGTTACGGATTCAGGGATACTTATCTACTGGACTTTAACATGGGATACACCGGTTCAGAAAACTTCCAAAAAGGCAGACGTTTTGGGTTCTTCCCTGCAATTTCAGGCGGATGGGTTCCTACTCAATACGAATTTGTACAAAAGGCTCTGCCTTGGCTGAGTTTTCTTAAAATCAGAGCTTCATATGGTATTGTTGGTAATGATCGTATTTCAACCAAACGTTTCCCTTATCTGACCATCATCAACGAAAATGCCGAGGCGGGATGGGGATACAATAATAAAGGTATTTCTGAAAATCAAATGGGAGCCGACAATCTGAGATGGGAAAAAGCTAAAAAAATGGATATTGGTATTGAAGGCGAATTATTCAATAGTAAACTAAGTTTTGTTATCGATTTCTTCAAAGATACCCGTGATGGTATATTCCAACAACGCCGCCAAGTTCCGTCCTATGTCGGCCTCATCAACATGCCATTTGGTAACGTAGGCAGTATGAAAAGTTATGGTTCGGATGGTAACATCACCTATATTCAAGATTTTGGCAAAGATATGACATTGACATTCCGTGGCAACTTTACCCTCAGCAACAATAAGGTGAACTATTTTGAAGAAGAAGATAACAAATACGAATATAACTCGGCTACCGGACGTCCATACGGATATCAGAAAGGATTAATTGCATTAGGATTGTTTAAAGATGATGAAGATATCGCCAACAGTCCCAAACAAACTTTTGGCAGCTATATGCCTGGAGATATCAAATACAAAGATGTCAATGGGGATGGTCTTATCAATGGGGATGACCAAGTTCCACTATCATACAGCAGAACTCCTCGTTTCATGTATGGATTCGGTCTCGAATTCAGATATAAAAAACTATCCGTAGCCGTATTATTTAAAGGCACCGGAAATACTGATGTTTATCACGTAGGTGTACCAGACGAATATGGAGTTATATACGACGCAGGCTACATCCCATTCTATGACAAACAGATTGGTAATGTTTTGAGTATAGTAAAAGATCCAGCCAACCGATGGATTTCCCGCGAATATGCCGAGAAAATAGGTTTAGATCCATCTTTGGCAGAAAACCCAAATGCACGTTTCCCACGTCTATCCTATGGAAACTTAGCTAATAATTCTCAAGTATCGAGTTTTTGGAAAGATAATGCAAAATATCTGAGACTATCGGAAGTAAATATCAACTATAGTCTGAATGTACCCAAGGTAATAAAAAACCTAGGAATTAGCTCTATCGACCTTTCATTAGTAGGTACAAATCTCTGTGTATGGGATAAAATTAAAATCAGTGATCCGGAACAAGCACTCTATAACGGTCGAATCTATCCGATACCTGCAAATGTAACTTTACAAGCCTACATCAAATTCTAAATTTCAAAAACATAATTATATGAGAAAATTAATATTAAACTCAATACTATTGTTGATTATTATAAGTATCTCCTCTTGCAACTATCTGGATGTAGATAAATGGTTTGACGATACAATGAAATATGACACAATCTTTTCCCGTAAAGAGTATCTAGAGAGATATATGTGGAACATCGCTGCTCAGTTCCCTGCTGAAGACGCCCTTCTTGCTAGTCCATATACCCCCGGTCCTTTAGCTACCGACGAAGCGTTTGCACCGTTTGCTTCAGGTACATATCTAGGTACAGCAATGGTCATTGGAGAAATAAATGAAGAAAACATCAGTAGCAAATCAATCTATTCGTGGAATTCCATGTACAAAATAATCCGCAAAACTAACGTTATCCTGTCACGAATGGATGAAGTAAAGGACCTTACTAATTTGGACAAATCAGATATATGGGCATATACTTATTTTATGAGGGCATATGCATACTATCATCTCATCATGGATTTCGGACCAGTCATCCTCGTAGGTGATGAAGTATATCCATCCAATGAGCAACCTGAGGCTTACGCAAATATACGTTCGACGTATGACGAATGTATAGATTACGCTTGTGAACAGTTTGAAACAGCTGCTTCATATCTCCCGGAAACCCAGCCAACCAGTTCTTTCGGACGTCCTACAAAAGGAGCAGCTTACGGATTAATCGCACGACTAAGATTGATACAAGCCAGCCCATTGTTCAACGGTAAAGGGCAAACCTATTTTGGGAAATGGAAACGTACAAAAGACGGAGTATTTTACATTTCCCAACAATATGATGACCGTAAATGGGCAGTAGCTGCAGCAGCCTGTGAAAGAGTAATGGATATGGGACTTTATGAGCTACACACTGTACCGGCAGACAAAGACTCCTATATTCCTCCTACCAATGAGAATCAAACTTTCCCCAATGGAGTCGGAGGCATCGATCCATTTAAATCTTATAGTTATATGTTCAACGGTGAAACAGACGGTAGAAAAAACAAAGAGTATATATGGGGAAGAACTGCCAGAAATATTATGCTCCGGGAATCTTTTCCGCAATCAATGGATGGATATAACGGAATGGGTGTAACTCAGAAAATCATCAATATGTACTATATGAATGATGGAACTGATAATTGGCCGGAAGACGC
>ERZ834798.1743-NODE-1743-length-17793-cov-3.456872_pt1 | contig 17793 bp, 9 predicted proteins | sample MGYA00519689_ERZ834798 | MGnify/ENA primary metagenome ERZ834798 (study PRJEB31850, sample SAMEA3708761) | human gut metagenome | biome: human gut; feature: human-associated habitat; material: faeces | place: China | collected 2014 ...
CGATGTTCGCCAGGTGGTAGGTGGGCAGTGCGTCGGCCGACTTGTAGAGCACCTTGTCGTCGAGCGTCGAGGTGTTGACCTCCACGTGGCCGCGGATCAGGTCGTCCATTTCGACGACTTCGTTTTCAGGCATCCTGAAACGGATCACCCACTGGTCGCCGCGGTCGATACGCGCCCTGACCTCTTCGGCGGGCAGCGCCAGCGAGGTGGCCAGCTTTTCGCGCACGGTGTAATTGTAGGCGAATGCCTCGCCGCGTCCTTCGGCCTCCCTGCGCAGGGCGTCCAGCTCTTCGGCCGTGTCGAACGCATAGTACGCCCATCCGGCTTCGACCAGCTGCAGGGCGTATTTGAGGTAGATTTCACGCCGTTCGCTCTGGCGGTAGGGGGCGTGGGGGCCGCCCGCGCCTACGCCTTCGTCGATCCGGATGCCGCACCACTCGAGCGATTCGAGGATATACTCTTCGGCGCCCGGTACGAAACGCTGCGAGTCGGTGTCCTCGATGCGGAGGATCATTGTGCCGCCCATCTTGCGGGCGAATAGGTAGTTGTAAAGGGCCGTGCGGACGCCGCCGATATGCAGCGGCCCCGTGGGGCTCGGCGCAAAGCGCACTCTTACGGGTCTTGCCATGTTATTACGTGCTGTTTTTGTGTTTGTCTATTTTAACTGCACCCGATTCCGGCCGGGTTGCGGCCATGTGTCAGACGTTGAACAGGAAGTGCATGATGTCGCCGTCCTGCACGACGTATTCCTTGCCCTCGATGCCTATTTTACCGGCATCGCGGCACGCCTTCTCCGAACCCAGCGCCACATAGTCGTCGTACTTGATGACCTCGGCGCGGATGAATCCTTTTTCGAAGTCGGTGTGGATGATACCTGCCGTCTGCGGGGCTTTCATGCCGCGCACGTATGTCCAGGCCCGCGACTCGTCGGCGCCCGTGGTGAAGAACGTTTCGAGGTTGAGCAATTTGTAGGCCGATTTTATCAGGCGAGCCACGCCCGATTCCTCAAGGCCGAGGTCTTCGAGGAACATCTGCCGCTCCTCGTAGCTTTCCAGTTCGGCGATGTCGGCCTCCGTCGCTGCTGCGACGACGAGCATTTCGGCTTTCTCGCCCGCGATGGCCGCCTTCACCGCTTCGGTATAGGCATTGCCCGTCACGGCGCTTTTCTCGTCCACGTTGCAGACGTAGAGCACCGGTTTGTCGGTCAGCAGGTTGAGGTCGGCGACCAGCTTGCGGTCTTCCTTCTCCAGTTCCACCGTGCGGGCGCTGTTCCCCTGTTCGAGTGCGGCTTTGTATTGCAGGAGCAGCTCCACGGCACGCCTGGCGTTCTTGTCGCCGCCCGAGGTGGCCTGCTTCTGCGTTTTGGCGAGGCGGTTTTCGACGGTTTCGAGGTCTTTGAGCTGCAACTCCGTGTCGATGATGCCCTTGTCGCGCACGGGGTCGATCGAACCGTCCACATGGGTGATGTTGCCGTTGTCGAAGCAGCGCAATACATGGATGATGGCGTGCGTGTTGCGGATGTTGGCCAGGAATTTGTTGCCGAGCCCTTCGCCTTTCGACGCCCCTTTCACCAGCCCGGCGATGTCCACGATCTCGATCGTGGTCGGGATCACCCGTTTGGGATTGTCGATCTCCGCCAGTTTGACAAGCCGCTGGTCGGGAACCGTGATGACGCCCACATTGGGCTCGATGGTACAGAAAGGAAAGTTCGCCGCCTGCGCCTTCGCATTGGACAGGCAGTTGAAAAGGGTCGATTTACCCACGTTGGGCAAACCTACGATGCCGCATTGTAAAGCCATTCTATTTATTTGTCGTTAGATTTCAATAACGCCTGCAAAGATACGAAATTCTTTTCATATTGTCATCGCAGGCAGGGGCTTTCGCACGGTTCCGCCTGCGATTTCCCGCTTTGCAGGGCATCGCCGGACGGATCGCTCGCAATGAAAAGGCAGCGGCCTGCGCAGGCCGCTGCCTTTTGGGGGCAGGCTGGTTTATCGTGCGTAGATGCGGGCCGCATAGCCTCCGCCCGGGGCCATCCGGATCTTCAGCCTGCGATCCTGCGGCAGCTCCGATACGGTCTTCCTGAAGTCGCGGGCTGCCCGGTCGGCGTTGATGCCGTCGGCGAAACTCTCGATGTCGTAGTTGCCGTTGCCGATGAACGACAGATCCAGCTCCAGTTCGCGGGGTGTCCAGTCGGTCATGGCGCCGATGTACCACGTGTCGCCCGAGCGGCGGGCGATGGCGATATATTCGCCCACCGAACCCGTGAGGGCCACCGTTTCATCCCATACGGTCGGGACTGAGGCCATGAAAGCGAAGCACTCGGGTTCCTTCATGTAGTTCGACGGCGAGTCGCAGAGCATCGTGATCGGCGACTCGAAGACCACGTACTCGGCCAGCTGGCGGCAGCGGGTGCCCTGGCTCATGGGTTCGCTGTGCACCGGGCGGTAGTTGCCGCGCGAGGCATTGCGCATGGCTCCCTGCGTATAGTCCATCGGCCCGGCGACCATGCGGATGAACGGCATCGTGACGTCGTATTTCACCATGTCGGTCGATTCGGCCGACCATTTCAGCTGTTCGAGGCCGAACACGCCCTCGTAATTGAGTACGTTGGGCCATGTGCGGTTGAGCCCCGTGGGCTTGAATACGCCGTGGAAATCGAGCAGCATCTTATGTTCGGCGCAGACTTCGGCGGCGCGGTGCAGGAAATCGACCATCCGTTGGTCGTCACGATCCATGAAATCGACCTTGAAACCCTTGACGCCCATGTCGGCATAATGTTTCACGACGCGTTCCATGTCGCGCTCGAAGGCGTAGTAGCCCGCCCAGAGGATGATGCCCACATTGCGCTCGCGGCCATATTCGACCAGTTCTTCCAGGTCGATCTCCGGCACTACCTGCATCAGGTCTGCCTGTTTGTTCACGGCCCATCCCTCGTCGAGGATCACGTATTCGATCCCGTGCTGCGAGGCGAACCAGATATAATACTTATAGGTTTCGTTGTTGATGCCCGCCTTGAAATCGACGTCGTAGAGGTTCCATGCATTCCACCACTCCCAGGCCACTTTTCCGGGTTTGATCCACGAGGTGTCGGCGATCTTCGAGGCCGGGGCGAGGCGGTAGACCAGATCGTTGTCGAGCAACTGGCTGTCGTCCTTCGATACGGCCATTACGCGCCACGGGAACGACCGGGTGCCTTCGGTCGCGGCGATGTAAGGTTCGCGCTCCGTGACCAGCATCTGCAACTGGTTGTGGCCGCCCTGTTCCTCCTTTTTAGGATAGGGGGCGAACACGCCCTTCAGCACGGGGGCCTCCGTCGAGTTGTTGAGGAAGAGGCCCGGATAACCCTGCAGGTCGGCCTCGGTGATGACCATCTTGCGGCCGCCGGGAAGTTCCACCAGCACGGGCAGGAAGATCAGTTTGCGGGGGTCGAGCTGCGTCAGCGGGAGACGGGTGTAGGTGTTCTCGAACGAATTGCGGAACTGCCCTTCGAAATCGAGCAGCCGCTTGTGCCCGACATAGGGGGCGTACGCCGTATAATCGGCCGGGAAGGTATAGGCGACCTGCTCGTTCTCGACCAGGATGCCGTCCTTTTTCCGGGTCGTGAAACGGTAGGCCAGCCCGTCGTCGTAAAGGCGGACTACCAGCCCGTAATCGCCGCGCATCGTAAGCTCAAGTTCGTTGTAGTGGTCGCGGACGCTGCTCTTCTTGTAGAACGGCGAGGCGATCCGTGCGTCGGCCGTATTTTTCCTGGCCCTGGTGACTTTGGGGTTGCTGCCCAGCACTTCGCCGCCGCCGAGCGTCATCGAGACGGGCGACGGGGCGAGCAGCGTTTCGCCGTCGGCCGAGAGCGAGATCCTCAGGTCGGAGCCGGTGGCGACGGTGGCCTGCAGCGTGCCGTCGGGCGAGGTGAGCGTGTAGTTTTTCTGTGCCATGAGCGGCAGCGCGCACACGGTGCATGCGAATAGGAATAACGGTTTTAAGGACATAGATTCGGTTTGAAGGTTAATTTGCCCCGAAGATAGTAAATCCTCCGCAAAAAACGGCCGATATGCCTGAATTTTGATCTCTGCGCGGAACGGAAGGGGCGGGACACCTGTTTGCGGGACGGTGCTAACGCCTTTTCGGGGCGACCTGTTCGCGGTATTCCGACGGGGTGATGCCCTTCAGCTGCCTGAAGGTGCGCGAGACGTTCTTGATGTCGGAGAAGCCCAGCTCGGCGGCCGCCTCGGATACGCTCAGCCCTTCGCACAGCAACTGCATCATCTTTTCGATGCGAGTCTGGATGATGTAATCGTAGATCGAGGTGCCCATGCTCTTTTTGAAACGGGTTTCGAGCAGGCGGCGCGACAGGGGTACCAGCTTCACCAGATCGTCCACCGTGATCTTCTGACTGATGTTCTCATGGATGTAGCGCAATACCTCGGCGATGTGCGGGTCGTTGTTGGCATAGATGTCCGTCGACTGCCGGGTGATGATGTTGAGCGGCATCACCATGACGTCTTCCCATTCCGCTTCGGGGTTGCGGATCAGCCGGTCGATCAGCCGTGCCACGTCGTAGCCGCCCTGCTCGACGCCCTGGCTGAGCGACGAAAGGTTCGGGGCGGAGAGCTTGCAGATCGTCTCGTCGTTGTCTACCCCCAGGATGGCTATGTCGTTCGGAATACGCGAATTCCCCCCCCCTCGATCTGGAGGCACGCCTCGGTGATATGGTACGCCTGGTTGTCGTCGCAGGCCATGATGGCCACCGGTTTGGGCAGCGATTGCAGCCATGTGATGAGCTGCGCCGTGTCGTAGTACCACAGGTCGTTCTGGGCGCCGCTGCGCAGTGACGAGAAGGTGAAATCGGGGTTTGCCTGTTCGACGGTCTCGCGGAAACCCTGGCAGCGTTCGTCCGAGAAGTCGATGCCCCGCGTCCCGTAGAAGGCGAAGTTGCGGAACCCCTTTTTCAGGAAATACTCCGCGGCCATGCGGCCGGCAAGGTGGTGCGGCCCGGTGATGTTGGGGATCGTCGTGAAACGCTTCTTGAAATCCTGAGCGATGGCGATGATGCCGTTTTCGCGGAACAGACCGACGTTGTCCGTGTTGTAGAACTGCCCGATCACGGCGTCGGCCTTCATCCGCACGGCCCATTCGACCACCGCCTCTATGCCGAACTTGTCGCGTATCGACAACGGCAGCCGGCAAAGGCTCCACGCCTGCGCCGTGTCGTGCGCATAGCGGGCCATGCCGAGCAGCAGTTCGCGGGCATAGGCTTCGGAAAAATCGGTCAGGAAAATTACGCGTGCCATCGTTCGGGTAGTGTCCGTTCGACGGTAAAGGTAGCTTTTTTTTCGGAAATCCGGGCGGTTTCTGCGATTTTTCGGCGGCGGATCGGGGCGTTTCGGGGGCGCCGGGCGGGAAATGACGGTTCTGCGCGATTTGAGGAAGTAAAAGCGCAAATAGCCACGGACGGGACGCTTCTCTTCTCTTATATTTGTATAACCTAAACTGCGACCGGTTCCGATGCTGCGCAGATACGGCTGCCGGGGTTTGCAATACCGCCCCGGAATCCTTATCTTTGATGGAACGCTTTACGGACGGGGCGCATACACCGAAACTGCCATGACCAAAAAACTTACCTTCGCCTTGCTGGCCCTCGGGCTCCTTGCGTGCGCGCCGCGGCCGGCCGGCCCGGTCGATTATGTAGACCCGTTCATCGGCACGGGCTACCACGGGCATACCTACCCTGGCGCAACGACGCCGTTCGGCATGGTGCAGCTCAGCCCCGACACGCGTGCCGGGGACTGGGATGCCTGCGCCGGATACCATTACGACGATACGACCATCGACGGTTTTTCGCATACGCACCTCAGCGGTACGGGGTGTGCCGACCTGGCCGACATCCTGTTCCATCCCACCACGCGCGAAATCGTGTTGCACGACGGCGCCTGCGTCCTGCAGCCCTATTTCTTTTCGCACGGGGACGAGAAGGCCTCCTGCGGCTATTATGCCGTGGAGTTACCCGGTGAAAATATCCGGGTGGAGCTTACGGCGGCGCCCCGTACGGGCGTGCACCGCTATACCTTTACGGGCAAGGGGCCGCGGCAGGTGGTCGTCGACCTGATGCACACGATCGCCGAGGAGCAGGTCGACATGCGTGAATTGCGGACGACGGCGCCCGATGAGATCGCCGGGATGCGCCGCACGCAGGGGTGGGTGCCCGACCAGTATGTCTTTTTCTCCGCCCGTTTTTCGGAGCCTTTCGCCGACGTGCGGCTGCTGGGCGACAAACAGGCCGTGCTGACCTTTGCGCCGGACACCGAAACGCTTACGATAGCCGTCGGGTTGTCGTCGGTCAGCGCAGCGAATGCCCGTCTCAACAGCGTCGCCGAGGTGCCGGAGCTGGATTTCGATGCCGTGCATGCGCGTGCCGCCGCGCTGTGGCGCGAAGCGCTGGGCGACATCGTCGTCGAGGGCGGTTCGCGCGACGAAATGGTCAATTTCTATACGGCGCAGTACCATACCAAGCTGACGCCCAATCTGATGAGCGATGTCAACGGCGAGTACCGCCGTCACGACCAGCGCATCGCGCGTATGCCGCAGGGCGGTGCCTACTATTCGACATTCTCGCTGTGGGACACTTTCCGCGCGTGGAACCCGTTGCAGACGCTGGTGGATACGACGTTAGTCAACGACATGATCCGCAGTATGCTCGACATGTACGACATAACGGGCGAGCTTCCGATCTGGCCGCTCGCGTCGGGCGAGACGGGGACGATGATCGGCTACCATGCCGCGTCGGTCATTGCCGACGCCTACCTGAAAGGTATCCGCGGATACGATGCCGAAAAGGCGCTCGATGCGATGATCCGCTCGTCGAACATCAATAAGAAAGGTTCCGATTACTATGTGGCACAGGGGTTTATACCTTCCAATATCAAGCGCGAGTCGGTCTCCTGCACGCTGGAATATGCCTACGACGACTGGGCGATCTCCCGCATGGCCGGGGCTATGGGCCGGGACGACGTCGCCCGGGAATATGCGCAGCGGGCGCTCAACTACGCCAATGTCTTCGACGGATCGACCTGTTTCTTCCGCGGCCGCGGGACGGACGGCAACTGGTCTGAGCCGTTCGAAGAGTTCGCCACGGGGCGCGACTATACCGAGGCCACGCCGTGGCACTACCGTTTCTTCGTGCCGCACGACGTGAACGGGCTCGCCGGGCTTTTCGGCAGCCGCGCGGCATTCGTCCGTGAACTGGATCGGCTCTTTACGCTCGAATCGGACGAGATGCAGCTCGACGTAAGCGACGTGACGGGGCTCATGGGGCAGTATGCCCACGGCAACGAACCCAGCCACCACATGGCCTACCTCTACAATTATGTCGGGCAGCCGTGGCGGACACAGGAGCTCACGCGCAGCCTGCTGCACGGGATGTACGCCCCGACGCCCGCGGGGATCATCGGCAACGAGGACTGCGGCCAGATGTCGGCGTGGTACATCTTCTCCAGCCTGGGCTTCTATCCCGTCTGCCCCGGCTCGAACCAGTTTGCGCTGACCGCACCCCAATTCCCGAAGGCCGTCGTGCGCCTGGCCAACGGCCGCACGCTGACCGTTACGGCAAACACCCCCCGCCGCAATACCTATATCGCTTCGGTGACGCTCGACGGAGTGCCCGTGACCGAAAATTTCATCACCTACGAACAACTGATGCAGGGTGGGGAACTGCATTTCGAACTCCGTGCGGAACCCGATTACGCCCGTGGAACGGATGCCGCAGCAGAGCCCTATTCGCTTACGCGCGGCCAGGTCGTTTCGATTCCCTATACCACGCAGAACGTGAGCCTCTTCACCGAGCCTGTGCCCGTCGCCCTGGCCACGACGACGGCCGGAGCCGAAATCCGCTATACGCTCGACGGCTCGGAGCCGGACGAAACCTCGGTGCTCTATGCCGGGCCCGTCGTTGTCGACCGCTCGCTGACGCTCAAAGCGCGGGGATTCAAACCCAGAGCCGCACCGAGCCGTACGCTGACGCTCCAAGCCGAGAAGGCCGTATTCCGCAAGGGACTGCCCGGAGCGGGCGCGGCCATGCGTCCGGGTGTCGCCTATGCCTGTTACGAAGGCGTGTTCTCGCATGTGGACGAGATTCGCCGGGGAAAGCTCGTGGCGTCCGGGACAATGCCCGAGCCGTCGATTGCCGATGCCCCGCAGGAAGACCATTTCGGATATATTTTCAACGGCTGGATCCGTATTCCCGAACGGGGCGTGTGGGAGTTCATGACCAAGAGCGATGACGGCAGCGTGCTCGTGATCGGCGACCGGAAGGTGGTCGACAACGATGGGTCGCACGCTTCGGTCATGGCGACCGGGCGCGTGGCGCTCGAAGCGGGTCTGCATCCCTATACGCTCATGTATTTCGAGGATTACGAGGGGCAGGATCTCTCCTGGGGCTGGAGGGCGCCCGGAGCGGCTCTCTTCGAGCAGATCCCCGCGGAGCGTTTGTACGTTGAATTTCCCGATTGTCCCGCTGATTAAACTATAAAGTTATGAAACGATTGTTCTATCTTCTTGCGGCAGCGGCGTTCACTGCCTGCGGTTCGGCCACGACGCTCAGCGTCATGACCTTCAACATGCGTTACGACAACCCCGAAGACGGGGCGGACAACTGGCGTTTCCGCCGCGGGCGGGTCGCCGAGGTGATCGCTTCGCACGGCGTCGACGTTTTCGGCACGCAGGAGCTGCTTGCCAACCAGCTCGGCGACCTGAAGCGTTTGCTGCCCGGCTATGCTGCGGTGGGCGTCGGCCGTGAGGACGGTGCCGAGGCGGGCGAGTTCAGTGCCGTATTTTACCGGCGGGATCGTTTTACGCCCCTCGAATCCGGGACTTTCTGGCTGAGCGAAACCCCCGACGTCGCAGGCTCGAAAGGGTGGGACGGCGCCTGCGAGCGCGTGGCAACCTGGGTCGTACTGCATGACAGGGAAGGGGGCCGGGAGTTCCTCTTCGTCAACACCCACCTCGACCATGTAGGGCAGGTCGCCCGCGACGAAGGCGTGAACCTGCTCAGGGAGCGCATCGAAGCGCTGCGCGGGGATCGGCCTGTGATCCTGACGGGCGATTTCAATTCCGAGCCCGGCTCGTCGGTCGTGGCGCACGTGCAGAAAGACGGCGTACTGCATGACGTGAAGCAGGTCGCCGCCCGTAAATCCGGCACGGAGTGGAGCTTTTCCGACTTCGGGCAGATACCCGAGGCCGAACGCCCGTTGCTCGACTACATCTTCGTGAGCGACGGCATCGCCGCCGACCTTTACGAGGTGCTGCCCGATACGCTCGGTGGCGGTTATGTCTCCGACCATGCCCCCGTGATGGCCATCGTCAAATTCGAAAAATAACATCCCGCAATGAAAAAGATACTCAAAAGCTGGCTGCTGTTCGCAGCTCTGTGCACCTGCGCCACGGCTGTGGCCGAGCGCCCCATCCTGATCCATTCGCACAACGATTATTGCCGCCGTGCCCCCTTCTGGCAGGCGTACGCCCAGCAGGTCTATTCCATCGAGGCCGACGTGTTCCTGCACGGCGGCAAGCTGCTCGTGGGGCACGAGGTCGAAGACCTTTCGCCCGGCATGACCTTCGAGGCGCTCTACGTCGAACCGCTGGTGACGCTCTTCGGGCGTAACGGCGGGCGGGCATGGAAGGATTCCGGCGAACACCTTCAACTGATGGTCGAGCTCAAGTCTGCTACCGAACCGACTTTACAGGCCGTTGCGGCATTGCTGGGCCGCTATCCCGAGGTGTTCGACCCGGCGGTGAACCCCGAGGCCGTGCGGATCGTTGTCACGGGGCGTGTCCCGGCACCGGCCGATTTCGGCAAATATCCCTCCTATATCCGTTTCGACGGGGTGTGGGATGCCGACTATACGCCCGCGCAACTGGAGCGCATCGCCCTGATAAGCGCCGATTTCAGCGACTATTCGCAGTGGAACGGCAAGGGCTCGATCATCCCGGCCGAGCGTGCGGAACTGGAGACGGTCATCGACCGCGCACATGCCTGGGGAAAACCCGTGCGTTTCTGGGGCGCCCCCGAAGGGACGACGGTTTACTATACCTTTTATGATATGGGTATCGACTACCTCAATACCGACCACCCCGAGGTGTGCGCCGCGTTCTTCGATGATTTCGGCAACAAGAATTTCCAGATCGGCGAACGCCGCACGGCCGCCGAAGGCGTGACGGGCACCAAGCGCCTGGACAAGACCACGCGCGATTTCCGGGGCTTCCAGAACGACAAACTGCAACTCTCCAAGGGCATCGACGTCTACACCCCGACTTACCGCAACGACGGGGGCCGGGGACGGGTTCGCAACGTGATCTACCTGATCTGCGACGGCATGGGGCTGTCGCAGATCGTGGCGGCTTTCTATGCCAACAAGGGGCTGTCGACCCTGCAGATGAAATATATCGGCCTGCAACAGAACAATGCGCTGGATGCCTTCACGACCGACTCGGCTGCCGGCGGCAGCGCCCTGGCCACGGGCGAACGCCACGATAACCGCCATATCTCGATGAGCCCGGAGGGCGTGCCCTATCCCTCGCTGAGCGATTTCTTCCACGACAGGGGGCTGCCCGTGGGCGTCGTGACGCTGGGTAACATTGCCGATGCCACGCCGACGGCCTTCTACGGGCATTCGGTCGAGCGCGACAATGCCGACGAGCTGACCCGCTGCCTCATGGACGGGCGCATCGACCTGCTCTGCGGCAGCGGCATCCGTGAATTTACACGCCGCAAGGACGGGATCGACCTGGTCGGGGAACTGGAGAAACAATACGATTTCGTGCGTTCGGTCGATGGGATCGATGCCGCGAAGGGCAAGGTCATCTGCATCGACGAGGCGATGGACGATGCGGCCGAGGAGGCCAACCTGACACTGCTGGCCGATGCCACGCGCGCTTCGATCGCCAAATTGCAGGAACGCGGCGGCGACGGGTTTTTCCTGATGGTCGAGGGCGCCAAGATCGACTATGCGGGGCATTCGCGCTGCCTGCCCGGTTCTATTATCGAAATGTTGAGCTTCGACCTGGCCGTTGCCGAGGCGCTGAAATTCGCCGACACGAACGGCGAGACGCTCGTCATCGTCACGGCCGACCATGAAACCGGCGGCCTGGTGGTGGTCGACGGCGACGAGCATACGGGGCGTGTGACGGGCGTCTATGTTTCCGACGACCATACGCCCGCCATGCTTCCGGTATTCGCCTACGGCCCGGGCGCCGACAAGTTCTGCGGCACCTACATGAATACCGAGATTGCACGCAGGATAAAATCACTGATAAAATAACCGCATACTATGACGCTACGCAAACAAATCGCGGCATTCATGTCGCTGGTCTTCGCAGCGGGCACGGCAGGGGCGCAAGACCTCAAATCGGGGCCCTACAAGCTGCCCTACAAAAACACCTATGTAAAGGAGGTATTCGTGGCCGAGAACGAGTTCCGCACGGCCAAACCCGAACACATCAAACCCCGGACGTTCGCCGAGGCGCGCAAGATCCTGCCCTCGCCCGTGTGGGAAGGGCATGAAAAGGAGGTCGAGATGTACTGGCACGCCTGGCAGATCGCCGTGGGCAACATCCGCCAGCCGCAGGAGGACTCGGGGTTCGTGTCGCCTTACCTCGATATTGCCTACAACGGCAATATCTTCATGTGGGACGCTTCGTTCATGATGATGTTCGCCCGCTACGGTTACCGCTTTTTCCCGTTCCAGCGCACGCTGGACAACTTCTACGCCAAGCAGCATCCCGACGGGTTCATCTGCCGCGAGATCCGTGCCGACGGCTCCGACTGCTTCGAGCGCTACGATCCCACCTCGACGGGGCCCAACCTGCTGCCGTGGGTCGAACTGATGTATTACCGCCAGTTCGGCGACATCGACCGCCTGCACAAGGTTTTCCCCGCCCTGTGCGCCTATGCCAAGTGGTGGCGGCTCAACCGCACGTGGCCCGACGGCACCTACTGGTCGAGCGGATGGGGGACGGGCATGGACAACATGCCCCGCGTGAAGCCCGAATACAACCCGATCTTCTCGCACGGCCACATGGTCTGGCTCGACACCAACCTGCAGCAGATGCTGGTCGACGAATCGCTGCTCAACATCGGTTTCCACATCGAACGCTGGCAGGAGATCGAGGACATGGAGGACGAGATGAAACGGCTGCGCGCCTATGTCAACGAACACCTGTGGGACGACGCGACGGGTTTCCTCTACGACCGCTACGGCGACGGGTCGCTCTGCACGACCAAGGGGATCGGCGCCTTCTGGGCCCTGCAAGCCGACGCGCTGGACAAGGGGCGGATGGATCGCATGGTTGCGCACCTGGCGGACACGGCCGAATTCGACCGTCCGCACCGCGTGCCGTCGCTCTCGGCCGACCACCCGAAATACAACCCGACGGGCCGTTACTGGCAGGGCGGCGTATGGCCGGGTGCCAATTACATGGTTATCGACGGCCTCTACCGCAAGGGCTACCACGACCTTGCGCTGGAGGTGGCCGAAAACCATTTCAACGCCGTATTCGAAGTGTGGAAGAATACCGGGACTTTCTGGGAGTACTATGCCCCGGAGAAGATCGAACCCGGGTTCATGGCCCGCAAGGACTTCGTGGGCTGGGCGGGGCTGCCGCCGATCGCGGTGTTCATCGAGTATATCCTCGGCATCAAATCCGACTATTCCGAGGGGCGTATCGTGTGGGACATCAACCATACCGAGGCCCACGGCATCGACCGCTATCCCTATGGCCCCGAGGGTGTCGTGGGGCTGAAGGTCAAAGGCCGCAATTCAGCCGGGGACGTGCCTGCGGTGAGCGTTACGACCAACGTGCCGTTCGACCTGACGGTGACGTGGGGCGACGGGCAGAGCCGCACCGTCCGCGTGGAGAAGAGCGGCAGTGTGAAACTGAATTAAGGAACCTAACCTACCTATGAAAAAGATAACGACTCTTATGTGTGCCGTCGCCTTGTGGTGTTCGGCACAGGCACAGGCGCCCGCCCTGCATTTCGGCCGGGACGGCAAATTCCGGATCGCACAGTTCACCGACGTGCATCTCGACCTCGGTACGCCTTACCGCCGGGCGCAGGCGGAAAAAACTATCGCTCAGATGCGCTACATCCTCGATGCGGAGCATCCCGACCTGGTGGTCTTCACGGGCGACGTGGTGACGGGCAAGCCCGCAGCCGAAGCGTGGCACCGCGTGTTGGAGCCCGTCGCGGAACGCAACCTGCCGTTTTGCGTGGTGCTGGGGAACCACGACGCCGAGCAGGATCTCACACGCGCGGAGATCGGCCGCATCGTCACCTCGTATGCCGGCACGCTCAATACGCTCGGCGCCGGGGGCGAACTGGCCGACGTGGTGCTGGAGATCGCCGGGACGACGCAACCTGCGGCGTTGCTCTACTGCCTCGATTCGCACGATTATTCAACAATCCCGTCTATCGACGGCTACGGCTGGTTCACGCAGGAGCAGGTGGGCTGGTACCGCGCCCGCAGCGCCGCCTATACCGCGGCCAACGGCGGGAAGCCGCTGCCGGCGCTGGCGTTTTTCCATATCGCCCTGCCCGAATACGTCGCTGCATGGCGGAACCCCGACAATACGCATGTCGGCCGTGCCGCCGAGGATGAATGCCCCGGGGCGCTGAACCCCGGCATGTTCGCCGCGATGGCCGAGTGCGGCGATGTGATGGGCACTTTCGTCGGGCATGACCACGACATCGACTACGTCGTTGCCGAGAAGGGTATAGCGCTCGGATACGGACGTTTTTCGGGCGACGATACGACCTACAACAACTTGCGCCCCGGCGTGCGTCTGCTGGTGCTGACCGAAGGCGAACGGGGCTTCGAGACGTGGATTCACGAGCGCGACGGACGGATCGTCGATCACGTGGAGTTCCGCGACGGCAGGATCAGCAAAGTCAAGAACAGCAATTAACAGACAAGAGATGAGAATAGGCGTGGATTTGGGCGGCACGAACGTGCGCGCCGGCCTTGTGAAAGACGGACATATCGTGCGGCTGCTTTCCGAACCCTGCAAAGCCGACCGTCCCGAAGGGGAGGTGGTGGATCATATCGCATCGCTTATCGGGGAGCTTATGCGACCTGAGGTTTCGCGGATCGGTATCGGCGTGCCGTCGGTGGTGGACGCTGCGCGGGGAATCGTATATAATGTGGTGGGCATCCCTTCGTGGCGCGAGGTTTACCTCAAAGACCTGCTCGAAAAGCGTTTCAGCGTGCCGGTGCATGTCAACAACGACTGCAACTGTTTTGCGCTGGGCGTCTGCCGCTTCGGCGAGGCGAGCGCGTTCAGCGACGTGGTGTGCGTGGCGCTCGGCACGGGCGTCGGCGCGGGAGTCGTGATCGGCGGGAAACTCTACTGCGGCCGGGACACCGGGGCGGGGGAGATCGGAAGCATCCCGTATCTGGACCGGGATTACGAATACTATTGCAGCAGCCGCTTCTTCGTGGGCCGCGGCACGACGGGCAAGGAGGCTTACGAGCGCGCCGCGGCGGGCGATCCCGAAGCGTTGGCGCTTTGGCGCGAGTTCGGGGGGCATGTCGGCCAGCTGGTGATGCTGGTGCTCTATACGTACGACCCCGAAGCGATCGTCTTCGGCGGCAGCATCGCCCATGCGTTCGGCTTTTTCCGTGAAGCGATGTACGAACAGCTGAAACGGTTCCCCTATGCCAAGACCGTCGAGGGACTGCATATCTGCTGTTCGAATATCGACCACGTAGGACTGCTGGGAGCTTCGGCCTGCGAATAAATGAGGCGGTGCTTTGGCGAAATCCGTTTTTTTGTTATATTTACCGGGTAAGTTGCACCGAAACCCACGAAAACGATCCGATATGAAGAGACTTTTACCTGTTTTGGCATTGTTCGCCGTATTGTGCGGCTGTTGCAGTTGCGGCAGGGTGATTCCGACCGACGGCGAAGTGGCTGTCGTGCCGCTCCCGGAGCATATCGTGGAGGGGCAGGGCACCTTCCGCCTGACCTCCGACGCCGAGGTGGTCCTGCTGTTCGACGACGAGCGTCTGTCCGGCGTGACTGCCGCGCTGAACAAGGTGCTGATGCCGCTGTTCGGCCGCGGCCCGCGGGTAAGGCATGCCGACAAGGCTGCGGACCATGCGGTGAACGTCACCCGCGACGAGACGATGCCTGCGGAGGCCTACCGCCTTTTCGTAACTCCCTGCCGGATCGATATCGTCGCCGGAGGAGCGCAGGGGGCGTTCTATGCCGTGCAGACGCTGCGCCAGCTGCTTCCGGCGGCAGCGTACGAAGCCGACGACGTGCGGGCCGTCGAACTGCCCGTCGTCACGATCGAGGACAAACCGTGTCTGGGCTACCGGGGCATGATGCTCGATGTCGGCCGTCACTTCTTCACGGTCGATGAGGTGAAGGAGGCGCTCGACATCATGGCCCTGCACAAACTCAACGTCTTCCACTGGCATCTGACCGATGATCAGGGGTGGCGCATCGAAATCAGGAAATATCCGAAACTCACCGAAATAGGTTCCGTACGCAGCCGTACGCTGATCGGCCGCGATCCGGGCGGCACGTACGACGAGAACTGCAAATTCGACGAAACGCCTTACGGCGGTTACTATACGCAGGATGAGATCCGCGACGTGGTGAATTACGCTGCGGAGCGTTTCATCACGGTGATTCCCGAAATCGAATTTCCGGCTCACATTCTGTCTGCCGTCGTTGCCTATCCGTGGCTCAGTTGCACGGGCCTGCAACACGAAGTCCCCACACAACATTTCATCAGCCGCGATCTGCTATGTGTCGGCAAAGAATCTTCCCTGCAATTTTTACGAGATGTATTAGACGAAACCGTTCGATTATTCCCTTCCTCATACATCAATATAGGGGGTGATGAAGCCGTTTACACTCGTTGGGAAGAATGTCCCGACTGCCAAAAAGCGATGAAGCGGGAAGGATTGAAAAAGGCTTCCGAACTGCAAGGTTACCTTACCAACGTCGTAGCCGAAATGATGAAAGAAAAAAATCGTACCGTTGTAGGGTGGGAAGAAATCTTTTTGCGAGGTGATGTCAAAACCCCTGTTGTCGGGCTTATTTGGCACAATGTCAGGGACACCCTTCTTGCTACGCAGCGAGGACATAAAGCTATTCTGACACCCGCCACGCACATGTATTTCGACTTCCCCGAAAGCCGTACCCCGGGAGAAGTGAAAGCCGCCACTTGGATGCCGCCTATCTCTCTCGAAAAATGTTACAGCATGGAAATCAACGACTATTCTCCCGAATCGACCGTACTAGGAGTACAAGGTTGCTTTTGGAGCGACCAATTTATTCACGGCACTGCATTGCAAGAGATAGATTATCTGAATGAAAATCGCTCCGAAAACTATGCCGAATACTTCACTTTCCCCCGTCTGTTAGCTCTTTCAGAAGTGGCATGGTGTCGACAATCCGACCGCAATTATTCCGACTTCCGGCACCGGTTGAGTCACCATTTCAATCGGCTCGATTTCAAAAATTGCCATTACCGTGTACCGGAACCCCTCATAGAACAAATGAATCCGACTGCTACCGGTGCAATAGAATTTACCTTATCTCCGGCCGTCGCCGATGCCGACATTCGCTATACCACCGACGGCTCCTATCCTACGGTTCATTCCCCCCTTTACACCACTCCGGTAACCGTTGATGACAAAAGCGACTTCCGGGCTATCACCGTAGTAAATCCCCGTCACTATTCGCTGCCCATTTATTTCGCCCCCGACTATTCAGGCTATAAACAGTACGGTGAATATACAGCCGAATGGAAACCCCTGAACGTACAGCCCTATCTAACTCCTTGGCGATTCGAATGTACAGGCAAAATATCAGGCAATGGCACATATACAGTATCGTTCATCTACACAAAAGGTGAAACCCCGTTCCGGTTAGGCGCATTGAAACTTTACAAGCGAGACGAACTCCTCGCCGAAGTTCCGCAATCGGTTCTGATAAATGCCGATTCTCCCGTAGCGACCTACCGCTTTACCGTCGATTCCTTCGAAGCCGGTACTCCCTTTTTCATAGAAGTAGAAGCCTGCGGAGAGAAAGGAAACGATACCTCAGGATTAGTATTCACAAACAAAGTCACTCAATAACCCATAAAAAATAAGATACACAAAAGGCAGCTAAGCTGCCTTTTGTGTTATATAACATTCGATCGAAATACAGACCGATTCTTCGAAAAGACTATCTTTGTAAAAGAAGATATCATAAAATAATTTTATACCACGTAACACAGAAATTTTTATCATCATGGCAAAAGCGCATATTTTTATCAGTTACGCCCACGAAGACAAAGAGTGGGTACTGGAAGGCCCGGGAAACATTCATCTGATACCTCGAATTAGACGACACACGAGTCCGGATGCAGAAATATGGTTCGACGAAGGATTGGTTATCGGTGAAAAATGGGACGAAGAAATACACAATCACATCGTTCAATCACACATTGCCATTTTGCTGATTAGCGAAAGTTTCGTATCCTCGGATTATATCGTAAACAAAGAACTCGTTTGGATTAAAGAGCAAGTAGAAAAAAACGATATGAAAATCGTTCCTCTACTCATCGGAAACATTACCGAAAAATCGAAACGAATAATCGACTGGATATATCAAAGGCAAATACACCCTTCCGAGACACAACCGCTTTGCAACTATCTCAACGATAAAGCACAATGGGACCACATGATTACGAGTATATTGAACATCATCGATGCCAAAATCGACCAAGTGCTCGAAACTCTT